>OGCL01002472.1_pt1 | contig 12786 bp, 10 predicted proteins | sample 1570041 | NCBI WGS metagenome assembly OGCL01 (sample SAMN06266162, study PRJEB24511) | hot springs metagenome | isolation source: Hot spring water | place: South Africa: Limpopo | collected 2015-06-22 | reverse complement strand
CAAGCCAATTTGCGGCACGCCGCAAATTCTCTCGAATCGCTTTTGACGTTTTGATGTTTTTGCAAAAACCATGTCGTCATCTTCACGCTCGGATCGTTTTTTACTCGGCTTGAGTCACTGGGTGCTGCGCGGGCGCTGGCTCATCGTGATCATGATGCTCGTAGTGTGCGCTTTCAGCGTGCACTACATGCAAAATCACTTGGGCGTGCACACCAACACCGCAGAAATGCTGTCGCCGGATCTACCGTTCCAGCAAAGCCGTTTCAAAATGGAAAGGGAGTTTCCACAATTCGCCTCAGCCCTGATCATCGTCGTTGATGCGCCGACCCCCGAAGAAACCGCGTTGGCCGCGCAAGCATTACAAGCGCGCATTGAAGCGCTACCCGAACAATTTCAAAACGTCTTTATCGGCGACGACAATCCGTTCTTCCAACGACAGGCTTTGTTGTATCTAGATTTGGACGAATTGGAAAAACTCGTCGATAAACTCACCGACGCCCAACCGTTCATCGGCTATTTGGTGCAGCACTATCACTTGGCGGGCTTGTTCGACATCATCGGCAAAGCGCTCGACGATACCACCGGCGATCTGCCGATGGATTTGGATCCTCTGCTGCACGCGCTGAGCGAGACCATCGCCGCGCAGCGAGACCATCGCCTGCATTATCTGTCTTGGCAAACCTTGTTGACGCCGGAAGGCGGCAAAATGCCGAGCCGGCGTAAATTGGTCATCGCCAAACCGCAGTTGGTATTCAGCGAAATCATGCCCGCAGAACAAGCGGTCGGTTACGCACGCGCCGTGACGCGGGAAATTGCTGCGCAATTCCCGAACGTCACGATGCGCATCACCGGCGAAACTGCGCTGGAACACGAGGAGCTGGAAAGCGTCGCGCAAAGCACGGTGATTTCGAGCGCGGTGTCGTTCCTGCTGGTCTGTATCACTTTGTGGGTGGCGTTGCGTTCCGTGCGCTTGTTATTCGCGACCATCCTCACCTTGATCGCGGGCTTGATCCTGACCGCTGGTTTCGCCGCCGTCGCCATCGGTCATTTGAACATTATCTCCGTGGCGTTCGCCGTGCTCTACATTGGCCTGGGGGTCGATTACGCGATCCACCTGTGCTTGCGCTATCGCGAATGCCTGCGCGCGGGATTTTCTCAAGAGCAAGCGATCACGCACAGCATGGAAACGGTGGGCGTTTCGTTAACGCTGTGTGCAATAACGACAGCAATTGGTTTTTTCGCGTTTATTCCAACCGATTATCTCGGTGTCTCAGAATTGGGCATCATATCCGGCGTCGGCATTTTCATCGGTCTCACCATTTCGCTGACGTTACTGCCAGCTTTGTTGAAATTGCTGCCGTTGTCTTTGCGCCATGCCACACCGCCTCCTCCCGCATCGCGCCTACTCGCCTATTGGAACGCCTTACCATTCCGTCATGCGCGCATGATACGCGTGCTGGCGTTGCTTCTCGGCGTACTCGGTATTTTCGAGCTCAGTCGGCTGCGCTTCGATTCCAATCCGGTCAATCTGCGCGATCCGAACAGCGAATCCGTCGTCGCTTTCAAAGAGTTGTTGCAATCCAACACCGATTCGCCGTTCGCCTTGGCGGCGTTGGCGTCGGATCTCGCCAGCGCCGAACGCTTGGCTGCGCAAGTTAAAACACTGCCCTCGGTGCACGAAACGATCACCTTAACTAGTTTTGTACCTGATCAGCAAGAAGAGAAGCTGGAAATCATCGAGAATCTCGCGCTGATCATGGGTCATGAACTCGACGAACTGAATCGGCCCGTCGCGCAATCCGATGTCCGCGCCGCCCTCGCTATGTTCGCGACAACCTTGCAAAACGCCTTGGCGCGCGAGTGGCATAATGCCAATCCTGATACCTTACAGCATCTCCTCGATGAAATTCGAAGATTTCAAACTTATGCCGACGGCACCACCGAACCGGAAACTACTTATGCGCGCCTTGAGCATGCGATTTTTTATCTCTTACCTTATACCTTACAGCAGCTCCGCACCGCACTTAGCGCGTATGCATTCACCCTCGATGATCTGCCCGATTACATTCGCCGTGACTGGGTAAGTCCTTCTGGCCTATATCGGGTATTGATTACTCCGCGGGAGGATTTGAACGACCCTACCCATCTCAAAACATTTGTGCGCGAAGTACAAGCCATCGACACCTCGATCACCGGCTTGCCGGTTTCCGATACCGCTTCCGGCGAGGCCGTAGTACGTTCTTTCGTACAAGCGTTCACGAACAGCTTGGTGTTGATCGTTGTCTTATTATTGATCATGTTGCGCAACGTTCATCACACGCTATTGGTCATCGGGCCGTTGTTGCTCGCGGCCATTTTGACCGGCGCCGCGAATGTGTTATTGGACAACCCATTCAATTTTGCCAATATCATCGTGTTGCCGTTGTTGTTGGGCATGGGGGTCGATAGCGGCATCCACATGGTGCATCGCTTGCGCATCGACGGCCATCGCGAAGAAAGCCTGCTCGCGACGAGTACCGCGCGCGGCGTATTCTATAGCGCCCTGACGACGTTGTGCAGTTTCTCCAGTTTGACCTTCACGCCCCATCGCGGCATCGCCAGCATGGGGCTATTGCTGGCTTTGGGCATTTCGTTCACCTTGCTGTGTGCGTTGCTCGTGCTACCGGCGTTCAGCGGCAAACACCCCCCTTCCGACGTTCCCTAGAGGTACCCTATGTCATTCCACATCAAGGAGCTCATCGAGACGCGCCGTGATGATAAATTCACGTTGCACGAAAATTACTTGAACAACCAAATGGTGCGCGTGCTCAAGACCATCGGTTACGACCGCCACTACCAGCGCGCTGTGGGACAATACCTATACGACGCGCAAGGTAACGAATATCTGGATCTACTCAGTGGTTTTGGCGTATTCGCGATCGGCCGCAATCACCCAACCGTCATCCAAGCATTGAAAGACGTGCTCGAACTCGATCTGCCAAATCTGGTGCAGATGGACGTCTCCTTGCTCAGCGGCTTGCTCGCCGAACGCTTGCTGCAAACCACGCCGCCGGCGCTCGACAAAATGTTTTTCTGTAATTCCGGTGCCGAAGCCGTCGAAGCGGCGATCAAATTTGCGCGCTATACCACGAAACGCCCAGGTATTCTCTACTGTGAACACGGCTTCCACGGTTTGACGCTCGGTGCGCTGTCGTTGAATGGCGAGGAAATTTTCCGCGAAGGTTTTGGCCCATTGCTGCCCGATTGTCGCGAAATCCCGTTCAATGACTTGGCGGCGCTGGAACGCGCGCTCGCCGCGCGTGACGTCGCCGCGTTGATCGTCGAACCGGTGCAAGGCAAAGGGGTCAACTTGCCCGACGATGATTATCTGCGCGAAGCGGCGCGCTTGTGCCGCCAATACGGCACTTTGTTCGTCGCCGATGAAATCCAATGCGGCATCGGTCGCACCGGTAAATTCTGGGCCATCGAACATTGGGGCGTCGAACCCGACATGATCCTGATGGCCAAAGCCCTGTCGGGCGGTTTCGTACCCGTCGGCGGCGTTGCCATGACCCGCCGCATCATGGATGCGGTTTTCAACCGCATGGATCGCGCGGTCGTGCATGGTTCCACGTTCTCAAAAAATAATCTGGCGATGGCGGCGGGTCTCGCGACTTTGCAAATCCTCGAAGGCGAAAAGCTGGTCGAGAACGCCGCGCGCGTCGGCCAGGAGATCATCGACGCCATGCGCGCGATGATTCCGCGCTATGAGTTTTTACACCACGTCCGTGGTAAAGGCATGATGATCGCCATCGAATTCGGTAGCCCAAAAAGCCTGACCCTGAAAGCGGCGTGGAACATGTTAGAAGCGGCCAACAAAGGTCTGTTCTGCCAAATGGTCACGATCCCGTTGTTCAAGAATCATCGCATCTTGAGCCAAGTCGCAGGACATGGCATGAACGTCGTCAAATTCCTGCCGCCGCTCACGCTCACGCCGAAAGACCGCGACTGGATCATCAACGCCGTTGATCAAGTCATTGGCGATTGTCACCAAGTACCGGGATCGATTTGGGAATTGGGCAAAAATCTCGCGAGTCACGCCATGAAGACCAAGGCGGGCAAATAAATTATGGGTGCAAATTCATTCGCGCATTCAAACCGACACGATCAAATGTGATGTCCGAAGCAATTCGGACCTACGATTCTGAGTACGAGCGTTTTTTATGTTTCTATCCTTTGCTGCACGTTGTTTGCTCTTTTTACTGTTGTGGGCGTTGATTAATTCAACGACTCACGCCCACGCCGTGGTGACCCAGGCTTCGCTAAAAATCGCACCGATTGCTCCGCGTACCGCGACACCCGTGAGTTTGATCTTCAACTCGAACGTTGAAGTGGCCCTGTCGCAATTCCACTTGGTCAGTGCCGGCGATCGCATGACGCCGCTTACCGTCACGTCGGGCGAAAAACGCGGCGAGGTCGTCGTCAACATCCCCGCGCTGGAACCCGGCGAATACGCGTTGCGCTTCAAAATTTTCGCCGCCGACGGTCATTTGACCGAAGACCTCATCCGTTTCCACGTCAAGGAATAACGCAATGGAAGGTTTGGCCGATTTTCTCGATTCACTGATCGGCGGCGCCGATCAAATCGCTTTTTGTCTGTTGATTGGCGGTATCCTCTGGGGACTGATGATGCTCAAGCCCTGGGACGACGCACGCGCGCCTTATCCTGACGCGCTCTATCGAACGACGATCCGACTCGTCTGGCAAGGCGGGGTGGCGTTGCTGGGCTGTCAAACCTTGGCGCTGCTGCTGAAAATCTGGCTGATGACCGCGACGCTCAATCGCTGGCCGTTTCCTGCTTTCGCCGACACCATCCAATTCCAAGCCGGGGTCTTACGGCTGCTGTTCGCCAGCGCGTTGACGTTTTACGTGTGGCGCAGCTTGCGTGCGCATCCGAGCAACACCGCGCCCTGGTTTATCACCGGTGCGCTGGCCGTGCCCGTTATCATCAGCGGCGCGTGGTTGGTCCACGGCGCGGGACGTTTCGACGACCGCGAACAACTGATGACGTTCACGGTGTTGCACCAACTCGGCGCGGCGGCGTGGATCGGCGGTATTTTTCAATTGCTCGGCGTGTGGTCGTTACATCGTCAAGGTTTGATTGCAAAAGATTTATGGCCAGGTTTATTGCGAGATTTCGCCGGTTGGGGCATTGGCGCGGTCTCGTTGTTGCTGTTGACGGGTTTGCCGATGGCGTTCAAATACATCGATACCTGGAATGGTTTCATTGGCACCGGCTACGGCAATTTGTTGCTGGTCAAGCTCATGCTAATGGGACTCGCGTTGGGCTTGGCGTGGTTGAATCATCGTGGTGCGCGCGACCAGCTCACGCTCGGCGATCAGGCGCCTTCATTCCAGCGCGTGCCGTATTTCATCCAAGCGGAAACGTTCGTCTTACTCAGCTTGCTGTTCACGGCAGTGAGCCTGTCATCGCAACCGCCGGCAATCGACATTCCAGCGCTGACCGCAACTATCGATGAAGTGCTGAAAATGTTCGAACCGCGCATACCGCAGTTCATCTCGCCGTCTCATGAAGCCTTGCTCGCTGGCGAACCCGGACGCACCGCGATCATCGGTCAAGTGCCATCTCCTGCTGCGACGGAATGGTCAGACTACAATCATAATATCTCCGGTATTTTCGTGACGGTCATCGCACTGCTTGCATTGTCGCATTACTGGCGACCGCAATCTCCCGATCGTCCGCAATACTGGCCTTTGGGATTTGCGTTGCTCGGGATTTTCCTGTTCTTCCGCAGCGACGCCGAAACCTGGCCGCTCGGCCCGATCGGTTTCTGGGAGAGCACGTTCACCAACGGTGAAGTCTTGCAACACCGCATTGCAACGTTTTTGGTGTTCACGCTCGGTATCCTTGAGTTTCGCGCGCGTCATCCGCGCAATCAAAATCCGCGCTTGCCTTACATGTTCCCAGTGTTGAGCGCGTTCGGCGGTTTGATGTTGTTAACGCACTCTCACGTCGGTTTCGAAGCGAAAACCCAATTTTTGATTCAAGTCGGCCACACTTTGATGGGATTTTTCGCGATCATCATCGCCTGTGGTCGCTGGTTGGAAATCCAACTCGACGGCCGCGCCAAACAAATCGCCGGCATCGTCTCCTTGGCCGCGATGCTGCAAATCGGCATCGTCCTGATGTTCTATCGCGAACCTTTGTACTGAGTGTAACGAGTCCTTAGCCATGATCCCCACCTACCCCTTGTTGAGCACCTTGAACAGCCCGGACGATTTACGGGCATTGTCCGTTGACGCATTACCGGCGTTGGCGGCGGAACTGCGCGAGTTTTTGACGCACAGCGTCAGCCAATCGGGCGGGCATTTCTCGGCAGGGCTCGGGGCGGTGGAATTGACCATTGCCTTGCACTACGTGTTCGACACCCCGCACGATCGCTTGGTGTGGGACGTCGGTCATCAAGCTTATCCTCACAAAATCCTCACCGGCCGCCGCGACCGCATAACCACGATCCGTCAAAAAGACGGCGTGTCAGCGTTTCCGAAACGCAGTGAAAGCCCTTATGACAGCTTTGGCGTCGGTCATTCCAGCACCTCGATCAGCGCCGCGCTCGGCATGGCGATCGCCGCGCAGCGCGCCGGCATCAAGCGGCAAGCGGTGGCGATCATCGGCGATGGCGGCTTGACCGGCGGCATGGCCTTCGAAGCCCTGAACCACGCCGGCGCGTTGGACGCCGACATCCTGGTCGTCTTGAACGACAACGAAATGTCGATCTCGCCGAACGTCGGCGCGTTGAACAACTACCTGGCGAAAATCCTATCGAGCAAGTTCTACGCGACGATGCGCGAAGAAAGCAAAAAAGTTCTGAAAAACATCCCGAGCGTTTGGGAACTGGCGCGGCGCACCGAAGAACACGTCAAAGGCATGGTCGTTCCGGGCACCTTGTTCGAAGAACTCGGTTTTAACTACATCGGCCCGATCGATGGCCACGATCTGGACGTGTTGGTCCCGACGCTACAGAACTTGAAAGCCCTGACCGGCCCCCGTTTACTACACGTCGTCACCAAAAAAGGCAAAGGCTACGAACCGGCGGAAAAAGACCCCATCGCCTATCACGGCGTCCCGGCGTTCGACCCGAAACAAGAATCCTTACCAAAAACCGCGAGCGCCCACCCCACCTACACCCAAATCTTCGGCCAATGGCTGTGCGACATGGCCCAGCACGACGAACGCCTGATCGCCATCACCCCGGCGATGCGCGAAGGCTCAGGATTGGTCGCCTTCTCGGAACGCTTCCCCGACCGCTACTTCGACGTCGCCATTGCCGAACAACACGCCGTCACCTTGGCGGCGGGCATGGCCTGTGAAGGCAGTAAACCCGTCGTCGCCATTTATTCGACGTTTCTGCAACGCGGCTACGACCAACTGATCCACGACGTCGCCCTGCAAAACCTCGACGTCCTGTTCGCCATCGACCGCGCCGGCGTGGTCGGCCCGGACGGCCCGACCCATGCGGGACTCTTTGACCTGAGCTATCTACGCTGTATTCCGAATCTACTCATCATGGCCCCGGCGGACGAACACGAATGCCGGCAAATGCTCTCGACCGGCTATCACCATCCTGGCCCTGCCGCCGTGCGCTACCCGCGCGGTACGGGACCTGGCGTAGCCGTTCAAGCGACCCTCGACCCCTTACCCATCGGCCAAGCCGAAATCCGCCATCGCGGAAAGCGCTTGGCCCTTCTCGCGTTTGGCAGCGTCGTCAGCGCCGCGCTCAGCGTCGGGCAACAACTGGGCGCCACCGTGGTCAACATGCGCTTCGTCAAACCGCTCGACGAAGCCCTGTTATTCGACTTGGCGAAAACCCACGACGCCTTCGTCACCGTCGAAGAAAACGTCATCGCCGGCGGCGCCGGCAGCGCGGTCAACGAATTCCTGCACCGCCAGCACATTCAACTGCCCGTGCTCAACCTTGGCCTGCCCGATACCTTCATCGAACAAGGCAGCCGCGAAGAGCTCCTCGCCTTGTGTCAGCTCGACCGTGCCGGCATCCTCGCGCAAATCGAGGCGTGGGGAGCATAAGCGCGGACGCGTACCACAAGGCGCCAGCAAGCGGCACACTGCCGGCGGGACGCCGGCGCTCCAAAAAGTTAAGGGGAGAAATCATGCATCAAATTATCGATTACCAAAAAATCGCTGTTGACGGCTTATGGCATAACAACCACGCTTTGGTCGCGTTGCTCGGATTGTGTCCGCTGCTGGCGGTCAGCAACACTGCCATCAATAGCTTAGGACTCGGCTTGGCGACGACGGCGACCTTGGTTTGTACCAACACCATCGTGTCATTGATTCGTCGCCGCGTCACTAGCGACGTACGACTACCGGTATTCGTATTGGTCATTGCGTGTACCGTGACCACGGTGGAGCTGGCAATGAATGCCTATTTCTATGGCCTCTACAAAATCCTCGGCATTTTCATTCCGCTGATCGTGACCAATTGTGCGATCATTGGCCGCGCCGAGGCGTTCGCCGCGAAAAATCACCCCCTCGCGGCGCTGCTCGATGGTTTGTTCATTGGTTTGGGGTTTACCGCCGCGCTGACCGTCCTCGGCGCGCTGCGCGAGGTGGTTGGCACCGGCAAGCTGTTCGCGCACGCCGATTTACTTTTTGGCGACATCGCTAAAAATTGGACGGTGCAAGTCTTTGCCGAGGACTACAGCGGCGTGTTGTTGGCGATTTTGCCGCCGGGGGCGTTTTTCGGCTTGGGGCTGTTGATCGCGTTGAAAAACCTCATCGATGCGCGTCGCACACATCGCCAATCGCAAGTCGTTACCTCGTCTGCGTCACAACACGCTTGAGCGATGACCGCAGCGCAGTGTGCGGCGTTGTTCGCGCGGCTCGCCGCCGCGATTCCCGAACCGAAAACCGAGCTTAACTATCGCTCGCATTTCGAATTGTTGATCGCCGTGGTGTTGTCGGCGCAAGCAACCGACAAAAGCGTCAATCTGGCGACCGCCGGTTTGTTCGCCGTTGCCAATACGCCGCAAGCGATGCTGGCGCTGGGCGAGGAAGGATTGAGGTCGTACATACGCTCGATCGGCCTGTATCAAAGCAAAGCGCGGCACATTATGCAGTTGTGTGAACGCTTGGTCACGCAATACGGCGGCGAAATACCGCGCGACCGTCAGTCGTTGGAAGCTTTGCCTGGCGTTGGGCGTAAAACCGCGAACGTGATTTTGAATACCGCGTTCGGCGAGCCGGTCATCGCCGTCGATACGCATATTTTCCGCGTCGCCAACCGTACCGGCTTGGCACCGGGTAAAACGGTCCGCGAAGTCGAACAGCGCTTAGAAGCCTGTGTCCCAAACCGTTATAAAAAAGACGCGCACCATTTACTGATTTTACAAGGACGTTATACTTGTACTGCGCGTAAGCCCCGATGCCCAAACTGCGTTATTGCCGAGTATTGCGCGTTCGAGGGCAAGACCGCAGTCTGAAGGTCCGCGTTGGAACTCTTTGTTGACTCGGCGAGTCGGAAAAGCGGCGTTTGGCGCGACGAGTTCTGCTGTTGAAAGAGCGTATGAATCAATTAGCGCCGACGGCCTGAATTTATTTCGGACATCGTCAAGACCGGAAAAGCCGAGGGATGGAAAGCTGAAATTGATTCGGATACCCCCTTGCGCAAAAATGCCGAAAAATAATAGGCCGATTTTTTTAATCGAGATAACCTTTTAATTCCTTAACATCGTGATCTGAGGTCCTTTCCATGAACCACACCAGCAAAAAGCCTTTCATCGCGGCGATGGGTACTGCCGCAGTTGCCGCATTGACCAGTCTGCCCACGCAAGCGGCCGACAATCCGTTTGCAATCCGTGAACTCGCAAGTGGCTACATGCTCGTTGCCGAAGCGGATAGCGCACAGAAAAGCCCAGAAATGAAATGTGGCGCTGAAGTCATCAAGCAAAACGAAGGCAAATGCGGTCAAGAAGGCGTTTGTGCTGGCAATAAACCGATGAAACAGCCGGAACCGCCGAAAGCCGCCGAAATGGCCTGCGGTGAAGGTAAATGCGGCGCGGCGATGCAAAAAACAGACGCGCCCCAAGCTGCCGAATAATCCCCCGCGAAGCGCAAGACCGTTCGTGAGTCATCACGAACGGTTTTTTGTGTGCAAAAAAAGAGCGATGTCAGAGCCTAATAGGCCACCTCAGGGTGCAGGATTGGGATTAAGGCGCGGTATGCTTGATGTGGTGTTGGCTGCACCGCCCGCTGAAGTCGATTTCTATGAAATCGCACCGGAGAACTGGATGACCTTGGGCGGGCGTCTCGGTCAGCGCCTCTGCGCGTTGAGCGAGCGCGTCACCTTGATCTGCCATGGTTTATCGTTGTCGATTGGCAGTACCGATGCCCTCGACGAAAATTTAGTGTTGGCGATCAAGCAATTCATGCACCAGCACGGCATTCGCTATTACAGCGAGCATCTCAGTTATTGCAGCCATGCCGGGCACCTTTACGATTTACTGCCTTTGCCGTTTACCGCAGAAGCTGTGGAACACGTCGCCACGCGTATCCGCCGCGTGCAAGATCTCCTCGAACAGCGCATCGCCATCGAGAACATTTCCTATTACGTCCATCCAGGCGGGGAGTTGTCGGAAAGCGTATTTTTGACGCAAATCGCCGAGCGCGCTGATTGTGACATTTTGCTCGACGTCAACAATGTCTACGTCAACAGCGTCAATCATGGCGATGCGCCGGAAACTTTTCTCGATGCCTTACCCGCCGAGCGTATCGCCTATCTCCACGTCGCCGGACACTATCGCGAAGCGCCCGATTTGATCATCGACACCCACGGCACGCCGGTCATCGATCCAGTCTGGGCATTGTTGGAGCGCGCCTACGCGCGTTTTGGCGTGCGCCCAACGGTGTTGGAGCGCGATTTCAATTTGCCGCCGTTACCGGTGCTGCTCGACGAAGTGCGCCAGGTGCGCGCGTTGCAACAACGCTGGAGCGTCTGAGCATGTCTGCAGGGTCGCTGCACGATTTTCAACAGCGCTTCACTGCTCATTTGCGGCAGCCCCACGCGCACCCACCACCGGATAATCTACCCGCCGCGCGTCTCGCGGTGTATCGCGAATTGCTGCTGAACAATCTCGACAGCTTCCTCGGTAACAACTTTCCGGTCATAAAACGCATTTTGTCAGCAACACAATGGCAAAATTTGATCGCAGCGTTTTTTGCCGAACATCGTTGTCATACCCCGGTTTTCGCCGAGATCCCTGAAGAATTTCTGGCCTATTTGCACAGCGCGCCGGCGCTTTTGCACGACTATCCACCGTTTTTGTTGGAACTTGCGCATTACGAATGGGTAGAAATGGCTTTGGCGATCGCCCAAGACACGCTGCCGCCGCGCGATGCGGCGTTCATCGCCGACCCGTGCGCTTATCCGGTACGGCTCTCGCCGTTGGCGTGGCCGCTTGCTTACCACTACCCGGTACACCGCATCGCGCCGGATTTTCAACCGCAAATATCCAACGACGAGCCTGTTTGTTTGGTGGTGTATCGTGACGAGTGTGGCGAGGTGCGCTTTCTTGCGATCACGCCGGCGATCTTTCAATTATTACACCTCGTCCACGAACATCCGGGTTTGACGCCCGCGCAACTTTGGGAACGCTGGTGGTCTGCCGCCGATTTGTCCTTCAACTCGCCGCAGGTTGTCGCATTGTGGCGCGAATTGGCGGCAAAACGCATTATTCTGGCCAAAGATACCTAAAAACGGTAGGTGAGAATTCGGCGGAGCCGAATTCACGCACGTCATGGTGTGTCCGAATGAATAGGGAGTGAGGCAATTTGACAAAGCAGAACCAAAGGGGGAGGGCGAAACCACGCGGCATTAGTACCAAAGTACAATGTTTCTAAGCCTGGGGGTTATGAAACAATTTCCGCTAAGTCAATGTGTCCAATCGTGAGTTGCGACAACTCACCCACGCATCCTGACAACCCATCGTTTCCAACCATTCATTACAAAACAATATTGAGAGGGTAAGATCATGGCCACCGTAGGTATCGTCAAAGCCGTCACCGGCATCGTCAAAGCCATCGCCGCCAACGGGCAGGAACGCATTTTGAGTGTCGGCGATGCGTTGGCGGAAAACGAACGCATCGTCACCGACGAAATGGGCGCCATCAGCATCGAATTGCTGGACGGCAGAACACTGGATTTAGGTCGCAATGCCCAATTGGTGTTGGATGAAGACGCCCTGAATCCCGAACCGACCGCGCGGCAAGCGATGACCGAGCTATTGGGCGAAGGTGTCGCCGGCCAAGCCGCCGATGAGGTCGCCGCGATTCAAGAAGCCTTAGAAAAAGGCGATTTCGACCCGACACGCTCGCTTGAAGCCACAGCAGCCGGTGCGCCGGGCGCAGGCGGGGGTGGCGATGAGGAAGGGGGCTCCGATGTCGTTCAAGTCGAATTCGTCAATCCAGAAACCACCCCTGAGGCCGGATTTGAAACGACAGGCATCAATGTTGCCTTCGCGCCCCCTCCCGAAGACAATTGGTTCTTGCAACTGAACGTACCTGAGCCCACCCCTGCGCCAACGCCGGCCCCAACCCCGGAACCCACGCCTGCGCCGACGCCAGAACCGACCCCGGCCCCAACCCCGGAACCCACCCCTGCGCCGACGCCTGAACCGACTCCGGCCCCGACCCCGGAACCCACGCCTGCGCCGACGCCAGAACCGACCCCGGCCCCAACCCCGGAACCGACCCCTGCGCCGACGCCAGAA
>OGCL01002470.1_pt1 | contig 12804 bp, 6 predicted proteins | sample 1570041 | NCBI WGS metagenome assembly OGCL01 (sample SAMN06266162, study PRJEB24511) | hot springs metagenome | isolation source: Hot spring water | place: South Africa: Limpopo | collected 2015-06-22 | reverse complement strand
TTTGAATAAAAACTTTAATTCTCCCTATAAGGCCATTAATCCATCCGACTTTTGGCGCCGCTGGCATCTATCACTTTCTACTTTTCTCAGAGATTACCTTTATATACCATTGGGTGGAAATAGAAGAGCCGGAAGTGCCTCTCTGATTTTAATTTTGGTAATTACAGTTTTTATCTCTCTACTTGCCATACCATATCTGAAATTATGGATAACCCATGAAATCTCTTTACCAAGTCCGGGCGATTATATTATCCTGGCATCTGTTTTAATATTAACACTTTTTGGACCAGTATCCCTCATACTTTACCTTTTAGGATTTATGTGGTCCAAAATAGCGCGGTTCATTCATACTGAAATTAATTTAATGATTACAATGCTGGTAGGAGGTTTATGGCACGGGGCCTCCTGGCTCTTCGTCATCTGGGGAGGATTAAATGGATTGGGTTTGGTTATTTTTAAGTTGTTTAAAGGAATAAAAACGCCTTATTTTTTCAAAACACTATTATTCAACCGCGTTTGTTCTATACTTTTCACTTTTACATTTATATCATTTACGCGAATATTTTTTCGCTCATCAGACCTAGAAACTGCCAGAAATGTTATAGATCAGATTTTTCTCAGATTTGGTACAGAATTCATACCTGAGAGGCTGGCGCTTAATAAATGGGCTTTGGGATTATTCATTTTGGGCATGGTGGTTCACTGGCTTTCAGAAGATCTTAAACAAGGTTTAAGAGATTTAGCCGGCAGAAGTCCTTTTCCGGTTCAGGCGGGTCTAGTCTTGATTATTGTTTTCATTATTTATCAGGCAACAGGTGCTGAAATGACACCTTTTATTTATTTCCAGTTTTGATGAGTTTTTTGAATTATTTTTATCATTTAACATGGATTATTTTAGCCTCCACGTGTGTTATTGCATTAGTACGATTCAGCGTATGGGCTAAAAATCTGGGAGAGGTAATACTGGCCTATTCTGTTGGGATATTCGTAAGAAATTTTGTGCCATTCACTTGGAGCTCTGAGTTTTTAAGCCAATTATCTTCAATTGTAATTCCCGTAGCTTTATTTATCATGCTGGCACAGAGTAGTCCAAAAGCACTTTGGCAGGGAGGGCCAAGACTTATAGTGGCCTGGGTGGGGCAAGTTCTTTCTGTTTTGATTGCCGCCTTTGTTATAAAGGCCATATTTGTTCATTCATCCTCAAAATTATTAAGCGCTTTAAGTGTGGCTGTGTACACGGGAGGAGTTATTAACCTGGCTATGCTGGCTAATACACTGGCCACCCCTCCTGAAGTTTTTGGACGTATAAATATGGCTGATATAGCAGCCGGCACTCTTTATTTGATGGTGATGATGGGCTTGGGTAGATTTATTCTTACTCATTCTTCAAAAAATGAGACCCTATGCTATACTGTCTCTAAATTTGGAAGAAGAAAAAAACCTTCCTTTATGGAATGGATTTTACCCGTAGGCTCTGGACTTCTCGTTTTAATATTTTCTTACTTTATTTCCCAAATTTTGGGATTGGGGGATGATCCACGTTTAATACTCATATTGTTAACCATAGCAGGTCTGGTATTTAGCTTTTGGCCGATTATTAGAAATAATTCAGTAGCTCAAATAGAATCTGATGTTCTTGTTGTCATTTTTTCAGTTTGTATGGGATTAATGGCCGATTTTCGTGATTTCACGATTGCCATAATTCCTGATTCATTATTTCTGATTTCCGTGATGAGTGTCTCTATTACTTTGCATTTCTTATGGTGTCGGCTGTGGAAACTTCCAAGCGGACTTTTTGTTGCCACCTCTGCGGGAGGCATAATGAGTCCTCCATTTGTACCAAGCATTTGCAAATCAGCGAAACACCCTGAATGGATATCATTCGGCGTGGCTTCTGGTCTGGCAGGTAATAGCATTGGAACATTACTGGGACTTACTTTCTATACTTGGCTGACCTAAGGAAAAGGAATTTGCAGATAACACATTTCTTGGAAATATAATTAGGTTTTAGTAGCATTGTTCTATGAATCATAGTTCGGATCAATTAAATGAAGATTCCCAGGTTGCCGCAATCCGCAATTTTAAAGGCAAATATCCTCCCCAGATCTGGCATTTGTTTTTTACAGAAATGTGGGAACGATTTTGTTTTTATGGTATGCGCGGAATGTTAACCATTTTCATGGTTTCGCAACTAGGCCTCACAGATAAAGCTGCTAATCTTCAGTACGGCGCTATTCAGGCATTTGTATACGCATTCACTTTCCTTGGTGGTTTGCTATCAGATAAAATTCTGGGTTTTAAACGCTCACTATATTGGGGAGCACTCCTTATGATGACTGGGGGATACTGTATTGCTTTAGCTCCTCGTGAGTTATTCTATATTGGAATTTGCTTTTCCATAATTGGCACTGGCTATTTCAAGCCTAATATTTCCACCATGGTGGGACTCTTATATAATCCAGGCGATCCAAGGCGAGATGCCGGATTTAGCCTTTTTTACGCCGGAATTAATCTAGGCGCCTTGCTGGGCGGAATACTTATGGTTTATGTAGGAAAATATTACAGCTGGAGTCTGGCTTTTGCCTTAGTTGGCATCGTCATGACAATAAGTCTGCTTAACTTTTACTTGACGCAAAAGCACCTGGGGTCTATCGGAAAAAGTCCTTTACCTGATTCATGGAGCCCTAAACGCAGAATTATTACCGAATATGCCATTTATGTGGGGTCGCTTTTAACTATACCCTTCATCCTCCTTTTGGTGACCAATACTTCTTATACTGATTTGTTTATGTACATCATAGGTCCTCTCACATTGATTTATCTTTTTTGGGAAATGCGTCGCTTTAATCGTCCGGAAAAGCTAAAATTGACGGCGGCACTAATTTTTATAATTTTTTCAATATTTTTCTGGGCTTTTTTCGAACAGAGTGGTGGTTCGCTTAGTCTATTTGCGCTTCATAATTTAAAACCTGATTTTTTTGGACTGAAAATAGATCCCAATGTCGTTAACAATTCTTCTAACTCGCTTTTCGTCATATTATTAAGCACACCATTTGGACTGTTTTGGTTATGGATGAATAGACGCAAGCTCGAACCTAACGCAGCTGTGAAATTTGGATTAGGATTTATACTTCTCGGTGGCGCCTTCTTGATCTTTTATTCCACAAAATTTTTTGCAGACGAAGAGGGCATCACATCCCTTGAATTATTTACGCTAGCATATTTTGTGATAACATTAGGAGAGCTTTGTCTTTCTCCTATTGGATTATCTTTAATGACCAAGTTATCTCCATCATCAATTCAGGGACTCATGATGGGCATGTGGTTTCTGGCCAGTGCTTATGGACAATATGTAGCTGGTCTGCTAGGGGCAGATATGAGCTTAGCTCATGCTGATGCTTCTAATTTAGAAAAACTTGAAGCCTTCACATTTGGTTACCAACAGCTTGGCATATACGCCTTAATTAGCGGTTTTTTACTCACATTGATCTCACCTTTAATTAAAAAATTGATGCAGGATGTGAAGTAAATTTCAATTCTTTTATGGGAACGAAACAAGACTTAATAACTAGATCCTATAATTATATTTTCTAAATTTTAAGTCTACGAATCTGAAGTTTGTATATCTGGACTTTAGCGTATCAATACCACATGACCTAAGTGTTCAACTTCTTTGCCAGTGTAGAATAATACTCTGACACGGTAGACGTAGACGCCCTGAGCGCAGACATTTCCATTATTCTGATAAGAACCGTCCCAACGTGTATCCAAGCCTTTACCACTAAACACTTTATTCCCCCAGCGATCAAAAATATCCACTTCTAAATCCTTCAATCCCTTTCCTTTAATATAAAACCAATCGTTGAGTTGGTCACCATCTGGGGAAAAAGAATTAGGAATATACACTACCTGCTGCTCTTGAACCAAAACTTCCCCATAAGCTGTGTCGGAACATCCCTCTTGAGTGAAAGCATAGTGTGTTATAAGATAAAGACCTGAATCAGGAAATATGACAAGCGGATTTTGAGCATTCGAAGATTGTCCAGTAGAGAAGTTCCATAATAAATTATCATACGAGGAAGAATAACTGTAAAATTTTACTTTATTTTCCGGTATTTGGATAATAACATTTGAGGGGGCGAAGTCAGCAGTTGGTTTTTCATGTACAACCACATATTGAGGCTTTGTGAGGGTAGATGTGCAGAATGCCGGTCCTGCACCTGTAACGGTAAGCGTAACCCAGTAACCTCCTCCTGCAGCTGTATTATAAGTATGAATTGGATTAGGTTGGGTGCTTGTAGTTCCATCACCAAAATGCCAAAACCAGGAGGTGAGAGGTCCATTAGTAGACAAATCGAAAAACTGAACTCTATCAAAAGCACAGATCGCTGAATCGCTGACAGTAAAGTTAGCCACTGGGGCAGGTAATACCTGTATAAAGTTGTTAGCTACATGGCTATCCTCACAACCACTGTTTCCATTGGTAACAGTAAGAGTAACTGTATAAAAGCCAGGTTGGGTATAAGTATGATAGGGGTCCTGCAGCGCAGACTGCGGGCTACCATCACCAAAGTCCCACAACCATGTAGAGGCCCCAACAGAAGCATCTTGAAATTGCACCTTAAAAGGAACACAACCCAGCGTTTTCACAGCATCAATACCAGCCGTGGGGTTGGGCGGCACATTCACAATATTTGGAAGCCAGGTTGTATCGTAATTTACTCCGTTATTAGCCACAAGCATGACACTATATGCTCCAGGCGTTGTGTACGTATGAGTAGGATTTTGTAATGTACTTGTATTCCCATCACCAAAATTCCAAAACCATCCGGTTGGATTTCCTGAGCTTTGGTCAGTGAAGCTAACGGTCGCTGTACCACAACCGACAGAAATCGCCTGGGCGATAGCTTGCGCATTCACATCAGGAGCTACAGTGATCAACAAAGGCACCTGGCAGGAAGCCTTACACCCGTTTGCATCTGTCACCACCAGAGTGGCTGTATAGGCTCCTGTTCCAGGATATATATATGACGGGCTCCCCTGACTACTAATACCGCTTCCGTCCCCAAAGTCCCAAAAGTATGAATAAGGGGGAGAACCGCTATTTACGGTAGCTGTGAAGGTGGTTGGCAATCCCAGATATGTTCCGTTGAAAGAACAATTAACGATGGGCAAAGGATTTACATTGATTTGAAAAGGCAAACTACTTACAGGATTAGGAACGGGACAGATATAGGACGAAGTCATACTTACCATCACGGTTTGTGGCGTCGTAATATTGGCCAATGACAGAACAGGCCCAGTTCCTGCCATTTGTCCATTGACAGTCCATGAATAGTTGGGGGTAGGGCCGCCATGTGTAGGAGCTACGCCCATTGTGAGGTCAGAGCCGAAACACACCGATGATGTGGCCGCACTGACGAGGACGGAAGGTTGTAAAACTGGAAGTACTTCAACGATAGCGGTATCACGAATGCTCCAGCCGCAGGTTTGGGAAAAAGTTTTGAGCGATACCGGATACGTTCCTGTATTGGAATAGGAACTACTAGCCAATTGGTATGAAGATCCAACCAGAGTTGCAGGATTGCCACCCATAAAAGTCCAATCGTAGTTCAATGCTGAAATATTACTTTGAAACTGAATCGTTGCTCCCGGACACACCTGAGTAGTATCCGGCACGATCTGAGGAAGTAATGGGAGTCCATCTTGAAACACTCCAATAAACTCAGAAAATATATAAGGCAGACCGTTTACTACAAGTGTAAAAGTGTGTCTTCCGGGCGTTGTAAAATAAATTGTAACATTATTTCCGTAAGCAACTGCTGGAACGGTGCCTCCATCAAAGAACCATTGAATAAATCCAACCGCATTAGTGGATAAGTTTACCTCTGAATAAGTACACCCTAATTCACAAACAGTCACATGAGGCTCCACAGGGCTTGCCATCGTCGTTTGAACAAAAGGCAATCCGGCGGGATCCTCATAAATGCTGAAACTCAGACCTGGAGAACCATTTCCTCCCGGACCTCCATCGCCTCCTTTTCCTCCATTGCCCCCAGGACCTGGATTGCCCAAATCACAATCATAAGCCGTGTTAACCGGATTACCCAATCCACCAAGACCTCCTAAGCCACCATTAGGATTTCCTAGACCGCCCTGTCCCGGCAGTCCACTGCTGATATTGCAATCTATAAGCTTTGAATTAGGTCCGTTATTCCAACCAAATACCCCAAAAGAACCACCCCCTCCTCTGCCGCCACCACCTCCAGATCCACCCTGTCCTCCTTCACCACCGCCTCCGCCACCAGGCCCAGCGCCATTATTATTAATATTCACAAACCAGACATTTATGTGCGGCTGTCCCCCCTGACTCCCTCCTCCACCACCTCCTCCGCCACCACTGCCTGGCGTTCCGGATTGACCATTTTGTCCATCTCCTGGTATAAAAAATCCACCTCCAAAAGAAGGTACTCCATCAGCACCAGGAGCACCATTCACGCCCGGCGCGCCTGATTGCCCTGGTTGTCCATGATTAGCAGGTCCTGCATCGCAACCGAAGGAAATAAAATTGCATGAGCCCAATCCACCTAACCCACCAGCTCCGCCCCCAGGACCGTTCCCGGGCAGGCCTGATGTGCCATTGGGACAGGAATTAAAAGAACCCTGGGCGCCTCCATTACCCCCATTTCCTCCTTTAAAAGCACCCGCAGACCAAGAATCTCCTCCAGCACCTCCTTGTGTGCAGCAAGAGCCATTGCCATCTCCTTGCCCTCCCTGACTTCCATTGGCTCCGTTTTGACCGTTTTGCCCAGGAAGTCCATTGTTGCCATTTGATGCGTTTCCTGCCACAACTTTACAACGTACAATAGAATAATCAGAACAGTTGTTCACATAAATGCCATAATTGGTAATTCCATCTCCTATTGCATGTGCGCTGTATATCTCTAAATCATGTATATGAAAGTCCGAAATGCCAATAGCTGAAATTGCCACCAATCGATTGGGACTATTTAGAATATTCAGACTGTCGCGGAAAATTTTCGTTTTTAAAGTATTGGACTTACACCAAGTAGTCGGGTTGTAACCTCCCTCAATAGTTACGCCTTGAACAAGGTGAATGGTTTGAGAAATATAATACGTGCCGGCAGCCATTCTGATTTGCAGGCCAGGAGCAAGATTCTGAATAGCCGTTGTGATGTTAGCTGGATTATTTTGACTTCCATTTCCGATCCCGTTAGGTGTTACATAGATAATTGAAGATTGCTGAGCGAAAGAATTTAATATCCAAAATAAGCTAAACTTAAAAACTAAAAATAATCTAATGTGCATTTGGCCTGAGTACAGAAATTTTAGTTTGATAGATCGTCTCGTTGTTGTTAAGTTGTAAGGAAAGATTATATAACCCAGTTGGCAGTTGCACCACATCCAGGATATTTATAGTTCCGCTTTGCCCTATTTTGGAAAAAACTAATTTGCCGGTAAGATCATAAATTTTGATTATAAAGGGAAATGGCTCCATGTCCACAAATACATTTAATTTCTCGGAAACGGGGATTGGGAAGACTTTAACATAAAAACTATTTTGCCAATCTGTAAGGCTAACATTCTTTACAATAAAAGCAGATTTTATCGTGGTATCCGAACAACCATAGTTATTGGTAACTATGAGCGTCACGGTGTAAACGCCATTGGAGGCATAGTAGTGGGTTGGATTTTGGACATTGGAGGTATTAAGGATACCTGAGGCCGGATCGCCAAAGTTCCACAGCCACGTCCAAGCGTCTAATGAATTATCTGCAAAATAAACAGTATCAGAATTGTTAGTTACACTTTGCGGGTAAGCTAAAAAGTTAGCCACAGGGGAGGGAAAAACCTGGATTTGACCAGGAACACTTTCCATTAAATTGCCAGCAGCAGAAAAAGCATACAATGTCACATTATAAATCCCTGGATACAGATATGTATGCGCAGGATGTATCTGATTACTTGACGTTCCGTCCCCAAAATCCCATAAATATGTGAGTGCATTAACACTCAGATTGGTAAATTGCACTGATAAAGGAGAACAACCATTAAATTTATTAACAGTAAAATCGGCTTTGAGATAGTTATAAACCTGCACTACAAGATTACAAGAAGAGGAGCAACCGTTGGCATCTGAAACATCCACCTGCACATTGTAATAACCCGGCTGAGTGTAAACAGTGGCTACATTTTCACCACTTCCTTGAGTATTATTGCCAAAATCCCAAGTAAATGAGAAAGGGGCCAAGCCACCTGAAATAACCTCTGAATTAAAAAAGGTGGGTGAACCTGCAAAGAAAGAATCCGCAGAACAAGTAATGACTGGCGTGCTTATCACAGAAAGACTAATTACCGAAGATGTATCTGTAAGTCCGGAAGAACAACCGTTTGATGAGATCACAACGCACTGAACATGATCGCCATTTTGTGGGTTGGTGTGAATTAATGTGGGAGAATTGATCCCGGTATTCTGACCATTCAGTTGCCATTGAAAGGAAGGATTATTTCCCGCATTTTGAACTGCAGCCGTAAAAATCACTTGGCTACCCTCACAGACGATATTGTTTGTAAAAGACGCACTGGATTGAATGTTAATTTCAGGATAAATTAAACCCTCCACAAAAACGTTAACGGAATCCACAAAAGAATAACCACAGCATCCGTTTAGAGTTTGAAGAGTGATGGTGTAGACACCTGGATCATTAAAGATGAAGTTAATATTCTGATAAGATGGACCGTTAAATGATTGAGAAATGTTTGATGATCCACCAGTGATGGTCCAAAAATAGCTGTCGCCCACTGTAGATGAAGTGAATTGTCCGGATTGACCCACGCAGAATTGTGTGGCACTGGGTAAAATCTGAACGGGTGGATTAGGTTGATTATTATAAATTTCAATAAATTCAGTAAATGTGTAAGGTATTCCATTCCAAACCATGGTGAAAGTTTTTTCACCAATTTGTGTATAAGAGGTCACGGCCGACTGACCAAAAGCTGTTGGCGGGTTAGAGTTTGCCCCAAAAAACCATTGGATAGTTCCGGTCTGATTGGTTGAAAATACGACTGGGGAATTGATACAGCCTGAATATTGAACCGTCACAACCGGTTGTTGCAAATTATTGATATTGAGAATAGAAACAGGAGTTCCTCCGGGATTTTCGTAAAATGGCAAAGAAACACCATCACTACCTTTTCCACCTTTCCCACCAGATCCACCGGATCCACCGGGTCCACCGTTACCGCCGGCTCCTACGTCACAATTAAAAGGTCCTCCGCCAGGACCACCTACACCGCCCGGCCCCCCTAGGCCTCCTAAGCCTCCTAGACCTCCTAGCCCCGAAAAGCCAGAGGTGTAAAAACAATCTCTCATAATGCCTCCTGGACCATTGTTCCATACGAAAATACCAAAGGATGCCCCACCACCTGTACCACCTTGCCCACCTGTAGCACCCTGTCCTCCTTCCCCACCACCGCCACCTCCTGCGCCTGAGCCATTATTATTAATTTCATTAGGGATGAAGGGGGGGAAAGCAGGGATTATGATCACATAACCTTGAGATCCTCCACCTCCACCTCCTCCACCCCCAAAACCGTGGGTTCCGTCGCCACCAGAAGCTCCGATTGATGGTTGAAACCATCCACCAGAAAATGTTGCAACCCCATCAGCACCATCAGCTCCGTTTGTACCGGGTTGCCCGGCAGAACCAGGGCTGCCATCATTGATAGGACCTCTGGGACAAGAAGTCAGCGAAACAATAAGATCATTAACCCCAATACCACCCAAGCCGCCATCACCACCTCCGGAACCAGGAGCACTCTGACCTGGAAATCCTGGAGGTGCACTCCCCCCGGAAGGGAAAACGTAAGTTCCTCTGGGGCCACCATCCCCCCCCTCTCCGCCAGGATTACTTCCTGGAAAACTACCCGAGCCAGGGGCCCCGCCATTGGTACAACAAGGGCCGTTCTCATCTCCGCCTTCACCCGCTTGCCCGGGAGCTCCAGCCATACCGGGAATTCCACTTTGGCCTGGAAGTCCATTCGAAGCGTTTCCAGGAAATACTTTTAGCCTCACCAATTGATAATTCGAACATCCATTTAAATATAACCCGTAGGTTGAGGTGGAGGGTGTTACGGCATGAGCAGTGCGAATGGTAAGGTCATGGAGTTCGAAGTTGGTGCTGTTAGCACACATAACTGCCACCAGGCGGTTGGGATTAAGCTCAGGGTTATTGAAATCACGAAATATTACAGTCTCAGAACCGTTTGATTTTCTCCACTGATTATCAAATCCTCCTTCAATACGACAATGAGAGGGTATTTGGAGGGGTGCAGAAATATTGTAAGTTCCGCTGCGCATGTAAATTCTAGTAAATCCAGCTCCAGAGGCCATACTTAAAGCATATTGGATAGACGCAGGATTGGCTTTGGTGCCTGCGCCAGAAGCGTTTGCTCCGCCAGGAACTACGTAAAAAACATTACATTCCTGAGATGCCAGGAAAAGTGGATACGTCAATAATGAAATAAAAATTAATTTACATTTAATTTGCCTCAAGAAAAAAGGATAATATTGTGGATTCTTTTTGCGAATTAGATTGTAACAATTTTGATTATAATAATTCTCCATTCCGTTTCTATAAAACAAATATAAACAGGGAAAACATACAAATATTCATGATAAAGTTAATTCAAAATTGGAATGCGACAATGGAATGGTTGGCTGTTCACGAACCTCGGATTTTGGAAATTGTACCCCAAGAATTACCCTGCAATAGAAAAGAAGGAATTTTATTATCACGTTATTTGATATTGAAATTATTTGGTAATTTTATTCAAGTTGATTACAATGACTATAAAAAGCCATTTTTGGTTGGCCGCTCTGAAAATATCTCCATTTCTCACACCAAAGGAGCAGCGGCTTTATGGGTTAGTCCAACATTAAACGGAGCCGTGGACATCCAAATAATGAAATTGAAAATTAACCAACTCTATCCATACTTTTTAAACCAATGGCAACAGGAGGAAATTATTAAAATCAAAGATTTATATTTTCGAACTTTACTGCTTACTCGATTATGGACTATTAAAGAGGTTTGCATTAAATATTCAGAAGAAAAATACTTGGGATTTAAGAACAATATTATAATTCCAACAATTGCAAGTCTTACAGCTAAAAATATCCTAAAAATGGATGCCGTCATTCGAGGAAAATGCGCTACTAAAATTTTATCTATGTCATCTTTTTGCGATGATAAGTATGTAATTACATTTACCATTAAATAAAAAACGAAAAAATTATTTAAATTTAAATTTTGATAGCACGCAAAGGAATACTAAAGCAACTTGAGAAAGATTGTGCAAGAGGCAAAAAAAACGTTGCCTTGTTAATTGACCCTGATAAAGCTGATGACAGGCTGGAGTTCATCTTAAGAAACGCTGAAATTTCAGAAATTAGTTTTTATCTTGTAGGAGGGAGTTTATTAATTCAGGGTGATTTTAATGAAACAATCCGGAGAATTAAAAGATTTAGTCAAAAACCTGTCATCATTTTTCCAGGCAATACGGACCAAATATCTTCAGAAGCTGATGCTATTTTGTTTTTATCACTTATTTCAGGACGGAATCCTGAATTTTTGATTGGGCGTCACGTAGAGGCTGCGCCGAAAATTAAAAAGTCAGGCTTGGAAGTTATATCAACGGCTTATATACTCATTGAATCCGGCGGATCGACCACGGTATCTTATATCAGTGGTACGAATCCTATACCCGCCGATAAGCCCGAAATTGTAGCTTGTACAGCCTTAGCCGGGCAATTTCTTGGTTTGAAAACCATTTATCTGGAAGCAGGCAGCGGAGCACGAAATCCCGTCAGCCCCGAAGTGATAAGAATTGTTAAAAAAACTGTTGAATGTCCAATTTTTGTTGGAGGGGGAATTAAACAACCAGATCAAGCACTCACTTTAGGAAAAGCCGGAGCAGATATTCTGGTTGTAGGCAATTTGGCCGAAAATAATCCGGAAAAGTTAATTGAGATTTGCCATGCCTTTTACCACAGCCAATAAGATAAAATGTAAAAATAAAAAAATAATATCTTTGATTTAATTTTGTTAAGCTCTAAACCCTTGCACATGAAAATTCTTATTCCTATCGATTTCTCCGCTGGAAGTCGTTCGGCTGCAAAACTTGGTCTGCATCTTGCTCACTTAATTAAAGACACTCAGCTTGAAATTCTTAATTGTTCTACATTGGTGCATCCTCCTCGTTATAATATTACACGCATAAAGATTCCTCCACTCAGTGAACAAAAAAGACGGATATTCGCTGATATGAAATCATTTCTCCACAGGTCTCAAACTGAAGCTAAAGAATTACCACCGAATATAAATTATTACTTTGAAGAGACATCCGTTCCAGCAACCGGTATATTGGATTTAGCAAAAAAAATTCGGCCCGATATGATTATCATGGGCACAACTGGGGACTCCAACATTAGGCGCATTCTGCTGGGCAGCACAGCGCTCAAAGTTATCGAAAATGCTCCATGTCCGGTACTAACTGTACCGCTTAAACACAAAATTCGTATATTTAAAAATATTGGCATCGCCTCTGAATTAATTAATACGCCGAACGAAATTCGATTTGTTCATAATCTTTTAGGGGCTCTTCAGGCCCACTATAACATTATCCATATTTATCCAGTTTTTCCTCAAAAGGTCTTACCCACAGAAGAATACATATCAAGAATCAAAAGTAAAATAACCACTTTTCTTAGTGAATCATCTT
>OGCL01002469.1_pt1 | contig 12808 bp, 8 predicted proteins | sample 1570041 | NCBI WGS metagenome assembly OGCL01 (sample SAMN06266162, study PRJEB24511) | hot springs metagenome | isolation source: Hot spring water | place: South Africa: Limpopo | collected 2015-06-22 | reverse complement strand
CCATGCGGGCGGCCTTCGTGATCTTCTCGTCAACACCATCGAGCGCATCGAGCGCGCGAATGCCTTCGATCGCAACCGCGTAATAATCAGCCATCAATCTGACTCCGGAACAGGTAGACCGGCTGCCTCATTGGCAGGAAGCGGGGTGACGGACGCCTTGATGGTCAGATCGCGTCCCGCGACCATCTCAAGGTCGCGCCCGGTGTTGACCTTGATGTTCTCGGCGACGATGTCCTGGCCGGCATGCACGAGGAAGTCACGCCCGGCCTGCACCTCGAGGGGCGCACTGCCGGAGGAGTTGAAGCGGGCGCTGTTGCGCTCCACCGATGCCATCGAGTTACTGACGATGGCGCTGTGGTTTTTTACCGTGGAGGAGGCACCCGACAGATTCGCATCGCGTGCCGCACTGATCAGCACATCTTGTTCGGCAAGCAGAGCCGCACCGCGGATGTCTACATCCTGTCCTGCCTGCAGCCGCACATCGCCACTGGTGGCGACCAGACCGGTCAGCTCGTAGCTCGGCGAGGTGATATGCACATCCTGCTCGTGCGGTCGCAACCCCGCGGCAGCACCCACGCCACCCTGCATGACATCCCGATAGAGAATGTCGTTGTTCACTGGACTGCTGATCCGCAGGTCTCGTCCGGCCCGGACATTCACCTGGTCCGCGATCAGGTTGGCGCCAGCAATCTCCGCATCGCGACCACTGACAATGTTCAGCCCCCCTTCAGCGGACAAGGCACTGAAGATCTGCTGCTGGTGGGTCGAGCGTTCATGGCCATCGAGATAATCGAAGTCGTGCATATAGCCGACGCCCGCCGGCCCCTTCGTCGGGCTCTCGAGGAAGCCCTTTCCATAAGCCTGGAACTTGTCAGTACGTCCGAATTCCTCAGTCTGGGTAGAAGAAACGATGCGGGTATCCCTGCCGGCCTTCAGGTTGAGGTCCGCACCCGACATGAATTGCGAACCGGCGATCTGGATATCGCGCTCTGCGTGCGCCTGGATGCCCTCCCCGCCAGAAACGAAGGACGGCAACACATCTACGTTGCGCTGTTGCCAACCTTCGGTGACTGACTGGAAGGTTTCGCCGAAATAGGTGCGTGACTCTTCTGTTGCGTAAGGCGATGAGGAGCGGAGATTGAACGCCCAGCCGCTGCGTTTGACCGACTCGCTCTCCTCCATTTCACGAGTACTGGTAGCGGCCACGACATTGAGATCGCGCCCTGCGTCCAATGCCACCTTGCCATCTGCCACAACACGGCTGCCCACCAGATTGATATCGCGAGTGGCGCTCAGCACAGCATCGCCGCCGGCAGATATCTGACTCCCGACCGCGTTACTCGCCGAGTACTTCTGCTCGGACTTGCGGTGCGCCATGACCGACAACATGTCGTCCTTCAGCTCATTCGCGCGGCGACTGTATTGCTTGGCCAGCATCGCCTGCTGGTCATGCGCAGTCAGCAGCTCGATATCGCCTTCGCCGGTCAAGCCGGCATACAGCTCGACGTTACCCTCGGCGGCTATGCCACTTGCCTGCAGCCTGATGTCTTCGCCAGCCAGGACGATGGCCTCGCCACCCGCGGTCAGCTCGCTGCCTACATGAGTACCGGCTGTGCTGACCTGGCTTGCACCACTCTTGTTCAGCCCGAGAAGACCGGATTTTTTCTTCTGGCTATAGGCACTCTGACCCTCGACAACGGATGAGAAGGTGACATCGCCCTGGCCGCCTATCAGCAGGTCTTCACCGGCCTCCAGGCGACTGCCGATAACGCTGACATTTCTTCCTCCGTCGAGATTGAGCCCATCACCCTCGCCCCTGCTGACGTTGAGCGACAGGTTCCCGCCAGCCTCGATGCTGGAGGCGACACTTTCGCTCTGATAGCTGCCTGCCGCCCTGCTGCTGCTCCGACCAAAGCTGCCCTTGCGGCTGATGGCGTTGGACTCGGCGGACTCGTTCATCGCCGCCTCGATCGTCGTATCCCGCCCTGCCGACAGGCTAACGTCTCCCTCGGCCCCGGCCCGACTACCCACCAGCACCAGATCATTCCCCGCCCCCAAACTCAGCGCCCCACCCGCTTCCACCGATGCGCTCTGCTGCTCGATCGCCATGCTGCTGGTGGTCACCTTCTTGCTGCTGCTCTTGCGGAAGAAGTCGCTCTCGCGCTCGTTGGCCGCAGCCGCCAGGGTCAGGTCGCGGTTGGCGTAGAGGTCGATATCGCCCTGTGCCTTCACCTGGCTCGCCACCACGCTGAGGTCGCGGCCGGCCCAGGCGTCGAGGTTGCCGGCGATGTCGACTTCGCCGCCGTGCTGGGTGACCTGGCGATTGCTCATCGCTGCACGCTTGAACAGCATCTGGCGGCTGTCGGTTTCGGTGGCGGCTTCAAGACGAATGTCGCGGCCGGCGTAGAGGCCGGCATCCCCACCGCTCTGGATCACCCCACCGGTGTTGCGCAGGTCCCGCCCGGCGTCGATCAGCAGCTCGCTACCCGCCTCGATCCGCGCGGCGCTGTCGACCACGTCGTCGCGCCAGGTGAAGCCACCGTTCTGGCCGCGGTTGGTGGCCACGCTGCGCTCGTTGATCACGTCGCCGAACAGGCTGGTGACCTCGACGCTGTCGCCCTTGAGGATGCCGCCCTGGCTGTTGCGCACATCGCCCATCGCCAGCAGGGAGAGTCGGTCGGCCTGCGCCAGGCCGCGGTTGGCGATGCTCATCGCCTGCATATCGATGGTCGGCGCGCGCAGGGTGCCGCTGTTGTGCAGGCCGCCGCCGGAGATCAGCGCCAGATCGCTGCCCTGGATCAGCGCACCGGTGGGTGCCAGGCGATCATTGGCCTGGGCCAGGTAAAGCACCGGGACCAGTACCTTGGCCCCCGACACCTCGCGCTCCTCCATCCAGACGATGTCGTGGGTCAGCGCCGCGACCTGCTCGGCGGACAGGCTGATGCCCACCGAGAGGTTCAGTGCCTCCTTGCTGGCGACGGCGTTTTCCATCAGGTAGCGAAACTGCGCCTCATCGGTGGCCAGGGCATCGACCAGAAAGCGCTTGCCGGTGCGGGCGATGATCGCCTCGCGGATCAGCCGCTGCTCGTAGAGGCCATCGCCAAGGCGGCGCTGGACGCTGTCCGTTGAGTAGCCGAGCAGATCGAGCATGTAGTCGGAACTCAAAAAGCCGCCGAGGCTGGCGAAGGCCGGGTTGCTCTCGATCAGGTAGCGGTGACCAGGGTCGTTGTTCAGGCGGAACAACCCGCTGCCGGCCGGCAGCCCGAAGCCTGGCAGTGCCAGGGGGTCGACCAGGCGCTGCGCCAGGTCCGGGGGCAGCTGGCGATTCAGATGCGCCCCACCGCTGCCGTCGGGTCGGATCACGGCGTTTTCCAGCGTCTGGCTGGCGTTGATCTCCACCGCCCCGCCGGCCTGGACCACGGCGTTGACCAGCGCATCGCCGCTGGTATCGGTCCAGCCGCCGCCGGTCTGCCAGCCGAGCTGGATCGCCTCGAAGCTCATGGCGTCCGGGTCGTAGCTGGGCGAGTTCGGGTCGTTGTAGGCGTTGTACTGGTGCAGGTTGTTGATGAAATTCCAATAGGCCGCATCGCTGCTGGTGTAGATGTAATAGGTAGCGTCGCGCTCGCGACCGCCACCGGCGCCGATGTTGAAGAACTGGTCGGCATCGATCCGGATGCTGCCGCCGGCCGAGACGCTGCCCAGGCGGTTCTCGAAGCGCTCGCCAACAAAACTCAGGTCACCCCCGGCCACCAGCATGGGCGCGGGCGAGTCCTCGCTGATCTGCGGTTCGTAGCGTTCCTTGAGCTGGTAGGCCGCCTCGCAGTGATCTCCCTTGCAGTTGTCGGTGCCGAGCAGGGTGATCTGCCCTTCCACCCGGCGCTGGGTGGCGGCAAAGCGATCCTTGCGGTTGAGCAACTGATCCACCGCCAGGCGCATGTCGCCGGCGCTTTCGACGGTGCCGGAGATGTTCTCCAGGTAGGCACTGCGGCCGCCCTGATCGTCGGCGGCGATGTCCAGCGCGCCCAGGCTGAGGATGTCGGCCAGACGATTGGTGATGCCCTCGCTGCGCAGGGTCATGTCCGCGCCGCTGAACAGCAGGCCGTTTTCGTTGGTGAGCATCGTGCTGTCGATGCGCACGCTGCCGGCCGCACCCAGGGTGCCCTGGTTGTGGGTCTGCGCGGCCTCGACCGCCAGATTCTGCTGGACGATCAGCTGGCCGCTGTTGGCAAGGTTGTCTGTCTTGATCTGCGCGTTGCCGGCCACGGCGATCTCGCCGGAGTTGCTCAGGGTCTTGAGGTCAGTGCTCAGGCTGCCATGGCTGATCAGCTTGCCGCTGCTGCTGACGGCATCGCCGCTGAGCTGCAGCTGGGCGGCGGCGTTGAGGCTGCCGTCGGCGCGCACGCCGGCTTCGAGGGTGCCGGGGTTGTTCAGGGTCTGGGCGCTGATGTCCACGCGGTGGCCCGCGGCAAGGCTCTCCTGCACGGTCAACTGGTGGGTCTCGATGGTCGCGCTGCCGCCGGCGAAGGTGTCGTTCTGCAGGGTGACGTCCTGCGCCTTGATCGCCAGGTTGCCGGCCGCGGCGCTGCGCGCCATCGTCAGCTGGCCGTTGGCGTCGATGCGGATATCGCCGCCGCTGGCGGCCAGGTCGCCGGCCAGTTTCACGCCCACGCCGGCCTCGGTGCCGACCAGCCGGATGGCACCGGCGTACATGCCGCCCAGTGCCGAGCTGTCGATGGCCACGCTGGGTTTGGCACTGCCGTCGTCGGCCTTGGCCGTGGCGGCCAGGGTCTGGGCGTCCACCTCGTTGCGGCCGGCAACGATGGCCAGCTGTTGGGCATGGATCTCGGCGTTGATCTCGGCGGCGCGGGTGATCAGCTCGAACTGCCCGACGTTGCCGGCATTCAGGCCCGCGCCTTCGATGGCGATCTTGCCGCCGTTGACGTCGTAGCCCTTGAGCGCGCCGTTGTCGATCTGCGGGGTGCCGGTGGTCAGGGTCGCCTTGGGGGTATTGATGAAGCCGCAGCCGTCGCAGGTGATGCCGTGCGGGTTGGCGACGATGACGTGGGCCGCCTGGCCGGCCACCTCGGTGTAGCCCTCCAGGCGCGAGGCATTGCTGCCGGTGACTTCGTTGAGGATCAGCCCCGCCGCACCGCCGGCCAGGTTGGGGTTGCCGACGATGTAGCCACCCAGCTGCGTCGGCGCCAGCGCCTGGGCGCTGTTGTTGAGGATCAGCCCCTGCTGGCCGACGTTGTAGTCGGTGAACTTGTTGTGCGACAGGCCACTGCCGTTGGGCGTGGCGATGTTCACCACCGGCACGCCATTGGCCGCCTGGCCGAGGCTGGCATTCCCACCAGCCGCCGCATCCAGGGTCAGCTCCGCCGCGCGGGTGACGATGGGATTGAGGAACATCACCCCCATCAGGATGCTGGCGACGATCTGGTTCAGCGGGTGGCGTACGTCCATGTCGGTGAACTCCTGTGTTGCGAATCGAAAATCGTGGGTGCCCGGACGGGTCCGGGCCTTGGCCGGCGGACGGCAAGGGCTGTCCGGCCGGTGAATCTGTTGTCGTGCCCTACTCGTCCCTACGGCGGATTACGCCGCAAGCGGCCAATCCGCCCTACCAGAGCCGGAGCCGGCCCGCCGTAGGGCGCACCAAGCGCAGCGCCTTGCGCCGCTGCCCGGTCAAAAACTCAGGTCGATGCGAAAGTGCACCGGGTGTTCTTCACGCTCGATCACACCCGGGCGCTCCAGCGAGCGGGCGAAGGTCAGGCTGGCGGCCAGGTGCTCGCCACGGGCGGAGAATTCGATGGCGTTGCCGCTCAGGCGACCGCGGCGGTCGGGGTTGTAGGAGCCGCTCTGGATATGGCCGATGTCGTAGCCCAGGGCCACGCCGACTTCCTGCACCACCGGCCGCAGCGGCTCGAAGGTGACGGCGCGGCGCCAGCGCAGGTTGTTGCGCCAGTAGCCGCCGCTGTCGCCGGACAGCGACTGCTCCTTGAAGCCGCGTACCGAGTTGAGCCCGCCGAGGCTGATGCGCTGCGGGCCGTACAGCACGTCTTCGCTCTGCTGCCAGGTCGCCAGGCTGTCGACGCTGAAGTTCTCGCCCCACAGCTGGAAGGGCTGCAGGTAGCTCAGGGTCAGGCCGTACTTGTTGTAGCGCGCCACCGGCTCGCCGAATTTCGGGTCGCCGGCGCGCTGGGCGTCGAAGGCGCCGGTGCCGTGCTGCCAGCCCAGGTCGGCGTTGACGAAGGCACTGCCGATCCGCCGGCCGTGGTTGAAGCCCAGCGAGAACTCCGACAGCCGCTGGCTGGAGACGTCGATCAGGCTGTTCTCGATGTAGTTGCGCGTGCGCAGGTGGCTGACACCGACGCTGGCGGCGGTCTTGCCGAAGCCGTCGCGGTGCAGCACGCGCTCGGCGCGCAGGCTGTGGTTGCGGCTGTCGCCGTCGACCTTGAAGTCGAAACCCACCGCCTGGTTGAGGGTGCGGTAGTAGCTCTGGCTGTAGCCGTAGCTGAAGGTCCACCAGCCCCAGGGCAGCAGGTAGTTGAGGCTCTGGTTGTGCGAGTGGCGGTAGCTGTCGCTGACCGCATCGCGCCCGGCCCGCAGGATCAGCTGGTCGCCCAGGCCCAGCGGGCTGTCCCAGTCGAAACCCAGGCCCCACTGCTGCTCGCCGGTGCTGCGCTCGCCCTCGTTGTGGCGGCTGGCGCGCACCCGCCAGGGCTTGTCGGCCTCGCCCTTGACCTGCACCCGGCTGCCGCCGACTTCCTCGCCCGGCACCAGTTCGATCTGCGCGCGGCGCGACGGCAGGCGGTTGAGCTGGTCGACCATCTGCTCCAGCTCGCGCAGGTTCAGGCGCTCGCCTGAAGTACCGGGAAAGGCCATGCGCACCTCCCGCTCGCTAGGCCCGCCGTCGCCGCCCTGGAAACCTTCCAGGCGGCCTTCGACCACCAGCACCTGCAGCTCGCCGTCGGCCAGGTCCTGCGGCGGCAGGTAGGCGCGCGAGGTGACGTAGCCGCGGTCGAGATAGAACTGGGTGATGACCTTGAGCAGCTCGTTGAGCCGGCTCTGGCCCAGGCACTGGTTTTCGAAAGGCGCCAGCAGATCGTGCGCGCGCCCGCCGATCAGCTCCGCGCCGTCCAGGCGGATGCGGCGGATTTCAAAACAGGCTTCGTCGGCGCCAGACGCGGCGGATTCGAGCTGCAGCTCGCGGCCGGGCAGTTGCTGGAGTTCTTCCAGGCGCTGGCGCTGCTCGTCGAGCAGCTGCTGCTGGCGTTCGCGAATCAGGTCGCGCTCGCCGGGCAGTTCGGCGGCGTGGGTAAGCCAGGAAAGGGGCAGCAAGAGAGCGGCGAACAACAGCGGGCGCATCGCATCCATCCGTGGAAAGGCAATCGGAATTCACGATGGCCGTCCGCCATCGTCTCGGGGCGCGCATTCTTCATACAGAGCGGCAGGAGGGCAAGCGCAACTGGTCAGAAAAGCAGCACAGACTGTTTCGTTTGCGCGCTCTGTCTCATTCACCTGCGACCGCCTGTCGCGGAGCCGCGCGGGCTTGCTCCCACGCAGCGCGTGGGCAGCCACCAAGAGCCATCCACACCACTTTTGCAGGTGGCATCACTCTTGCTGACCACAAGGTCACATCGGCAGGAGATGCTCCTGCAAGGCAAAGGCGCCTGAACCCGCTGCGGCCACTGCGGCGGCGGTTTCAGGCGCTTTTTTTCTACCGCGTTGGAGGTTCAGGTATATGAAGTGGCTTACCTATCCTGCGTTCTTGCTGCTGCGCGAGCTGGGCATCGCCGGCATGATCCGCGCGCTGCTGGCGATTGCCGTGGCGAGCATAACCGTCACCCTGGCTGTTCCCGCGCTGCCGGCAGCACCGCTGTGGGCAGTACTGGCGTACCTGGCGATCGGCAGTCTCTGGCTGCTGTCTCGGGAGATTGGGCAACTGCAGCGCAACTGCGAGGACTCGGCGCAGCACGGCGGTCAGCAGCCGATCAGCGCGGCCCAGTGGCCGTTGCTCCAGCCGGTCGGGCGCAGCTTTCAGCAGTGGCTGAACCGGGCGCAACGTGAGCAACAGCTGCTGCAGCAGCGCCTGGACGAAATCTCCCACTCCTCCCAGGAGCTCGAGCAGAGCGCCGCGCTGGTCACCCGCAATGCCGAGGGCCAGAGCGAGTCGGCCACTGTCGCGGCGGCGGCGGTCGAGCAGCTGAACGTGAGCATCGTGCAGGTCGCAGCGCTGGCGGATGAGTCACGACAGACCAGCGTGGTGGCCAGCGACCAGTTGGCCGAAGGGATAGAAGAGCTCACCAGTCTGGTGCACCAGTTGTCCGAAATGGCGCAGCAGGCCATCACCACCAACGACCTGATCCTGCAGCTGAACAGCAACTCGCGCACCATCAGCGAGATGTCCGGCACCATCCGCGCGATCGCCGCGCAGACCAACCTGCTCGCCCTGAACGCCGCCATCGAAGCCGCGCGGGCGGGCGAGAGCGGCCGAGGCTTCGCCGTGGTGGCCGATGAAGTGCGCCGCCTGGCCTTGCACAGCCAGGAGTCGGTGGCCGAGATCAGCCGCAACATCGAATCGGTGCAACAGCACATCAGGGACGCCACGGTACAGGTATCCGACCTGACCGAGCTGGCGCACCGCAGCGCCGACCGCTCCGAAGCGGTGCGCGGCCTGCTCGATCAGGTGCAGCAACGCACGTTGCAACTGACCGGGCAGGTGGACCAGGTGGCGGTCAGCACCGAACAGCAAGGCAGGGCCGTGGCGGAAATCGCCGAACTGGCCGACCGCGTCCGCCAGGGCAATGCCGACAACCTGCAGGCCGCCGATCAGGCGCGCACCATCGCCCACCATCTGGCGCGTCTGACGGGGTGAACGGCATGAACCTATCGCACACGCTCCCGCTCTTGCTCGCCACAGTCGTGCTGGTCACGGCAACCCTGCTGTTCTATGGCCTGCACCGACGCCTGCAGCGGCAGAAACGCCGCCATCTCCAGCTGAACATCCACCAGCTGGCTTTGCTGCGAGCGCTGATCTCCGGCTTTCAGCGCCACCGCGGCCTGAGCAATGGCGTGCTCTGCGGCGATGCCAGCCTGGGCCAGGATCTGGCCACCACCCGCCAGGAGCTGGACCAGCACATCCGCACCGCCCAGGCGCTCGACTGCACGCACAGGGACGCCTGGAACAGCCTGATCGATCACTGGTCGCGGATGCGCGAAATGCGCACCAGCGACCCGGCGAACAACCTGGCCCAGCACCACCTGATCATCCGCAACAGCATCTTTCTGATGGAGGACGTGGCCGAGGAAATCGACCTGAGCGAGGGCCGTCCCGAGCTGGCGTACCTGCCCTGCATCTGGCGCGAGGTGGTGCAGGCAGCCGAATGGGCGGGACAGGCGCGCGCGCTGGGCACGGGCATCGCCGCGGCCGGCCAGAGCAGCGCCGAGCAGCGCGTGCGGATGCGCTTCCTCTACCAGAAGATCGAGCTGTTGGCCGGCGCAGCCTTTGCCACCCTGCGGCGCCATGCCAGCGATCACCCGCAAGCCAGCGGGCTCCGCCTGCCCCAGCGTGAACAGGTGGTGGCGGACTTTCTGTGCTGCATAAGGCAGGAGCTGCTGGGTGAGGAACGCCCCCTCATCGCCGCCAAGGCCTACTTCCAGCGGGCCAGCCAGGCCATCGACGAACTGCTGGCGCTGGTCGATGCTGCGCTGGCTCAGCTGCAGCCGGCCAGGGAGAGGGGGTGAGCGGGATCCATCAATTGCGTTGCATTATTGGGTTTCCAGGGGCAGCTTCTGCGACCCTATGCCGCTGTCACCAAGGAAATCTCGATCATGCGCGCCCTCATTGGAAAATCCCTGGTCGCCGCTCTGCTGCTCGCGCTGCTGGCCGGCGTCCTGCTGCAGCCGCCGCTGCGTTCGGCGGCGGGCTTTCTCTGGGGCAAGCTGCGCGGCGGCTACAGCGTGGCCGAGCGCATCGAGCAGTTCGGCCCGGCGGTGGCAAACCGGCTGCAGGCGGATGTGCTGCAGGCGGGGCTGAGCTATCCCCCGCGGCAGCTCGCCTACCTGGCGTTCAAGGACAGCCGCCAGCTGGAAGTGCATGCCCGCGACAGCAGCGAGCAGCCCTGGCGCCTGCTGCGCCGCTACCCGATCCTGGGTGCCAGCGGCACGCCGGGCCCCAAGCTGGCCGAAGGCGATCTGCAGGTTCCGGAAGGCCTCTACCGCGCCGAATTCCTCAACGCCAACAGTCGCTTCCACCTCTCCATTCGCCTCGACTACCCGAACGCCTTCGACCGCCGCATGGCAGCGCGGGACGGTCGCGAGCAACTGGGTGGCGACATCATGATTCACGGCGACTCGGTGTCCATCGGCTGCCTGGCGATGGGCGACGAAGCCGCCGAGGACCTGTTCATCCTGGCTGCGCTGAGCGAGACCGAACAGTTGCGCATCGTCATCAGCCCCACCGACCTGCGCCATGCGCCCGTCCCCGCGCCGGCCGCGCCCGCCTGGCTCGGCGAGCTCTACCAGGCCATCGGCGAGGAACTGCAGCAGTACCCCAGCGCCGCGGCGCAACCCATGGCGAGGAACCCGGCATGATCACCATCGCCCGCTATTCGCTGCCCATCGAGGCGCAGATCGCCCGCGCCAGCCTGGAGGCCGCCGGCATTCCCGCCTTCATCGCGGACGAACACACCATCAACATGAACTGGCTGTATTCCGATGCCCTCGGCGGCGTGCGCCTGCAGGTACCGGCGGCGCATGCGGAAGAAGCGCTGGCGCTGCTGCAGGCGGACCATTCCGCGGCGGTGGTCAGCGAGCAACCGGCCGATGAAACCCCACGCTGCCGCCAGTGCGGCAGCGCGAACCTGCGTGAGCGCAGACCGGGCCGGCGACTGGCCTTTCTGTTCTGGATACTGGTGAACATTCCGCTGTGGCCGGTCCGCAGGAGAATGGAGTGCGCCGACTGCGGCGCGCGCCAATGACCCCGGGAATCCCATCGCCATGAAACCGCTGTTGCTCGCCACCCTGCTCATCGCCCCCTGCTGCCAGGCCTTCCAGGCCAGTTGTCCGGACAGCGCCGAACAAGCCGTCGACGGCTGGAGCCACTGGCAGGGCGAAGAGCCGGTTGCCGACGAGCTGACGCCGGTGGTGGCGGCCAGTCGCATCGAGCTCTACGCCGGCCATCCGGCCGAAGGCGGTCAGCCGATCGCCGACGACTTCGCCGAGGCCGTGGGCGTGGCGCCCGTGCAGTGGAGCCTGTCGGCGACCGGCAGCGAGGACGGGCTGCACCTGGTCTGCAGCTACCACGCCAGCGCCTGGCGCCAGGTCCGGGCGCTGCCCGTCGGGCTGAGCTTCTGCAGCGCCGACAACCAGTTCGAGGACGCGCACCTGCAGCTCGCCTGCCGCTGACCAGATACCGCGGCCGCAGCACGCAAGCGCTCGCGGGCCTGCGCGCAGCATCGCCAGGCTCGCGACCCGCCGGCGCGCAGGGCATCGCCCAGCCGCGCGGCTCGCGCTAGAGTCTGCTGAACCCGTCGTCATCCGAGCCCACCGATGAATGCCAGCCAGAGCCTCGCCCAGCCCCACTATGAGAACGCGCTGCAGCTGATCAGCACCCAGGTGCCGCGAATGCCGCCGCAGCGTAGCGCCGGCGAGGCGCTGCAGGCACTGGCCGGCCACAGCTACGACTGCGCCAGCCACCTGGTGGTGTGCGACGAGGCGCAGCGGCTGCTGGGACTGGTGCGCATCGAAGACCTGCTCTGCGCGCCCGCCACGAGCACGCTGGCCGAGCTGATGGACCGCGAGGCGCCGGTGGTGGCGCCGGGCGTGGATCAGGAGGTGGCGGCCTGGCGCGCGGTGCGCAACCGCGAGGCGGCCCTGGCGGTGGTGGACGGCGAGGGTCGCTTCGTCGGCCTGATCCCGCCGCACCAGCTGCTGGCGGTGCTGCTGGCCGAGCACGAGGAGGACCTTTCGCGCCTGGGCGGCTTCACCCGCACCCGCGAGGCGGCGCGCCAGGTCAGCGAGGAACCGGTGCGACGCAGCTTCTGGCAGCGCCTGCCGTGGCTGCTGGTCGGTCTGGTCGGCGCCATGCTGGCCACCGACCTGGTCGCGGCGTTCGAGGCGCAGCTGCAGGGCATGCTGATGCTCGCCTTCTTCGTCCCCGGCCTGGTCTATCTGGCCGACGCCGTCGGCACCCAGACCGAAACCGTGATCGTCCGCGGCCTGTCGGTGGGCGCGCGGATGCGCAGCATGCTCAGGCGCGAGCTGCTGGTCGGCCTGGCGATGGGCCTGGTGCTGGCGCTGATCGCCACCCCGCTGGTGTGGTGGCGCTGGGGCGATCCCCAGGTGGCGCTGATCCTCGGCCTGAGCGTGCTGGCCGCCTGTTCCACCGCCACCCTCACCGCCATGAGCCTGCCCTGGGCGCTGGACCGCCTCGGCCTGGACCCGGCCTTCGGCAGCGGGCCGCTGGCGACCGTGATCCAGGACCTGCTGTCGATCCTGATCTACTTCGCCATCGCCAGCGCCCTGCTCTCCGGCGCTAGCTCTTGAGCCGGTAGCCGGTGCGGAACATCCACCAGACGATCAGCAGGCAGGCGCCCAGGAAGCCCAGGGTCATGCCCAGGCTGATCAGCGGATTGACGTCCGAGACACCGTAGAAGCTCCAGCGGAAACCACTGATCAGGTACACCACCGGGTTGAGCAGGGTGATCTTCTGCCACAGCTCGGGCAGCAGGCTGATCGAATAGAAGCTGCCGCCGAGGAAGGCCAGCGGCGTGACGATCAGCGCCGGGACTATGTGCAGCTTCTCCCA
>OGCL01002468.1_pt1 | contig 12824 bp, 10 predicted proteins | sample 1570041 | NCBI WGS metagenome assembly OGCL01 (sample SAMN06266162, study PRJEB24511) | hot springs metagenome | isolation source: Hot spring water | place: South Africa: Limpopo | collected 2015-06-22 | reverse complement strand
CAAGGCTGGGATCGCATCCGTGCCGCTACGTTCGCGTACACCTCGACGGCGTTTCCCATGCTGACCGGTACGCTGGTCACCGTGGCGGGTTTCATGCCAGTGGGCTTTGCAAAATCAACGGCGGGAGAGTATGCCGGAGGCATCTTCTGGATCGTGGGCCTGGCACTTGTCGTGTCATGGGTTGTGGCCGTGGTGTTCACGCCATATCTGGGTGTGAGGCTGCTGCCGACCCAAATGGGGACTGGCCATCATGACCCTTATGACAAGCCCATCTATGCGCGCTTGCGCCGTTGGGTGCACGCGGCAGTTCAGTACCGCTGGTGGGTGATTCTGGGTACAGCGGGCACCTTCGTGCTGGCGATCGCAGGCATGGCATGGGTTCAACAGCAGTTCTTTCCCACCGCGTCCAGGCCAGAGCTGCTGGTCGAGCTGCGTCTGCGCGAAGGCGCCGCCTTTGGTGCCACCGAGGCGGAGGTGCGCAAGCTGGAGCAGGTGCTCAAGCGAGACCCTGATGTCAAGTTCTTCACCGCGTACACCGGAGCGGGCTCGCCCCGCTTCTACCTGTCGCTGGCGCCCGAACTGCCTAATCCAGGGTACGCCCAGTTCGTCATCATGACGCCCGATCTGAAGGCGCGTGAGGCCGTACGTACACGGCTGCTCAACCTGTTTGAATCCAACGAGCAGTTTCCCAACCTGCGTGGCCGGGTGGCCAGACTCGAGTTCGGCCCACCTGTGGGCTTTCCCGTTCAGTTTCGGGTGATCGGCCCGGATGTGGATCAGGTCCGGCGCATCGCAGAAGAGGTTCGTGCAGAGATGTCACGCAGCCAGCTGATTCGTGACGTGCAGCTGGACTGGGGTGAGCAGGTGCGCGTACAGCGCGTGGTGGTGGACCAGGAAAAGCTGGCGCAGTTGGGGCTGAGCAGTGCCGACGTGGGTCAGGTCGTTCAGACCGTCCTGCAGGGCGCGCCGGTGACACAGATGCGCCGTGGCGAGGAACTGGTGGACGTCGTCGTGCGAGCGCAAGCCAGTGAACGGCGTAACCTCGACCGTCTGCAAGACATCCAGCTTATCGGCCCGCAGGGCAACGCCGTCAGCCTGGCGCAGGTGGCGCGTGTCGAAGCCAGCTTTGATGAGCCCGTGATGCAGAGACGCAACCGGGAGACAACCATCACGGTTCGTGCGGATCTGGCAGACGGTGTGCAAGGCCCTTACGCTTCGGGCCATATCCGTCCGGCGCTGCAGCCCATCGTCGACCGTTTGCCTCTGGGCTATCGCATTGAGGCAGGCGGAGCGATCGAAGAAAGCGACAAGGCGAATCAGGCCCTGTTCACTGTGTTCCCGGTGATGTTCCTGGTCATGCTGTTCTTCCTGATGGTTCAGGTTCAGAGCTTCTCGAAGATGTGGCTGGTTTTTCTGACCGCTCCCTTGGGCATCATTGGGGTTGTCCCGGCGCTGCTGGCTTTCCAGGCGCCATTTGGCTTCGTGGCGCTGCTGGGCGTGATTGCGTTGGGCGGGATGATCATGCGTAACTCCGTGATCCTAGTGGATCAGATCGATCAGGATATTCAGGCTGGTGCCAGCCCCTGGTCGGCGATTGTCGAAGCCACGGTGCGCCGTTCTCGCCCGGTCGTGCTAACCGCGGCGGCGGCCATCCTGGCCATGATTCCTCTGAGCCGCAGTGTGTTCTGGGGACCAATGGCCATTGCCATCATGGGTGGCCTGCTTGTGGCCACAGCATTGACCTTGGTGTTTGTGCCGGCCTTGTATGCCGCTTGGTTCAGGGTTCGATCCAACCCCTCTCAGATGGAGACTGCCTGATGTTCCGTGTGCCATCTCTTCGTGTGGTTCTGACGGCATGGGTGTGTGCCGCAGCGAGCGTGCCGTTGTATGCGCAGCCAGATAAGCCGCTGATTTGCGTGTGGGACATCCTGGGCAAGTCAGGGGATGTCTACAACCTCCTGCAAGACCAGAGTCTTCACATGGCGAAGCTGGGCATGCCGATCGAGTTGCGGGCCTACACCGATGAGCGCATTGCGGTAGAAGACTACCGCGCGGGCCAGTGCGTTGGCCTGGTAGCTACCGGCTTTCGAGTGCGTGGATTCAACACATTGACTGGCTCAATTGACAGCATGGGATCTGCACTGGTCGTTCGTGGTGGCAAGGTCGACATGACCGGGAGCTATGAAGTGGTTCGGCGCACTGTGGCGGCACTGAGCAGCCCCCAGGCGGCCAAGCTGGTTCGCGAAGGTGCGCATGAGGTGGGGGGCATGTTGCCGGTCGGTGCGGCCTACCCCATGTTGCGCGACCGCAGTACCACCCGTGTGGACAAACTCGCTGGCAAACGCATTGGGGTTTTTGACCAGGATCGGCCTCAAGGTCTGCTCATTCAACAGCTCGGTGCGCAGGCGGTACCCGTGGACATCGCCAACGTTGGCAGCAAGTTCAACAACGGCATGGTTGACGTCATTCACTTGCCTGCCATCACATACAAGCCGTTTGAGCTTGACAAAGGCATGGGCACGCAGGGCGCCGTGGTCCGCGTGCCGGCCATGTTTCCGACCGTGCAGTTGGTGTTCTATGCCGAACGTCTGCCCCAAGGGTTTGGCGAGGCCTCGCGGCAGTTCTGGTTTTCGCAGTTTGATCGTCAGCTGCAACTCATCGCGCGTTTCGAAGCCGCGATTCCCGCCCGGGTCTGGCTGGACCCGCCGAACGATGTGTTGCCGATTTATGCAGAAGCACTCCGACAAGGGCGCATCACCGGGGCGCAGCAGGGCTTGTATGCCAAGCGGACTCTGAACCTGCTCAAGAAGGTGAGGTGTTCGGTCGCCCCAGAGAACGCCGAATGCGCCACGGCCACCGAGGTGGATTAAGCCGGCCCCGTTTGCAACATGGTGCGGATGCGTTCCATCACGTAGGCGGGCACCTGCTCGTGGACCCCTTTGGTCAGGTCCAGGTGCGCCATGGCGCTGGACTGGAGAATGCTGGATAAACCGTGCATGGTTGACCAGATCAGCATGGCATCCAGGTCAACCTGAGTCTGAGCCGCACGCTCACCACCGTGGATGCCTTTGAGATCGGTGCGAAGGATGTTGAACGCGTGCAGCGCGTCTTGCACCAGCCCCACCTCTTCCGCTGCAGCAGGCCAGGGGGTGCCGAACATCAGGCGGTACTCCAGCGGGCGCTCAAGCGCAAACTGCAGGTAGCGTGAACCCAGGCAGTTGAGGTCCTGCTCCGGGCCTTCCTGCTTCTCCCGGTTGTCCAAAAATCGGGCGAAATCCTGAAAGCACTCGCGGATGACTTCGGCCAAGAGATGATCGCGAGAAGGGAAATGCCGGTATGGCGCCTGGTGCGACACGCCAAGCCGCCGGGCCACCTCGCGCAGGCTCAACTGCTCCAGGCCCCGTTCAGCGATCGTCTCTCTTGCAGCGCGCAGGCAAGCGGTCTTGAGACCGACATCGCCATCGTTTTTCTCGTCCATCTATTGATTATCGGTTGCACTGCAATCATCCGGCAATCCGTGGCGGCAATCAGGGGGGCGAACAGCGGAGTCAGCCGGCCAGTCTTGACTGGGCATGGCGCTTGCCGCGAATCGCGGTCTTCAACATTGCCTTGCCCGCATGCCCGAACAAAAATGGCCGCAGCACCTGTGGATCGTCCGGCACGGCCAGAGCGCCGGTAATGTCGCGCGCGACCACGCCGAGCAGGCCGGCCTGCCCTTGATCGACATCGCCACACGCGACATGGACACGCCGCTGTCATCGCTGGGCGAGCAGCAGGCGCGTGCCCTGGGTCATTGGTTTGGCGCCTTGCCCGAGGCGCAGCAGCCCACCGTCGTGATGTGCTCGCCTTATGTCCGCGCACACCAGACCGCCCGCATCGTGGTGGAAGCTGGACAACTGGGCGCAGGGCCCGCGGGCGTGCAGATCGTGCGCGACGAGCGCTTGCGCGAGAAAGAGTTCGGCATCCTCGACCGCCTCACGCGAGTGGGCATCCAGCAGCGCTATCCCGAGCTCAGCGAGCAGCGCGCCCATGTGGGCAAGTTCTATTTCCGCCCGCCAGGTGGCGAGAGCTGGTGCGATGTGATCCTGCGGCTGCGACAGGTGCTGGAGACCATCACGCGTGAGCATGCCCGCGAAAGCGTGCTCATCGTCGGGCACCAGGTCATCGTTAACTGCTTTCGCTACCTGCTGGAGCGCATGGACGAGCAGACCATCCTCGAAGCCGACCGCCAGGCCGACGTGCCTAATTGCGGTGTCACCCACTATGCGTTCGACCCGCAGGCGGGCCGCAAGGGCAAGCTGTGTCTGTGTGAGGCAAACTTTGTGGCGCCCCTCGTTCACGAGGGCACGCCGGTCACCGTTGAGAAAGACGTTCCTGGAGCGCCCCACTCATGAACCCGACCGTGCACGAGCTGGATGTCGCCACCCTGCGCGACTGGCCGCTACCCGTCCCGGCCGACGACGAAGACAAGGAGGCCCGTGGTCGCGCGCTGGTGATTGCCGGCTGCCCCGAGACACCAGGGGCGGCCATTCTGGCTGGCCACGCGGCGCTGCGCGCAGGGGTGGGCAAGCTCACGCTGGTCACCGTGGCCTCGGTGGCGCCCGGCATCGCGCTGGCCGTGCCCGAGGCACGGGTGATCGCCATGCCAGATGACATGGCGGCCTGGCCCCGTTCAGCCAGCATGGCCAAGCTCATCGAGCTGGCCGGGCGCGCGCAGGGCGTGCTGATCGGGCCCGGCATGAGCGAGGGCGACGCCACACTGGATGTGGTCGAGATGCTCTTGCCTCACTGTCGCAAGGCCGGCGTGGTGCTGGATGCAGCAGCCATGGCCGTGGTCATGCGCCACGCGGTGGCGCAGCCCGTTTTGCTCACGCCCCATGCCGGCGAGATGGCCCACCTGACGGGGCTGAGCAAGTCGGCCCTGCGGCAGGCGCCCGATGCGGCGGCGCGTGCGGCGGCCGCACGATGGGGCGCGGTGGTCGCGCTCAAAGGCGCCCGCACCTTGATTGCCACGCCCGAGGGCGAGGCCTGGGCGCATCAGGGTGGCAACATCGGTCTGGCGGTTTCCGGCTCGGGCGACACGGTCTCAGGCCTGATCGCCGGCCTGCTGGCGCGCGGCGCCTCCCTGGTTCAGGCGGCGGCCTGGTCGGTGTTCCTGCACGCCAGCGCGGGCGACCAGTTGGCGCGCCGCTGGGGCTTGTTGGGCTACCTGGCGCGCGAAATCCCCGATGAGGTGCCTGGCCTCATGGCGCAGTTCATGCCGCCATCGGACGCCGCACACTGAAGGCCAGCGCGCAGGTTTGCTAGGCTGTGGTCAAACCACAGACCTGCGCCATGCACATTGACAACATCACGCTCACAGGGAAACAGGTTCGGCTCGAGCCGCTGAACGCCTCGCATCTGCCCGGTCTTGCAGCGGCCATCGAGGATGGCCGGTTGTGGGAATTGCCCGTCACCTTCGTGCCCCACCCTCGGGATCTGCCGGAGTTCCTGGTCCAGGCCGACGCGGCCCGTGCCGCCGGCAAGGAGCTGGCCTTTGCCACAGTCGATCTGGCATCCGGTCGGATTGTGGGCAGCACGCGCTTTCGCTGCATCGAGGCCGCGCACCGGCGGGTGGAGATCGGCTTCACTTTCCTCGCGGCATCCAGCCAGCGCACCCACATCAACACCGAGGCCAAGTACCTCATGCTGCGCCATGCATTCGAAAGCTGGGGTTGCAACCGGGTGGAGCTGCTGACCGACGAGCGCAATGCCGTCTCTCGCAAGGCCATTCAGCGCATCGGGGCACAACAGGAAGGCATCCTGCGCCACCACATGGTCATGCGCGATGGCTTCGTGCGCAACTCGGTCATCTTCAGCATCACCGCGCCGGAATGGCCGACGGTGCGGCAGCGGCTGGAGGCGCGCATGGCCGAGGGGTTCGTCAGCCCCGCTTGAACGCCCGTCTTGAACCCCTGCCCTACCCAAGGACACCCGCCGCCCGCCTGGCAGACAGGCGCCGCTGCAGGCAACATCGAGGCAGTTTCACCCCACATGAGTGCCGCCATGACCCAGGCGTTTGGCTTTCAGTTCGACAACAGCTACGCGCGCGAGCTGAGTGACTGCTGCGTGCCGTGGCAGCCGGCCGTGGTGCCGACACCCTCGCTGCTGTTCTTCAACGACACGCTGGCCGATGAGCTGGGCCTGGATGTGGCCGCCTTGCAGACCGCGCAAGGCGCGGCTTTGTGGGCGGGCAACCTGCTGCCTGCTGGCGCCCAGCCCGTGGCGCAAGCCTATGCGGGCCACCAGTTCGGGCGCCTGTCGCCCCGGCTGGGCGATGGCCGCGCGCTCTTGCTCGGCGAAGTCGTGGATCGCCATGGCGTGCGGCGTGACATCGCGTTCAAGGGCTCGGGCGCCACGCCGTTCTCGCGCGGGGGCGATGGCAAGGCCGCCGTCGGGCCCATGCTGCGTGAGGTACTGATCGGCGAGGCCATGCATGCCCTGGGCATTCCCACCACCCGTGCGCTGGCTGTGGCCGGCACAGGTGAGCAGGTATACCGCGAGCGGGCCATGCCTGGCGCCGTGTTGACCCGCGTGGCCGCCAGCCACTTGCGTGTGGGCACGATGGAGTACTTTGCCGTGCGCCGCGAGTACGACCACCTGCGCAAAGTGGCCGATTACGCCATCGCCCGCCACGACCCCGATCTGGTGGGCGAGCCCACCCGCTACCTGGATCTGCTGCAACGCGTGGCCCGGCGTCAGGCCGTGCTGATCTCGCAGTGGATGAACGTGGGCTTCATCCATGGTGTGATGAACACCGACAACATGACGCTGTCGGGCGAGACGATCGACTACGGCCCCTGTGCTTTCATGGAGGCTTACAACCCGCAGACCGTGTTCAGCTCGATCGATCAAGGCGGGCGCTACGCCTATGGCAACCAGCCGGCCATTGCCCAATGGAACCTGGCGCGCCTGGCCGAAGCCCTGCTGCCCGTGATGGCCGAGGACTTGACCGAGCCCAGCATCAACCGCGCAATCGAGCAGGTCACAGCGGTGATCGAAGCCTTCCCCGAGTGGTACGAGGCCGCGCAGGTTCGCGGCCTGCAGGCCAAGCTGGGCTTGAGCAGCCTGGGCCCCGAGCAGGATGCGGCCGATGCCGAACTGGCCGATGCCTGGCTGGATCTGCTGCGCCAGCAGGAAGCGGATTTCACGCTGGCCTGGCGGCGTCTGGCCGATGCGGCCGAGGGCCAGGCTCAGCCCCTGCGGGCCTTGGGCCGCGAGCCTGAGGCATGGGATGCCTGGCTGACGCGCTGGCAGGCGCGGCTGGCGCTGGAGTCGACCGACGACATGGCCCGCGTGGCCCGCGCCGGCCAGATGCGCCAGCGCAACCCTTACGTGATCCCGCGCAACCACCACGTGGAAGACGCGTTGGCTGCCGCCACCAACGATGGCAACCTCGCCCCCTTCGAGCGCCTGCTCGCCGCGCTGCGCACACCGTATCTCGAGACACCCGAGTTGGCCCCCTATGGCGAGCCCGCCCCAGCCGCCGTCACAGCCTGCTACCAGACCTTCTGCGGAACCTGAGTGCCGGCGCGTCAGGCAGCCGCCTCACTCAGCGGGCATGCGCTCCAGCGCAGCCACGGCCTGCTTCAAGCCACCCAGAATCCGCTCGGCCACCTCGGCATGAAAGCCGTCAGGCAGCCGCTGCTGCACGGCGTCGATCACGCGCGGGGTGTCGGCCAGCACCTGTGCGATCAGCGGCTCGGCACCTTCGGCCAGCCCCAGCTTGCGCGCTGTGTGGTTGAAGTGACGGCGCTGGATCTCGTGCATGCGGTAGTGGCGGTTGCGGCCCATCACGGCCATGGCCAGGCGGATGTCGTGCACCGACCATTGGCCCGCGCCTGCGCCCATCACCGGATAGGCCGACATCACGTCGTACAGCCGTGTGAGCTGGAAGCGCCCCCGCGGCAAAAGCTGAATGCTGAAGTTCTTGGCGTGACCATCGGGCGCGCGCAGCAGCCAGAACAGCAACTGCGCCATCAGCACCGTGCGCACATCGGCCTCGGCGTTCACCGATTGGCGCAGCGTGGTGCACAGGTGGCTCAGGCCGGGCCCACCGTCGCTTTCGTACTTCTGCCAGGGTGACAGGCCCATCACCTGGCAAAAATCTTCCTGCGGCAGGCGCATGAGCCAGTCGCCCGTCGGGGCCAGCCGCCGATCAAAGCGCTCGACCACGAGCACCCGCTGCGCGCCGAAGGTGGCGATCTCTGCCTGGGCCACCGGCAGCCCATAGGCTTGCAGAATCTGCAGACACAGCCACTCGTTGTCGACCGAGGTGCTGAAGTCGGCGCCGCGTCCACCCACCAGCCCCATCGGCAGCTTGAGGATGTGGGTGGTGGGCGTGCTGCCATGTGGCCGCTGCCAGCGACCTTGCCACCACAGCAGCGCCGTCTTCTCTTGCGCGCCTGCCAGCGAGATGCGGAAGTCGTCTTCCGGCCGCAGCCCCAGCATGGCGGGTGTGCGCACCGCATCGACCAGGTGCTGCGCGATCTCGGCTTCGCTCAGCGGTGTGGCCTCGACGCGGTTCACGACGGGTGGGGGCGCATCGTCGTCGAGTAACTGCACGGCGCCCACGCAGTCTCGGCCGATGGCCTTGAGCAGGTCGAACGCATGGATGGAGCCAGTTCGATGTCGCTCGGCCACACGCCGGCGGATGGCCTCGCTGTCGGGCAGCAGGTTGTCGAAGTAATGCAGCACCCGCGGGCCCTTGAGCGGGCTGTTTTCGAGCGTGAACGGCAGCGACAACGACAGGGGCCGCCCGATGTCACTGTTCACCCAGACCGGGTCGTACTGCAACTCGGCGTCACCGCGCCCGGTGAGCGTCCAGCGGCCGACGCGCACGCCATTGGCCCAGATGCCCAGGCTGCGGCTGTGTGAGGGGCGCCCCATGTCACCAGGCGGGCGTGTCGGCCACCGTACCGGCCGAGCCAGTGTGGGCGGCCTCGCGTGCGCCCACTGTCAGCTCCAGACCCAGCGCGGCACACCAGGCCATCAGCTGGTCGACGCTCAGGTCACCAGGGTGCAGCTCGAGATACGAGACGCGGCTCTGACTGAGCCCGATGCGTTCGGCCAGGGCCGCCTGGCTGATGCGACGGGCCTTGCGCGCCGACACCAGGGTGGGGCCGAGTTGCGCAGCCGTCAGCAGAGGAAGCAGGGAAGCGTGCATGGTTTGACCCGAGGAACAGGTAAAACCATTTTATTTGTATAGATGGTAAAAGTCAATTAACTGCTTTCCAGTTAATTGCGCCTGTCAAGGGCGCAGTGCCGCTTGCGGCGCCAGGCTGGCGCACCCAGCCGGTAGCAGCGTCCCGCTCACCAGCATGGCGCCGTGGCGGTACAGGCCATGGCGACGCGCCTCGGGCGCCAGTTTCAACACCCAGACCCGTTGGCCTGGGTCACTGCCCAGGATGCGCGCCTCATGAGCCGGTAAGGCTTGCAGCCATTGTGCCGCGCTGATGTCCGGACGCAAGATCACGGTGGCCGTGTCGCCCCCATTGGGCCAGCCCGCGACCACGCCCGCCCCCACAGTCAAGGCCACGGCCCATCCCGTGAGTGCCGAGCCTGCAAAGCCCCTGTGCTGCCGGCGCCGCCAAAGCACATGCGCCAGCAGCAGGGGCAGCGCCCCGAACACCGCCAGCCACCCCAGATCCCACCACAGCGGATCGGGCACATCCATGCGCACCCGGTGCAGGCCCAGCCACCAGTGCATCAGCACCGCATCGACCGCGTGCCACACGCCAAAGCCCACCAGAAACATCGGCAGAAACATCGCCCAGGTCCGCTGGGCATACACCGAGCCGTGTCGGCTCACCAGCAGGTACAGGCCCAGCAAGCCGATCAGGTACATGGCCGCGTGAAACAGCCCATCGGCCAGGATTTGCGCTTCTACGGTCGCCCACGCCTCCGAGCGCACCGCGCTCAGTACATGGTGCCACTGCAGGATCTGGTGCAGCACGATGCCATCGAAGAAGCCCCCCAGGCTGAAACCCAGCAGCGCTGCCGCTGTACCCATGCGTCGTGCAGACATGCTCAGTGTCCTCCCTGTGGCGCCACGGGCGTGGCCAGACGGTGGCCCGACTCATCCAACTGGGGTGGCTGTTCGAAGGTGTGGTGCGGCGCCGGCGAAGGCACCTCCCACTCCAGGCCCTCGGCGCCCTCCCATGGGCGCTGCGGCGCGGGTTCGCCGCGCTTGCGCAAGACCGGCAACACGATGAACAACAGGAAGTACACCTGCGTCAGCCCGAAGACGAACGACGACATGGATGCGAGTGCGTTGAAGTCGGCAAACTGCATCGGGTAGTCAGCATAGCGCCGTGGCATGCCAGCCAGCCCGAGAAAGTGCATCGGAAAGAAGGTCACGTTCAGGCTGATGATCGACAGCCAGAAATGGATCTGCCCACGTCGCTCGTGGTACATGACGCCGCTCCACTTCGGCGCCCAGTAGTAGAAGGCGGCAAACAACGCGAACAGCGAACCGGCCACCAGCACGTAATGAAAGTGGGCAATCACGTAGTACGTGTCGTGGACCTGGACGTCGATCGGTGCCACCGACAGGATCACCCCGCTGAGCCCACCGATCGAAAACACGAAGATGAAGCCCACGGCAAACAGCATGGGGGTTTCGAACGTCATGGACCCGCGCCACATGGTCGCGATCCAGTTGAACACCTTCACCCCGGTGGGAATGGCCACCATCATCGTGGCATACATGAAGAAGAGCTGGCCGGTCACCTCCATGCCGGTGACGAACATGTGGTGGGCCCAGACGATGAAAGACAGCACCCCGATCGCGGCCATGGCGTAGACCATGGAGACATAGCCGAATAGCCGCTTGCGCGAGAACGCCTGGATGATCTGGCTGACCACGCCAAAGGCCGGCAGGATCATGATGTAGACCTCGGGATGGCCGAAGAACCAGAAGATGTGCTGATACAGCACCGGATCACCGCCGCCGGCGGCATTGAAGAAGGACGTGCCGAAGTGGCGATCTGTCAGGATCATCGTGATGGCTGCGGCCAGCACCGGGATCACGGCAATCAGCAGATAAGCCGTGATCAGCCATGACCAGCAGAACAAGGGCATCTTCATCAGACTCATGCCCGGCGCGCGCATGTTCAGAATCGTCACGATGATGTTGATCGCCCCCATCACCGATGAGGCCCCCAGCAGGTGGATGGCAAAGATGGCGGCGTCCATGCCAGGCTGCATCTGGATGCTCAAGGGTGGGTACAGCGTCCACCCTGCGCTGGTGGCGCCACCTGGCATGAAGAAGGATCCCACCAGGATGATGGCCGCCGGCGGCATCAGCCAGAAGCTGAAGTTGTTCATGCGCGCAAAGGCCATGTCCGACGCCCCGATCTGCAGCGGAATCATCCAGTTAGCCAAGCCCACAAAGGCCGGCATCACCGCGCCGAACACCATGATGAGGCCGTGCATGGTGGTGAACTGGTTGTACAGCTCAGGGTTGATGAACTGCAGCCCAGGCTGAAACAGTTCCAGCCTGATCAGCATGGCCAGCAGCCCGCCGACCATCAACATGCTCAGGCTGAACAGCAGGTAGAGCGTGCCGATGTCCTTGTGGTTGGTGGCGTACAGCCAGCGCCGCCAGCCATGCTGCACGTGATGATCGTCCGCATGGCTGCCAGGTGCAGAGGGACTGGGTGTCAGGATGGTGGACATGGGGGCTCCGGTTGGCAAGCTCTGCGAGGTCAGGCTGCGCGAGGTTGGCAAGCCAGGTGCCCGCTGCGATCGCCGTGGCACGGCATTTGCCGGTTGTCACCATGCGCTGATGGAACAACGATGCCCAAGCTCCTGTTCGACCACACACTGGATCTGCTGGCCGACCCCTACCGCTACATTGCGCGGCAGTGTCGGCGTCGCCAGGTGGATGGCTTCCAGGACCGCCTGCTCGGCCGGCGTACGCTGTGCCTGACGGGCGCGCGCGCCGCAGAGCTCTTCTACGATGCACGCTACTTCGAAAGACGGGGCGCGGCGCCCGAGCCTCTGCAGGCGACGCTGTTTGGTAAAGGGGCCCTCCAGGGACTGGACGGCCACGCCCATCGCATCCGCAAAACCCTGTTCATGTCGATGATGGGGCCCGCTTCGCTGGCATCCCTGGCATCTTGGCTGGAACTGGGTTGGACACAATGCGCTCGTCAGTGGCCCCATCATGGCCGCTTCAGCCTTTACCAGGCCGTCCAACCCGTGCTGGCGCGGGCGGCCTGCAATTGGGTCGGCATCTCGGTGAGCGACGAGATGCTGCCACGGTGCACGCGCTGGCTGGTCTCGATGTACGACGATGCCGCCTCGCCTGGGTGGCGGCACCTGCGGGCCCGTTGGTCTCGGCATCGGGCCGAGCGCTGGCTGACGGAGGTGGTGCGCCAGGCCCGCGCCAAGCCTGCCACGGCCTCACCGAGCTGGCTGACGATGTTCTCACTGCTGGAAGACGAGCAGGGGCGCTTGCTGTCGCCACGGCTGGCGGCTGTCGAGCTGCTCAATGTGCTGCGTCCGTTGGTTGCAGTGGCCGTGTTCGTGGTATTCGCTGCGCACGCGATGGCTTTGCGGCCTCAGTGGCGTGCCCGGCTGAAGGACGACGATGAACGCATGCTCGATGCCTTCGTGCAAGAGGTCAGACGACACTATCCCTTTTTTCCGATGGCTGTGGCGCGGGCCCGGCGCAGCTTTCAGTGGGAAGGTCTCCAGATCAGCAAGGGCCAGCGCGCCGTGCTGGATTATCTCTCCGGCCTTGCCAATAACGGTGTCGCCAGCGTGCTGAATGACGGCCG
>OGCL01002467.1_pt1 | contig 12830 bp, 9 predicted proteins | sample 1570041 | NCBI WGS metagenome assembly OGCL01 (sample SAMN06266162, study PRJEB24511) | hot springs metagenome | isolation source: Hot spring water | place: South Africa: Limpopo | collected 2015-06-22 | reverse complement strand
TGAGGGCCGAGAGGGAAACGCAGGCGGCAAGCACGATTTTATTGAGGCGAAGCATGAAAGACCTTTCGGATGGTGAACCGTTTCAAGACCGTTCGAATCGGGCAAAAGATTGTCAGATGCCCGGCGACCGAGGGGATTTGGCACCATCCTGCGCCGTTGACATCATTCGACCCCCCTCTTATCTGTCACGCAACCTCGCGTCCAGAGTAGTTTCGGGACGCATTGTGCCTATTCGACCGCGCTAATGGTGGTCCGAAAGGTACGTCAACGATATGACGAAGGTCAGAAAGGACCATCGATATGGTCAGTCTTGGTGGACTTGCGCGCAAAATCTTCGGCTCGTCGAACGAGCGCCGGGTGCGCTCCTATGGACCGCGTGTTGCGGCGATCGGCGCCCTCGAAGAAAAAATGAAGGCGCTGTCGGATGCCGAACTTGCCGCCAAGACCGAAGAATTCAAGGCCCAGCTCGCCGCTGGCAAGACGCTCGACGACATTCTGATTCCAGCCTTCGCCGTCGCCCGCGAAGGCGCCCGCCGCGCACTCGGCATGCGTCCATTTGACGTACAGCTGATCGGCGGCATGATCCTCAATGACAACTCCATCGCCGAGATGAAGACCGGTGAAGGCAAGACCCTGGTCGCCACCCTCGCCGTTTATCTGAACGCGCTAGCCGGCAAGGGCGTCCATGTCGTGACCGTCAACGACTACCTCGCCCGCCGCGACGCCGCCACCATGTCGAAGCTCTACGGCTTCCTCGGCCTGACCACCGGCGTCATCGTCCATGGCCTGTCCGACGACGAGCGCCGCGCAGCCTATGCCTGCGACATCACCTACGCGACCAACAACGAGCTCGGCTTCGACTATCTGCGCGACAACATGAAGTATGAACGCGGCCAGATGGTGCAGCGTGGCCACAATTTTGCGATCGTCGACGAAGTTGACTCGATCCTCGTTGACGAAGCGCGCACGCCGCTGATCATCTCCGGCCCGCTCGACGACCGCTCTGACCTCTACAACACGATCGACGCCTTCATCCCGCTGCTCTCGGAAGAAGACTACGAGATCGACGAGAAGCAGCGTGCCGCCAACTTCTCCGAAGTCGGCACCGAAAAGCTCGAGAACTTGCTGCGTCAGGCCGGCCTCCTCAAGGGCGAGAGCCTTTACGACGTCGAGAATGTCGCGATCGTCCACCACATCAACAACGCGCTGAAGGCTCACAAGCTCTTCCAGCGCGACAAGGATTACATCGTCCGCAACAACGAAATCATCATCATTGATGAATTCACCGGCCGCATGATGCCCGGTCGCCGCTATTCGGAAGGCCAGCACCAGGCGCTTGAAGCCAAGGAAAAGGTCCAGATCCAGCCCGAGAACCAGACGCTCGCCTCGATCACCTTCCAGAACTATTTCCGCATGTACAAGAAGCTGGCCGGCATGACCGGTACGGCCGCGACCGAAGCGGAAGAGTTTGCCAATATCTACGGCCTCGAAGTGGTCGAAGTCCCGACCAACCTGCCGATCAAGCGTATCGACGAGGACGATGAGGTCTACCGGACCTTCGAGGAGAAGTTCAAGGCGATCATCGAGGAAATCAAGGCCGCCAACGAGCGCAACCAGCCTGTTCTCGTCGGCACCACTTCGATCGAAAAGTCCGAGCTGCTCGCCAACATGCTGAGCCAGTCCGGCTTCAAGGACTTCAAGGTCCTGAACGCCCGCTACCACGAACAGGAAGCCTATATCGTGTCTCAGGCCGGCGTCCCCGGCGCCGTGACGATCGCGACAAACATGGCCGGCCGTGGTACCGACATCCAGCTCGGCGGCAACCTCGAAATGCGTCTTGAGCACGAACTGGCCGAAATGGAGCCGGGCCCGGAGCGCGACGCCAAGGCCGAAGCCATCAAGGCGGAAATCGCAGCCCTCAAGCAGAAGGCGCTCGAAGCCGGCGGCCTCTACGTCATCGCCACCGAACGCCACGAAAGCCGCCGCATCGACAACCAGTTGCGCGGCCGCTCCGGCCGCCAGGGTGACCCCGGCCGCTCGAAGTTCTACCTGTCGCTCCAGGACGACCTGATGCGCATCTTCGGCTCCGACCGCATGGACGGCATGCTGCAGAAGCTGGGCCTCAAGGAAGGCGAGGCAATCGTCCATCCCTGGATCAACAAGGCGCTTGAGCGCGCCCAGAAGAAGGTTGAAGCCCGTAACTTCGACATCCGCAAGAACCTGCTGAAGTATGACGACGTCATCAACGACCAGCGCAAGGTCATCTTCGAGCAGCGCATCGAGCTGATGGATGCGACCGACGTCTCGACCACCGTGACCGACATGCGCCACGAGGTCATCGAGACCATGGTCGCCATCCACGTGCCCCCGAACGCCTATGCCGAACAGTGGGATGTCGCCGGCCTCAAGCAGAAGGTTGCCACCACCCTCAACCTCGACCTGCCGATCGAGGCTTGGGCAGCCGAGGAAGGCATCGCCGAGGACGATATCTACAACCGCATCATGGAAGCCGCCGACAAGGCCTATGCCGACAAGGCGGAGCGCTTCGGCGCCGAACTGATGACCTATGTCGAGCGCTCCGTCGTCCTGCAGACGATCGACAACCTGTGGCGTGAGCACATCGTCAACCTCGACCACCTGCGCTCGGTCGTTGGTTTCCGCGGCTATGCCCAGCGCGACCCGCTGCAGGAGTACAAGGCCGAAGCCTTTGAGCTTTTCCAGGCCCTGCTCGCCAACCTGCGCGATGCCGTGACCATGCAGATGTCGCGCGTCGAACTGGTTCGTGAAGCACCGCCAGCTCCGACGCCGCCGCCGATGGAAGGTCATCACGTCGATGCCACCACGGGCGAGGACGATTTCGCCGAAGGCGCCCAGGTATCGCCGCAGAATCGCAATCCACAGGATCCGAAGTCCTGGGGGCCGGTCGGTCGCAACGAACCTTGCCCCTGCGGCTCCGGCAAGAAGTACAAGCACTGCCACGGCGCGCTGGAAGCCTGATCTTCCGGCTGGACGCTTGAGGGTTTTTCAACCTTTCGCTGGCAGCCTCTGACGCATGAGGGGAACCGAGCCACCCGGCCCGGTTCCCCTTTGTTTTGGAGGGCAGGATGTCGGCTGTGCCAGCACGGGAACATCATTGGGATTCGCTGCGGGCGTTCCTGATGCTTCTCGGCATCCCCTATCACGCCGCCATGGTCTACAACATGCGTGTCCTCTGGGACATTCAGTCGCCCGACAAGAGCGAGTTCCTGACCTTCTTGAGCGGTGTGCTCGTCACTTTCCGCATGCCGGCCTTCTTCATGGTCGCCGGCTACTTCGCTGCAATGTTGCTGGAACGCCGGACAGCCGGCTCCTGGCTTCGCGGGCGCTTCCTGAGGCTTGGCATACCGCTCCTGACAGGCCTTGCCTTGCTTGCGCCTCTGCAGATCGCGCTGATCGACCTCAGCGACGCGCTGACGCGCACAACCTCGATGCAATCCGCCCTCGACCGTGTCACCAGCGACATCACCCATCCCGGGTTCAGCTGGATCATGCATCTCTGGTTCCTGCCGGCGCTCCTTGCCTACAGCGTCATCCTTGTTGTCGGCTTGCAGTGGCTGCGCCAGACGTCATTGGCTGGGCGCCTGCAGCAGTTGCGCAGGCACCTCGTCACGCATCCTCGTGCAGGGCTCGCCTTGCTCACACTCGCCACGATCGCCTGGGAGGTGGCTATCTACCTGTCCCGCCAGGCGATGCTCGCGCTTGACGGCTCCCTGCCCTATCTCTTCGCACACGGCATCGATCCCTATCTGCGTTATCTTCCCTTCTTCCTCCTGGGCGTCGCCTTGAGAAGCGCCCCCGACATCCGACTGTCCTTCGTCTGGCAAAAAGGGTGGGAACTGCCGGTCCTGGCCGCCACGACCGCCGTTCTCGCCGCCCTCCTGCGCGGGCGCAGTTCGGCGCAAGTCGAGATCCTCTACAACGCCATGGACGGCGCCGCCGCCATTCTTGCCAGCCTCGTCATGATTGGCATCGCACAGCGCTTCTGGAACCGTCCTGATCCGCGCATCGACCGGATCGTCGACGCATCCTTCAGCATCTATCTCCTGCATCACCCGATCATCTTTGGCCTCGCCGCGGCTTTCCTGGCGATTGCCTGGCCGCCGGTCATTGAGTTCGCCCTGATCTGCCTCTTGACCTTCCTGCTCTCCTATGCGGCGCACCGCCTCATCCGGCGTTCGTCCTTGGCACTCTTCCTGTTTAACGGCGTGCCTATGCCCCGCCGGCCCAGGGGCGATGGCAGGCCGGAAAGGCGCATCACCACACTTCGTTAACCCTGATCTGTCATCACTGGAGGCCTTACCGACCCAGCGAGAAGTATTGCGTCCGTACCGATGACTGTTCTGGAAACAGCGGAAAAATGGTTGCCTGCGGGCCCACGTCTGATCCGGGCGCTTGTCTCCGACGACGAGACGGCGCGAGCCCAGCGCATGGCTGCCATAGCCTTTGCCGTTCGCATCGTCAGTGCCGCCATCGCCTTTCTCTCGCAAATCATTCAAGCGCGCCTGATGGGCGAGTTCGAATACGGCATTTTCGTCTTCGTCTGGGTGCTCGTGGTGCTCGCCGGAAGTTTTTCCAGCCTCGGCTTCCCGACGGCCGTCATCCGCTTCCTGCCGCAATATGACCTCGACCGCGCAAGTGCCGAAATTCGCGGCCTGACGTCGACCGCCCGTCTCTTCGCCATGACCAGCGCAAGCATTCTTGCCCTTTCGGGCATCTCGGCTCTGCATCTTTTTGGCGACCGCATCGAGCACTATTATCTCGTGCCGCTCTTCCTCGCGGTCTTCGCCCTGCCGATGATCGCGCTCGGCGACGTGCTCGATGGAACCGCCCGCGCCAATCGCTGGGCAATCCTCGGTCTGAGCCCGACCTATATCATCCGCCCGAGCCTGATCCTCGCCTTCATGCTGGCCGCGGTCGCCTTGGGCGCACCGGCCACCGCCGTCACCGCCATGCAGGCTGCCCTTGTCGCCACCTATGTGACCACGCTTGGCCAGTTCCTTCTCGTTGATCGCCGTCTCCTCAGCCGCTACGAGCACGGCGCCCGTAAGATTGATTTCGCCACCTGGATCAAGGTCGCCCTGCCGGTCTTTCTGATCGAAGGCTTCGGCTTCCTGCTCACCAATTCGGATGTCATCGTCGTCGGTCTCTATCTGCCGCCGGATCAGGTTGGCGTCTATTTCGCCGCAGCCAAGACCATGGCCCTGGTGCAATTCGTCTTCTTCGCCGTCAAGGCGGGCGCAACGCCGCGCTTCTCCAGCCTTATGGCCGAAGGCGATCGCCTCGGGCTCGCGAGCTTTGCCGGCACCGCCGCCCGCTGGACCTTCTGGCCCTCGCTTGCCGTCGGCGCCGTCGTGCTGATGCTCGGTCATCTGCTGCTCAGCCTCTTCGGCTCCGCCTTCACGGCGGGCTACATGCTCATGGTGATCCTCTTTGCCGGCAACATGGCAAAGGCCCTGGTCGGCCCGGCGGAGATGCTGCTCACCATGGCCGGACGCCAGCAGCTCTGTGTCGCGGTCTATGCGGCAGCACTCGCCGGCAATATCAGTCTCAACATCATCCTCATCCCCACCTGGGGATTGGCGGGCGCCGCCACGGCTACGGCCGTCGCCATGACAATTGAGGCCCTTCTCCTGCATGTCGTGGTTCGCCGCGCGCTTGGCATCGTCGTTTTCGCCTTCGCCGACCCACATGCCCTGACGCCCCGCACGGAGGCCGTCCGCCCATGACCGAACGCATCTACAATGAAAGCATGAACAGCGACGCCAACCGATTGGTCGGCAGTCTCGCGGGTGGCGCACCGACCCCCATCGCTGACACGGAAGTTGCAGCCGGCCGCCCGGGACGCAGGCTCAGCATCTATCCCGGCCAGATCGGCTATGAACTGCAGGATGAGCTTGAATATCTGACCTACCGGGTGATGGAGGCGAACATTTTCTTCGCCCCCCGCTTCCTCGCGCCCGCCATGCCGCGACTGGAAGAACGACAGGTCCGCTTTGCTGTCATCCGCGACGAGGACGAACGACGGTCGCGCCTGCGGCTCCTCTTCCCATTCTCGGTCGAGAAGCCCGGCTTCTCGGTCGGTCCGTCGATCATCCGCGTCTGGGCCAACCCTTTCGGCCCTCTCGGAACACCGCTGGTCGATGCCGAAGGCGCAGCCGAGACCATCGACAACCTGCTCGAGGCCCTTGCCCGCCCCGAGGCTCGCCTGCCCGGTCTGCTGGTCATCCCGGATCTGCGTCTGGAGGGCCGCTTCGCCCAGCTTGCCCGTGCCGTGGCGCTCGCCCGTGATCTGCCACTCACCGTGACAAACGAATACCAGCGACCGATGCTGCAAAGCTTCGAGGACGGCCCGAACTATCTGCGATCGGCGCTCAACAAGAACCATCTGCGCGAGATGCGCCGCCAGTTCCGGCTGCTGTCAGAGCACGGTGAAGTCACCTACAACGTCGCCCGCCAGCCGGAAGAAATCCGTTTCAGGATGGAAGAGTTCCTGGCGCTGGAAGCAAGCGGCTGGAAAGGGCGCAAACGCTCCGCCATGGTCAATGATCGCCTGCGCGCCGCCTTTGCCCGCGAAGCGATCACCAATTTGGCCGAGGCCGACGCCGCCCGCATCCATACGCTCGACCTCAACGGTCGCGCCATCGCCTCCATGGTCGTCTTCATCATGGCCGGCGAGGCCTATACCTGGAAAACCGCCTATGACGAGACCTATGCCCGCTACTCGCCGGGCAAACTCCTCATGGCCGACCTCACCGAATGGCATCTCGACGACGCCAATATCGAGCGCACCGACAGCTGTGCTGCACCGGATCATCCGATTATGAGCCGTTTCTGGAAAGAACGTGAGGCCATGGGCACGCTGGTTGTGGGCCTGAGGCCCAATGCCGACCGCGACGTCCGGCAGGTCGGTGCGCAATTGCACATGTATCGCAACACCCGCAACATCGCGCGCATCCTGCGTGACAAGGTCCTCAACCGCCGCTTCGGCAACTGAGCCATCTAATAGCATCTGCCACGCAGACTCACCGCGGCAATCAGCTCGCCTTGGCAATCTCCTGATCCCGCAGCAAGCGACGGATCACCTTGCCGCTGGTCGTCAGCGGCAGTTCCGCCACAAACTCGATCTCGCGTGGATATTCGTGCATCGACAGCCTGTTCTTCACCCAGTCGCGGATCTCGGCAGTCAGGCTCGGATTGCCGGCAAAATCGTCTTGCAACACGACGAAGGCCTTGACGATCTCAGTTCTTAGCGGATCCGGCTTGCCGATGACCGCTGCCAACCGCACCGCCGGATGCCCGATCAGGCAATCCTCGATTTCCGCCGGGCCGATCCGGTAGCCGGAGGACGTAATCACATCGTCGTCGCGGCCGAAGAACTGCACGTATCCATCCTCGTCCTGCCGCCCCAGATCGCCCGTCTTCATCCAGTCGCCGACGAACTTGTCCGCCGTTGCCTTCTCGTTGTTCCAGTAGCCGAGAAACATCACCGGATCCGGTTGACGGATTGCTACCTGCCCCGTCTCGCCGACCGGCACTTCCCGTCCTTCGCCGTCGATGATCGCAACCTCGTGGCCGGGCACAGCCTTGCCGATGAAGCCGCCCTTGGTCACACCGAGATGCGCCGCCGACGACAGCACGAAATTGCATTCCGTCTGGCCATAGAACTCATTCGGCACGATGCCGAGGGCCGACTTGACCCATTCATAGGTTTCACGGCCGAGCGACTCCCCCGCCGAACCGATGCTGCGCAACACGAGATCGTAAGTCTGCCGCGGCCGCTCGACTGCCTTCAAAAGCCTCAGGGCCGTCGGCGGAATGAAGGCATTGCGCACCTTCATCTCCGCCATGATCCGGAAAGCCATATGCGGGTCAAATTTTTGCGCCGGCGAGGAAACCACAGGCACGCCGAGCATCAGGGCCGGCAGCAGCGCGTTGAGCAGCCCACCGGCCCAGGCCCAGTCGGACGGAGTCCAGACCTTGTCACCGGGCTGTGGCAGATAGTCATGCGCCAGTTGGAAACCGGGTATATGCCCCGCCAGAACCCTATGGCCATGCAGCGCGCCCTTCGGCGGCCCCGTCGTGCCCGAGGTGTAGATCATCAGCGCTGGCGTGTCTGGACCACTCGGCGCGATGTCGAAAACCGTCGGCCTGCCGTCGATCAATGCCCTGAATCCGATGACGTCGGGTCCTGCGCCATCGATCGAGACCACCTTCTGCAGCTCCGGCAGCCGGGCCTTGATCGCCTTCAGCCGCTGCAAGCCGAAAGCATTGGTCACGATCACCTTGGCGCCGGCATCCCGCAACCGGTATTCGAGCGCCTCCTCGCCGAACAGCAGCGCCAGCGGCAGCGCAATTGCGCCCATCTTGTAGATCGCGACATGCGCAAGAACGGTCTCGAAGCATTGCGGCAGCAGCAGCGCCACCCGATCGCCGGCCCGGACGCCGAGATCCGTCAATCCATGAGCGAGAGCCGAAGATTGCGCCGCAAGCGCGCCGTAGGTCATCGACAGATGGCGACCATCCGGCGAGAAGTGTTCAAGACAGATGCGATCGGGCGCCTTCTCGGCCCAATCATCAGCCACCACGCGCCCGATGTTGAAATCGGCGGGGATATTCCAACGGAAATCGCGGCGAAGCGCCTCAAAGGTGTCGCGCGGCTCAAGCAGCATGGCGCATGTCCCGGATCGTCATGCTGTCTCTGCTAACATTCATCTCGCAGATGCACAACAACCGGCTCACTTTAGCGTGAATCCCGAACGAATGCGCTGCCGCGCACAGCGCGGCATTCCATCAAGGTCTGGTGAAATGGACACAGGATCTGTCTGACGCCAGCGGCGAAGACATCTAAGGCCAGACTAGGCTTTCGTCTGCGCCGCTTCAGCGCGCATCAAGGCAACCAGCGCCTTCAACTCGCCAGCCCGCACCATCTGCGCTGGCGTGCGACCACCAAACGCTTCAAGATGCTGGCTGCGATACCACTTCTCAGCCGTTTCCTTGGCGCCGAGCCGCTTCATTGCAAGTGCCACCACCAGCGCCTTGGCATCTGCCGCAGATACTGTGCCCGCATCGATCGCCGCATCCACACGGGCAACCGCAGACTGAACGGACTGTTGCTTGAGCTTCTGCCGCATGGCCGCGACCTGTGGCGCGACCGGCGCCACAATATTCACCTTCGCCTTGCCATCCGCAACCGCAACCGGCGCGGCAGCAACAGGGGCAGACTGTGGCTTCCGCTTGCCCTTTGCAGCAGCCTGGACCGGAGCCTTGGGCAACAGGGCAGCATCCATGACAACCTGCTTCACGGGCTGGGGAATGCGGATCTTGCCGGAATTGCTCATTACGTCTGCCTTCTGCGGAATGGGAGAATGCCTCATGCCGGCATTGAACCAGTCAATCGACACCGGCATAAGCTGTCGGAAACCATCTGACGCTTGCGCTCCCGAGAAAGCCCCGTCGCGCCAACGTCGCCCGGTGTCGACTTATCTCATCCTATCGCACGACGACAATGAGATGGAAAGAGGGACTGGTTGATGCTCGTTTTCTTGGGAAGCGGTTGGAATTTTCGGTGCCGCCCACCTTGAGGCCCGGTGATATACCTCTCTGCACGACTGTTCTGCGCTACTCAGCCCCGACCACTCCGCTGTCCGACACCAGGGCTTCCAAGGGCTGCCCATATTGCAGGGCAAACCGCATCCCACCCGCCTCCACGACAGGAACGGTAAATCCGTAGATAGCTTCCAGTACTTCAGAGCGCATGATGGCATCAGGCGTGCCATCGGCTACAATCCGGCCGTTCTTTAACGCGATGATCCGGTCGGCGCTGGCCGAGGCGTGGTTGATGTCGTGCAGCACGATAACGATGGTGCGGCCGGTCTCGTCGGCGAGCCGGCGCAGTTCGAGCATCAGCTGGCGGGCGTGATACATGTCGAGATTGTTCAGGGGCTCGTCGAGCAGGATGTAGCCCGTGTCCTGCGCATAGGTCATCGCCACCATCACCCGCTGCCGCTGACCGCCGGAGAGGCGGTCGAGCGAGCGGTTGGCAAGCCCTTCGAGTTCGAAACGGGCAAGCGCTTCCTCGACCATGGCCCGATCCTCTGCCGTCATTCGCCCGCCGCAGTGTGGAAAGCGGCCGAAACCAACCATCTCACGCACGCTGACGCGCGGTGGGGGACCAGAGTCCTGCCTCAGGATCGCAAGCTTTTTGGCCAGCACCTTGCCGGGTGTCGTGCCGACCGGCAGTCCGTCGATGGTGACGGATCCCTGCTGCAGCGGCAACAGCCGGGCGGCAAGCGAGAGCAGAGTGGATTTGCCAGCCCCGTTCGGGCCGACCAGGGCGGTGAGGCCGCCTCTCGGCAGAACAAGGTCTATGCCCTCAAGCACGCGCAGGCCCTCGCGATCAAGGCTGACGGATTGGATTTCGATCATCGTGTGCGCCTCGCAAACAGAAGCAGGATGAAGACAAGGCCGCCGAGGAAATCCACGACGACAGAGAGCGTGCCGGCCTGGCCAAGCCCGTGCTGCAACAGCGTCTGCCCGCCGACCAGCACGATAATGCCGAGAAGCATGGCCACCACGAAGACGGAGCCATGCCGGCGCGAGGAAGTGAGCCGTTCGGCAAGCGCTGCGATCAACAGGCCGAAAAAGGTGACGGGGCCGACGAGTGCTGTGGAGACGGCGACCAGCAGCGACACGGTGATGAGCTGCACCAGCACCACACGGTTCCAGTCGAGACCGAGGCCGATCGCCGTGTCGCGTCCAAGTGCGGCGATGTCGAGCTGATGCCGGCGCGAGAAGAGGAAGCCGCCGGCCAGGAGCGTGACGAGCGCTGCGATGGCGAGGAGATCGGTATTTGGCGCGGAGAAATTGGCATACATCGCGCGTTGCGCCACGGCGAATTCCTGAGGATCGATCAGCCGCGCCAGAAGATTGGTGAGGCTGCGGAAGAGCCCGCCGATCACGACGCCGGCGAGCAGCATCAGCGTCAGGTCCATCCGGCTTTTGAGCGCCGGCCAGAGGATCAGCATGGCAAGCAGCATCAGGGCGGATGCCTCCATGCCGAATTTGAGATGCGGCGAGAGCGAGACATAGCCCAGCCCGCCAAGCGTAAAGACGAGGGCCGCCTGACCGAACTGGTAGAGCGCATCGAGGCCCATGATCGACGGGGTGAGGATGCGGTTGCCGGTGATCGTCTGGAAGGTGACGGTCGAGAGCGCGATGGCAACCGCGACAGTCACCAGCGCCGCAAGTCTGATGCCGCGCAGCTCCAGCGCAAAAGCGATATTGCCGCGCAGGTTGACCGTCATGAAGGCGACGATGGCCAAGAGCGCAAGACAGAGGAGAAAGCCGATGACGATCCGGTCACGCATCGCGGCGCTCCCGAAGGATGAACCAGAGGAAGACCGCCGGTCCGATCACCCCCATCACGGTGCCGACGGGGATCTCGTAAGGAAAGCGCATGACGCGACCGGCGATGTCGGAGGCGAGAACAAGGATTGCCCCGCCGAGCGCCACGAGCGGCAGCGTGCCGCGCAGATTGTCGCCCGAGATACGCGAGACGAGATTGGGCACCACAAGGCCGACAAAGGGGATCAGCCCGACGACGACGACGGAGAGCGCCGACATTACCGAGACCAGCACCAGCCCGATCTGGGTCATGCGGCGATAATCGATGCCGAGGCTGGTCGCCTGGTCCTCGCCAAGCGCCATGATCGTCAGCCGGTCGGCGATCACGATGGCAGCGCCGACGATGACGACGGCAACGAAGAGCAGTTCGTAGCGGCCTTTCAGCACGCCGGAGAATTCGCCATTGGTCCAGATGTCCAGATATTGAAGAAGATCGCTCTGCCAGGCGACATATGTGACGGCCGCCCCCACCACGCCGCCATAGACAAGGCCGAAGAGTGGAACGAGATGCGGCTGTTCCGGCGGCAGGCGGTGCGCGGTGGCGAGGAACAGCGCGGTGCCGGCGAGCGCACAGCCGCTGGCGACCAGTGCCTTCACGCCCAAACCTGCGGCCGGCAGGAAGAGTGTCACGATCAGGATGCCGAGTGCTGCACTCTGGGCGGTGCCTGCCGTCGAGGGCTCGACGAAGCGGTTGCGCGTCAGCGTCTGCATGATCTGGCCGGCGACCGCCAACCCTGCACCGCAAAGCACGGCGGCCAGCGTGCGCGGCAGACGGCTGATGGCCATCAGATCGGCAAAGGGCATCGCCCCTTCAGTGCCGGAGAGCGACAACTCCTGCACTCCGATGGCGAGGCTCAAGACGACGAGAAGCGCCAGGCAGAGCCCGGCGCCAATCATCACGCGGCGATGGTGTGTATCAGCGATGGCAGACATCACTGGCTGGCGGAGAAACCGGCCTCGATCGTGGCCAGCACCCGTTCGGTCGCCTTGAGACCGCCCGCGGCAATGTAGAAATCCGCCGACGGCAGATAGATCACCTGGCCGCTCTTCCAGGCCGTGGTCTCGGCGACCAGCGCATTGTCGAGCGTTGCCTTGGCATTCTGGTCATTGGCGCCGATGGCGGCGGCCCGGTCGAGCACCAGCAGCCAGTCGGGATTGGCCTTGGCGATGAATTCGAAGGAGACCGGCTCGCCATGAGTGGCGGCTTCGACATCTTCAACTGCCGGCGGCAGGTCGAGTGCCTTGTGCACCCAGCCGAAGCGGGAATCGATCCCGTAAGCGGTGATCTTCGGCCCGTTGGTCATCAGGATCAGACCCTTGCCCTTGCCCTGAACGGCGGCCTTGGCACGGGCAAGTGCTGCGTCGAATTCGGCAACCGCCTTCTCGGC
>OGCL01002466.1_pt1 | contig 12844 bp, 7 predicted proteins | sample 1570041 | NCBI WGS metagenome assembly OGCL01 (sample SAMN06266162, study PRJEB24511) | hot springs metagenome | isolation source: Hot spring water | place: South Africa: Limpopo | collected 2015-06-22 | reverse complement strand
GGATTTTTATAATCGACAAATTTTATTTATAATTTTTGATTTATACATTTAAAACAATGCCTTATGACAAAGCCCCCTTAGGAGCTTTTTTTTATAAGGTGTCGTATAAAAATCCTTCACCAGCCCTTCCTATCTTACTAGCTGATTTTATTAAGCTTTTTAGTTCTATCGCCGATTTTGGGAGTCTTTTTTTTTACTCAATGTTAATTATATAATATTCAACAAAATGAGTTTAACTCATACATAGGTATTTATAATTATTTACAACAGAGGAGGTTTTTTTATGGTTAAATCTTTTGTTTTGACGATGATAGTATTTATGTTTTCTTTGATAACAACATCAGCACTGGCTAATACCCTCGAGAAAGGTATTAGTGAGTATCGTGCAGAAAATTACGAAGAGGCCCTAGTTATCTTTAAAGAAATATTAAAAAAAGAGCCCAACAACACGACTGGTCAATACTATGTTGGTTTGATTTACAAGCAGATTGGAAATTATGAAGAGTCTATTAAATATTATCTCTCATCTGCTCAAGGCTCTCCTTCAATAAAAGATGCTTATATAGAACTAATAGAGATGTATCTAAATTTGAATAAACTTCAGGAGGCAAAAAAGTGGATTACAAAATCTGAGAATGAAAATATTAAGCCTGCTTATATTGCCTTTTTGAAGGGTCTTGTTCTCTCAAAAGAAGGCAAAAATGAGGAGGCAATTGCCTCTTTTTTAAAATCGAAAGGACTGGATAAATCTTTAGAGCAAGTTGCAAGTTTTCAAATTGCGATGATTTACGCCAAAACAAAAAATATTGAAAGATTAAAAGAGAGCTTAAAAGCAATCGTGGCTATTAATCCCAATACTGATTTGGCTAATTTTGCAAAGGAATATGAGGATGCCCTAAATCGTAATCTTAAAGCTTATAAGTCATGGCATTTAAATGCTGGGCTTGGTTATATATATGATGACAATGTAATTGCTGCACCTTCTTCATCAATACCTGATGTAATTGTATCCGATCAAAAAGACAGCAGCATTAGCACAACTTTTAGTGTCAACTATACACCTCTTATAGCCTCTCCTTACTACTTCACTGCCCAATATAATATTTATGCCAATACTTATTTTAAATTAAGCGAATATAATACGATTACAAATAGTTTGACACTCACGCCAGGGATGAATTTTATAAAATCAATTGCAACAATACCAGTTTCCTATACCTATCAGTTTTTTAATGGCAAAAAATACATGGGGTTATTGACCATAAGGCCAACTTATGGATTAATGCTAATAGACAAGTTAATGGGACAGTTGACAGTTGGTTATGGACGGAGAGATATGATTCAGGCACCTTCTTTTAAGGATGAAGATAGAGATGCAGACATCATAAATGGTTCTTTAGGTCTATATCATTTCATCAGAGACAACAGAGGTTTTATTAACGCAAGATATGAACGTGCTTATGAAAATGCCAAAGGCGTGAACTGGAAAAATAAGGGAGACCGCTTTAGTCTTGGGCTTTTTTATCCAATTTATGAAAATCTAATTTTAAATATAGGAGGCGATGTATATTTACAAAAGTATAAAAATGTTCACAGTGTATTCAATATCAAAAGGGATGACAAAATCTACTCAGGTTCAATTCTGCTGTCATGGGAGGCAATAAAGGACTTACAGGTTAATTTGCAATATGCTCATACAAAGGCTAATTCTAACATACCTGTATATGATTACAAGAGAAATGTATACAATTTAGCAATACAGTATAACTTTTAGGAGGTACCTATGAAATCGAAGATTAGATATTGTAATACTTATTTCAAGGAAGTCATCCTCATAGGATTATTTTTTGCCATCTTTATCTTCCCTCTTACTGCAGAATCGGCGGTTGGCAAATTTACTCATATTGAGGGTGTTGTAGAACTTCTCAAGGGGGGGCAATTACCATCAGTTGTTGCAAAGGTTGGTGACAGAATTGATCAAAAAGACCTTGTGAGGACAAAGACAAATGCTAAGGCAGAGATAACCTTTAACAATGGTAATGTCTTAAGGGTTGCACAGGCAAGTAGGGTTAGCATAAGCGAGTACATTGCCGGTGCTGACACTAATAAGGCAACAATTAATATCCAAAAGGGTAGAGTACAGGCAATAGTTACTGAAAAGGTAACGAAAATGATTGAGCAATCGATTAAGGACAATAATTTTGAAATTCGCACACCTACGGCAATAGCAGGAGTCAGGGGAACAGATTATATAGTATCTACCTCAAGTCCTACAGTGGTATTAACGATCAGTGGTAAAGTAAATGTGTGTAACCCAAAATTTCCAGACCAGTGCGTCTTGGTTCCTGCAGGTTATTTAACTACCATCCCTGTGGATAGGCCACCTTTTCAACCAAGACAGGCTTCACAGTCAGAAATAAAGTCACAAATAAAAGAGACCACACCAAGTGAAAAGCCACAAGATAAACCTGTTTCATCAGAAACTAAACCAACAGAATCAAGAACAGCAAAGGATGAAACCTCTACTCAGTCAAATACGGCACAAGCACCAGCCGTTAGCACTGTAATACCAACAACTACTGTTGATAGAGGTTCACCAATTATTTTTGCATCAACAGCAGATATTAAGAATATATCAACCCAAATCCCCGAGCCACCACCAATTACCGAAACAAATCCAACAATAGAACCGACACCAACTCCTAAACCAACACCAACGCCTACACCAACACCAATGCCTACGCCTACACCAACACCTACACCTACACCAACGCCTACACCAACACCAACACCTACACCAACGCCAACACCTACACCAACGCCAACACCTACACCAACACCAACACCAACACCAACGCCTACACCAACACCAATGCCTACGCCTACACCAACACCTACACCAACACCAACACCAACGCCTACACCAACGCCAACACCTACACCAACGCCAACACCTACACCAACGCCAACACCTACACCAACGCCAACGCCAACGCCTGTTCCAACACCAGATCCGACAATCCCACCTCCTCCACAATCAACAGGGATAAAAATAATTAAAGACATATATGATAATGTTGTTACATATGCAAATACTTTAACAGAAAGTGTTAAGACATCTTTGGATGTAAATAATAATATTTTGTCAGGCTATATTGCTGATATAAAGGCAAAACCGACTACCGGTGTTTTTATTGATGAAAAACAAGGTTCTTTTAATCCATATGTATTTTCAATCATTAACTCACCCTTTGGAGCCTACATAGATGCCTATACTATTGTAAGGATGTCTTCTCATGAAAAGGGTAGAGACTTGCTCAGCAGGTTTAATATCCCAGCCTTTGAAGTAGGAAGGGCAAACATGAGTGGAAGTTGGAGTCAGGGGCAAAATTCAATCAATGTAAATATGAATGATGTCATATTCCTTGCGCCAAACTTTAATGCAAGACCAAGTATCTGGGCTACAGGCAATGTATCTGGCTCTTATACGGGAAATCCAAATAATGCAAGTGTGTCCTTATCTGGTAGCGGACTCAATGCAAGCTTTAATATGCTGAACTGGGATCAAACTAGGAATGTCTGGCTTTCTACTATAACCAATGGCACAGGTACTTTGCCGGGGAACCAGCCTAATACACAAGGAATCATATTCCATGGTGTATCAGCTGGCACTATCAATCCAAATCAAGGAACCTTTAGTGGTTCGGCAACAGGATTAGCGAGGTAAATTATTATGAAAAGAAAATTAATTAAAGAAACTTTGTTTTTACTCTTAAGTATATTCTCTATGTTGTTAATATCATCCACGATTAGTGAGTCTGCCATATACATCACTAGGTCAGATAATTTAAATAATGCAGGAGAACCAATACCTGACTATGATATGGGCTCATATATATGTGTCTTTAATGATGACCCAATTCATCCGATTGAATTTAACATTAATCTTACTGGGGCATTACCAAAAAATAATGCCTATCTTTCTCTATTTATCCTTGATGTTGATTGGCCTTATGAGGTTGATGAAATCTATTTAAATGGCCACTTATTAGGTTATGCAATTGGTCAGAACAATCTTAATTATTCATCTTTTTTTGTAATACCTGATATTTCTTGGATCAAAGAAGGAAATAATACGATAAAGGTATTAGTTGACAGAAATTCTTCAGGAAGTTGGTGTGCAGATGTAGTATCTGGGCAATTAATAATAGATGAAGGCAGTGGTTCAGGTCCTGCTGCCATCAGGACGGCAACTCTTGATAGAACCACTTATAATTTTGGCTCTAATGGAACTGTAAATCTTGAAGTAGATACTACTTTAACATCTCAGAGAGTCCGAATTGAGATGATTCTAAAAGACCCAACAGGCAATAACATAGACTTTGATACGAATATGGCAGGTAAGGATTGGGTTATCAGTTCAAATAGGGATGAACCATATTCATGGCAATTTAAAATACCTTCAACAGGTAAAGAGGGAATATGGACGATATATATAGCTATTTATGATGTCTCAACTGGGGTATTTCAGAGCTTTAAATCTTTATCTTTTCAGATAGGGCAAGGAAATCCCCCTCCAACCTTGACATCAATAACACCAAATCAAGGGCAGTTAGGTCAAGCAACTTCAGTAACCATAAAAGGTTTTAATTTTGTAGCTAATATGACCTCTTGTTCATTAGGTGGTTTGCCAATCTCTAACATTTTAGTTATTGATGGGAATACGATTACTGGCAATGTGTCACCACAATTACCCATAGCTACCCATAATCTTATCTGCACTACTCCTTATGGTTCTGCTGAACTTAAAAATGCCTTTAGTGTGGTCTTCAATGAGCCACAAATAACGGTATCTCCTGCAAGTCATGATTATGGTGAAATCAAGATTGGACAGTCAAGTTCAAAAGTCTTTACGATTACAAATACAGGTGGAAAAAATGTAAATATATATGATGTTGGGGTTTATGGTGTAATTACACCAAGTGCAAATAATAATACTACGAGAGACAATCCTATCCTCAATGATAGAAATGAGTTAATCTATGCAAATCATCTCGTTGATAGCAAAGTTTCTTATATATCAACGATAAGCCAGAGTGCATCAACGACCGCTCCTACAAGAGAGTTTATCAAAACTTTTGATAACTGCATAGGTATGACACTTCTTATAGGGCAAAGTTGCAACTTTACCATAGAATTTTCTCCTAAATCTGGTGGAATTAAGAAGGGAGAGGTTTCTATCTTTTATAATCATTCATCAAGACCTTATTATGCAGTTTCTTTAAATGGTAGTAGTCCTGTTGTAAATACCTATGCCTTTGTTGCAAATTCTGGAGAAGATACCCTTTCTGTAGTTGACTTTATTAATGGAGCTGAGGTTACAAAGATAAATACTGGCTCAAAACCTATGGCTGTAGCAGTAGTGTCTTCTCTTAATAAGGTCTATGTTTCAAACTATTTAAGTAATACCGTTACAGTAATAAGTGACAACACTGCTAACATAAAAACTATTGCAGTAGGGGCAAATCCACTTGGTCTTGCAGTAAATCCAACAGGATCAAAGGTGTATGTAGCAAATTATGGTGACAATACAATATGCGAGATAGATACTGTTACTGATATGGTAACAAGATATTACGACCTTAGAAATTATGCCTATGGAGTTGTTGGCCTTGTAGTATCTCCTGATGGTGGGACTCTCTATGCCACAAGTTATTCTAATAGCATTGTCATAGCAATTAATCTTAATACAGAGGAGAAGAGTTTTGTAATAACAGGTAAAGGTCCGTATGGAATAGCATTACACCCTAATGGCTCTGTTTTATATACCTCAAATTATGCAGATGGTTCAATATCTGTTATAAGTGTATCAGGTATTAATATGTCATATGACGGGAATATTTTTATAGGTAGGACACCTATTTCCTTAGCCCCAACCTCATTAGGTGATAAGGTTTATGTATCAGATTATAGCAGTAATTCCTTAAAGGGTTTTCATACAAATAGCTTAATTCCTTTTGAAATTAGCGATCCTAATATTGTAAGGTCTTTCGGGGTTGCCATTGATGATAAAACAGGAAATGTAGTACTTACATTAAGAGGTGTTAACAAACTTTATAATGCCTCAAAGGCATTACCAGTAAATGTGGGTAACTCCCCTACATCCTTTGGTAATAACTTCTTGGGCTTTATTAATATAGTTTCATCACCCTTAAATGTGAATGGAAACCAGTTTAGGCAAAATGATGTTATTAATCTTACTCCTATCTACAATTACAACAACCTATTAATCCCCCCTCATGAAGAATGACAGGGTTTAGTTAATTTTTAATGGGGTATCAGGTGATTGATACCCCTTTTTCATTTATGTCAAGGCATATCATAATCCTGCTTTTACCAATAGTCATATTAGCGGTCTTTTATAACTCCCTAAATGGCACATGGGCGATGGATGATGCCTATATTAGCAATTTCTTAAGTGCACCCCATTTATTAAGCTTAAAGGCTGATTTCAGAAAGGTTTCTTACTTAAGCTTTTATTTAAACTCCCTTTATTTGCCTCAAGAGGCATTTTATTACAGATTAGTCAATCTGTTTTTTCACTCATTAAACTCTATACTTGTCTATATTTTTGCCTTTCTTGCCTTTGTAAGATTCAAAACTATCAAAAAACCAGTCTTAGCGTCCTTCATAGTTGCATTAATATTTGCCCTCCATCCTATAAACAACACCTCAGTAGTTTATATCATCCAGAGGATGACCCTACTGTCTGCATTTTTTGTTTTATTATCAATAATCTTTTACATAAAAGCAGAGGAGGAAAAAAGACCATTTTATTCAATTTCACTAAAGATCTTATCATTACTTATGATCTTATTTGGCGTTTTTGCCAAAGAAAATGCCCTTGTGGCTATACCTCTTATAATTTTATATATCACATTTTTTAGTGATTCAAATATTTTAAAATCAAAAGGTCAACTTTTTATCATCATTGGGATTACAATGGTCTTAATAATCACTTTTTATTTATTAAATCTAAGCAACACCCTTGTTGCACTAATCAGGACATTTCTACATCCATTTGAGCCAATCAGACAAGAGGGTTGGACTGCAATAGATGTCTATTGGACACCTGCACAGCATTTTTTAACCGAGACAAGGGTTTTGATGGATTATCTCTTATCTATCTTCATGCCTTTGCCTCAATTATTTGTCTTTGACTCATGGGGTTATCCCATATCAGAGAGTTTGTTAAAACCTATTAGCACTTTATTTTCTTCTATCATATTTGTAATCCTGCTGTTTGTGGCAATTAAATACAGAAAATATTATCCCCTCTTGAGTTTTGCTATATTGTGGTTTTTCCTGGCAATTTCTTTGGAGAGTTTTATTGCGGTAGGTTCTGATTTGTATTTTGAACATCGTAATTATATCCCCCTTATTGGTCTGTTGATTGGATTGATTGGACATATATCAAGTAATGAAAAAGTAGCAAACAGGGCAATCTTTGTTTTGATTCCCTTTATCGTGCTCCTAATCTTTACAACAATCAAAAGGAATGAGGTATTTCATGATTCTATAAGTCTTTGGAATGATACAATACAGAAGGCTCCTTATAATCTAAGGGCAAAGATAGCCCTTGGAAATGCTTATTTTAAGAATTTTCAGGTTGACAAGGCAATACAGAGCTATGATGGTGTCCTTGCTCATGAAAGAATCAATAAAAGCCCAACTTTTATGCTGGATGCACTATATCTAAAAGGTATGGGTTCTATATATCTTGGAAGGTTTGATAAGACTCAGGAAATTCTTGAGACTATGGAGAGACTTCCTTATAAATCGATCAAAGGAATTCTCTTAAGGTCTGCAAAAGACTTAGCAATAGATAATCCCTTATCTGCAGAACAAGCCCTAATACAGATAAAGAAAGATTTAAGGGGCATTAATCTTTTAGTTGGTTTAATTATCCTTGGTGATGCTTATCGTGCATCAGGTAAGAAAGATAAGGCTATAGAGACATACAGAACAGTTCTTGAGATTGACGCCCTGAACGCATCAGCTTATTATGGAATTGCAAAAACCTATCTCTCTTTTGGACAGAAAGAAAATGCCTTAGCATACCTTATGAAATGTCTCCAAATTGAACCTCAAAATGTTTTTGCCTTTACAGATTTATCAGATATTTTTCTTATAAGTGGTGATTATGATAAGGCTTTTATGTATGCTGAAAAGGCACTTACCTTAAAAACACCTTTTTACAAACCAGCCTTGGCTATGGCAAATGTGTTACTTATTAAGGGGCATGACATAGATGCTGAAAAATGGTATCAAGAAGCCATAAATCTTGATTCACCAAAATATCTGATACCCTTTAGTAAGGCTCGAGTTTATCTGATTAGTAAGAATGAAAAAAAGGCAAATTTTTTTCTCAGACAGTCTCTCACACAAGGAGATATCCCTGTAGTAATTAAAAATAAGATTGAATCGACTTTAAATAAAGGGCTCAAGGGATAAAAAATATTTTACCCTTAAACCCGAAAAATTAAGCCCCTTCTTTCTCTTCAGATTTTTGTTTTGCCCTTTCTGCAATTATTTTTTGGGCTGCATGGGCAGGCACCTCTTCATATAGAGCAAATTCCATAGAATAGAGCCCTCTACCTGCAGTAATACCTTGTAGCTGATTGGCATATGTAAGCATCTCTGCCATAGGGACAAGGCATAAGATTTTTTGATTACCACCTGCTTGTGGTTCAACTCCTTGAACTTTGCCTCTTCTTGAATTTAGATCACCAATTACTGCACCAAGGAATTCTTCGTGGACAATTACTTCTACCTTCATAACAGGCTCAAGCAATACAGGCTTTGCATCAACAAAGGCCTTTTTCAGTGCCATAGAACCAGCAATCTTAAAAGCCATTTCCGATGAATCAACTGTATGATAAGATCCATCGTATAGTGTTACTTTCATGTCAACAATAGGATAACCAGCAAGAATACCCTCTTTCATAGTTTCAATTATGCCCTTTTCTACTGCTGGTCTATATTGTTGAGGTATGACTCCACCAACAATCTTATCAACAAATTCATAACCACCACCACGAGGTAGCGATTCAATTTCTATCCAGCAATCACCATATTGACCTCTACCACCTGATTGCTTTTTGTATTTTCCTTGACTCTTTGCAGATGTTCTGATTGTCTCTCTATAGGGAATCTTTGGGGTTTTCATTATAACCTCTACACCAAATTTCCTTTTAAGTTTTTCAAGGGCAACTTCAAGGTGGACTTGTCCCATCCCAGAGAGTATCATTTCTTTTGATTCTTCATCTCTGCTAAAGTGTAATGTAGGGTCTTCTTCAAGGATTCTATTAAGTCCCAAACTGACTTTTTCTTCGTCACCTTTTGTTTTAGGTGCAATCGCATAGGATATAACAGGGTCTGAGAACTTAACTTTTGGTAGTGTTACCGGATGATGTTCTTCACAAAGGCTGTCACCTACATTGGTCTCCTTGAGTTTTACCACTGCAGCAATCTCACCCGGACCTACAGACTGCACTGAAACCTGCTTCTTTCCAATTAGATAAAATATTGAACCAATTCTTTCCTTTGCATTTGAATTTGCATTAATAACCGTTGAATCAGCCTTTAAGACACCTGAATAAACCCTAAAAATTGAAAGCTTGCCAGCGTAGGGGTCTGCTATTGTCTTAAAAACATATGCAGTTAGAGGATCTGTTTCAATAGGCTTTCTTGTAACTTCTTTACCATCTTTTTTGTTAATACCTGTAATTGGTGAAATTAGACTCATCTCCTCAGGATTTGGTAAACATAATAAAATATAGTCAATTAGATGCTTGACACCTATGTTATTTGAAGCTACACCGCAACAAACTGGAATAAATCTTCTTGTAATAGATGCCTGTTTTAGTCCTGACATTATCTCTTCTTTTGATATTTCACCACCTTCAAGATATCTTTCAAGGAGACTATCATCAGCCTCAGCAATCTTCTCAACTAGTTTTTGTCTATATTCGTCAACTGTTGCCTTTATCTCATCAGGTATGGGAATTTCAATACTTTTGCCCTTTTCAGCAGAGAAGGCTTTTAATTCAATAAGGTCAACAAAGCCTTTGAAGTTTTCACCTTCACCTATTGGTATATTAAGGGGAATTGCATCACTTTCAAAAGATTTATATAGTTCATCAAGGGCGTTATAAAACTTTGCTGACTCTCTATCCATCTTATTTATAAATACAATCCTTGGAACCTCAAATTCACAGGCATATTTCCATAACTTTTCTGTCTCAGCCTTTACCCCTGATATGGCACTTACAATAACAACAGCCCCATCTACAGCCCTCAAACATGCCCTTGTATCTTCAATGAAATTTATAAAACCAGGTGTATCAACAAGATTTATCCTTGTGTTTTTCCAATCACAATAAGCAATGGCTGAACTTATAGTCATCTTTCTTGAAATTTCTTCTGGTTCATAATCCATTATTGTATTACCAGCTTCAGTAGTGCCAATCCTATCTGTAGCCCCTGTATTAAAAAGAATTGCTTCTGATAAAGTGGTCTTACCTGCACCACTATGTGCAATTATTGCTACATTTCTAATCTGTTTGACATTAATCCTTGACATAACGAAAATCCTCCCAATTTATTTTTATTACTCGATGATAGCGACAATTACGGGTCTATTTTTATTTAGAAGCCTTGATATTATTTTAATGATTAAGAAGCTTAATATAAAAAACGCAAAACCTGTCCCCGCAGAAATCGCTTCTGGATCCTTTGCAGGGAAGAAAGAGCTTAAGAGTTCTTTTCCAACTATTGCCCCAAAGATGAGCATTATACAGGGGATGCCATAGACTAATAAAATACCACTAAGATATGAAAGGGACTTAAAGTCAATCTTAACCCTATCGCCTACTTTGGCATCTAAAATATTTAGAGCATCAATCAACCTTTCTTCTTTATCTGTTGACGTACATAATTTTCCACCAGGGCATCCTTCACATGATAATGTATTGTGATTTAATACAGAAACAGCTGCTAATCTACCCTTGATTTCCTTTACAATTCCAATCTCTTCCATTAAGGGTTTCTTTCTTTTAGGAGTTTATATTCAATACTATCAACAAGGGCTTGCCAGGAAGCCTCAATGATATTTTCCGAAACTCCAACAGTACCCCACTTATTCTCTTCATCGCCTGATTCTACAAGAACCCTTACCTTTGCAGAGGTGCCTTTACCTGCAGTAAGAACCCTGACTTTATAATCATGTAATTTAACAGTTTTAAGCTCACTATAAAACTTTTCAAGGGCTTTTCTTAAGGCATTATCGAGGGCATTAACAGGTCCATTCCCTGTTGCAGCAGTGTGTTCAATAGTCTTACCTACCTTTACCATTATGGTTGCTTCAGTGATTGGCTCTTCTTTTTCTTTCCTTTTTTCTGCAATGACTCTAAAACCAATAAGGTCAAAGAATCTCCTGTAAATCCCCATCTCTTTTTTTAATAACAGTTCAAAGGAAGCCTCTGCTCCTTCAAATTGAAAACCTTGATGCTCTAAATCTTTCAATTTATCAAGGATTAACTGTAGTTCATGTGAATCAGCCTTAAGATGGATGCCAAATTCTTCAGCTTTTCTAAGAATGTTGCTTTTGCCAGCAAGGTCAGATACCAGAACCCTTTGAGAATTTCCAACCAACTCAGGTTGTATATGCTCATATGTCTGAGAATGTCTCCTAACAGCACTGACATGAATACCACCTTTATGGGCAAATGCACTATCACCAACAAAAGGTTGTCTTTTGAAGTGTCTTAAATTGGCAATCTCATTTACAAATCTTGAGACATCTCTCAGCCTGACGAGACTACCTTCAGGCAGGCATGTATATTTATGTTTTATCTCAAGATTTGGGATTACTGAGCAAAGATTTGCATTGCCGCATCTTTCTCCAATACCATTAATAGTCCCCTGAACTTGTATAACACCACATTCTACTGCAATAAGTGAATTCGCTACAGCACATTCAGAATCATTATGACAATGGATTCCAAGTGGTGTTTTTATGGAATCTGCAACCTTTAGGCAGATCTCCTTTATTTCATTTGGCATTGTTCCACCATTTGTATCACAAAGAACAATTCGATCTGCCCCTGCCTCTTCGGCAGCTTTTAGACATCTCAAGGCAAAGGTTGGATTGTGTTTATAACCATCAAAAAAATGTTCTGCGTCAAAAAATACAAGATCTGTATTTTGCTTAAGATAACTTATAGAATTGTGAATGATAATAAGATTTGAATCAAGTGGAATTCTTAAGGCTTCACTGACATGAAAATCCCATGTCTTACCAAAAATAGTTATGATACTCGTTTGAGCATCAATAAGTGCCTTTATATTGGCATCTTCATTTACATGAATCTTAGGCTTATGAGTACTTCCAAAGGCAGTAATTTTTGAGGTTGAAAGTTTCAACTTTTTGACTTTTTTAAAATACTCTGCGTCCTTTGGATTACTACCAGGCCAACCACCTTCAATATAATCAATACCTATTTCATTAAGTTTCTCTGTTATTCTTAATTTATCTTCTAATGAAAAAGATACATCCTCTGCTTGCGAACCATCCCTCAAAGTTGTATCATAAATTTCTATCTTTTTTGTCATAAAACCTTCCTTTTTGACGATATTTTTTTAAATTATTAAAGCAAATCTTTAGACCAAATATTGTAAACTAACCAAATTTGTGTGTCAATGTATTGTCAAGCCAAAATAAAAATGTCCTGTTTTCACCAAAATGAAAATGTCCGGTTTCTACGCTGCCACCTCCGTTATA
>OGCL01002465.1_pt1 | contig 12844 bp, 10 predicted proteins | sample 1570041 | NCBI WGS metagenome assembly OGCL01 (sample SAMN06266162, study PRJEB24511) | hot springs metagenome | isolation source: Hot spring water | place: South Africa: Limpopo | collected 2015-06-22 | reverse complement strand
GCGCCCTTCCTCGGCCCGCGCTTCGAGGACGCCCACAGCGCCACGCTGTTCTCCGCCACCCTCAGCCCCAGCCACTATTACCTCGACCTGCTCGGCCTGCCGGAAGAGACCCAGTGCCTGGACGTCGCCTCGCCGTTCAGCGCCGAACAACTGCACGTGCAGGTGGTACGCAACCTGTCGACCCGCTACCAGCACCGCGACGCCTCGCTGGCGCCGATCTGCCAATTGATGGCGCGCCAGTACGCCGAACGCCCGGGCAACTACCTGGCCTTCTTCAGCAGCTATCAATATCTGGAACAGGTACTACAGGAGCTGCGCCGCGACCACCCGCAGATCCCGGTATGGACGCAGTCCCGGCAGATGGACGAAGCGGCGCGTCAGGGCTTTATCGAGCGCTTCCAGATCGGCGGCCGCGGCATCGGCTTCGCCGTGCTCGGCGGTGTATTCGGCGAAGGCGTGGACCTGCCCGGCGAACGCCTGATCGGCGCCTTCGTCGCCACCCTCGGCCTGGCCCAGCTCAACCCGATCAACGAAGAAATCCGCCAGCGCATGGACGCCCTGTTCGGCAATGGCTACGACTACACCTACCTCTACCCCGGCTTGCAAAAGGTCGTGCAAGCCGCCGGCCGGGTAATCCGCACCCCGGAAGACCAGGGTGTGCTCTACCTGATCGACGACCGCTTCGCACGCCCGGAAGTACGCCGACTGCTGCCGACCTGGTGGCAGGTTGAGCTGCTGCGCTTGCCCGTAGAAACGACGAAGGCCCCCGAGTGGAGGCCTACAGTCGAAACCTGAGCGAGACGGCATCAGCCGATACAGTTGGCCCCAACGCGATCCGAGCCATTGGCGACGATACGAGCGGACGGCACCGTCCTCGGTCAAGCGGCGCTAGGTTGGGCGGACAACTGCAGAAGGGCGAAAGCGCTGGCGGACAGGTCGACGGGCGTCGCAGGTGCGACGGTCGATGGCGACATCGTCGCTGGGCTTGCTCATGCGCTTCTGCTTGCGTTGAACCACTGCGCGCGCTTTTTCTGTGCACTAGTTTGGCATAGGGCAGGAGGCTAGCCCCCTGAAGCCAGTGGCTGGAGCGCATCCAGTGACAGCAATGTAAAACGTGGTCGTCCTTGCCCGACCTGAATAACGTTCAGCTTGATCCGGGCCGGCTTGTGCAGCCATTCGCGGTTGAGCAAATCCGGATCCTCAATAGCCGTATCGACCTTTCCTTTTAGAACACCGGCCTGGTCGCGCAATTTGAACTCGAAGGTTCTGCTGGCGGGCAATACCCCCTGGAACTCGCCCAGATACTCCTCCACGGTTTCGTGGATATTGTCTTCCTGCAAACGCGTAGCAGAAAGCTTGAGTTGGGCCATATCCTGAAAGCGAAAATACTGGTTTTTGAACTCAAGACCACACCAGGCGTCCTGTTGCAGCAGATATCCCAAAAAATCGGCAACCTTTCGCACTGCTCGCGGATGAATCTCTTCGACCAGTTCGGCAACTTCATCATCCGTGCCCTGAGCAGCTTGGCGCATCAGCGCCTGAATTTTCTCCAGCGCATCCTCTGCCTTGCTCGGCTCGGGAAACAGATCATGGTCTTGCGGTTTGGGTAGCTCGAACTCGAAACCGAACGAGCCTACAGCCGTTCCAGTAATCAGCAGCTGATTTTTGCTTTTATCAGGAATAGGCCCCATATAGCGCAAGCTCTCACCAATTCCAGCCGCTACAGCAGCCACCGCATCGGAAAAGGCACCAGCAGCTTTGCCAGCAAAATCCGCAGCTATGCCATGACTACCTACTACCGGCCGGCCACGGAAGGTCAACCGAGCCTTGTGTACCAATTGCTCGGAAACTATCCCTGCGATTATCTGCTGCGCTGAAGCCAGGCGTGCCTCAAGGCCCATGCGTTCAAGCACACTATCTGGGGGAATCTCAGATAACAGCTCTTGCAGTTGATCGATTTCGCCAGCGATAGCCAAGTATTCGTCGTAACTCATGACGTGGCCCCTCCGCCCTGTACTAACTCAAGAATACTCCTTGCCGCCTGATCTTCCTCAGGAGCCAGATCAACCTGGACAAACCCCTTCCACATACCGTTACGTCGGTGCGACCACATGCTGTACCAATAGGAAATCTGTTTTACATGGTGCGGCTCGGTGGGCCGACCGAGGATGTAGGGGTAGGCATCCAGTTGATAGACTGCCTTAGTCTGCTCGGGGATAAACAGGTGTGCCGCCTTAGATGCCAAACTGGCTTGGGTTTCATTGGCTGGGAGATGGAAAAAAGTCACCACATCCATATCCCGCGGCGGACGTGATTCCAACACTTCTACATGCTCCATAAAGCTGCCATCCAACCACTGGAAACCACGAGCAATCCCCAAGGCATGCAAAGCAGCTCGATAGTCGAGCAAGCCCTGGAGGATGGATATGCGATGTGCGGACCCGGAAAAAACCTCTACCACCTCAACCAAGGCCACCCGATAAGGAGAGCGGTTCGCGCTATGCCCGGCCTCGCCGGGTTGGATCGGCGGTAATACACCGGACAGGTTCCATTCTGGGATCATCAATTCATCCTTGGGTGATAGGGCTAGGTTGGTAAGCATAGTTAGGTCACGCACTGCTTAGCCAGTTCCGCCAGCTATGGAAGGCACTCCAGACTTTTTCCTTCAGCTCGTTGAAAAATCGTTGCTATCCGCAACGGGCCTACTTTGTTATGCAGCATTTCCTTGCAGAGACCATGCAACCGACGAAGCTGGAGGGAGATTCTGCCAGAGCAAGAAGGGTAGGCGGGACTATTCCTATCAGCGCAACTATATATTCGGGCTAAACATTGCCAGCAAGCCGACTCCTAGCATCTCGGCAGGATTAGGCGTACTTCCACCCCACCTTCGACATTCCCGATCTGCAACTCGCCACCATGCAGCTCGGCCACTTCCTGCACGAAGTTCAGGCCCAGCCCGGTGCTCTTGCGGCCGCCGTTGGGACGGGCCAAGGAGTAGAAGCGCTCAGTCAGGCGCGCCAGGGCGTAGTCGGGGATGGCTTCGCCCTGGTTGAACAAGCGCAGGACGATGTGCTCGCCCTGGCGCTCGGCGGCGATGCGGATGCGCCCGCCGGGTGGGGTGAAATCCAGGGCGTTGTCCAGCAGGTTGGCCAGCGCCTGCCGCAGCAGGAAGCGCTCGCCGCGCAGGCTGAGGCCGGTCGGTATTGCCTGATCAATCTGCAGATGGGCAGCAGTGATACGCGCCTGCTGCGCTTGCAGCAGTTCGTCCACCAGTGGTGCCAACGGCACTGTCACGCGCTCTTCCAGGCCCTGGCGCTGCTCTACCTGCGCCAGATGCAGCAGGCGTTCGATGAGGTTCTGCAGGCGCGCGCTTTCCTGCTGGATATTGGCCACGAAACGCTGGCGCTGTTCGGTGGGCATGTCGCCGTCGAGCAGTTCGGCGGCGCCGCGGATGGCGGCCAGCGGGCTTTTCAGTTCGTGGGTCAGGGTGTGTACGTAGCGCTCGACGTAGGCCTTGCCTTCCAGCTCGGTGCGCATGCGCTCTACCGCCTTGGCCAACTGGCCCAGTTCGCCGCCACGCACAGTGGGCATCTCGGCGCGTTGCCCCTCGCTGACGGCCTGTGCGTAGCGAGTGAGCTTGCCCAGCGCGGCGCTGAGCCACCAGGACAGCGCCCCACCGATCAACAGACCGAGACCGATCAACCCGGCGCCAAGCCAGCCAAGGCGCGTTTGCGAGCGCTCGATGTAGGGCTGCAGGGTGCGGTTGGGTTTGGCCACCGAGACCACGCCGATGATTCGCTCGCCGTCCTTGATCGGCGCGGCGACATACATCACCGAAGAGTCGGGATCGTCCGGGTCTTCGCGGGTCGAGCGGGCGCCGTACTGGCCGCGCAGGGTCAGCAGCACATCGTTCCAGCGCGAATAATCCTGGCCGACCGCCAGGCCTGTGGAGTCGAGCAGGACGATGCCCTGGGCGTCGGTGACGTAGATGCGGTGGTTGACCTCGGCCTTGGTCAGCCCCCAGATGCTGGCCTGCGGCTGGCGCCGGCCATAGGCTTCCAGCGCTTCGTGCAGACGGCCTTGGCCGAGGGTGCCGGCCTTGACCTCGTCACGCAGGATCTCGGCCAGCAGGTTGGCGGTATCGACCAGGGTTTCCTCGGTGCTCTGGCGCACGCCGGGGCGGATCTCGTCCATCACCGTGCTCAGCACGAACCAGCCGGCCAGGCCGACGAAGAGGAAGTAGACGAGGAAGATGCGTACGCCAAGCGGCATGACTCAGACCTCTGGCTCGTAGCTGTAACCCAGACCACGATGGGTCTGGATCGGCTCTTCGCTCGGGGCGATGGCACGCAGTTTGGCGCGCACGCTCTTGATATGGCTGTCGATGTTGCGCTCGTAGCCGGCCTCTCTGGCCACGCCGAGGGCATCGAGCAATTGCTCGCGCGAATAGACCCGGCGCGGCTGGCCAAGCAAGGCACGCAGCAGGCGAAACTCGTGGCGGGTCAGGCTCAGGGCCTGGCCGTGGTAGTGAATGCGAAAGGCGGCATCGTCGATCTGAAAGGTGCTCGGCGCGCTGGCTGCTGGCGCTTCGCGCGGCGCCACACGCTTGAGGATGGCCTTGACCCTGGCCGCGACCTCACGCGGGCTGAAAGGCTTGACCACGTAGTCGTCGGCGCCGATTTCCAGGCCCACCACACGGTCGATTTCCTCGCTGCGCGCGGTAAGAAAGATCACCGGTAGCTCGGAGAAACGGCGCAGGCGTTTGCACAGTTCGAAGCCGCTGATATCGGGCAAGCCGACGTCGAGAATGGCCAGGTCGAAGGCGCCGTGTTCCAGAAGCGTCAGCGCCTCGCCGCCCAGGCTTGACCAGTGCGTGGCGAAGCCTTCGGCCTGCAGGGCATAGACCAGCGTATCGGCAATCGCGGCTTCGTCTTCGACTATGAGTATCTTCGGCATCGGGCGTCCTGCACCTGTGGGGCGACGGCAGGAGACTGCCGAGCGCGGGAGCCAGCGTCAAGCGAGGGATAGGCAGGCGGGTGAAACCCGCCAGTGAGGTATTGGCGGGTTTCACCCGCCCTACGACAATCGCCACTGCGACTGCATGGATGCAGAAGGTAGAACGAAGCAGGAGCCAGAGTCGAAAGCGCCTCCCGCAAGGTTTTCGCTCACCTGGAGCCCAATCCGGGAAATCGTGCCATTCGTTCCCCGGATTGCATCCGGGCTACGCGCTCAGGGAATCTCACCGCGGATGTACTGCTCCAGCTGACGGATCAGGTCGGCCTGTTCGGCAATGGTTTCCTTGACCAGGTCACCGATGGACAGTAGGCCGATCAGTTCGCCTTCGGCCAGCACCGGCAGGTGACGCAGGCGGCGCTCGGTCATCAGCTCCATGCAGTACTGCACGCTGTCACGCGGGCCGACGCTGATGACGTCGCTGGTCATGATTTCACTGATCTTGGTGTTGAGCAGCGAACGCTCGGCCAGTGCTACCTTGCGCACGTAGTCACGCTCGCTGACGATGCCGACCAGGCGCCCGCCGGAGAGCACCACCAGTGCCCCGACACCCTTTTCGGCCAGCACACGCAAACCGTCGAGCAGCGAATCCTCACGGTCGACGCTGTAAACGTAGGCATGGGCTTTATTGCGAAGAACTTCTGCGGCGGTTTTCATGCTGGCGACTCCTTTTGTTGTTATCCGTTTTTAGCAGAGTTGGCCGCCGCGGTCAGCCTCACTCGAGGCTGAATCGTCCAGTATTCTGCGCCAGCCCTTCGCTGCCTCGGCGCAGTTGCTCGGCGGCGCTGCTCACAGCCTGGGCGCCGTCGAGCAGTTGTCCGGCGGCCTGATCGACCTGCTGGATGTTGCCACTGACCTCATCGGCGGTGGCCGCCTGCTGCTCGGCAGCCGTGGCGATCTGCGCCAGACGGTCGCTGACGCGTTGCACCGAGTCGACGATGTTCTGCAGTTCATCACCCATGGCCAGCACGCTGCCGATGTCGCCGTCGGCCTGGCTGCAGGCTTCTTCCATCAGGGTGACCGACTGACCAACCACGCGCTGCAGGTTGTCCACGGTCTGGGCGATTTCCTGGGTCGAGTCCTGAGTGCGTTTGGACAGCGAGCGCACTTCGTCGGCAACCACGGCAAAGCCTCGACCGGCCTCGCCCGCGCGCGCCGCCTCGATGGCGGCATTGAGTGCCAGCAGGTTGGTCTGCTCGGCAATGCCCTTGATCACCTCGACCACGCGGTTGATCTGCTGGGTCTGATCACGCAGTTGCTGCAACGCAGCGGCGCTGTCGCCGAGACGGCTGCTGAGGTGGCGCATGCTGGCGCTGGTGCGCTCACTGCGCTGGTTGCTGCTCAACGCCACCTCGCGGGTCTGCTGCGCTTCCACCGCTGCCTGCTCGCAGCTTTGCGCCACGCTCTGCGCGGTGGCGGCCATCTGCGTCGCGGCGGTGGCGATCTGGCTCATCTGCGCCTGCTGCTGTTCGACGGCGTCCAGGGCGTCACGCGCCTGACCACCGAGCAGTTGCACCGTGCTGTCCAGTTGCTGGCTTTCGCGGTTGACGCCCTGTAGCGAGTCGCGCATCTGCTCGACCGCAGTATTCAGCGCCTGGGCGATGGCGGCCAGGTCATCACGGCCGTTGACCTCCATGCGCACGCGCAGGTCGCCGTCACGCAGACCACGCGCAGCTTCGATGATGTTGCTGGTGCTGATGCGGATCGAGGCGTTCAGGCATATCAGTACGTACATCGCCAGCAGGGTGAGCGCGATGAAGGCGCCGATCACCTGGACCATCGAGTGCAGCGCCTGCTGCCGGTAATAACCGAGGCTGGCGCTGAACTGCTGATAGAGCGCTTGCTGCAGGCCCTGCAACTGGCTCTCCAGCGCCTCGACACGCTGTACGAACTGCTCGGGCGTGAGCGCCATGGGGCTGGCTTCGAACATGTCGCGGTCGATCTGGGAGAGGAAGTCGTCGAATGCCTTGAGCGAGGCATCGAAGGGCGCGCTCAGTTGGCGCATGGCCTGCGGCGCCTCGCGTGACAGGGTGATCTGCGCCTTGACCAGTTGCGCCCGTTGCTCGTCCAGGCTGCGGCGCAGGTCGCGGATCAGCACCCGGCTCTGCAGGGTGAAATGCTGCGAGACCACGGCGCCATGGCCCTGAGCGGCGAAGGTGCCGAGCTGCTCGAGCAGACGCGGCATGATGTAGGTGATCTGCTCCATCATCAGGTAGGTGTCGAGGCGCGGATCGAGAATCAGGGTGCTGTCGGTCGCCACCTGCTCACGCAGGGCGATCAGCGACAGCAGTGCCTTCTGGTAGCGCTCCAGCGCGTCGGGCAGGGCCACCTTGGTCAGCCCAGCAGCTCGCAAGCCGTCGCGTTCGCCCTGCAGGGCCTGGAAATGCTGGCGCGCCTGATCGCTGATCAGGTCGCTCTGCAGCGGCTCGGCGGCCTGCTGCAAGGCCTCGTCGAGCCTGGCCTCGCGCTGCTGCAGCAGACCCTGCGCGGCATTCTCGGTGCCTTTCCAACGCGCCAGCAGGGTGCGCTGGGCAATCAGCTCATGCTGCACCTGCGCCATGCGCTCCAGCGCCTGCGCACCTTCCACCTCGAAGTCCACGGACTGCAGACGCGACAAGTAGTCACTGCTGATGACCCATAACGCGTATCCGAGCGGAAGCGCGAACAACAGGAACACCAGCTGAAACTTGTGGGCAAAACTGAAACGCTGCAGCAGCCGTACACCCGGCTTGAGTACTCCCGTCATAGCGACACCTCAACGACCTAAAGGGCCTACAGGCCTGGCAAAGAATTGCATATAGCAAAAAGCAGGCCCGGCGCCCCTTGGGGCAAGGAAGTCGATACTGGGCACTCTCGACGAGTGTAATGGCCAATGGGTATCAGCCTTTTCCGAAATGCGACAATTAACTCAGCATTGGGGACGATCGCGGGTGTAACGCTCGGCCGGGTCCACGGCTGCACCAAGATCGCGCATGGCGCTGGCACCGATCAGCAGCGGATAGCTGAAGGTGCTGCGATCCGTCAGGTTGACTTCGATGGTGCGTTCCTCCTCGCCCAGGCAGATCGGCATCTCGATCACCGGACGCTGCGAATAGGCGACTTCCTTGACCTCAGCGTCACTCTCTTCAGCGCGCTTCTTGATCTCGGCGATGCGCACCAGCGGGTGTTCGTAAACCGTATCCTCGGCGCCATCGACGGCCAGGCGGAAGCGTACCCAGTCTTCGCCGTCGCGCTTGAAGGGTTCGATGTCCTTGGCCGATAGCGAGGCGGTCATCGCGCCAGTGTCCATCTTGGCCTTGAGGGTCTGGCCCAGAGCAGGGAGCTTGATCAGTTCGTAGCGGCCGTAAAGGTCCGGTTGTTCATCGGCCATGGTCGGCAGACTGATGGCGGCGGCCAGCAGGAGCAGAGCGTATTTCAAGGTTAGGTCCTCTCGTTTGCGGTGACCGAACCTACGACTGCCAGGCGCCTGGCATGTTCCCCTGCAAGAATGACAAAGCATTACTGGCGGGTTCGCTGCTGAGGCATGCCGCTCCAGAGTTCGTCCAGGTTCTCAAAACCCCAGGCCGCCGCCGACTCGCGCCCGACGATACGATCCTGAGCCGTAGGTTTGCTCAGGTCGATCACCACCGGCGGAATCTGCACCTTCGATTTGACCAGAAAAAACGCCTTGACCTTGGGCACCAGCAGCGACTTGGCATTCTGCTCCAGCACCACTGCCAGACGACCGCTTTCCAGGCGCACCAGCGCTCCGACCGGATAGATACCGACGGTCTTGACGAAGGCCTGGAATACCGCCTCATCGAAGTGCCCCTTCCACTCGGCCATCTTGCGGATCGATTCGGCCGGGTCCCAGCCAGGCTTGTAGGGGCGATTGGAGGTGATGGCGTCGTAGACATCACAGACCGCGCCCATCCTGGCGAACAGGCTGATCTGCTCGCCCTGCAGGCCGTGCGGGTAGCCGCTACCATCGACTTTCTCGTGGTGATGCAAGCAGACATCCAGCACCAGTGCGCTGACCTGCTTGCCAGCCAGGAGTATCTCGCCGCCGGCTTCGGGATGGCGGCGCACTGCCGAGAACTCCGCGTCACTGAGTTTGCCGGGCTTGTTCAGCACGTCCGGGTCGATGGCCATCTTGCCTACGTCATGAAGCAGCCCGGCGAGGCCGGCCTCGCGTACCGCCCCCTCGCCCAGACCAAGCTGCCGTGCAAGGGCGATCATCAGTGCGCAGACCGCCACCGAGTGCATATAGGTATATTCGTCGGCATGTTTGAGTCGCGCCAGGCTGATCAAGGCGTTGGGGTGGCGCATCACCGAATCGGAGATTGCCTCCACCAGCGACTCGGCCTGTTCGAAATTCAGCGCCTTGCCCATACGCGCATCGCAGAACATGCTCAGCACTGCCTGCTTGGAACGGGCACAGAGCTTGGCGGCGCGTTCCAATTCAGTATCCATCGATGCACTCAGCGCAGTGCTACGGGGCTGCGCCGCCGCCATCAGCGTGGCCTCGACCTCCTTCTGCGCCTCTGCCTCGGTACTGACAACGGCACCGGCCTCGACATCCAGGCCCTTGCTGACGTCGATCCACACTTCACCGATGCTGCTGGCCTGGATGCGCTGCAGATCCTGCGGTGAGTTGAGGAGAAATTTCGACTTCCAGAACGGATGATCCATCCATGATCCGCAAAACTCCTGGACGTACATGCCGATGCGCAGATCGGCTACCGCAATGCGTTTCAACATCGAGATAATCCAGAGCAGGTTGGCGGGAGGGTTCGAGCACACACCTCAAATATTCGAACAATCCCCTTGCATTCCACACTGATCAGCATCAAGGCTCTCGCGCAAAATGGCCATAGGCCACTAGTCGCATTTTTGAGACAAATTCTTCAGATGCTTATGATGGCCCCTTCGCGCCCGCCAAGGAGTTGATATGCGTCCCCTGCTGACCGGCCTACTCAATATAGTCCTGCTGCTCGCCAACACCCTGATCCTGATCGGCCCATTGCTGCTGATCGCCCTCGCCAAGCTCGTCTTGCCCGGACAAAGCGCCCGCGACACCTGTTCGCGCGGGGTAATGTGGGTGGCCGAATTCTGGGCGGAGAACTGCAAACGTATCTTCGCCCTGCTGACGCCGACACACTGGGACATCCGCGGCAACGCCGAGCTGCGCAGAGACCGCTCCTACCTGGTGATCAGCAATCACCAGTCCTGGGTCGACATTCCTGCCCTGGTGCAGGCCTTCAACCGCAGGACCCCCTACTTCAAGTTCTTCCTCAAGCAGCAACTGATCTGGGTGCCCTTTCTCGGCCTGGCCTTCTGGGCGCTCGATTACCCCTTCATGAAGCGTTACTCCAAGGCGTTCCTGGACAAGAACCCGCACATGAAGGGCAAGGATCTGGAGATCACCAAGGCCGCCTGCGAGAAGTTCAAGCGCCTGCCGGTCACCGTGGTCAACTATCTCGAAGGCACCCGTTTCACTGCGGCCAAGCAGGCGCAGCAGCAGTCGCCCTACCGCTACCTGCTCAAGCCCAAGGCCGGCGGCGTGGCGTTCGTACTCGCGACGCTGGGTGAACAGATCGACGCCGTGCTGGACGTGACGCTGGTGTATCCCGGCAAGCAGGTGCCAGGGTTCTGGGCCCTGCTCAGCGGCCAGGTGCCGAAGGTGATCATGGATATTCAGACGCTCGAACTCGACCCGGCGCTGTGTCAGGGCGATTACGAGAACGACCCGGCTTTCCGCCTGCAGGTGCAGGACTGGGTTTCGGACCTGTGGCTGGCCAAGGACAAACGCATCGAGCAGTTGCGCAGCGAAAACCACGACTGACTGTCGGCACCGCACCGGGCGTCGTTCGGATTTCCGAATACGCTCGCACGCGATGATCGGAAGAGCGAACGAGCAATGACTCAGTACAACCCGAATGAATAAAATTAATCCATATAAATCAAATAGTTAATAAATTATCGAAACCCTCGAGAACGCTGGCACACAACCTGCTCAAGTCACTGCAGGAATGCAATAGACCTTCCATGAGCAAAGTGGCGTACCGCGCCATCACAACAACAACATCGAGGATTCGATTCATGCGTACCTTCCACCGTGTACTGAGCGTGGCCATTGCCGCCGCCGTCCTTTCCACCCCGGTGACCGCTGCGGAACTGACCGGCACCCTGAAGAAGATCAAGGACAGCGGCACCATCACCCTGGGCCACCGCGACTCGTCCATTCCCTTCTCCTACTTCGGCGACAACTCGCGCCAGCCGATCGGCTACTCCCATGACCTGCAGCTGAAGGTGGTCGAGGCGATCAAGCAGGAACTGGGTATGCCGGACCTGAAGGTACGCTACAACCTGGTCACGTCGCAGACCCGCATCCCGCTGGTGCAGAACGGCACCGTCGACCTGGAGTGCGGCTCCACCACCAACAACATCGAGCGTCAGCAGCAGGTCGACTTCTCCGTCGGCATCTTCGAGGTAGGCACCCGCCTGCTGGCCAAGAAGACCAGCGGCATCAACGATTTCGAAGACCTCAAGGGCAAGAACGTGGTGACCACCGCCGGTACCACCTCCGAGCGCCTGATCAAGTCGATGAATGCCGAGAAGAAGATGGGCATGAACGTGATTTCCGCCAAGGATCACGGCGAGTCCTTCCTGATGCTCGAATCCAACCGCGCCGTCGCCTTCATGATGGACGACGCCCTGCTCGCCGGCGAAATGGCCAAGGCCAAGAAGCCGGATGACTGGGCCGTGGTCGGTACCCCGCAGTCCTTCGAAATCTACGGCTGCATGGTGCGCAAGGGTGATGCCGGCTTCAAGCAGGTGGTCGACAAGGCCATCAGCGACACCTTCGCCTCCGGCGAGATCAACGACATCTATGCCAAATGGTTCCTCCAGCCGGTGCCGCCGAAGGGCCTGAACCTGAATTTCCCCATGAGCGACGAGCTGAAGAAGCTGATCGCCAACCCGACCGACAAATCTGCAGAACAGATCTGACGGTGATGCGCCGCCACGCTCACAAGGCGTGACGGCGCGGGGACTCCGGGGAAGCCAGCGGCTTCCCCTACCTAATTCCTGACGAAGCCGAGACCGTCCGCCCAGGCGGATACGGGCAGCTGTTGCCCACCTTACGCTTCGCCATCGTCGCCGTACCCAGGATCTCGCGAGCTGAAGCCGCTTGACTCGCGTTGCTCACCCTTCGGGCCAGCCTGCGGCTGTTACTCCCGTTGGTCGTAGCAACGCAGCAGGGCCGACGCGCAGCAGATCCTGTCCTCACGAGAGGGTATCTGTAATGAATTACAACTGGGACTGGGGCATTTACTTCAAGTCCACCGGCATTGGCAGCGAAACCTACCTGGACTGGTTCATCACCGGCCTGGGCTGGACCATCGCCATCGCCTTGGCCGGCTGGATCATCGCCCTGGCGCTGGGCTCGCTGCTCGGCGTGATGCGTACCCTGCCGAACCGCTGGCTGTCCGGCCTGGCCACCGCCTACGTGGAAATCTTCCGCAACGTGCCGCTGCTGGTGCAGCTGTTCCTCTGGTACTTCCTGGTGCCGGACCTGCTGCCCGAACCGCTGGAGCTGTGGTTCAAGCAGGACCTCAACCCGGCCACCTCGGCCTACCTCTCGGTGGTGGTATGTCTCGGCCTGTTCACCGCCGCACGGGTCTGCGAACAGGTGCGTACCGGCATCGAGGCGCTGCCCAAGGGGCAGACTGCCGCAGCCTACGCCATGGGTTTCCGCCTGCCGCAGATCTACCGCAACGTGCTGCTGCCGCAGGCCTACCGCATCATCATTCCGCCGCTCACCAGCGAGTTTCTCAACATCTTCAAGAAC
>OGCL01002463.1_pt1 | contig 12850 bp, 15 predicted proteins | sample 1570041 | NCBI WGS metagenome assembly OGCL01 (sample SAMN06266162, study PRJEB24511) | hot springs metagenome | isolation source: Hot spring water | place: South Africa: Limpopo | collected 2015-06-22 | reverse complement strand
AGCACTTTAAAGAGATTAAGAGATTTTTAAAAATTGAAATTGTGTGATGGTGAAGATTGATAGTTGTACTTGAAATACGAGTATTCACATGGGATCTTGGAGCCAGGCGTCGACTGTCTTCAGAAGCCCTTTACGATGGATGGGCTATCGAGGAAGGTGAGGGAAGTGTTGGATAGATAAAGCAGATAGAGAGATGGGGGGATGGGGAGAATAAGGGGTTTGAGTCCGGGGTTTGGAGAAAAAACAGGATTCAAAACTCTGGTGGCCGAAGAGGGATGAAAAGCGAAAAGAGGGCGATGAGAGGCGACGGACGAGGGAGGAGAGACGATGAAGAACAGATGGTAATTGAAAGCCGCGAACCTTAAATCGAATATTGGATATTGTCGGATAGGTACAGTTGCCCCAGGGCTTCGACAGGCAGGAATTGGAATCGGAGAAGATTCATGATCTTACTTGACATGCGAACCATTGTTTTCAGCAATGTGATCACCAGTATTGTCTGTATGCTGGTCATCCTGTTGTTATGGCGTCAGAACCGTAAACGATATGCGGGCACGGGCTTCTGGGTGTTGGGTTTTGCATTTCAGACGGTAGCGTTGTTTCTGGTTATCCTGCGCGGTAGCGTCCCAGACTGGATATCCATGGTTCTTTCCAATACCCTGGTGATAGGAGGGGCGCTCTTAATCTATATCGGATTAGGCCGCTTTGTCGGAAAAAAGATCTCGCAGATTCATAATTTTATCCTGCTAGCGGCTTTCGCCTGCGTTCACGCTTATTTCACCTTTATTCAACCCAACCTGGCAGCGAGAACTCTCAATTTTTCGGTTGGATTGCTCATCATATGTTTCCAGTGTATGTGGCTGATGTTACCAGGGATTGGGTTCGGTATACGCCAGTTAACATTTGGCGTCGGCATGGTTTTTGGGGGATACTGCCTGGTGAGTATTGTCCGGATTATTGAGTTTTTTACCAGCACGCATTCAAAAATCGATTTTTTTCAGTCAAGCTCGTTTGACATGCTCATCATGGTTTCATACCAGATGCTATTCATTCTTTTAACGTATAGTCTGGTGCTGATGTTCAATAAGAGGCTACTCATGGAGGTGAAGACCCAGGAGGAGAAGTTTTCTACGGCTTTTCGTTCTTCTCCGTATGCAATTACCCTTACCCGGTTCTCCGATGGACAGATTATCGAAGTGAACGATGGCTTTGTGAACACTACCGGATACGATTACTCGGAGGCATTGGGAAAGACAGCGGCTGATTTGCATCTCTGGGAAAAAACAGAAGACGTTCAGAATGTTGTCAATGAATTGTCAAAGAGCGGTGAGATCCATGGGAGGGAAATTCAGTTTCGTAAAAGATCTGGGGAGATGGCCACCAGTCTTTTTTCGGCCCAGATCATTCCGATCAACAACCAGAAGTTTGTTTTATCGAGTTTCAGTGATATCACCGCGCGGAAACGTGCAGAAGAAGATCGAGAAAAGCTGATCCAAGAACTAAAAGAGGCTCTTGAGAAGGTAAAAACCCTAAGCGGTATGCTTCCCATCTGCGCCTCGTGCAAAAAGATCAGGGACGACAAGGGGTATTGGAGACAGATCGAATCTTACATCCGGGATCATTCGGAGGCCGAATTCACTCACGGCATCTGCCCGGACTGTTTTAAGAAACTCTACCCCGATGAGGTTTGAGAATGTGGGTGAAAGAGTGAATAAGTAGAGCGAGGATGATGGACGAGAGAGGAGAGACGAGAGAGGAGGAACCCGCCTATGTTAAAGCTCTGGCGGTCAAACGAGACATGAGAGAGGGGGTAAACGATCAAATTGGTGAGTGCGGATTTCGTATTAACTTTATACATAAGGGACATAAAATATGCATATTTGCAACTCATTAAAACCAATATGATTTTATCTTTATCCCTCCTTAATTTTCACTCCGGTATGTCAATTTTTATACAGAATTTCTTAATCAAATTGCAGTGTCTTTTAGAGATATCATTTAAGGAAACCAAAAAACCAAAATTATTTTAATAAAATCAAGTTGTTAAATTGGATTGTGGAGAGATATGCTTATATGGTATGAATGTTGCTTAATAAATTTAAAAAAAGGAGATTAATAAAGCGATGAAAAGAAGACTATTGGCTCTTTTTTTGCTCATTTTATTCCTTTCGGGGTGTGCAAGTATTCCGATTCATGATGACCTTAGCCTTCAACCCGGAAAGGTAGAAGGAAATCAATTTGAGGGGATTCGTTATCCGTTTAAAGTGAGCATCCCTTCAAATTGGAAGATGAGCATGGAATTTCCTGAGTTTTTAAAGGGGTTGGGTTATGACGAACCCGGTCCTTCTGATAAAGAGGTAACAGAGTTGTATATTTTTAATCCTTCCACTCAATCTACAATTCTTATTGATTTTACGCCTGTAAGCAAAAAAGCAAGGTTTAGCCAAGAAAAGATGGAAGCCCTTGTTACAGCGGCAACCGGAGGTTTTAAGAAGGAGCTGGAAGAGGAACATGGAAAGGGAATCGAGGTGACGGTGGGTCCGACAGAGCCCTTCACCCTAAAAGGCGTCCAGTATGCAGCAAAAAAATATGGAATCTATACCGCTAAGGGAATCAAGAGAGAACAAGGGTGGATTTATGGATTTACTGAGCCCTATCAGCTTTTTATTCTTTACGTCATCATTGACAAGGAGGGAATCAACGATCGGGAGGATATGAAGAGGATTTTAGATTCGTTTGAGGTCATTTTGAAAAAATGAGAGAGGAAAGGAGAACCTGAAATGGCAGCGGAAACTAAACCGAAGGTATATAAATGCAAGTCCTGTGGTATGGTGACAACGGAAAAGGGACATCTCTGCAGTCCTCAGGAGGTTAAAAAAGCCTATACCTGTGAGTATTGTGGCATTACGGTGGACAATCCAAGACATGTCTGCAAGCCAAAAGTTGTGAAATTGAATTATGTCTGTGATGCCTGTGGCCGGGTGGCGGTTGCGCAGGAGGAGTTGTGCAGGCCCGTCGAGATTAAAAAGTGAGTCGAAAGGATTACCGGTAACCCACTGGTTATTGGATAGACATTTTTCCTCCCCCCATTAATTATAAAGATTGATGGGATTTTTTTTGTTAAGACAATTGATACTGAGTGTCCCCCGGATGCCTGTCCTGAGTGAAGTCGGAGGATGAGACCGGGAAGTCGGAAGGGTTGATTTTTTGAAAAACTTTTTTTATGGTTAAGGTGTATATGAATCAAAATTCATGGAATATGGTCAAGAATGATATAAACATAGGGGGGACAATGGAAATCGTAGAACTAAAAAAAGGGATCTATTGGGTTGGGGCCATTGATTGGAATGTCAGAGATTTTCATGGATATTCCACTCCAACTGGGACAACTTATAATGCCTATTTGATTCTGGATGAGAAGAATGTCCTTGTGGATACAGTCAAGACGCCTTTCTATCTTGAGATGTTAGGAAGGATTTCGGAGATCATTGATCCATCCAAGATTGACATCATCATCTCCAATCATGTAGAGATGGACCACTCGAGTTCGCTCCCTCAGATTGTGGAACGAATTGAAAATCCGGTGGTGATCACTTCCGAAAGAGGGCAGAAAGGGTTAGAAAAACATTATAACAGGTCTATGAATTTTAAGGTCGTCAAGACAGGCGAAACCCTCTCCATTGGCCGCCGAACTCTGGCGTTTGTCGAAGCTCCAATGCTTCACTGGCCCGACAGCATGTTCACCTATATCCCAGAGGATCGTGTTCTGCTTCCCAATGATGCGTTTGGCCAGCATTTTGCTTCCTGGCAAAGGTTTGAGGATGAGGTAGGAGATGAGGTCATGAAGCATGCGGCAAAATATTTTGCCAACATCCTGTGGCCACTGGCTCCGCTCATTCTAAAAAAGGTGGATGAAGTGATGAAGATGGGCATTCCCATTGATATGATCGGACCGAGCCATGGACTCATCTGGCGAAAAGATCCGGGTAGGATCATTCAGGCTTATGTGGACTGGAGTCAAGGAAAGGCTGGTAAAAAGATTCTCGTCGTCTATGATACGATGTGGGGAAGCACCGAGGCATTGGCAAAAGCGGTTTTTAAAGGTCTGATCGAGGAGGGAATGGAGGCAAAACTTCTGCACCTTCGTTCAAACCATCGAAGCGATATTATCGAGGAGATGTTGGAAGCCAGGGGAGTTCTTTTGGGATCTCCGACATTGAATAATGGGATGTTTCCCACGATGGGAGATTTTCTGACTTACATGAAGGGTTTAAGGCCCAAAGGAAAGGTCTTTGGTCTCTTCGGCTCGTATGGATGGGGAGGAGGGGCGGTTAAAGAGATGCGAAAGATTCTCGAACAGGAGAAGTTCGAGGTCTGGGAGAAGGAGCTGACCGCACAGTATATTCCTGATCCGGAAGAGATACAAAAAGCCATAGAGTTTGGAAAGGAGTTTGCCAGGAAAATGAAAAACGAATAGCACGAATGGTAGCGAAGAACACGAATTGGTCTTGTTCGTGAAATTCGTTACCATTCGTGTCATTGGCCAATTTAGTTCTTTGGGGGGTAAGATGGCTGAACATCCTGTTTATACTTCTATCGTGGTGGATCATTTCACCCATCCACGGAATATGGGAGAGATGGAAAATCCCGATGGTGTGGGAGAAGCCCAGAATCCTGTCTGCGGAGACACAATGCGACTCTATATTAAAGTTGAGTCGGATAGAATCGTTGATGTCAAGTTTCTTACGTTCGGATGTGGAGCCGCCATTGCCTCTTCATCCATTGCCACGGAGATGATCAAAGGCAAGACGATTGATGAGGCCCTTTCGATTACGGATCAAGTCGTGATTGACGCTTTGGGAGGACTTCCTGAAGCAAAAGTTCACTGCTCTTTACTGGCAGAGATGGCGATTCAGAAGGCGGTGGAGGATTACCGAGAAAAGAGCAGGCTAAAATCACCCCCACCCCTACCCTCCCCCATCGAGGGGGAGGGAATTTAAACTTTCCCTCTGCAACTTAATGGGAGTGGTCCAAGATTATCCCCTCTCCCCCGGCGGGAAAGGGTTGGGGTGAGAGGGGCAGAGATACGAAAAGGATTAAAATGACCGGCAAAGAAGGTTGCCTCCGTTTATTGAAAGGGGTAATCCAGGACTCTCCTGCGGATCAGACCGAAGCTCTTCTTTTGACAGAGGATTCTTCTCTCACCCGTTTTGCCAAGACCGCAGTCCATCAACATGTGGCAGAAAAGAATAGAACCTTGATCCTCAGGGTTGTCATAGACAAAAAAATTGCTGTAGTGACAACCAACCTCATCAACCGCACCTCCATCCGAAATTTGATTCAGAAGGCAATCTCCCTTGCAAAAGTTCAGCAACCCAAGGAAGACTTTGTCTCTCTGCCGCCCCCTAAACCTATATTAGAGCTAAACACTTTTAACGAAAATATTCGTTCCCTGACCCCTGATCGTAAGGTGAGAATCATCAAAGATCTCTTCAACATGGTGAAAGAAAGGGGATTAGAGGCCTCAGGCTCATTTTCAAATGGTGTGGTTGAGGTTGCCGTTGCCAATTCTTTGGGGGTGGAAGCCTATCAGGCCTATTCGGATCTGGTCTTTCATCTCATTGTCGAGAAGAATGGAAATTCAGGTTATGCGGGTTTTGTCTCGAGGGATCCCGGGCAACTCGATCTTACTTCACTTGGAAGCGAGGCAATTCAAAAAGCCCAGAGGGGAGGGCTAACTCAGATTGAACCAGGAGAGTATGAGGTGATTTTGGAGCCTTATGCCGTGAGTGAACTTCTCTCATTTCTCGGTTATTTGGGTTTTCATGCTTTGGCGGTTCAGGAGGAAAGAAGTTTCTTCTGCAATCAATTGGGCAAGAAGCTTGTGAATTCACAAGTGACCATCTATGATGATGGGTTTGATCCAGAGGGGCTACAGATCCCTTTCGACTTTGAGGGGGTTCCAAAACAGAAGGTGGTCTTCCTTGAGGAAGGCATGGCAAAAGAAGTGACCTATGATTCCTACACTGGAAATCGTGAGGGAAAGGATTCAACAGGACATGGCCTCATCCCTCCCAATACAGAGGGCCCCATTCCTCTCAATCTTTTCATGAAAGGAGGAGAGTCCTCTTTAGAGGAGATGGTTAAGTCGGTTCGAAAGGGGATCTATGTGACCCGTTTTCATTACACCAATGTGGTTGAACCGATGAAGGCGGTGTTGACCGGAATGACCCGTGATGGGACCTTCTTGATCGAAGAGGGTGAGGTCAAGGCGCCGATTAAGAATATGAGGTTTACAGAGTCTGTTCTAAGGGCCCTATCCAGGGTCAGTGCTATTTCGAAAGAGCGCCGAATTTGCTCCGAAGGAACGGTTTATTCAAGGCGTTTCATCACAGGAGTGGTTGCCCCCGCGATCAAGGTGGATGGGTTTAACCTTTCCGGAGTGTCATCACTATAACCCTTTTCCATTAAACCATCCCTCTCCCCTTGAGAAACTGTGTCACAATTGCGGGAGAAGGGAAGAGGCAGTCAGGTTCCAAAGATTTAGAATGCGGGTCTTTTAGAGAATAGGAAACGGTTGTTCGAATAATGTCAAATGTTTTCATATGATTGGGACGCCTGAATTTAAACTATTAAAGGTGGCTGCTCTAAATCTTTTTCACCTGACCGTCTCCCCTCTTGAAAAAATCGGGTTTTTTAAAATTACGACACAGTCTCTCTATGGAGAGGGTAAGGGTGAGGGGGCGGACTTCCAAGGGGGATAAAATTAAGAGGAAAAATATTGATAGATGCAAGAGACTGCGAAGAGATCAAACAGAAGCTGAAAAAAACTCTGGACGATTTTGCGGGACCGTCAATTATCTCGAGTCAAATTCAGAAGGCAATACCCAATAGGAAATTACATATTGGATTTTTATTCTCCTGAATGTCGGCTTGGGATAGAGGCTGATGGTAGTCAACATTACGAAGATAATATTAAGGCAAAGGATGATATCAGAGAAAAAGAATTATCAATGGTTGGGGTTGAGATCATAAGATTCAATGACTATGAAATATTGAGAAATATTGAAGGGGTCTGTGAGGCAATCCCCCAAAAGTAAAAAAGAAATAATAAACTCCCTCTCCTCCATGGGTAGAGGAAGAAGAAATTTAATTGAAAAGGGTGATTTTAGTGAGAGATTTAGTTCAAAACATTCTTGATCTGGCGGAGCTTAAAAGGGTGGATTACGCGGACATCCGGGTGGTTCATCGAAAGACCGAAGAGATTGGTATCAAGAACGGAAACGTGGACGCCTTCACTTATGATGAAGATTCTGGATTCGGAATTAGAGTGCTTTACCGTGGGGCGTGGGGATTTGCTTCTGGGTCAAGAGCCACAAAGACGGAGATGGAAGCCGTTTTTAAAAAGGCATTAAAGATTGCCAGGGCAAGTTGTAAAGTTAGAGGACAGAAAGTGATTTTCTGTCCTGCTCCTCCAAGGGTAGATCATTACAGAACACCTTTTTCTATTGATCCATTTGAAGTTCCTGCTGAGAAGAAGCTCGATCTGCTCATGATGTCGGATGAGATGATCCGAAGAAACAGTAAGGTTAAGATTTCAGAAGCCTTCATGGGATCGTATAAAACAGAGAAGATCTTTGCTTCTACGGAAGGTTCCTATATAGAACAGGAGATCATCGAGTGCGGAGCAGGTATCTCAGCAACGGCCATCCTTGACGGAGAGGTTCAGGTGCGTTCCTATCCCAATTCCTTCAGGGGAAATTTTGGCACCAGGGGATATGAATGGATTGAAGCTCTGGGCCTCCAGGGTCAAGCGGAAAGAATTGCAGAGGAGGCCGTTCAGCTTCTTTCTGCCAAACCCTGTCCTTCGAGAGTAACGACCCTTATCCTCGATGGTTCCCAGTTGGCCCTTCAGATCCATGAGTCCATCGGTCACCCCATTGAACTGGACCGGGTGCTCGGAACAGAGGCAAGTTATGCGGGGACCAGTTTTGTAAGACCGGATATGGTGGGTTCCTTTAGGTACGGCTCAGAGATTGTCAATGTCGTGGCCGATGCCACCCACCCAGGCGGATTGGGGACGTTCGGATATGATGATGAAGGAGTCCATGCCCAGAGGACCCCCATCATCTCCAACGGTATTCTGGTTAATCTCCTGAGTTCAAGAGAGACAGCTCATGTTCTTGGCAAAGAGAGCAATGGCACGATGCGAGCAGACGGTTGGAATCGGATTCCTCTGATTCGGATGACCAACATCAATTTGGAGCCAGGAGAATGGACTCTGGAAGGTATGATTTCGGATACTGAAGAGGGGCTCTTTCTGAGCACGAATCGGAGCTGGTCCATTGACGATAAGAGGATCAATTTCCAGTTTGGCACGGAAATCGGATGGGAGATTAAGAACGGGAAGCTCGGTGAGATGGTCAAGAACCCCACGTATACAGGAATTACACCTCAATTCTGGAGTTCCTGCGATGCGATTGCCAATAAAGACCACTGGCAGATGTGGGGAACGCCAAACTGTGGCAAAGGGGAGCCAGGCCAGGTGGCCCACGTGGGACATGGGGCTGCGCCGGCAAGGTTCAGAAACGTGCAGGTGGGAGTGATGAAATAGAATGGGGAGATTGGGAGATAGGGTAATGGGGAGATTTTTTTATTTTTCTTTTTTGGTGACGTCTTCAGCGTAGCCTTCACGAAACCCTTCGACGACTTTCTCAGAAACCTTCTTGGTTGCCTCGAAAATCTTCTTTAAGCCTTCCTTAAATAAATCTTTGGCTTCTTCGAGGTCTTCTTTATCTTCTTTCATCAGCCCTTACCTTATTTAGTAGTCTGAGGTTTAGGGGGTGGAGTTTTATCAGGCATCTTTTTCATTTTATCAATCTGAACCCTTAAACGATTTGCCCGCTCGCTACCGGGATCAACTTTGAGATATTCTTCCCAGGCCTTGATGGCCCCCTGTACATCCTGCTTGTCATGAAGCAGGACAATACCGATATTGTATCGGCTGTTAAGGTGTTTGGGATCGGATTGGGCGGCTTTTTTAAACTCTTCAATGGCTCGGTCAAAGTCACCCATGGCTCTGAACATGATTCCCATATCCGTTCTCACACTGGGGTTGTCGGGTTTGATAGCGAGATATTGGCTGTAAGCATCAATCGCTTCCTTTGGCTGGCCTGTATCAAAGTAGAGGTTTCCAAGTTCTTCAAGGGCTTTCAGATTTTTTGGATCTTTTTTGAGTTTATCTTTAAGGGATTCAATCTCAAGATTCAACTCTGCAGGGTCAGGGCCAGGGGGAGGCATGGTAGGCTTTTGAGGGCCTGGAGTCCCCGCCATCTTTTCCATCCCTTTGGTCCCCTTTAGAATGGCGACAGTGGCACCCGTAATAAATCCAACGAGAAAGGCAATCATGATGAAAAGAAGGGCCGTTTCCTTTTTCATTACTCCTCCCTTTTGGAATTTATCATAACACGGAACCTGAAAATCGGAAAGTGGGATAAGCTTCATAAGTTTCTTTTGATTTTTTAAGATAACAGTGGTAAAAATATAAGTAGTGAGCGGCTTGGAAGGAGGAAGATATGAAATGCTACATCTGTGCAAAGCTGGGGGTCGAGACAGATGCAATCGCCATCTGTATTGTCTGCGGTATGGGACTTTGCCTGGGCCATGCTTTTAAGGAGACGATTGCCGTAAAGGATATTATTGATTGGGGATTTGGGAAAGAAGAGCATGTTTATCCTCATACCATTCCAAGGTTCATCTGTGCTGAATGTAAGCTTGCCATTGAGCAGAGAAAGAAACCTGAAAAGAAATGAGAGTCCCATCGATATGAAAAAGAAGATTCTTGTCGTTGAAGATGAAGAAGGATTGAGGCTTCTCTATCAAGAGGAGCTTGAGTCGGAAGGGTATGAGATCATCACAGCCCGGAATGGGAAAGAGGCCATTCAAAGGTTGGAGGAGGGGAGGCCTGATTTGATCATCCTTGACATTGTGATGCCGGTGATGGATGGGATGGAGGCCCTTGGAAGGATTGTTGGAAAAGACAGGAAGATCCCGATTATCCTCAATACCTCTTACTCCGGGTATCGCGACGATTTCATGAGCTGGGTGGCCGATGCTTATGTGACCAAGTCGAGTGATCTCGAAGAGCTAAAAACCAAAGTAAAGGAGTTACTGGAAAGAGGCAGAGGCCAATGAAAAAAGTGGTCACCATGCTTCTTGCTGGAGGACGGGGTGAGAGGCTCTACCCTTTGACTCGAGATCGAGCCAAGCCTGCCGTTCCTTTTGGTGCCATCTACCGGATTATTGATTTTACACTTTCCAATTGTATCAATTCAGAGATTCGGCATATCTATATTCTCACCCAGTATAAATCTACGTCCTTACACCGTCATATCCAATTGGGGTGGAACATTCTCTCCCCAGCCCTGGGGGAATTCATTGAAGTCATTCCAGCCCAGCAGAGGATTGATGAGCATTGGTATCAGGGAACCGCCGATGCCATTTTCCAGAACCTCTATACGCTTCAACAGGAGAAGCCTGGTCTTGTCCTTATTCTTTCGGGTGATCATATTTATAAAATGGATTACCGGAAGATGATTGCCTACCATTTGGAAAAGAAAGCAGATTTAACGGTGGCTGCCATCCGGATGGATCGGCGACTTTCGAAAGAGTTTGGCGTCATGGAGGTTGATGAAAATGGAAAAATTGTAGGATTCCAGGAAAAACCGGATGTGCCCAAGACCATTCCCGGAGACCCGGAAGGTGTCCTGGCATCCATGGGGATCTATATTTTTAACACAGAGATCCTGGTTCGACGATTGATTGAAGACGCACGATCTGACTCAGAGCACGATTTTGGAAAGAATATCATCCCTTCGATGATCAAAAAAGATCAGGTGTTTCATTTCGATTTCAGACAGGGCGATTGCGAAGGGACGGGGTATTGGCGGGATGTTGGGACAATTGATGCCTATTATATTGCCAACATGGATCTGGTGTCGGTCACCCCACATCTTAACCTTTATGACCCTTTATGGCCAATTTTTACCTATCAACCTCATGATCCACCTGCCAAAACAGTCCTTGAAGAAGAGGGAAGGACAGGGACAGCCATTAACTCCATTCTGTCGAACGGATGCATTATCAGCGGAGGAAATGTGAGAAGATCCATTCTTTCACCGAGGGTCTTCGTTCACAGTTATGCCGAAGTCGAGGACTCGATTCTGCTCTCAGGAGTGGATGTGGGAAGACATGCGAAAATCCGAAGGGCAATTGTTGACAAGGATGTGAACATTCCTGAGGGAACAAAGATCGGTTATGATCTGGATGAAGATGCCAAGCGGTTCACGGTGACGGCTTCGGGCATTGTCGTGGTTCCGAAGTGGATCAAGCTTTAACAGATATATTCCAGATTGCAGATTGAAGATGTTCGATTGATAATCGAAATCTTAAATCTAAGATCTTAAATCTAAGATATCACTGATGTTGATCTCGAGCATCTTTGCCGAGGCGAGAATGCGGCCGACATTTCGGTCAACCGCCTGAATCCCTCCCGAAAGCTCTTTTAATTCCTCAGCGGCCTTCCTGATTTTTTTGATTCGGGCATCCATCTGTTTTAATTTTGCTCGTTTCATGACTTACCTCTCATATCCGATCATTAAATAACCAATCATCAAATCCCAATCACCCAATAAACTCCAATCCCCAATGTCCAAAATATTTTTTATGGAATTTGGTTATTGAGACATTGGTTATTATTTGATTATTGGAATTTGGGATTTGGTGATTGACCTCAATTATGTTTCCTCAAATCCTTGAATCTCTTTGCTTTCACTTCATAACGGGGGAGCGAGTTATAGGGATGGACCTCAATGTTATAGCCGAGGTTCGTCTTCAACCTCAATTGGTCCTTCAACTGAGCGAGAATCGTTTCACGATTTCCTTCGGATTCGGGCAACAGTTCAATTTTTAACGTGATGTCATCAAGGTCGCCTTTTTTGGTGACTAAGATCTCGAATTCGTTGCTCAATCCGCTGATGGAACGGACGACCTCCTCAATGGCAGAAGGTGCAATCAGGACGCCCTTGATTTTGGTAATATCATCGGACCTTCCGACGACTCCGCCTTTGATGATGCGAAAACTCCTTCCACAACGGCAGGGGTCTTTTGCCCATTCTGCCACATCTTTTGAATCAAAGCGGATACAGGGCTGAGCCATGCGGTCCAGGGCCGTAATGACAATCTTTCCCCTTCGGCCTGGTTCCTCGATGATCTCTCCGGTTTCAATATCTTCCAACTGGGTGAGGAAGAGGGCTTCGTTGATATGAAGACCGCCTGGTTGGGCTGTACATTCGAAACCCCATGCTCCGATCTCAGTGGCTCCCACATGATCGTAAACCTTGGCCCCCCACGCCTCTTCCATCCTCTGTTTGGTGGAGGGGATGCTGGCTCCTGGCTCACCTGCGCAGGTGATCTTTCTAACGGTCAGGTCTTTCGAAGGATCAATCCCAAGTTTTTTCTTTGCTGTGTCGGCCATTCCCAAAACATAGGTTGGAGTTGCCATCATCGCTGTTGCTTTTAACTCCTGGATCTTTAAGATCCTTGCCTCCGTGTCAAGCACGCCACCGGGTACGACTTCACACCCAATTTTTTCTGCGGCATAATGACCTGCCCAGAAAGCCACAAAGATGTTGTAACCGAACGGGAGAAAGACCCGGTCTGTATTGCGATACCCCTGGGCATAGAGGAGATAGGCCCAACATTCAGCCCACCACTCCCAGTCCTGCCAGGTATCGGGTTGATAGACAGGGGTGCCGGTTGTTCCACTGGTCTGCCGGAATTCAGTCACCTC
>OGCL01002461.1_pt1 | contig 12863 bp, 12 predicted proteins | sample 1570041 | NCBI WGS metagenome assembly OGCL01 (sample SAMN06266162, study PRJEB24511) | hot springs metagenome | isolation source: Hot spring water | place: South Africa: Limpopo | collected 2015-06-22 | reverse complement strand
AGACTTCTCAATATAAAATTCTATCCCCAAGAGAATTTGTTGTGCAAAAAATGAAGATTTTTAAAATATGAATGTTTATTTTTCAATAACTTATGAAATTAAACTGATAAAGTCAGGAGAGATAACATTCCTTTTTTGGCCTTTTTTGGATGTTTCTTTTTTATGGTGGGGTAGAAAAAAGCTTGCTATTTGATTTCCAACTCAAAGGTTCTTATATATTTGCCGCCATCGGGGTCGGAGGCTGAAGCGGAGAATTTATGAATGCCTTTTTCCCTCTTCTGAGGCTTCCAGATTATTTTGCCTGTGTCTTTGTCTATCGTCATTCCTTCTAAGACGGGGGGTTCAAGGGCGTATGTGAGCTTATCGCCATCAGGGTCTGTGCCCAAAAGCTGAAACTCCATAACATCCCCTAATTTTACATTCTTAGGCATTTCAGAGATTTCCAGAGAAGGGGGGGAGTTTTCGATGAGCAAGGGGGCGCTTATGAATGGAAATCCCTGTTTATTGTCCATTAGAGGGATAGCAATAACATGAACTCTATCATACTTTTTGAACACCCCTCTATGCAGGGTGTCTCCTTTTACATTCTCAACTGGCTTTTCGTTTATAAACCATTTATAAATATAAGCTACCTTCTCATCAGGATAATTAGATTTTGCAGCAGCTTTTATGTTATCTGATATTAAAGGCCTCTTGGGTTCAAAAGCAACAGATTGCACAGTAAGGGGTTCAGGTTGAGGCTCTTTTTTTTCTGTTTCAATTGGGGGTTTTGCCTGCTCGGGATTTTTGTCCTTTTCCAATAGCAATTTGAAAAATTTAGTGGTTTCGCTTTTTTCTGTTACTTCGGATACCTTGGACTGCATTTGATAAAGCTCGTGAATAAGATACACCAGTGATAAAACGAGAAAAGACAAGGCGAGGACTAATGTAGCCCTCCGCCCTGTCTTTATAAACGGTTGCAACATGCTTAATTATATTAATTAATTTGCCAAAAGTCAAATTTACCCTTACTGCGTCCTTCTATCTCTCCAGAGGATTATTTTGCTCATATTATCAGGCAATATAAGTGGTTGAAGGCTGCTACCCCCACCATGGCAACTTCCATATATAAGTGGATTACAAGTGCTGCTATCTATGCCGCCGCCGCCGCTCATAGTTACAAACACATCAGCCCTTGTCCTTTCTGGATTGATTGTTATTACTGGCGCTGACGGAATGCCTGTGCCAAGATTGATCGGTGCGTGAACCTGAACGCCTGTTGTGTATTTCAGTCTATGCAGTCTGCCTGAACCTCCACGCCTGCACGGGTCTCCGCCTTCTGTCCACGGCATGTAAGATGTAAAAAAGACCTCCCCGCCAAAGACTGCCGGCTCGCCAAGAATCTTCTCCCCCCCTGTTAATGAGACTGTCCAGCCAATAGTTCCAGTGCTTGGGCAGCACCTCGTAGTGCATGTAGGCCTTGTATCACAGTCATCCTTAACGGCGTAGAAAGCGCCATTTGCGCCAGTAATTAGCGCCGGGCACTGCTTGTCGCCTGTGCCCCAGTAAACCCAGATATTATCGCTGGTATCTTTGACTACAGAGGGGGCTGTATAAATCTGCTGTCCGCCCCCGGAGTATAGTTGAGCGCCTGTCCAATGAGTTGTATTTGTGCATGACTTGTCAGTGCCAGGTCTGAAGTAATTTTTGTCATGGCTATTACAGAATGCAAACCTCCACATATTCCCGCTCAGGTCGCCTATATATACCCTATCAATAAAGCCATCGTTGTCAGTGTCAACTGCTTTGGGTGGAGCCGGCATAGCGCCGGTTGTTCCGTGGTAGCTCCATAATACACTGCCATTGGTTAAATCAATCACAAAAAAGCCCCTTCCTTTTGTCCCTGTGCATGAGCGGGTAGAGCAATCGTAATCACAGCCTCCGCCTCCTATGAAGCCCACCCATTTTTCGTTTCCATTTATTTTTACTCTGCCGTAACTCATCTTGCTCCATGGGTCTCCAAGATAATCAGCCTCAGAAGAGGTTGGATTTAACCGCCATCTATACACTGGTGAGAGAGTATTAGTGAAATCAAAGGCGTAATAGCCGCAGTATTCGGTCGCGCTTCCAGAACGCGTAGGACTGAAGCCATAAGGGTCAACATTTGAGGTTGCAAGACAATTTGAAGGTCCCCAGAGGTATTTGCTGTTAGGACCCACTCCCCTTCCCAGTCCGAAAACAACCATTGTTTTCCAATCAGATGCAGACTTGTTTTCACCAGTCCCTGAGCCAAGCCAGACATTGCCCGCTGTTATAGGACCATCAACAAAAAACTGGTGATTTAAAGTGGTTGGGTGGGTGCTATGTGCGATTAGATTGAGCTTCGGCATCAGGTTGGGTGGGATAAAACTGAATGTCTCTGCACCGTCGCTCGTTCTAAAAACATGCAACTGCCCATCGTTGGCGCCTACCAATACTACCTGCTTGCCATTTGCAGAAGTTCTCTGATTATCAATTCTAAATGTATCAAAGGCATCATTAGCGTCTCTGGCATCCCTGAAGTAAATATTAGGAGAAGATATAACAATCGGGCTTGAGTGCCAGATGTCGCCAAGCTTCCAGTTGTCATCATTAAAGGCATCCTCTCCTCTAATATACCCTACTATCTCATTTCTTCGAGTTGTGTTAGTAGTTAGTAATCCGAAATTTAGAGGTGATAATGAGGTGTCAAAATTTGTAAGCGAACCGGTATAAGTCTTGATGTTCCTGCTCGATGCATTCTTTGCCGCTAAGGCGTCTCCAGCATCCCACAACTGAGAGCCAATGGTGCCATCTGTATTAATTACATGCTTTCTGAGTCTGCCAAGCCAGAATGGCTCATCCTCAACAGGAGTAAATGACGCCTCATAGAGATAGTTCTCGTCGGTAAACCTTGCGCTTGCGATATTAGCGATCGTGAAGGAATATCTTGCAGAACGGATAATATTGGCTGTCTGCCTGAGGGCTTCTGCCAGTTCATCTGCGCTTGCCGATATAAATGCGTATCCAGAAAGTGGAGCGGTGGCAGGGTCGTTGGATGTCGCATAACGATCTCCTACCCCCCCATTCTTACCGCAAATATTGTAATGAGTTTGACCAGGAGCGTCTAAGGCAGTAGGTGTTGTAGAACAGCTTGTCACTCCTGATGGATAAAGAGGCGCAGTTGTGCATATTTGGCGCTGGCAATTTGGTTCCGTCTGCCCAGAAACACACGGACACCTATCAATTGAATATCCAGACGTCGCCCCAGAATTCGGCTCTATGGGGTTATCAGTTCCTCCGTAATAAGCCGCCCAGTTTAGTGTCCTTTGGAGGCATATTGGCATATCGCCGCCGAACCCTATGACAAAGACCTTATATCCCGCGTCACCAAGAGCCTTTGCCCTTGCAACGGTCTCGCGGCGCCTTCTATACATATCCGCCGCATCTTCAGAGCCTGTGCCGCCGCAGATATATGTATCAGCCCCGTCTGTTATGAGAATAACGAATTTGTCACGGCACTCCCTTGCAGTGTCTTGACCCTTATGCCAATCGAGATAAGATTTTGCTTCAATTAGAGAAGATGAAAGCGGAGTTCCGCTAGATGCCTGAGTAGTGCTTATGGGCTGGCCTGCCGTAGTTGCAGGAGGGTTAGCCCCCGGGTTACTGCAGGTGCTGGCATTATTGCAAAAAAGCCTGCTATAAGGCGTCCCAATGCCGAAACGCAAGCCGTCAACAAGAGGTATCCTTATATTGCCGTCATAGTAATTGCCTGCCGTATCGTCACCACCATAGAATCTCATATAGCCCAATCTTATATTGAGGCTGGTGTCGTCTGTGTTGGTGCCTGTGCTTGTGATGGTACCGTTATTATTATCATCCAGCATGGCAAATATAGCCCTTTTAGCAATTGCAAGACGGCTGCAGTTGACATTGCAGCCGGTTTTAGATGCATTGCAAAAACCACCGCTGCAGCCAGTCCCTGAACATGCTGTCGTGTTAGCCGTGCAGGAAAGACTGCTCCCCCATATGTAATTTGTGCCAGCCGGGTTCCAAGCCATGCTTCCTGACAAATCAAGCACTATCAATGCATCAGGCGGCATGGATGTAAACAGCACGCTTTCATCAGCGGAAAAGACGCTAAGAGGCATTACAAAGATAAGAAACGATATCACAAAAGGTATCATGATTTTTTTATTTTTTATGGACATATTAACCTCCTAATTAAATATGCTTAACTTTTATGATTACTTCTGAATGGCACAGATGTTATGGATCAGTAGGGATAGGACCATACCCCACACCTACTTCTATGGATACCCTGCTGCCGTAATTTGTATTTTCACCCTCAACAATTTTAGACGTCGTAGATAAGGCCCAGTTACCAATTTCGTATGCAGCTAAATTAAGAGAACCTGGTAAACCTTGGATATTTGTATTGCTAATAGAGTATCTTGAGGCAGGGTCTGAAGATGGGTCAACCTGGACGGAAGTTACTGTATAATTTCGAATCAAACCTACATTTAAATTGGATTGCTGAATTAAGCGATGTTGCCCAGCTTGAGCAGCAGAAAACGCCTTTTTTTCGCCAACAGATCTTGTGCTTACTCTGATGTCCTGAGTCGTGAGATTAAATACGAGTGCTCCAACTGCGGTAAGCAGCAAAAGAGCCAGAAGGGCTAATACAATAATGAAACCCTGTTCGTTTTTATGAAATTTTATGAATGCTTGTGCAACATTAACTGGTTTAAAGGCGTAAGCATATTTGTAGGGGGTATTAATTTTAACAGGAAATAATTGTATCCCTTTATAAAGGTTTTTTCTTAAAGATTTCTCGATGACACTGTTTAATAAATTTTTAACTTTCATTGCTTAATTCCTTCCAATACCTCTGAATTTAAGGATTTATAGGATGATTTCTGGGTATTACACTCGTTGAATAGATGACCCTCGGATATTGCCTTGTCATCGGGTCCATTGTGTTTGATTCTACAACGAGGGTGATGTCAATGCGTCTGATATTGCATATATGGGCGTTAAAAATTGCACCGTCGTTAACGCAAGTCGTGAGCGCAGGATTAGGGGTAAATTCAGTTCCATTACCATAAAAATATCTAAAGACAGGTATGCCAACCTCGTTATTCACTACCCTAACAGTTCTTGCCTGTCCGGATGCTATTGTATCTCCCAAAAAAGGCTGTCCTCCTCCGCCTGTTGATGAGTTTGTGCAGCATGTGCATCTTGTAATATAAGCCTCGCCTCCAGCAGTTACATATACATACCTTATAACCTCATTAGGTTGTCCAGCGCTTCCGATAATGCCATCATTATTTATATCAGCCTCAACAGTTATAGAATTTGCAGTAGCCTCAAGAATCCCCTTTCTTAATCGATCGGTAGGGGGTGATGTCAGAACAGTGCAGTTCTGCCCTGCAGTTGAAGCCAAATCAGCCCATATCTGATTATCAAACCTTGGGTTATAAGAAGCCATGCCGATTTCTATAGCCATTGTCTCAATAGCCGCCCTTGCATCCTGCTGTGCGGTAGTCTTTGCTTGAATCCCTACGGAAGAGAAGAGCCCTGACCTCATAGACATGGTTATTGAAGCTAAAATAACCGCTCCGATGGCTATTGCGATCATTAGCTCAATAAGTGTAAAACCAACGCTTTTTACAGCAGCAAGATTCCTTATCCTATTTTTTCTAAATCGATTATTCATCACTAACACCCTTGTCTGAAATAATCCTGCCTTGTCACGATAAGGCTTTCTCTAATGTTTGGAGTGCCTCCAGCCCCGGCGACATTTACATTGACCCTCCAGACGTTTGTCCCCACACTGGTAATAGTTGTTTGGACGGTATAACTTATATCGCCTGTTTGAGCGCTCCCCTGACCGCTTGAATAGACGTTCTTAAATGTTGTCCCTGCCGTTACTGTGTTGCAGGGATTCATTATTCTTATCTCCTGAGTTTCGAGTTCCTCTCTCAGCAGGACGGCTGCGCGACCGATGCTGTCTGACTTAGTCCCGAGTAAATATCCCTGAGGGAAAAGGGTCATTACAGACATAATGCCGATTATAAGCAACGTCATTGCTATCAATACTTCAATTAAAGTAAATCCCTTCTTATTGCATATTGAACGTAACACTTGTCTTCCCCGTAATGTATATTGTTACAGTAGCTGTTGAACCTCTGCTGTTGGTTAATTCTATTTTGGCTCTTGTTTCGGTGCCGTTTCCGATTTTTACGGTGCCTCTAGGCTGTAGTGTATAATCAATCTCTTCTGCACTGCTTATAGCTATATCGTGCCTAAAGGATGTAAGGTTTTTTGTTGATATAGTAGTACCATGTGGCTGCTGGATTTGATAGCTATGACTTCCGGTATTGAACAGTATTCTATATTGTCTATTTTCAGCTATTGCGCGTTCTTTATAAAGAAAAAAGTCTGTTGCAACAGACCTTGCGGCATTTCTTAAATCCGCATTTACTACATGCCTCTGGAAGCTCGGTATTGCAATACCAGCCAGGATTGCAAAGATTGCGATTGTTATAACTAACTCAGCAACTGTAAAGCCTTTTTGTGCATTTATTTTCATATCAGTATATGATATGCAATTCTTGTGCCATAAGATTTTTAACATTGATTTCCTTGATTTGCAAGGTATTCGTAGCATTGTCCCTTAGCTGGATATGTAATGAGTTTCATATAGGTGTGTAGAAGGTTACACAAGTTAAATATACAGTTATGACAATGGAACTATACAGAAAAGGGAAAATGCTGCTTGCCACTACGCAATAAAAAAGGGCGGGGGGGATCCCCGCCCTTTTTGTATATTAGTGAAATGAATTTATTGATTTATCACTGTAACAGTTGCAGTTGCTGAATTACCTCCCGAATCTTCAACAGTTAATGTAACAGTTGTATCAGCAGCGATAGAATTGTTCACAGCATCAACAGTGAATGTATTGCCTGCTAATGTGCCAGGGCTCGGTATTACTGCAGTATTACTTGAAATGACATTATATGGCGCAACCCCGCCGTTAATTGTAAATATTTGAGTAGTAGATGTAACCGTATTTCCGGGACCGCAAGGAGCGGTGTTCTCACATATTGATGCTGATGTTGGGTTCAGCCTCATTGGCCTCACAGTAATTGCTACACTGCCAATTGTGATACCTGCAACTCTTGCCGTAACTGTGCAGGTGCCTTCAGTGCTGGGTGCATTAAATGTCGTCATTGCAATGCCGTCGCTAGTGGTTGGGGCAAATGGATTAAGCCATCCACATGTGGTAGTAAAATTAACTACTGTCCCATTGGGAGCTGGGGCACCAAGATTTGTTATCACAATCGCTCTTATTGTTGATGTGCCTCCAACCTCAACTACTGTAGGTGTTGCTATAACAGACGACCTTGCTGGGTCAGGGACTACAGGTCGGAGGAAGAGAGAAACAATATTTGCAGCGCCATTGCTGGCATATGCCCCAATGTTAACATGAGTGTCGGTATTTCTCAAAGAGGCAGGCTGAACCCTAACTACCGCCTTTGCTTGACCATTGACATCGGTTTCTGTATGCCTCCAAACCCACGCAACTTCTGTATGACTACTGCTCCAAATGACAGGCATCCCTGCACCAACAGGCAAACCGCCCATATCTCTGACTGTTGCCAATATTTCAACTGTATCGTCGGTTTCACTTTCAAAAAGGGTGAAGTCAGATAGCTCATTGGGTGGATTGGTAAATGGAACGCTTTCAACATCCATATCCATTGAAACCCTTAGGACGTTTTGTGTGGTGAAATAAACAGTTTTTCTATCCCTTACCTGCCCTGCTCCGATATAAACCTGAGCGAGAACCGTTGCAAAGCCGGGGGTTGTCGAGAAGAGATTTGCGGTTGCAATTCCGCTGCTATCAGTATAAGCAACGGTTTTATCCAATACGCCGATAGAAGACAGGTTCTTAAAATGAACGGCTATATTTGGTATAGGCTTGCCATTTCCATCAAGGATTTTTGCGTTAAAAGTAATAAAGCCGTTAGTCTGGGCTATAAAAGAAGAAGGTGCAAGCTCAACCTTTGATGGGGTACCTGGATTCTGCCCCTCAATGGGGTCTAAAGAGCCAGCCCCTCCGCCGCAGCTTGAAAGGACAAAGGTAATGAATATCAAGCTCGCTATTAGAGTAAGATTCTTTATTGTCAAATTATTTCTCATTTTATCCTCCTCACCTATAGAAGCCCGCAATTATTATATGAACCCATTGAAAAACCATGCCTCACTCTAAAGGAGAATGACTTGCCATAGCTGTCTTTGCCATAAAATGTATATTCGGCTGTGTAGTTATTGAGATAGCCGGGCCGGGACGTGTACATTCCGCCGTCTATGAGCCTCACATACTCATACTTGCGGATTAAGTCAACAAACTTGACGGTTGCGGCTGAATAGCGGTTGCCAGCATCAGAAGGGGGGATTATGTGTATTGTTACAAATTCCCTGTAAGACTCAATTGGCGGAGCGGTGAGTGAATCAGTTGACCTGAAATAATCAACCTTATATTCAGTTATATAAAGCGTTCCCGGTTTAAATGGGCTATTCGGATTAAGAAGTCTGGCATTAACCACCAAAACAGCATTATGGTCAGTAAATGGTTCAGATTCGGCAATATCTGCCGTAGCAGGATTGCAATCTATTATCTGTGTAACATCAACATTTTTAGTAAAGTTGCCTGTGAAAGAGATTTCTTTGCCATCGGCAGAAATAGTCCAACTCGCTTCCCAGAAATAAGGCCTTACATAAGCCTCAAGAGATACCCCTATATCATCCATGCCTCCAGTGCCGGGGGCACCGGCTCCTCCGCCTCCACAGCTTGTAAGGAAAGAAAGCAAAAAAAGTATAACAACAACATAAAAAGCCTTCTGCTGCTTTTTCATCTAACCTCCTCAGAATTAAAAATCATTATCTCTGAATCACCTTTGGGGTTAAGAATATAAGATATTCCTTTATGTCGTCTTCTTTTGTCGTGCGCTTAAATAATTCTCCCAAAAGCGGTATGCTCGCTATGCCGGGCACCCTTTGTTCAATGTCCTTTTCATCTCTCTTGTATATTCCGCCAATTACCATCGTTTCGCCGTTTTCTACCATAAGATTGGTCCTAGCTTCAAGTTTGGATGTCCGCGGAGCTAAAGTTCCTCCACCGATATCAACGAATTCCACCAGGTCCTCTTTATTTATAATGACACTCATGAGAATATTATTATCGTTTGTAACCTGAGGAACCACCTCTATTGTGACCGCCACATCTTTAAATTTAGTTGTTATTGTGACAGTCCCCCCTGAAGCCTCCCTTTCACCGTATGGGATGCTTTCTCCTTGAACTATTTTAGCCTTCTGATTGTCGCCTGTAATTACCTTCGGCTTTGATATTATTCTTGCCTTTCCTAATTTCTCAATAGCCGTAAGCCTAACATCTAAACCGAGAGTTTGTTTTCTATTCAAATAACCAACTGTCAGAGCGCTTGTAGGGTCTGAGATGCCTGTTGCTGAAGCAGGGAGGCTGATAAGCCCTGGGGAACCGAGACCGCCTGTTATGACATTTCCTAACCCACCGGTTATAGCCGATTCCCAGCTAAAAGGCCTCATTGCAAGTCCCCATTCTACCCCAAGGCTCCTTGCTGTGCTGTTGTTCAGCTCAACTATCCGGGATTCAATGAGAACCTGACGAGTAGGTTTATCAATATTTTCGAGCATCTTAGCCACTTCATCGAGAACCCTGGCAGTATCCTTTACTGTTATTGACCTTGTCCTTGAGTCTATGGTTATGCTTCCCAAATCCTTAGTAAGAAATTTTGATTTTTCTATGGCTTCTTTGAACTGCTCGACACTTGCATAATTGGCTGTGAAAACTCTTGTATGCTGGTCCTCTGTCCTTTTAGTTGCTTCCTTTAAGTCGGCTATTGCCTTCATTTCATCCTGCAACGCCTTCATGGGGATTACTCTAATGATATTTCCATACATAACCTTCTCAAGCAGGAATGTCTTTAAAATGACCTCCAGAGCCTCTTCCCACGAAACATTTAATAGCTTCATCGTTATCTTGCCCTTAACATCGGGATGGACAATGATATTGTATCCGCTCACATCTGCAAGTAGCTTTAGAATTGCTGTTACATCAGCATCCTGAAAGTCAAGGGATATTACTTTTGAGTTGATGGGCTGAGTATTCCTGACTGTTGGGGGTGCCTGTGTTAAAGCTGCAGATTTTGCAATCTGGGTTGGGACTGACTTATCTTTTTTTACAATTTCGATCTTTTGGGCGTTAATGGCTTTATAAGGTATATCAACTATAAATTCATCATCCAATGTAAAATATGTAACATCAGCCTTGCCTTCCATAGCAAGGATAAATCTTAAACCGTCTTTTTCAGTTTTATGGGTAATGCTTTTGACTGGAGGCGGAGCCTGTAAGGGTAGTGATGCAGTCATTTTGACATTCGGTATATCTATTATAATTTCTTTTTCGGATTCCTTAACAACAGGCTCCGGCATAATACCGTCGCCTCTTATAACAAGCTCAACTGAGTCAGCCATTTTGTCAAATTTCACGGCTACAATACTGCCTGCATTTCTGGAAGAAGAAACAAACTCATTTAGGGGGATTTGCTCTTCCTTGATTTTCAGCACAAGGGCGCCGTCTTTTTTCTCGGCAGCGATATCAGATGGATTGCTCAAGAGTATCTCTAGCCGAGATACCAAAACAGGAGATGTGATTTGCGTTGGTCTAATTTCGGTTATCCCTTTGCTTTTTGAAAAGATTTTCTGGTTGAACTTGCCAAGACTCACACCCTCTAAGTCGAGCATTACAGTAAAAGGATCTGAACCTTTTTGAATCTTATAAGGTAGAGCGCCTTCAGCCTTAATCGTAATAGTGTGGTCTGACAGCTCAATAGCGGTTATTTCCTGCTTCGCCTCCGCGAAAACCAGGGCTGAATAATGAAACAAAATAAATAACACTAAAAATAAAGAAAAGACACACCGACTCTTTAATGGTTTTTTTCCGCTTATAAACAAACTCTTATTATCTTTCACTGTTAATTTCATCCCTCATCCTCCGTGCGGAGTCTTAAAATTATGTCTTTTGGCTTAAGAACGCCAGTTTTATCCTTCATGAGCTGTCTCACAACTACTGAATCTTTTGTAATGCTCTCAATTGTTCCACCGTCTATTCCTATCTTCATGCCCTTTCTAACAGTGTATGATTTGCCGTCTGGCAATGTAATCATAGCATGGTATTGGTCGCCGCTCTTTACTATCGCTATTAACCTGAAAGTCTTAATATCATCCTGCTCAAGAGGACCCACGCCTTTTTTCTTCTCAGAAACGTCTTTAAGAATAAGCGAGGTGAATGGGTCCCTCCTGCCCTGCGGGTTGTAATCATAACCGACTATTGCCATTGATGGTTCTTTTGGCGGGGCAGGTGCTGCATCCTTTACCTTTGTTTCAGAAGTTGGCTTGGTGACCTTGTGGGGAGCGACCACCTTCTTCGGTTCGGTATCAGCACAACCGGCTATTAATGAAATCATGAGCAATATTGAGGATGCAAAAAATTTCTTCATTGTTTCTGTTTCGCTTTTTCCTTTTCTTTTTCTTTTTCTTTTGCTTCCTTCTCTTGCATTTCTTTTTTCTCTTGTTCTGGGATTACTGAATATGTGTTGGTTATAAAAGCAACATTCAATCCAGTGGGACCTTTTTGAACCTTTGTGTCCGCGACCGCCTTAATATTGATTTCGTTAAGATTAACTATCCTGTTCAACTTTGTGAGACTGCTGAAAAACTGACCGAAGTTATGAAAGCCTCCTCTCATTTCAACCTCAACTGGGATCTCATAAACCTCTTTTGTTGGATGAATCAAGCGGGGTTTTGGTTTCCATGTGATAACATGCAGACCTGACTTTACCCCTAACAGTGAGACCTGTTTTAATAGTTCAGAGACTTCTTTTTCTTCGGGAAGCTGCATCTGCAATTCAGCTAATCGCCTTTGAAGTTTCTCGTTTTCAGCGATTAAGGTAGGCAGCCTTTCAGAGTGCTTTTTCAAGAGTTCTATTTCTTTTTGTTGAGAATTGACATTTGCCTTTAACTTTGCATTTTCCTCCATTGCCGGCAGAATAAAAACCATGACACAAAAAACCACGATAACGAGAGAAGGAAGAATTAATAGCAAAATCTTTTTTGTCTTAGATAGATTTTCTACATCTATACCGAGTTTCATTTCCATATTTAACTCTTTACAGTGAAATTAAGCTTAAATTTATACACAGGTGTCTTGTCAATTTCCTCATATTTAGATTCTTCTAATGATACTTCAGTTATAATCGCAGACTTCTTGAAATTCTCAACATAAGAAACAATATCAAGATTTGTATATGCAACTCCCTCGATCCTTACGATATTGTCTTTGTAAGCAAGGGAAGTAAGCCAAACCCCTTCAGGCAGCACTGAACTGACTTCATCAAGTATTCTGACAGGAACAGCCTGATGTTTCCGAAGGTTTTCTATTAATGTTGTTTTTTGCTCGATACTTGCATTTAGGGCTTCGAATTTTTTCACATCAACGATTTTTTTCTGTAATTGTGCCATCACGTTTTTATTATTTTCGAGTTGTTTTATTAAACTATCTTTTTGATAACTTGTAAAATAATAGACTAAGCCACCCATCACCAACAATACCGCCATTGTAACTATAAGGATTAGGTTGAGGAATTTTTTTGCCGGTGTGGCTTTAACCTGTTCTTTTTTTGCCCGTTTTTCTGCAAGTAAATTAATCTTTAACATTACCTGTCTCCAGCCTGTCTAAGGGCAAGTCCTACTGCAGTGG
>OGCL01002459.1_pt1 | contig 12872 bp, 14 predicted proteins | sample 1570041 | NCBI WGS metagenome assembly OGCL01 (sample SAMN06266162, study PRJEB24511) | hot springs metagenome | isolation source: Hot spring water | place: South Africa: Limpopo | collected 2015-06-22 | reverse complement strand
TTTTGAAGAACTGATGAACCAATTCAACATTCCATATTCAAAATTCAGAAAAGAGGAATCTTAAATTTAGAATGTTCTATATTGAATTTTAAATTTTGAATCTTGAATTTTAAATCTTAAATTTTGAATTTTGTTAAAAGGTCGGAGGAAATGATGGGCTTTGACGATAAGGAATTTCAGGCCATTGCTTTAGGGGCCCTTTTACATGACATTGGGAAAGTGATCCAAAGGGCGCAAGATGATCCAACTGTAAAGAAACATACCAAATGGGGATTCGAATGGCTGAAAGAACATATAGGAGACAATCCTGCCATTAATGCTACTATTGCCCACCATTATACCAAGGATGATGATTATGCCTTTACGAGTAATTTAGGTCTTATCTGGTATCAGGCTGACAACTTGGCATCTGCTGAAAGGAAAGGCAAGGAGAAACTTGAGGAGGGGAGGTGGCACTCGGAGGTTTCCTTGGCCTCGCCGTTCAGCAGGATAAGGAATCCAAATAATCTTGAAGAAAAACCACCTATAAATTACCTGTCACTGATCCATGAAGGAATCCCACAGGTTATAAAAGAAGAACCAAGAGTTACTAAAGATAACTACAAAGAGCTTTTGAGAAACTTTGAAAGAGACCTTAATGACCCGAGTGTCCCAAAGCCTCACTCTATAGATTTCCTGCTCATGCTATACGAGCGGCACTTCTCAACCGTTCCATCCATAACTATGAAGATATATGACGGTCTTGAGAAAGAAGAGATCAGGGACAAGCACCCTGATATATCCCTTTACGACCACTCAAAACTTACTGCGGCTATTGCAAGTTGTATGTATCGCTACTATAACGAAAAATACCAGGAGAAATGGAGTAGTAAGGTTCTGTTAAGAAATGAGATTTTAGAGGTTCCTCGAGATGTTCACCCATACCTTCTGATAGGAGGAGACATATCAGGCGTTCAGAGGTTTATCTATACAATAACATCCAAAAGGGCATTAAAATCACTAAAGGGAAGGTCGTTTTATATCGAGCTCTTAGCTGAACATGTTATCTCAACCCTGCTCAATGAGTTGGGCCTTACAAGGTGCAATCTTATATTTTCAGGCGGAGCACACTTCTACATACTTTCTTATAATACCTTATCTGCAGAACAGGCGATTAAGAAAGTGAAGAAGAGGATCGATGACTTCCTGTTTAAGGAATTCAAAGGTAGCCTTCAGCTTCATCTTGAATATATGGAGTTTCACCCCGATGAATTTGAAGATGCCTCTCCCATATGGAATAAGCTGTCTGAAAGAATTGAACAATCCAAGAAGAGGAAGTGGAGCAATAGGCTTGAAGATATAATAAAAATGGAGATGCCCCATGAAGATTGCCTCACAGGATCATGCGAAGTATGCTTTAGGGAAGATCTGCCCGTAAAGGAACTTAGAAAAGAAGACGAGGAACTAAAGATTTGTGAACCTTGTTTCTCCCAATATCATCTCGGCGAAATGCTTACAGGGATTTCAAAAAAGCGATTCCCTGTTTTATATAAACTTCCTTTTCGGCCAGAGGATAGATTCATAAAGATAGAAGATACTTATTATCAACTGAAGAGTGGATGGGATCCGCTGATTCATCAAAATGCAGATGCTGTCTATAGGATAAATGACCTTATTATAAACCACTACTCCCATCCAAAATCAATTTTCCTTCCCCTTGGTATCTACCAGCATGAAAAACTTGGAGAGCTCGAAGATGCTTCGGATACTTTTGGTATCAAACGAATTGCCGTCATTAGGATGGACGTTGATAATCTTGGTAAAATCTTCTCCAAAGCTATACCTGAAGGAGATAGGTCTTTTTCCCGTATGGCTTCTATTTCAAGATATTTAAATATTTTCTTCAAGCACTATTTAAATGATGTTGTTGAAGGGGTGGAAATAGGGGATCCCATCGATGTAGTGAATCGCAATATTAAGGATAGAGGTAGAATGCTTTCCGTTGTCTACTCCGGGGGAGATGACCTATTTTTAATAGGCCACTGGCTCGATATAACAGAATCCTCTTTTGACATAAACCGTTATTTTCAAAGATTTACAGGAAATCCATTTATCACAATCTCCGGTGGTATTGCGGCCAATCACGAGAAGTACCCCGTTTACCAGTATGCAAGGGATGCAGACAGGGCAGAAGATATTGCAAAAAGCGCAGGCAAAAACGCGATAACCCTCTTTAGTGATGTTGCCTTGAAGTGGAATGATGCGGAGAGGGTCATGGAGAGGGTAAAGCTATTTTTGACATTTCTCAAACATAAGGGTAATCATTTTGCAGTGACGGAGGAGAGTTTACCCAAGACATTCTTTTATAGGCTTCTTGCCCTCTCAAGAAGATTTAATGAAGAGGGCGTACTTGTACTTCCCAAAGCTGCCTATCTGCTGTCACGCATTAAAGCTCAAAAGAGCAATATTGACGACAGTTTGGAGATGAAGGAGGCGATTATGAACACTAACAGTAATGAATGGAAAATCACAGAGGCGGCCACATTATGGACACTAATGCTTATGAGGAAAGGAGGTGAGTAGGGATGCCAGATTATGGACAGAGACGTGAACCATCACAACGCGGCGAAAAAAAAGAGTCTCCAGTTTCTGTAATAAGACAAAAGCTTGAGCCATATAAATCAACAGGACTAAAAAATTTATCTGCTGATGAGTTGGTTAATATTGCTGATGAAATGGGTGAATACCTTAAATCTCTTGACTTAAAGACAACGCAAGTAAGAAGATTTCTAGACGGCGTGAGGAAGATTGATGCAGTGTCCGACAAGGGGAAAAAGTTTAGCAAAGATCTGGTTATACTCTTAAAACCAAAACTTGCTTATGCCGCCGGAAGAGATAAAGATAAAATAGGGCCTCTAATGCAGGTATTAGAGCCAGCTATTACCGCTGGTTCAAGAACCTATGAAGATTTTAAAAGGCTTTTAGCCTTGATAGAGGGAATTATGGCTTATCACAAATATTATGGGGGGAGAGACACTTAGGAAGGAGGAATAGATATGTCTACGGAAAGACCACTGTTGGGTAAAATAACGATTTCTGGAAAACTTGAATGTCTCACTGGTCTCCACATCGGGGCATCAAAAGAAAACATGGAGATAGGGGCGATTGACTTACCTGTTGTTAGAGACCCAATTACACGAGAGCCATATGTTCCGGGAAGTTCCTTAAAAGGGAAAATGAGATCACTCCTTGAAAAAGCATTAGGGATAATAGACCGAAGGGATATTGGAACAAAGGGTAATCCCGTCAAGGTTCATGTATGTAATGATGCTGCTAATGCTTTTAATTGTAAACTTTGCAGGATATTCGGTTCTACAGGCAAAGATGGGGGTAAAAACTTTCCAGCTCGATTGATTGTGAGAGATCTAAAATTAACTGATGAAAGTCGTGAACGACTCGGGGACATAGATACAGGGCTTCAATATACGGAATGGAAATTTGAGAATGCAATAGACAGGATTACATCGGCAGCAAATCCAAGGCAGATTGAAAGGGTTCCACGGGGCGCAGAATTCACATTTGAACTTATCTATAACGTAGAAGAAACCTCACAGATCGATGAGGATCTTAAGAACCTTAAACTTGCAATAAGTTTGGTTGAGGCAGATGCTCTTGGTGGGCATGGGTCCCGTGGGTACGGCCAGGTTAAATTTAAAATAGGTGAGATTGAAGGAAAAAAGGAAAAGGGCATCGAAGGTAAGATAGTCGGTAAGACAATCGAAGGATTTCGTGGCGATGTTTCGGCCACAAAAGAAGTAAATTCCTTTGATGAAATAAGTGAAATCACAAAATTATTTAGTAATAAATGACCGGAGGGGAGCTGATGGATGTCTATATTTATAAACTAAAATTCAGAGGACCCACCCATTTCGGCGAAACAGGTATAGACCTTGAGAACGTGAATGAAATGGTCAGTTCAGATACTCTTTTCTCTGCCCTCGTAAATGCTATGAGTGTAATTTATCCGAAAGAGGAAGTAAGTGAGTTCATTAACACATTCAAACAACAACCTCTTTTTCTTCTAAGTTCCCTCTTTCCATACAGCGACGAGATATGTTTTCTTCCTCGTCCAAAGGATGACTCTTACATATCATTGGAATTGAAAAAAGACAAAGGGAAAGAGATTAAAAGACTCAAATGGCTGGATGCAAAAGGTTTCGAGAAGTGGATATCAGGCATCCATTTAGGTGAGGATGACCTAAATAGACTCGTATCACTTCAACAAACATACCGGGACGCCTTTAAACTCGAGATTAGGCCAAGGGTATCCCTTGATAGGGTTACACAGAGCAGCAACATCTATCATTGTGGTTATGTCTATTTTAAGGATAGAGCAGGGCTTTACGGGTTTGTTTCGTTCAACGACCTTTCCGCTATGGAGCCATTTAGAAAATTATTAACAGCACTCAGCGAAATAGGACTGGGGGGCGAAAAGACATATGGCTGCGGATTATTTGATGTCGTCAGTATGGAAAAAGTTTCAGGCATACTTGAAAAGATTCTACTTTCAGATGTTGAAAATTATACCCTTCTTTCTCTTTATCATCCTTCTGGACAGGAAATCCCAGGCATAGACAATTCACTTATTGCCTATGATATTGTGAGGAAGAAGGGCTGGATTACCAGTGGTAGATACGCGCTTCCATTGAAGAGAAAATCAGTCGGATTCTTTACAGAGGGGAGCGTCTTTAGCAGAAAACCAGAAGGCTGTCTTGTTGATGTGACACCGGAGGGTGCCTCACATGATACGTTACAGCATAAGATTTATCGGTATGGTTATGCATTTACATCGCCTATTGGGAGGCAGTAATGGAGATCTTTGAAAAAAAGAGAATGAAACTCACTATTAAATCGCCAATCCATATAGGTAGTGCGGATCAAAGGATAACCCCTTTTGAATATATCCGGCATGGACAATATGTGTTTCAGATTTCAGATGAAAAATTAGCTATTTTCCTTCAGAAAAGAAATCTTATAGACCTTTATGTAAGCGCAGTACAAAAGGAGGGACATAGATTTAGATTAATGGACTTTTTCAAGGGGAAAGGAGTTACTATAAAAGAGGACGATTTGCTCTTTTTAAGCAAAGCAAAGTCCAAAATTATTGGCGACGCCTCAAGGCTGCAGGAATACAGACCGTTTATTACAGACGGATTTGGAAATCAATATATCCCTGGCACATCCTTAAAGGGTGTTATCAGAACGGCGATACTCTATAATGCGTTATTGAATTATAAAACTAATGATCCTAATGGGTTTCAGAGCGAAGTCACTGAGAAGATTAAGAAAACTTCTCAAAGTGATTTTAGAAAAAAAAAGGCATTCATATGGCTCCAGGAAAAATGGCTTGAGAACTTTAAACTTTCTGGCAAGAATAACTCACCCAATACCGATTGGTTGCGAATGCTCCATGTTTCTGATGGTTATCCAGTAAACCTAAAAGAAACAAATCTTATACCTGTTAATATTCTTAAGAAAGAAGTGTCGGGCTGGAAATATAAGACAGAGACTTCAGGCCAGAATACAACCATATGGATTGAAAGCATTCCTACTGATATTGCCATAGAGTTTGATTTGGTATGGGATAATGGACTCCTAAAAAGATTTCAAGAAGAAGGCAACAAAGTTGCACTGCCAAAAGGTATTAATGAAATATTATCCTGTGTCGGTAAATGGTCCGAAGATCTAAGAGGTTTTGAGATTGGTTTTTCAAAAGGGCATAGCCTTGAAAATTGGTATAAAAATAACAGGGCGAATTTCAGAATTGGTTTTGGGTCAGGAATGGTTTCTACTACTATGGCGATGCTACTCCCTGAGGATGTAAGGAAAATGGTCCGAAATCTTTCTGGAAAGAATAAAGGTGACGAAATTGCACCGAAATCAAGGAGGGTGTGGGCCAAAGAAGGGGGAATTATTCCGTTGGGATGGGCGATGGTGAATTAAGCCATAAAATTGGGGACGGGTTCAGATTGGGGATGGCGGATGATGGAGAGTCATCTCATTCAAGATCGTAGTGGAGTTTTAGGGCTCGATTGATATCGAGCATCATTTTATCTTGGAGGCGGCCCAATCTTTTTATGAGACGAATCTTATCGACGGCTCGGGTTTGGTTGACCATGATTTTGGATCGGGTTTTTAATCCACCCGCGCCAGAAGGAATTTCAACTTCGAAGGAATAGACTTTGGTTACATTTGAAGTAATGGGCGATATAGAAATGATTGGAGAGTGAGCATTGTTTATGTCATTGGATACCACAACAGCAGGACGAGTCTTCTTAGCTTCGGCGCCGAGCGTTGGATCAAAGTTGACCAGAAATACCTCCCCTCGCTTAATCGAGGCCATCGGATATCGCCCCTTCAAGTTCCTGGTTAACTCGGCGGATCTCCGCGGAAGCCTCTTCATATTCAGCGGCAAGTCTATTAGCCTTTTGCTCCTTAAGGTAGCGCTCTATGGCCTTGGCAATAAACCGGCTTCGCTTTCTGGGTTCTACATCCCCTGCAAGCTCGTTAAACAACTCTTGCGGGAGACTGATATTAATACGGACAGAACTCATTGTGTCCTCCGAGTGTGTATTTTAATTACATCATAATTGATGACATTAAGAATGTCAATATTCAAAAGATCGGGGAGAGGTGCGGATTCAAGGGAAAGGTCTTAGGTTACAAGACGAGAATCCACTATGAATTCAGTAGATCGGCAGATCAAAAGGATTGCGCGGGTTTTTGGAAAGGATAAACCCCCGGAGGTGAAAGAGAACGTTTCAGTACAGTCCGGTGACGATGCGAGTTTTTTCGTCAAGACGATGAATCAGGTCCGGCGATAAAGCTCCAATTCGGCTGGAGCTCAAGCGTCTTTTGTCCACGCAACGAAGTTGAAACACTTTGATTTTTGAGTCAAATTGGAGGCCGGCAGTGCCTTTGGCGAGAAAGACTTCATGAAAGAAGACTTTTTTCCCCTCGGCTTTGCTGACCGGGGCGACAATTACGAGAGGACCCGCCTCATTGGCAACATCGGGGGAGATGACAACACATGGCCGGGTCTTTTTGACCTCGGACCCGATGGTCGGATCGAGATTTACCCAATACAAATCCCCGCGATGCGGAAAGCTCATGACCACGTCTCCAGAGTAACGTTTTCCCATTCGTCGTTCTCCAGACGATCTTCCTCGGTGGCCTCAGCACAGGCCTCAGCCAGGTGTTTATTGATTGCTTCATGCTTGAGTTTTTCAAGGTATTCTCGAGATGCAAAGGCGAGGAATTCCGTCCGGGTGGAAAATGGATTAATGCGATCGATCTCTTCAATAAGGGATTGATCGAAAATGACCTTAGTCTTTACACCGCTTTGGGCACGAGATTTCATGATTCTTACTCCCAATTAGATAGATAATCATATTTCTGTCAAGGCGTGCATATTCCCGTAATGAAGAAACTATTATACCTCACTATTCTCCCGTGCCGGATAGATTTAAAGCAGCTCATGGGGTAAAAGGGGGCCAGGCGGATGGAATTCAGCGAAAGGATAGATTTCTGGAAACGCTTATTTAAAACTAAACGAGAAGAAGCCGATCAATTCTATTTCAATTCGATATTTGAAGATGTAATCGAACGGTTCCTCCTAAAAGGAAAAGGTCTTGAAAAATACCGTTTCCTAATAAGCCTATTAGGTTTCTCCCCTCAACCTGTCATCCTATTCATCCGCGCAATGAAGCCTGAAAAAGTCCTTTTTTTGCACTCTGAAGAAACAGAATCATATCTGGATGTAATTCAGAAGTGGACTGGCTTGAAACTTACACAGGTTGTCAGAGAAATGGTGGACAGTTCGGATCCCACGGGTGTTTATGTGGCCATCAAGAAATTTGTTGCGTCAAAAAATCCGAGAGAAGTACTTCTGGATATTACCGGGGGGAAGAAGGCTATGGTGGGTGGAGCAGCGATGGCGGGGAACCTCCTCGGTGTTGATACCGGTTATGTGGATTATGAAAGATATCTTCCAGACGAGAGGCAGCCTGAACCAGGGTCCGAATATCCTAACATTCTGAAGAATCCTTTATCTGTTCTGGGAGATATTGAACTGGGAAAAGCAAAGGAGGCTTTCAACCAGTATAATTTCAGTCGTTGTCTTGATATCTTGAACTGCCTGGAAGAAAGAATTGAAGACATTGGGGAAATAAGGAAGTTCAAGTCCTTGGCCGAAACGTATGTTGAGGTAGATGCATTCAATTTTTCTAAAGCCTTAGCGTTAGTTGATGACTTCATGAGAAGATATGGCGAGGACCGAAGGCTGGTCGAGATTGAGAAAGTTCAAGCGACAAGAGACGTCCTGTCGGTATTAGTTGATGATAAACATTCTGATCATGGCACCTACGGCTGTATTAATTGTTATTTCTCAGGAGACAGGTTCGGAGAAAGATCCCTGTTTGATGTGGCGGTTTTCATGATGTACCGAACTATTGAGATGGTTCTTGCGTTCACGTTGAAAGAGTCTGGAATTGATCCGTCCGATCCGGTATACCCACCCGGGATAACAACGGATATATTTAACCGAAAACTTAAAGAAGTTTTTGAAAAAGATTACTACGAAAAGGATCTTCCTCGAAAGATTGGTCTCATGGATTCGGCCATTCTGCTTTCGATTATGGATCATCCGGTTATGAAGACCCTATCATTGAAAGAACTGAAGGGGATAATCAATCTCCGAAATGAAAGCAGGTTTACACACGGATTTCGTCCTCTCGGACAGGACGATCTGAAAAAAATCAGAAGGCTTGCAAGGAAACTTCTCGAAAACTATTTATCTATTAAAGGAAAGCCAATGGTGAAAGAGTATATCCCCCGGTTCTCTTTCCCGAAGATTCAAATATGAAACATTCTGAAGACGTGGATAAAGTTGAAACGATGACAGGAACCGACCCCTACAATCCTCTCCATCATATTGGTTTAGCAAAAGATTATTTGGAACAAGGAGATGAGGAGCGGGCAAGAAAGGTTATCGCAATCAAAAGAAACCTTCCCTCCGACGATCCTTCTGTCCATTTTGAATGGGGAAGGCTCTGCGAAGAGATCGGTATGGCGCGTCAGGCCAGAGAATCCTATGAACAGGCAATTGCCCTGAACCCTGACAACCCTGATTACCATTATCGCGTGGCTCTTCTCTACCATGAGAGGGGGGCATGGGAACGCACATTGAAGCACTTGCAAAAAACCGTTTCACTCTCTCCTGGCAACACTAAGGCGAGGGAGCTGCTTTCCGCCCTTTATCAGGAGGTGGGATTTGCCGGCTCCGCACGATCGATAAGCGGGAAGAAAGAAACGGCAGCTTCAATTCCTCCGAGGCAGGCCCTTACAATAAGTGAAAAGGAAGTTTTACCTTTTATGGGCCTGTTTAAGGGCAAGGAAGTGGGTTTTGCCAGGTATCACTTCAATAAAAGCGGGAATCTGGTTCATACCTTCGTCAATAGACCCCTCGGCATCAATGAGGTATTCAGACATTTAAGGGGAGAAGACTCTATTGGTATATACCCTTTGCGGGCAGACCAAACATTGAAATTCTCTATTATCCGGGTTCGGATACCCTGGCGAAGAATCGTTGGGAACATTAAGGATGCCGGGTTTCTTGCGGTCACGAAAGATAGAGCCCACGATTATGCGAAGAAGGTGATGGAAAATGCCAGAGGCTTTGGTTTCCCTGCCTATTGGGAGAAACCCGGGCAATATGAAAGAAGGGTTTGGTTTTTCTTCGATGAATTTATCCCTCGTGAAATGGGAAAACGTTTTCTCGATGCCCTCCTCCAAAAGATAACCGCTCCTGGGGTGGATCTTGCTGTGGATTGTCTTGTTGGACTGAAAGGGATGGGGATTGGCCTGCAGGAATTTCCGATCATGCTCCCTCTTGGAATCAACCCAAGGGCGGGGGAAAGATGTTTCTTTTTAAATGAGCGGGGTGATTTCTATGAGGACCAGCTTCTGTTTGTCCAAAAAATTAGAACCATCTCCCGCAATGAAATTAAGAAATTCCTTACCTCAGGGGGCGAACTTGAGGATGCTGTCAAAGGCGCAAATGAATCATTAAAAGAGCTTAAGAAAGCGTGCCCTGTGATTGACGAGATCGTAAGAAAAGCCTTCTCCGGAAGAAATCTTCGAGATGAAGAAAAGATGATTCTCTATTTCAGCCTAAAATTTTTAATGGACGGAGAAAAGATGATTCACCATATCTTGGAGAATTGCCCGGATTATAGGCCAGCCAAAGTGAAGCGGATCATTTCAAAGTTAAAAGGAAATCCGATCAGTTGTCCGAAAATCAGGCAGCTCTTGCCGGAAACGACTGCCTACCTCTCCTGCAACTGCTCCTTTGTGATTGACAGGGGAGGTTATCCAAGCCCCCTTCTTCATCTTGATTCTCGATTAGTCCCAACAAAGAGGAACATTTACGATGAACAGGAAAGAGTAGAGGATTCCAAACATAACATTGATGAGATTGAAGGACGATATCAATTCCTTTGCAATAAAATTGAGCAGTTTACGAAAGAGAAAGAAAAATTAGAAGCGATGATGCGGATGCTGAAAGAGGTTCCATAGAGGGTGAGCAATGCCAGAATCCTGTTCACTGTTCATCGTTTAACGTTCATTGTTCATGGTTAGAAAATGAGCATCGTCTATTTGATGGAACAAAATACTACGGTTTCCAAAGAAGGCGGCCGCCTCATTATCAAGAAGGAGGGGGCAGTATCTCATAGTGTTCACCTTTTTAAACTTGAACAGGTTGTTGTTTTTGGAAACATCTTTCTTACACCGGCTGCCATACGTTATCTCCTTAAAGAGGGGATTGACACCGCCTTCATGACAAGGCAAGGTCGCTATCTGGGAAGATTGCAAAGCGCCCTTGGTAAAAATATTGTTCTGAGAAGGGAACAGTTTAGAAAGATGGAGGACGGCGAATTTTGTCTTAAAACTGCCAAAGCGATTGTAAAAGGGAAACTTACTAATCTTAGGGCAGTGTTAATGAGACTGAACCGGCAAAGAGAGAATCTGAATCTTGATAATCAGATTTTATCTATTCGAAATTTGATTCAAAAGATAGATGAAGCCAGCTCACTCGAAACCCTTCGAGGGTACGAGGGTAGGGGAAGCGCTGTCTATTTTGAAGGGTTTTCGAAAGGATTTCTTTCGGAGGAGTTGGAGTTCCCTGGCAGGGTTAGAAGGCCTCCGACCGACCCGATTAATGCACTGCTCAGTTTGGGATATACTCTTCTTCTGAATCAAGTCATAGCAGCCGTGAGCCTGGTTGGTTTTGACCCATATTTTGGTTCCCTTCACTCAGTCGATTATGGTCGTCCCTCGCTTGCATTAGATCTAATGGAAGAGTGGAGGGCAATGATAGTGGATACACTTGTTATGAGTGTATTCAATCTAAAAGCGCTCACCCCGTCCGATTTTGAAGAGAGAACACCAGTTTCAAAAGAATTAACCTCCTCGGAAGCGATAGGCAGCAAGATCACGCCGGATGAAGAATCGGCTGAGGCATCTGGGTCAGAGGATGAAAGAAAAACCGCTGTCCTGCTAACGGACGCTGGATTTAGGAAATTCATAACTCAATATGAGAGGAAGATGGGACAAAAGGTTCAGTACCATCTAACAGGAGACCAGTTATCTTACAGGGATTGCATTCGGGAGCAGGTGCGTCATTTTGCGAGATATCTGAAGGGGGAAGAACCTGAGTATAAGCCAATGCCATTGAAGTAAAACAATGAACCATGGACGATGAACAATGAACCAAAAATGACAGGATACAAAGATGTTGGTGATGATTTCATACGATGTAGTGGAAAATAAGAAACGCCTCAAACTGATGAAGTTCTTAAAAGATTATGGAGAACGAGTTCAGAAGAGTGTATTTGAATGTAACCTTGATCCCAAAATCTATCAACAGGTGAAGACTGGGGCAGAAAAAATTATCAACAAAAGAAAGGACAGAGTGAGATATTATAGAATGTGCAAAGGCTGTGTTGAAAAAATAGAAATATCTGGATGGGGCGAAGTTAAGGAAGAAGAAGAGTTTGTATTGATCTGATGGGAAACCAAAGCGATGGATGACGAATTACATATTGTCGCCAGTTATGACATTAGTGATCCCAAACGTCTGGCTAAAGTGGCCAGAGCAATGAAGAGATACGGAGAGAGGGTTCTCAAGAGCGTATTTGAATGTAATCTTGATAAATTCAAATTTGTTGAGATGAAAGGAGAGATTGATCTAATCATCGAACCTGTAGAGGATAGTGTTCGGTACTATGTCCTTTGTGGGAAGTGCCTGAAAGAAGTGGAATATTCTGGAAAAGGCGAGTTATTTCAAGATGATGAAGAGTTCTTGGTTGTTTGAGGGAATGCCTTTTCGCAAACCATACCCAAAAACAAGGTTTTTTTAGTTTGTTGAAATTAAAGGGGAAATTAGAAAAGAGGTTTTGGGTTAGCGGAAAATGAGATTTTTAAATAGATTCAATAGGTTAGCAGTGAGCTTTGACTTTGATTTTATTGCCCTTTATTATAATTCCAGTTGGATTAATAAAGGTCTGCGGAATGGTCTTTGCAGATCTAATAGAAACAAGCAGAAAGGAGGGCCACTGTTGGAGAGAATGACCTGATTAAGAAGGGATTGCGACAATTCATTTCCATTAACCCTTCCTGCGAGAAATTCATAGTTGGAGAGAATGACCTGATTAAGAAGGGATTGCGACAGGTGGAGGGAGGAACTATCACCTGTGCCCAATCCTCAAAGTTGGAGAGAATGACCTGATTAAGAAGGGATTGCGACAGCTTCTCCATTGTTGTCCATTTGAAAA
>OGCL01002457.1_pt1 | contig 12874 bp, 10 predicted proteins | sample 1570041 | NCBI WGS metagenome assembly OGCL01 (sample SAMN06266162, study PRJEB24511) | hot springs metagenome | isolation source: Hot spring water | place: South Africa: Limpopo | collected 2015-06-22 | reverse complement strand
GAAGGGCTGTTTCAGGATTTTTATAATCGACGATTTTATTTTAATTTTGCTTTATTCTTTATAAAACAATGCCTTATAACAAAGCCCTACAAACTTTTTTTTATAAGGTGTCGTATAAAAATCCTTCAACAGCCCTTCCTAACTTACTTGCTGATTTTACTAAGCTTTTTAGTTCTATCGCCGATTTTGGGTAAGAAAAAAAGGCATAACAATCTTAAATTTCTCCTAATAAACCTTTAAAATAGTCCTTTATTTGTTCATCTGATAGTAATCAGACCTTGCAGATTGCCAATCTTTGCAATCTCTACACATAGGTGGAAGTTCATTATATCTGTGCTCTAAATGAAGGGTTCTTAATTCCTTTAACTGGTTCTGCCAAACTGATTTTAAAGTCTCTTTATTAATATCACCAACTACTACCCTTGCATCCAAATCAACAGGGCATAAAACTACTCTTCCATCATCTGCTATTGACATTGTCTGCATAAGCCAATGGCAGGGAAAACGGTCTTCGTTGCCAAGTATCTGGTTAGGGGCATCAATATTGCCCGCCCAACTTACCTTTGGTCTAATCTTAGCTGTTATCCCATGACTTGTCCAAAACTTAATAAAATCCTCTTTCTCATCAACATTACTATCCATTTCAACAAATTGGACTACGATTTTAGGATGTTCCACTGACATCTCTTTTTTTAACCTAAGCAAAGTAAGGATATTTTTAACTGTTTCTTCATATTCTCCACCAACCCTTAATTTTGCGTATGTCTCAGGTGTTGCTGCATCAACCCCAAAATAAATTGAGTCGAGCCCCACCTCAATTATTTTTTTCGCAGACTCTTCATCCATTAAACATCCGTTTGAGTTAAGAACTACATCTGTAAGTCCCTTATCTTTGGCATATTTCAACATATCAAAGATAGAAGGTTTTGCCTTTTTTAAGACAAAGGGATCACCAAAAAAAACCATCCACACCCTTGCATCCTTATTGTTTTCTGCTATCTCATCAATTATTTTGGTTAATAGTTCCCATTTCATAATACCTTTTTTTCTGGTCATATTCTTATGAACACACATTGAGCATCTAAGGTTACAATAACTTACTGTATCAACTAAAACTACCTTTGGAAATTCAGGTATCTCATCAAGCCTACCCGCTTTCTTTTGTGCCTCAATGATTTCTTCTTTGCTCCTAATTGTTACTTTAGTCATCAAAATTCCTCCCGTATTAAAAATTTTAAAAAGTCAAACTTAATATCTATAATAAGTTAAGTTTGCCTGATTCAGCAAAATTAATTGCCTTGACTATATGACTTTCTTGACCTGCTCAATTACATAATCTTGCTCGACCTCTGTAAAAGATGGATAAAGTGGTAGAGATATTGTCCTTTTACCGATTGACTCTGCAACTGGGAAATCACCCTCTTTAAATCCAAAATGACTTCTGTAATAGCTGAGCAAATGAATTGGTCTATAATTTACTGCTACACCTATACCTTTATCTTGGAGTGATAAAAGTATTTCATCTCTCTTATTCTCATCAACCTGTATTGTAAATAAATGGCAAGCATGGTTTATATCAGACTTAGTCTTCATCAATCTAATACCTTTTAACCCAGTAAAAACATCCACATATCTTTCATACAAACTTTGTCTTTTTTTGAGCAAATCTTCAATCCTTGCCAATTGTCCAATAAGTAAGGCACCTTGAATATTATCCATATTATATTTCCATCCAAGCACCACCATGTCCCAATGCTTATATCTCTTCGTATATCTGTCAGCAGCAGACTTATCAATACCATGAAGACGAAGCATCCTTAAAATTTCATCTTTCTTCGCATCATGAACTGTAATAGCGCCACCTTCTCCAGAGGTGATGTTTTTAGTTGCATAGAAACTAAAGCAGGCAGCATCTCCCAGTTGACCAACCTTGATATTATCTCTCATCCCTTCTATACAATGTGCTGCATCTTCTATAATTATTATTTTATATCTATCTGCTATCTGCCTTATCTTTTTCATATCGCACATCTGTCCGTAAAGATGCACAGGTATTATCGCCTTTGTCTTTTTCGTAATCTTTGATTCGATAAGTTCAGCATTGATATTGCCTGTATCTTCCTCCACATCAACAAATACAGGAGTTGCCCCGGCATGCATGACTGCATTAGAAGTAGCACAAAAACTCATAGGGGTGGTAATAACCTCATCACCTTCACCTATTTCCCATGCAAGCAGTGCAAGATGTAATGCAGCAGTACAACTCGTAAGACCTATTGTATAAGGTAGATTTAAATATTTTGAGAATTTTTCCTCAAATTCAGATACAAAAGACCCTGTTGTAAGAAATATTGACCTTAATACCTCGTCAACCCTTTCTCTATCTTCTTTGTCCACACTGTGTCTGAAAAATTCAATCTTCATTTTTTCTCTGCCTCCACACATAATCCTGTAAATGATGTCATCTTGTCTGATGCCCTCCAGTCAATACCCTTTAAATTATCATCATTACTGTGTCCATAAGTCATTCTGACTATGTTTATAAAACCAGCTTTTGATAGTATCTCTTTAAGAGTTGAAAAATCATACAAAAAACGATGTCCAAATCCGCTAAAGGCATTATTGATAACAAAAATATCCCTATTTGCTGCAATTTCGGGAAAGAAATTTTCAATATGCCATTTGATATACTCTTTCTGAATATCTGTTTTATCAGGAATTTTAAGTGATATTATAATTTCAATATCAGGAGTTATAATCCTCATCTTGCCTTTAGGCTTTAAAATACGATAACACTCCTTTAACATATCTAATGCTTCATTATAGGTGAGATGTTCTATTTGATGCTCGCTAAAAATGTAATCAAAGGACTCATCTTTTATTGAAAAAGGTTTGGACGCATCAAGGTGATAAATACCTTCATTAGTAGGTAGTATATCTGTATTAAACCAACCTGTCAGCTTGTTAGGTCCAGTACCTATTTGAAGCTTACGAACCTTATGATTTTCAGCATATTGTATAAGAGCGCTCTCAAAGTCTTTTTTTAACTCTTTAAGTCTTTTCTTTTCTTTATAGGCATTAATTATTAAATCTAAGTAAAAATTCACAGTACCTTGTCTATCTCATGCTAAGAAAAGCCCTTCCAAGAAAAGCTGCCATCTCACCTCTCGTTATAGCATCATCCACTCTATATTGACCTACTATCTTTGTAATGCCAGTTTCTTTCATCTTTTGGATATATTTAAAGAAGTGATGACTTGAAGGCACATCAGTAAAATATGGAGTTGACTTATATGTAAAATTTTCACCAAAAAGTGCCCTGATTATAAATGCCGCCATCTCCCCTCTTGTTACAGGGTCATTTACCCTATAAATCCCTGTTACTTGAGTAATTGATAAATCACGAAACTTCTGGACATATTTAAAGAAGTTATGATTTAAAGGCACATCTGAAAAGTATGGGGTTAATTTGTAGTTAAATGCCTCTCCCTGAAGTGCCCTGATTATAAATGCTGCCATCTCTCCTCTTGTTACATTATCTGAAGGGCAAAAAGATTTATCCTTAATACATCCAACAGTTATTCCCTTTGAGTATATGGCATTAATATAATTTTTGAAAAAATTACCTGCTATGTCGTCAAAAGTAGTATTACTTTCATCCTTATGCTGTATTACTGTATAAACCTCTTTCCCTAACGATATATTTCCCATTCTCAAAGTATTTGAATTATTAGTTTGCGATGTATAATTAAGAGTTGTATCTGTCAAATTAGTTGATAACCATGTTGCTTGCTGTGAAATCAACCAAATACAACCGCCTTCACCTATTTTTGTCAAACCAACAGAATATGAAGCTGACTCCTTATTTATAGTCTTTGCTGTCTCATGTAATGTAATTTTTCCATTAAGACAATTAGGACTTGAAGCTGCTATGGGGATTTCTACTACAGGTTTGTTTTGGGCATTAGAATATATAAGAAGAAATGCTTCCTTGGGACTATTGCTCGAATAATTACCACTAAAGGTAATAGTGCAAGTTTCATTTGGAAGTACAATAGGGCAACTATTATTGACATAAAACTCGTGGGCATTTACCCCTGAAAAACGGAGTTCACTAATTAACAAACTGCCTGTTCCACTATTTGATATTGTTATACTTCCAGAATTTCCAAATTCTATATCAATAAAAGGGAATGTAACAGAATCAGGAGATACAGCTATGTTTGCTCTTGCTGTAGTATTGCTATTACCAGTCAAACTTACTTCATAATTAGGTATGTGAATGTCATTTGAAACAATTGATAATATTGCATTCTTAGAACCTGCACTGCTCGGATTAAATGCAATCTTAACAATGCATGAACCTTTAGGATTTATATCGGTACAACTGTGTGCTACACTGTAATCAGCTTTATCTTGTCCAGTAATCTGAATATTATTTATCTTTAATATCTGTGAATCACTTAAATTCTTTATAGTCGCAAACCTTTCTGACAACTCACCTGTTTTAACAATACCAAAATCAATCATTTCTGGGGTTATTAAAATATTAGACATATATCCATCCTGAAAAACAGTAAAGAGCTTATTGTTTATTTCAATAGTCCCTTTTCTTGCTGATGATGCAAAGTTAGTTGAAACATTATAAGAAACATACCCGCTGCCAGTACCATTAGTAGCGCCAGATAGAGTTATCCAATTTGCGTTAGATATTGCAGACCAATTACATGAGGCATTGTTGGTTGTAACTGCTATATTACCTGCCCCAGCCCTCCAGTTAAAATTCTCACCAAGTGGATTAATACTAACAGTACATGCGGTAAAAGTTGCATTAACATTGTGTCCTGCACCAGCACTTGAACCGGTTATATTGCATCTCCTTGTAGAATCATTACAACCTGAAACTACACCAGTTGCACCTGACCACCCAACAAAAAAAGAATCTGGCGATGCAATTGCCTCTATTACATTTCCATTTATAGTATTTTGTGTTACACCAACCTGGCAAGTTGATTCATTACTTAAAAAACACTCTTCTAAAAGAAGGGCATTTGGTGGGTTATTAGTCCAAAGTTTTATCGTCCCGCTGCCAGTGCCAGGGTTAGTAATTACAATTGCAGCTTCACTATTGATGACCATCCCCATAAAGAGTAGAAAAATAAATATTTTTAATTTTTTCATCTATTTATTCCTCCCGATAAGATATTCTTTTAATAAATTAAAAGTAGATAAATATTATGGCTGTTTTATGCTTTTATAATCAACAAATTTGCATTATCCTTAAGATAGCGATACGAAAGAGGGCTGTTTCAGGATTTTTATAATCGACAAATTTTATTTATAATTTTTTGATTTATACATTTAAAACAATGCCTTGTAACAAAGCCCTACAAGCTTTTTTTATAAGGTGTCGTATAAAAATCCTTCAACAGCCCTTCCTATCCTTAGCTTTTTAGTTCTATCGCTGATTTTGGCTTTTGCTAATCACATTGACTAAAACTTCTTTTGTGTCCTCATTTTGGAAAACTATTTTATAGTCAAACTGATTAGACTTAAAATAATCAATCAACCGTTTGTAATCATCACCGTTAACAAATATATAATCTGTTTTGTTCATTTTTAACCATTCTAATGTTTTATCATGCTCTATGTGGTAATCTATTTTTTTAACATATTGACTAATATTTTGTGTTGTATAAATACTCATACTTGAAAACTCCAAATAATCATCAACACTTGAAGGTATCCATTGAATCCCAAAGGCAAAATAATCTATTCGAGCTCTTAACTTTTTAGCAGTAACATATTTATTAAAAGCGCTCCCTGATATATCAGTTTTTACAAAATCCTGTTTCCCTTCTGCAACTTCTAATATATAAGCGGAGGCTTGAGACTTAGACTTTTCAGAAAGTTTAGCCCTTGTAATGAAAAGCAAATCACTTTCTGGATTTAAGGCAATATTAAAACCATTATCTCCTTGAGCGTAGCCAAAAGCTATAAAAAGCTGCCCTGACTTATTGTCCTTAGAAGGCCTTAGTCTAATACTGTCCCCTCTTTTTTCAAAGATAAAATCACCATTTCTGGCATGTAACACCATAGGAGGGAGTGCCTTTGCAATATCATTTTTAATAGATGAATTTTTTGATGTCCAATTGGAAATATTAGTGATAAAAGTTGGCTTCAAGTTAATATCTTCCTCTGAGACAATTTTTATAGCACTGCTATTAAATAATGGATGTCCTTGCTGCCTTAATATCGTATAGGTTTCTGCAGCAGTAACCAATGTTTTACCCATTACCTCAGGGATAATTGAATAATAAACAGGTGCATATAAGGAAACTAATGCATTTCCAAAGGGATTTACAAGAACTGTCTTTTTAGGTTCAATTTTTTTTAAGTGTGTAATCATTTTAGTTGACAACCCAAGGGGATTATTACCTTCATTCCAGTTAAATAAACTGTTAGAAGAGGTAAAAGCCTTTTTTACAAATTGCACATAATCATATGATAGTATTGGGGCAAAAAATATAAAAATAGCCAAGATTGAAGGGAAGAGTTCTTTCGTGTTCATAATTTTTCCATTTCTTAGATTTGGGTAATATATGGCAATAAAAGATACTACAAAGGCAATGCTAAAAAGATAAGACAATCCTTTTGATAAAGGTATCTCCATCCGCCACCAAATCATAAAAGCTAATCCAATTATCAATAGGCTTCCATATAAAATCAACAGATTCTTTAAATTGGTGTATCTGACTTGAAACTTCTGAAATAAAACATAAAAACCTGCTCCTATGCAAATATATGAAAATAAATAGATAATTCTTGGCAGTGTAAAATTAATCTCGCTGTATGTCAGGACAATCATAAAAAATTGACTAAATCCCCAACACAATGTGAAAAACCACAAAAGGATATAAAACATTGCAAACTGTCTATCCTCTTTTCTCCCATAAAATATGATAATTATCGTTGAAAAGGCAGACAAAATCAGCCATAAATAAAAATTCCAGCTTTTTCTTATATAATCGTTTATGTGTGAAAATGTTAAGATTTCATCTTTGTTCAATCCCTTTGTAAGTCTTATATCAGAAGGGAAATGAAAGAGAGATCTAACATCTAATATGCTCTGAATGCTATAACTAAAGGCAATCTCTTTAAGTTTAAACTCATCATAACTATGTTGTTGATTCGATGCAAAAGTGCTCATCGCAATATAAAAACCAACTGCAATAACAAAAAATAAGCCAAGTACTACCAAAATCCTCTTATAAATCATTTTTTTCTTCATATTAGGCAATAAGAAAATAGTCAGTATAAAAATAGCTAAATATATGGCAGATTGAAAAAACTCCCTTGTATGCCAAAGAAAAGAAACAAAAAGCAAAAATCCAAAGATCACATATTCTTTAATTCCTGCTCTTCTTATTGTCATCAAGCCAAAACCTGCAATTAATGGCAATAATATTTCCATTGCCGAGTCTGCATGATGTGCCGTTGACATAAAAGACATCAAGCCCCTCAAACTATCCTCCTTAACCCAATCCAAACTTGAGGGAGAAAGTAGAGAAATCCAGCCAATACACATTATAAGAACTGTCCAAATAAGTATCTCTGCCTTAATCTTGTAAGGGAATATATTTATAATCAAAAGATACATGCACGAAAATCCCAAAAGAGGTATCAAAGCCCTTGAGCGTTGAAAAACCAGCAATGGGTCAACATTAATAATTTTAGACCACCCTGCAATTAGAAACTCCCAGAAATGAATTATATTTAAAGGCGGCATCCCTTTGACCAATCCAAGGTCACTTATTGAAAGATTCATTGATATATAATATTTTATATAAGTAAGATGTAATAATTTCTCACCATCAATTGCCATAATATTCTCTCCCCATGAATACAGAACCACACTGATTAATAAAATAATACCCGTTAATAAGGGGATACTGTATCTAAGATGACTGTCTTCTTTTGTAAATTTCCATAGGGGAGATATAAAGTTGCATTCACCGTTTCTAACAAAAAGCAAACCTGCTCCAGCAATTGATACAACAAAAAGCATACTTGACCATAAAAAAATGTTCGTTGAAAATATCAGATTGATTAAAAGCAAGACACCTTCTAAGGCAAGGGTTATTGCAAAAGATAGTGAAATTGTCTCCAGTATATGTCTTGATTTAAATCTTAATATCTCTCCCCATACAAGTCCAGGCATTAAAAAAACCATTAAGGCACCCAGCAAAAATCTAAATGGCGATTCAACTTGTAAAGGTTCGTTAGTGCCAAGAAAAAATACCAAGTTAATAACAACAATCCCTAAATAAACTATCAAAAATATCCTAATATCAGACAACCTCATTAATTGTTACCGTCCTTTTATATGAATTTATAAACCTTTCCTTTTTTTATCTTACCCCTCTTACCGAGGACAACCCATTTAAACCATAATCTCAAGATATCTTTTATTGAATTTAAGATTGATTTAATCTTAGTCCCTTTTGCCACCCCCTCCTTGCGTGGAATAAAACTTATTGGAACCTCTTTTATTGACATACCACTCCAATAAGATTTTATCAATCCTTCAGGATTTGCAAAGGAGCTTACCGCCTCATATCTTATTGATTGAACCCATTTAGTTGGATAAAAGGTTACATTTTGAAAGTCTGATAGAGGCACCCTAAAGAAAAAGCGCACTACAAGATAATTGACAACAGACACAAAGGCCTTTTGTAAATTATCAGACCTTCTTATAAGATGCTTAATCCCAAATAATTTCAATAATCTTGCAACAGGTTTTAAAAAACCTATCTTTACATCTACTGGTTCTGTCCTCACTCCTTGAACTATATCATAGTGTTTTAAGTATTCAAGGTATTCCCTCAATCTTGATATGTCATAACACCAATCTATAGTCTGCCAAAAGAGATATTCTTTTGTTGCCCTTTGTATTGCCCTTCTGCTTGATATGCCAACATTTAGATTACATTCGTTTTGATATATTTTAAGTCTTGGATTTTTCTCTTCTTGAAATCTTTTGGCTATCTCGTAAGTTTTATCGGTACTGCCGTCATCAATTAACACTATCTCATAGTCTTCTACACAGGCATCCATAAGTGCCGTTGCCCTATCAAGATATTCCCAGATGGAATCCTCTTCATTATAAGCCCAACAAAGGAGTGAGACACTTTTGTCAAATCTTGTTTCACTTATAGAGCGAGTATTATTCATGCCACACCATTAGGCAGACTTATAAGTTGTCTTATTCTGGCCTACCAAAGCCTTATTCTCTGGCAATCTTAATGTAATTCCCTCTTTCCTGTCTTTGTTATTATTGGCACTGCCCGCATCCAGAGCTGTTTTTCCCACCAATTTCTATTATCCTTATACCACTTGATAGTTTTTTGCAAACCATCCTCCCAGGATACTTGTGGTTCCCATCCAAGCTTATTTTTTATCTTTGTTATATCTCCCGTATGCCTAAAGACCTGACCAGGTCTATCTCCAACAAATGTTATTATTGATTTATCCCTCTTCATCAACCTAACTATGTCTTCAGCTGCTGATAGTATGCTTCTGTGAACTGATGAGGCAACATTAAATACTTCTCCCTTTACTTTATCTATGTCTGTATGTAAGACCATATCTACAGCCATGCAAACATCTTCAACAAAGACAAAATCTCTCGCTGCTGTTCCATCTCCATGAACTCTTATAGGTTCGTCAACTATACAACTGGTTATGAAGCGTGGAATCGCCTTTTCAAGGTGTTGATAGGGGCCGTAATTATTAAAAGGTCTGATGATAACAGCAGGTATCTCATAGGTTGTCCAGTAAGAATAAACCAATCTGTCTGCCCCTGCCTTTGCCGCTGCATAAGGACTCAGTGGCTTCAGAGGATGTTCCTCATCCATATAATCCTTTTCAGCAGTGCCATATACCTCTGATGTGGAGATATGGATAAACCTCTCAATCCTGTCTTTGTATTTCAACACAGAGTTAGATATCACCTGTGTGCCAATAACATCAGTCTCAAAAAATATATAGTTATCATAAATTGACCTTGTTACATGTGACTCCGCAGCAAAATGCACAACCATATCACTCTGAGACATGAGGGTATCTACAAGTTCAGCATTTCTCACATTGCCATACCAAAATACAAACCTGTCATCACAGTCTTCAGCGCATAGATTAACAGGTAGATTTTCAATACTTCCAGCATAAGTAAGTGCATCGAGGACAATTATTCGATATTCAGGGTATTTGTTATAAATATGCCTTACAAAATTACTTCCTATAAAACCCGCTCCGCCTGTTACAAGTATCGTTTTTTTCAATTATATGCCACCTCCAGTATTTTCTTATGAGTTAGTATATCCAAACTATCACTTCCGTGATTAAAAAGCAAATCTATTATAGCCAGATAGGGGACAAAGTCTCCATATAATTGTTTATAAACGGGATGTTTGTAATCTTGAAATTCTACCTTTATGCCCTTTTGTGCAAAATAGTTAGTATCAATGTAATTTCTCCCTGCTGCCCCTTCATAAAAGGTATCGCCATCAAAAAGCTTACAAATAAAAATAAGCCTGTCCATCTTATTGTTTGTCTCTTTTTTAATCCCTAATGATGACGACAGGACAATCTTTTTTTCACCCATACCAAGCCATTCCAAGATTTTCAATATAATGTGCATGTCTATGTCTATCAAAAACTCCCAATGTTTAACATACACATCTTCAAAGAATGAAAGGTAGTTTCCCAAAAAGGGAGATCTTGAATAACTCATCATTATTGACTTAAGGTGTTTTTTCCTCCAATTCTCCTTATTGTCAATCCTTACATCCTTGATAAGGGGCATTTCTGATAATTTTACATGAACAGGTACTGTCAACCATTGAATTCCATTGGCAGTCTTTATACGATTGCGATTTCTCCAGCCTTCTTTGTCATACTGGACATCATCATAGATAACAAAGACATCGCTCCTATAAACCTGTTCAAAAAAACCAAGCCAAGGCAAATAACCTGGCTGAAGGATACCTATTGTCTTACCCATCATTTACTTGTCACTGACACAGCCTTCGCTTTCCTGAAAACTCAGCACCTCTTTTCTCTTCGATTCAGCTGTCTTTATTATCTTCCAATAATTATGTTTCCAAGAGCGATATTTCCAGTCAGGGCAGTCTCGACACATCTGTATCTCCTTTGCCTTTTTCTCAAGGTGTTTCTGTCTGTAGTATTCAAAACCCTCACCATGCCAGATTTCTTTGATGCTTTTTTCGTGGACATTTCCCATATCCGTAACTGCAGCTATGTCAAAGCCACAAACCATTACCTTGCCCCTTGAATCAATGTTTAACCTCTCAAAGATAAAAGGACAGGGTATCATCTCTTCTGGAGGCAAATAAGGCGTAGAGTCTGCAGATTTATTAGGGTCATTTATACCCCATGTGAGGTATTTTCTCTTTTGGAAGGTATCCACTATTGGCTCCCAGTATTTTGCAACTTCATCAATATCCACCCCAACCTGATTCACGCCACTTGCAATAATCTTTGTAGCGCTCTTAAGTTTGTTCCTCATATCAACCATTCTTTTTACATTTCTGACAAGTGTATCCCAATTTAGCCCTGTCCTGACCTTTGCGTATGTCTCTGGGTCTGAGGCATCTACGCTAAACTCTATCATATCAATCTGTGCCTCAAGAAGACGGATACTGTCTTCTTCATCAAACCTTGAACCATTAGTAATAAGCCCTACCTTTGCACCAACCTTTTTTGCGTACTCCATTAATTCTACAGCCTTTGGATGAAGCATTGGCTCTCCGCCGCCTGACATCCTTATCCATGCCCCATATTCACCGCACTGCTCTGCAATTATCTTGAATGTATCGTCATTCATCAAGGGTCTATCCTTATAATCAGCCCTAATTTCTGAATTTGTATAGGGACAGTTGGGGCATCTTGCGTTACATATATACACAAACGATATTACACACATCATCGGAAATTCCATTGCCTCATTTCTGATACCGTATTGTTCTTGTTTATGTTGCAGCATTTTATCCATTTCTGCCCCTTTTAATCTATTATTAAATTTGCACCAATAATTTTTTGTATTTAACACCATCGTATGAAATGCCATTATGATTCCTTGTTTGTGCGCCTTCGTTCAGGAAACCGCTTTTTTCAAATACATGTTTTGCAATCATATTATCTTTCAATACCCATGCCCAAATGTAGGGCAGATTCCTACTTGCTGCTATGTCCTCGGCAATGGAAAGAAGCATAGTACCAATCCCTTTATTTCTTTCTTTCGCAAAAAACGCTACCTCTCCTTCCCTGCCAAGATATAAGATTACCACGCCTTCAAGCACTTCGCCATCAACTACTCCCCTTATTTCCACATCCTTGCTCTGAAGCCATTTTATAGTATCGTTTTTATTTACAAATGATGTAAGCAGCATGTCTACATAACTGTTCCTTAGATGGATATATTGCTCTATGTATTCCGTCTCCCCTTTTAGGTCTATCACTCTCATCGCTCACCTCTGTCTATCACACCTTAAACAAATCAACAGTTCCCCACTCCGACTTAACCTCTACAATTTCATTTATTATCTTTAAAAAAATAGCAATTATCCTTCCGTTTGTCAACTTATAACCAAAACAAACCCATTCTTGAATAATAAAGTAGTGAGTTAGTTTTTAAGATAGGAAGGGCTGTTTCAGGATTTTTATCATCGACGATTTCTATTCCCAAAATCGACGATAAAACAGTAGCAAGTAAGATAGGAAGGGCTGGTGAAGGATTTTTATACGACACCTTATAAAAAAAGTTCCTAGGGGGCTTTGTCATAAGGCATTG
>OGCL01002456.1_pt1 | contig 12875 bp, 5 predicted proteins | sample 1570041 | NCBI WGS metagenome assembly OGCL01 (sample SAMN06266162, study PRJEB24511) | hot springs metagenome | isolation source: Hot spring water | place: South Africa: Limpopo | collected 2015-06-22 | reverse complement strand
CGGCCTGACCCTGCTGGTGGGCGCCGAGGGGGGACTCTCCGAGGCGGAACAGGCCCTCGCCATCGCCCAGGGGCTGCAAGGGGTACGCCTGGGGCCGCGGGTGCTGCGCACCGAGACCGCCCCCCTGGCGGCCCTGGCCGCCATTCAGGCGCTGTGGGGAGATTTTCGTTAGTGCGTAGGGGTTGCGCTGGAACAGAGTATCTACTGGCTGGTGGGCGCCGAGGGGGGACTCTCCGAGGCGGAACAGGCCCTCGCCATCGCCCAGGGGCTGCAAGGGGTACGCGCCTGGGGCCGCGGGTGCTGCGCACCGAGACCATCCCCCTGGCGGCCCTGGCCGCCATTCAGACAAGGTTCCGGTTGGGACGGCAAGCCACGGCTTGCACAAGCTACGCCCCCCCGAACAGGGTCAAGCCCCCCTTTGACTCGGCGGCCATGACCCCATTTCGGAAAAAGGGTAAAAGAAAAAAAGCAAAGGATTACGTCCTCACCGCCACCACGCACAACACCCGGAAGCCTTGTTTGCCGTTCGGGTTGGAGTAGCAGAGGCGGAAGGCTGAGCGGCAGAGGTTCGAAGTGAGGAGCCAAGAACCGCCACGAAGCAGCCGGTGATCCCCAGAACCACCCCCATCCCAGGCCGAGCCATCCGTCGGCGCGCCCTGGTAGTTGCCATGCCAGCGGTCCTCGCACCACTCCCAGACGTTGCCGTGCATGTCATGGAGGCTCCAGGGGTTGGGTTTCTTCTCCCCCACCGGGTGGGTCTTACTTTCGGCGTTTCCGTCGAACCAGTCATAGTGCCCCAACTGCCCCGCGTTGTTGCCGAGGCTGTATTCGGTGGTGGTCCCGGCCCGGCAGGCGTATTCCCATTCCGCCTCGGAGGGGAGGCGGTAGGTTTGGCCGGTCTGCTGGGAGAGCCGGACAATTCCAGCTTCTTCAGGGTCAGCAGGGTCGCCTTGGCGAGCAGATGCACCGAGTTGAGCAGTCGCCGCCGTTGCGCCTCATGGATGGCATAGAGATTCGCATCCCCTTGCTGCCGCGCCTCCTCCCCCTCAAGTTCGGCTCGTTCGCGTTCCGCCTGGCGAAACTCCTCCGCCTTGCTCGCCACCGCCGCCCTGACGTCTTCCGCCATCTGCGCAAAGAAAAGCTGGAAGGCGTCGCTGTTGAGCGTCAGGTGTTCGATCAGTTGCCCATAATAGCGGGTGATGTTCTCCAGCTCGCTGAAGCGGGCATCTAGGTTAGCCGGCGTCACCGGGCTTGGCCGCGGACGCCAAATCCGGGTCAGCAATCCGCCATTCTCGACCGGCCGCGGATTAGCCCCTGCGAACGACGGATTCCCGCCTCCAGGTGCCGTATCTCCTCCCCGTAGAACTCCGGGAGTTCGTATTCGCGCTGGTAGATCTTGATCTTGGGCATAGGAAATTCCGTGCTTCAGCCCCCCACCAGCGACTGCACCGCCCGTTCCAGGGCATCGAGGTCGGGGATCCAGGCCTCTTCGCCGAGGATCTTGACCTGCCGTAGCACGAAGATCCCCAAGTTCCGCGGGGGCTCCAGGGGGGCGATGTTCTCTTCGCTGGCGCGCACCAGGCGGGGGATGTTGTGCAGCAGCACGCCGATGTAGGGGAGCTTGGGGTTGCCGTTGAGGGTGTTGCACACCGCCACCCGGCTGTGCCGGCTGGGGGCCTCGGCGGGGAGGCCGAGCAGCCGCTCGAAGGAGACGAGGGGCAGGATCTGCTGCCGCCACACCTGAGTGCCGAGGAACCAGCCGGAGGCGGGGCGCGACTCCTGTTCCGGCTTGCGGTAGCCCACCACCTCGGAGACCGCGGCATTGGGCAGCATCAGTTGCCCCCCCTTGAGGGGCAGCAGCACGGAGCGCACGTCGGGCCCCCGAAAGGTCGACACGCGGGGTTGCGTCATGCCTTCACCTCGGCCACCACCTCATGGATGTTCTCCAGCAACTGCGTCTCCTGATAGGGCTTGCCGAGGTAGCGCTTGACGCCAAGCCCCATAGCGATGTTTTTGTGCTTTTCGCCGGTGCGGGAGGTAATCATGATGATGGGGATGTCCTTCAGTTCCTCCGAGTGCTGGCAGTGGCGCGCCAGTTCGTAGCCGTCCATGCGCGGCATTTCGATGTCCAGCAGCATTACGTCCGGGTGGACCTCGTGCAGTTTGGATACCGCGTCCACGCCGTCCTTCGCCGTCACCACCTCCATGCCGTGGCGCTGCAACAGGCGGCTGGTGACCTTGCGCACGGTGATGGAGTCGTCCACCACCATGACCAGCAGTTTTTGCGGCTTCTCCTCGACCACCGCCTCTTCCACCACCGCCTCGGCCTTCACCACGGTCTGGGCGGCGTCCATACGCACCAGGGCGCTGACGTCGAGGATCAGTACCACGCGGCCGTCGGCCAGGATGGTGCCGCCGCTGAGCCAGCGCACGCCGCTCAACTGCGGCCCGAGGGATTTCACCACGATTTCGCGGTTGCCCAACAGCGAGTCCACTTGCAGGGCCACGCGGTGTTCGGCGGCCTTCACCAGCAGCATGGGGAACCACTTTGGGGTCTCCGGCAGGCCGCTGCTGGCGGTGCCGAGGATGCCGCCGAGGTAGCGCACCCGGTACAGGTTGCCGGCGTACTCGAAGCCCTCGCGCCGACCCTCGTAGCAGTCCAGCAGGTCTTGGCGGGAGATGCGTACCACGCCCTCGATGCCGGAGTGGGGCACGGCGTAGATCTCGTCGCTGAGGTTCATTAGCAGGGCGTCGGTGACCGCCAGGGTGAGCGGCAGCCGCACCACGAAGGTGGCGCCCTTGCCCCACTGGGAGCGGATGCGCAGGTCGCCGCCGAGTTGTTTGACCTCGCTCACCACCACGTCCATGCCGACGCCGCGGCCGGCCACTTGACTCACCTGGTCGGCGGTGCTGAAGCCGTGCTCCAGTACGAACTGCATCAGGTCGTCGTCGGAGATCTTGGCCCCTTCCTTGAGCAGGCCGCGTTTGATGGCCTTTTGGCGGATCTTTTCCAGATTGAGGCCGGCGCCGTCGTCGCCCACCTCGATGATGACGTCGTTGCCCTCCCGCGACAGGGTGAAGTGGACTCGGCCCATCTCCGGCTTGCCGATGGCGCGCCGCTGCTCCGGGGCCTCCACGCCGTGGGAGATGGAGTTGCGCAGCAGGTGCTCGATGGGGCCCACCATGCGCTCCAGGATGTTGCGGTCGATCTCCGCTTCGGTGCCGGCCACCTCCAGGTCCGCCTTCTTGCCCACCGAGTCCGCGGTCTGCCGCACTACCCGGCGCAGGCGCGCCACCGTCTGGCTCACCGGCACCATGCGGGTGCGCATCAGGCCGTCCTGAAGGTCGGCGGAGATGCGCGACTGTTGCAACAGTAGGGTGTCGGTGTTGCGTTGCAGCAGTTCCATCGCCTCGTTGAGGCTGGAGAGGTCGGTAACCGTCTCCATCAAACTGCGCGACAACTGCTGCATGGTGGAGAAACGGTCGAACTCCAGCGGGTCGAAATCCTCGCCCAACTCGGCGCTGCGCTCTTTGTCCCGCTCGATGCGGAACAGGATCTGCGCCTCGTTTTCGATCTCCAACTGGCGCAACTGGTTGCGCAGACGGTGGACGGTCTGTGCCATTTCCGCTAGGTTAAACCCGAAGGTGCTGTTCTGCTGTTCGATGCGGGCGCGGTAGATGCTGATCTCGCCGGAGAAGTTGACCAGTTTGTCGAGCAGTTCCGGGTTGACGCGCACCTGTTCGCGGGCCGGCGCCCGCTTGACGCCTGCCTCGGGCTCGGCGGCCGGCTTGGCGGCGGGCTCCGCCGCCGTCACCGCCGCCGTCTGCTCCGCCGGCGCGGCTTGGGGCGGCGCGGCCGGCGCCGCCGGAGCGCCGCGGAAGGCGTCCAGCTTGGCGATTAGGTCTCCCGCCGTATGCACCTGCCCGCTGCCACGGACCTCCTCGATCTGCTCCGCCAGGCGGTCGGCCACCAACTGCGAAAGCGTCAGACTCTCCGGACCGCCAGCGATCTCCCCGTGGCTGATGGCCACCAGCAGGGACTCGAAGGCGTGACTGAGATCCCCCACCGCCAGGATGCCGGCCAGCCGCGAGCTACCCTTAAGGGTGTGGAGGGTTCTTTGCAATTGGGCTAAAGGGCCGCTATCCTCCGGCGCGGCCCGCCACTGTTGCAGGGTCTGTTCCAGCGCCTCCAGCAGGTCGCGGGCCTCCTCCAGGAAGGCGTCCAGCAGTTCCGGGTCGCTCTGCACCTTGACCAGCCGCCGCTCGCCCGCCGCCGGCGCGGCCGGTACGGGGGCCGCGACCGGCTTGGGCGCGGCTGGGGGAGTCACCGGGGCCACTGGGGTCTCCGCCTTGCCCAGCAACCGCTCCAGATCCTGTAGCAGGTCGTCCGCCAGCAGCACCCGGCCGCTACTGCGCACCGCCTCCACCTGGGCCACCAGGCGATCGGTCACCCGCTGGGCAAAGGCGAAGGTCCGCTCGTCGCTGGCCAGGCCGCCCTTGCCGAGGCCATCCAGCAGGTTTTCGAAGGCATGACTGAGATCCCCGATAGGGAGGATCCCGGCCAGCCGGGAGCTGCCCTTGAGGGTGTGCAGGGTGCGTTTCAAACCCGGTAGGGCGCTGGTGTCTTCCGGGGCGCGCCCCCATTCCAGCATGGCGGCGTCGATATGTTCCAACAGTTCCTGCGCCTCCTCCAGGAACACCTCCACCAACTCCGGGTCGCCGCTGACCTGCTGGTATTTCGGCGCCGCCGCGGCCGGGGGCGGCGCCTGAACCCGCGCCGCGACCAGGGCCTCGTCCGGCATTGGCCCCGGCAGCGGGGGTTGGGGCTTTGGCGGGGGCGAAACCGGGACCGGCGGCTGAATGGCGGGGGCCGCAACCGCCACCGCGGGCGGCGTCGGAACCGGCGGCGGGGGCGGAACAGGGATCGTAACCGGCGGCTGGATGGCGGGGGCCGCTACCGGCGCCGCCGGAATCATCGCGCGCGTCCCCACCTGCCGCAATTCGTCCAGCAGGTCATCGGCCAGCAGTACGCGGCTGCTCCGGCGTACCGCCTCCACCTGGGCCACCAGGCGATCCGTGGCCCGCAGGGCGCAACTGAAGGCCTCGTCGTCGGCCGGCGTCTCGCCCCGTTCCAGCCCTTCCAGCAGGGTCTCGAAGGCGTGGCTGAGGTCGCCGATGGGCAGGATGCCGGCCAATCGGGCGCTGCCCTTGAGGGTATGCAGGGTGCGCTTGAGGGCGGGAACCTCCCGCAACTCCGTCGGATGCTCGCCCCACTCGACCAAGGCCCGATCAAGCTGCTCCACCAGTTCCTGGGCCTCTTCGAGGAAGATCTCCACCAGTTTCGGGTCTTCCGTCACCGGCACCGAGGCGATGACCGGGCGCGGGGCCGGCGGCGGCAGCGCCGCCGCCTCCGCCGCTGCCAGGGCCTGTTCGACCGCCAGTTCCGCCGCGGATTCTCCCTCCAGTTCCAGCACCTCCTCCATGACCTCCACCGGCGCCGCGACCGGCGGCGGCAGGGCCAGGGACTTCGCCTCGTCGCACAGACGGTTGGCCTGCTTCACCAGGCCGGCGATCTCGGGCAACACGGCGCCGGGCTGGTTGACGCAGGCCAGCACCTCGCGCATGGCGCGGATGGCGTCGCGGAACAGCGAATGTACCCTGGGATCCGCCCGCATTTCCCGCACCATCAGCTCCTTGACCAGCCGCTCGCAGGCGGAACTCAGGGTGCTGATCGGGATCACTTCGGCCAGCACCGAGCTGCCGTGCAGGGTGTGGAAGGCGCGCGCCACGTCACGGGTCACCAGATCACTGGCATCCTCCGCGGCGCAGCCGTCCAGGAAGCGCTCCAGGGTGGTCAGATGATTGTTGCTTTCGCCGGTGAAGATTTTCAACAACACCGGGTCGATGCGGATGGGCGGGGGCGCGGGCTCGGCGGCGACCGCCTTCGCCACCTCGGTCAAGGGGGCCTCCGCGACAGCCAATGCCTCCGGCTCCAGCAAGCCGATCTCGATCTCCTCGGCGGCGGTCTCGGCCAGTTCGGCAAGGGCCGCTTCCAAGGGGGCGGGGGCCTCCTCGACCGCCAGCACCTCCAGTTCCGGCAGGCCGATCTCGATCTCCTCGGCGGCGGTCTCGGCCAGTTCGGCAAGGGCCGCTTCCAGGGGGGCGGGGGCCTCCTCGACCGCCAGCACCTCCAGTTCCGGCAGGCCGATCTCGATCTCCTCGGCAGCGGTCTCGGCCAGTTCGGCAAGGGCCGCCTCCAGGGGGGCGGGGGCCTCCGCGACGGCCAATGCCTTCGGTTCCGGCAAGCCGATCTCGATCTCCTCGGCCACGGGCTCTTCCGCTTTGGCGGGGACCGTCGGCGCCGCGGGGGGCGCCACGGGGCCTGCCGCCAGTTCCTGGGCGCGGGCCACCACCGTACGGTATTCCACCCGCGGGGCACGGCCGCGCGCCAGGGCGTCGTGGAACTGTTGCAGGCGTTCCAGGGCGTCTCCCAGCAACTCGAACACCGCCGCGTCGGCCGCCACCTCACCGCCGCTCACCCGCTCCAGCAGCACCGCGCAGGCGCCCGCCAGGGCGGTCATGCCGATGGCGCCGATGAGTTGTCCCTTGCGGGTCAGGGTCGCAAAGACATGGCGGAAGGTCTCCAGCGCATCGGTATCGCCGGGCTTTTTCCGCCACACCGGCAGATAGTCATGCAACAGGCCGATCTCGTCCCGCGCTTCCTCTACGAAGATCTCCAGCACTTCCTCCGACACGCCGGGGGGCGGGAAGACCTCGGTACGGGGCGGCAGGTTGATCTCGATGCCCAGGGCCGCCAGTTCCGGAATCAACGCCTCCAGCACCGCGGGCTGACCAAAACCGGTAGTGGTCATCAGTTCCGGCAGCGGTTTCTCCGCCGGCGCCGATTTCATTCGCACCTCCGGCGCGCACTCGTCCACTGCGGCCACCGCGGGGACTGCCTCGATTACCTCTTCCTGCACAACAGTTTCCACCTCTTGATCGGCCGGCGGCTCCGCCGCCAACCCGGCCGAAATCTCCTCGATGGCCTGCTCTAGCGAGACCTCTTCCACCTCTGGAACCGGCAGGGTCTCCTCCGCGAGCGCCACTGGGGTCTCTTCGATCACTTCCTCCAATGGGATCTCCGCGACCTCGGGAACCGCCGGGGACTCGCTCGCCCGTTCCACCGATAACCCCTCGACGGCCTGTTCCAGCGAGATCTTTTCCCTCCCCGGAACCGGCGAGGTCTCCTCGGCGACCAGTTCCAGCGGGGCCTCTTCGGCGACCTCCTCCAGCAGGAAGTCCGCCACCGCGGGCACGGGCGGTTCCGGCGCCAGCGCAGCAAGCGCCTCCTCTACCGAGATCCCCGTGATCTCCGGTGCAATAGACGCCTCGGGGAACAATGCCTCTGCCGCCTCCTCGCCCACCATCTCCAGGGAGATGGCTTCCAGCTCTGGGACGGCCGGCGCCTCTTCGGCCAACAACGCTAGGGAGATTTCTTCCGCTTCGGGAAAGGACGCGATCTCCTCGGTCACCTCCCCCAGGGCGATCTCCTCCACCTCGGGGGCGGACGGGGGTTCCCCGGCCAATAACTCTAAAGAGATTTCTTCCGCTTCGGGAAAGGACGCGACCTCCTCGGTCACCTCCCCCAGGGCGATCTCCTCCACCTTGGGCAGGGGGGCCGCCACCACGACCTCCTCCGCAACGTGCAACCGGGCCGGCTCCGCGCCGGCGGGCGCCTTTTCAGGCGCGGCCGCCGGCGCGGACGGCTTTGGGGGCGCCCCCTTTTCCGCCACCGCGGAGGGCACATATTTGGGATCGGCCAGACGGAAGCCATGTTCCCGCAATGGCCTTACGTCCAAGGGGGGCGGCGAGCCGGACTCCTGGGCGTCGATCAAACCCGGCAGCACCTCGATGACCCGCGCCATCACGTTCAGCAGTTCTTCCGAGACCTTGACCGTGCCGTCCAGCACCCGATTGAGCAGGTTTTCGATGGACCAGGCAAGCTCGCCGATGGTCAGCGCCCCGGCCATGCGCCCACTGCCCTTGAGGGTATGGAAGGAGCGGCGTATTACAGTGAGGGCCTCCTTGTCCTTCTGGTCGGCGCGCCAGCGGGGGAAGTTTTCCTTGATCTCCCCGATCACCTCCCGCGCCTCTTCAACGAAGATCTCCAGGATCTCCGGGTCCACCTCTTCCAGGGGCGCCAGCGGCTCCTCCGCCACAGCCATCTCTTCCGCCGCTGCCTCCTCCACCGCCTCCTCCACCGCCTCCTCCGGGGCCTCGGCGAGGGGCGCCAAGGCAGGCGGGGGCTCTTCCTCGACCTCGAAGAGGGTGAGCGGTGCGGCCTCGATCTGCTCCGGCGCCGCTTGGGCCACCGCCTCCCGCGCAGGAACCTCCGGGGCGGCCGGCACATAGCTGGGATCCACCAACAGGAAGGCGCGGTCCATCAGTCCGCGCACATCCACATCCGGCGGCCGTCCCTCCTGTTGACAGGCGATCAGGCCGGGCAGGGCCTCGATGGTGAGGTTCAGCACCTCCAGCGTCTCACCGGATACCGCCAGCGCCCCTTCCAGCAGCTTGTTCAGCAGGTTCTCGATAGACCAGGCGAGTTCGCCAATGGTGAGCGCGCCGGCCATGCGTCCGCTGCCCTTGAGGGTATGGAAGGAACGACGCAGGTTCGCCAGGGCGTCGCGGTTTTCCTGATCGCTCCGCCAGCGCGGGTAGTTGTCCTGTATCGATTCCAGAACCTCCTGCGCCTCCTCCAGGAACACCTCCAGAATCTCCGGATCCACATACTCCAAGGCCGGGCCCGCCGCGGGCAGTTCCAACGCCGGGGCCGCTGCCGCTTCCGCCTTGGACGCCCGCTCCAGGGGCGCGGCGAGGGTGGTATCGGTGATCGTCCCCGGCAGTTCCGCGGCGACGGCCTCCGCCGCGGGTTCCGCCGGGGCGGCCTCCGCCTTGGCCATGGCCTCGCGCACGTTGTCCGGCTCGGCGAGGCGGAAGGCCTTTTCCATCAGCGGCTTGGCATCGTTCTCGGGGCGCCCGCCGGTGGCCTGCGACTCGATCAGGCCGGGCAGCATCTCCACCGCCTCGTCCAGCAGTTGCAGGATGTCGGGGGAGACCCGTACCGTCTCGTCGATGACGCGATTGAGCAGGTTCTCGATGGACCAGGCGAGTTCGCCGATCACCGCGGCGCCCACCAAGCGACCGCTGCCTTTGAGGGTATGGAAGGAACGGCGCACAATGGTGAGGGCCTGGCGGTCGTCGCGATCGGAACGCCAGCGGGGGAAGGCGTCCCGGATGGTCGCCAGCACCTCGCGCGCCTCTTCGACAAAGATCTCCAGGATCTCCGAATCGATCTCCTGCAGGGCCGGCTTGGCGGCGGAAGGGACGGCCTCGGGGACGGGGGCGGGATGCGGGGCCGGCGGCGCCTCGGCCACCTCTTCCAGCACGGGACGCACGGCGGCCGCTTCTTCCGCCGCGACCGGCGGCATCGGCTCCAGGCCGAGCCCCTCGGCGGTCGTCTCCCCCACCAGTGTCTCTTTCGCGTCGGTAGCCCCCAGCCGATCGAGGGATTCCTCGGCGATGCGCAGGATATCCCCCTGTACGCCACGCCCCTCGGCCACCGACTCCATGAAATACTCGATACTGGTGATGGCGTCGGCGAAGACGTTCAGCCGTTCGCTGTCCAGGGTGACGCGCCGGCCGATGATCTGGCCACTGACGAAACCGGCGATCCGCCGCAACAGCCCGGAGACCTCGAACAGCTTGAGCATGTCGAAGGCGCCGGCCATGGTGCGGAAGCGGCCGGGTACCTCGGAGAGCAACTGAATGCTCTCCGGGGCCTCCAGGTAGGAGAGGACGGCCTCCTTGCTCTTGCGCATGTCGATGCCCACCTCGTGGATGACGGCGGACACCAGTTTTTCGTACTCGCCGGCGGGCAGCCGCAGTCGCTTGTGGGCCGCCTCCGCTCCCTCCTCCGGCGGCTCCGTCCGCTGCTCCAGCCCTACGGTGGTGAGGTTCTCCAGAGAGGTCTCGACGAACAGGATGTCGCCGGCCATTTCCATGAGATCGGAGTCGTTGAGCAGCTTGCCCAACTGGGTGGCCTCCTTGATCCGCTGGGCATGCCGCATCAGGCGTTGCCGCAACGACCCTTGGCCGGCCATGCTGAGGGTGTCGGCCACCTTGCGCAAGGGCTTTTCCAGGGCGCCCAACTCCTCTGGATCCTGACTGCGACTGCGGATGAACAGGTCGAGGCTGTCCTTGATGCCGGTGAGGTCGGCCCCCAGGGCCGCGCTCAGGGCCTTGAGCATATCCAGGTTGGGGGCCGCCACCGCCGGCTTGGCGCCGGGCTTGGTGGCGGACACGAACTGCGCCAACTGGAACTGTTGCCGTACCTCTTGTACCAAGGGGTCGGCGCATTCGGTGACGGCAATGTAATACAGCAACTGGCGCAACAACTCCACGGGCGGCTGCGCCACCACCGCGGACTCGCCGCCGTCAGCGATCTGCTTGAGTTCCCGATCTACTCGCCCGATCAGCTTTTTCATCGGGGCGCCCGCGCCGGGGCCTTTGTCGAGGGGCAGGGAGAGGGCGGCGCGGGCGATGCGGAACAGCCGTTTGACCTGCTCGCGGCCGGCCTTGCCTTCCAGCACTGCCATCAGGCCGCGCAACTGCGACACCCCCTTGACCGGGTCGGTACCGCGAATCCACAGCAGCAATCCCTGCTGGAACTTGACCCGGCCGGCGCGCACCAGCTTTTGCAGCAAGGGGTTGTCCTGACCACCCTCGCCCTTGACCTTGATCAGTCGGTCCAGTTGGGGGGCGAACAGGGAAAGCTCGCTGATCTTCTCCGCCCCGCGCGCCACCCGCAGGTCGTTGAGCATGGGCAGCAGCGCCAATGGGCTGTCCACTCCGCCGGCCTGCAACTGTTCCAGGTAATCCGGCAGGCGGATCATGCCCATCACCAGGGCCTCCACCGCCGAATCCCGATCAGCCAGCTTGCCACCGCCGAGGGCCAGCGCCGCCTGCTCCATCTCCTCCGCCAACTGGGAGGCGCCATAGAGCTGCACTATCTGCAGGATGCCATGCACCTGATGCAGCTTGGCGGCGCAGGAGGCCATCAGCTCCGGATCGGCCTTGCCCTCGACGTACTCCTCCAGGGCGCGCCGCGCTTCGCGGATGGTTTCGTCGAGCTCGCCCTTGAGCCACTTCAGGGCACTGTAGTTGTGGGCCTGTTTGATCGCCATGGTTCGTCAGGCGCCCGCTACGACGGCCTGCAAGATGAGTGTGGGAAACAAAGGATCAGCCCGGCAGACGGAAGCCCGCCACCGATTTCTGCAGATCCTCCGCCAGGTCCGCGAGACGACCGATGGCCGACGCGGTCTGGTTGGTGCCCTCCAGGGTCTGGGCGGTGATCTCCTGAATGACGCTCACGGTATCGTCGATCTTGGTCGCCTCCTCCGATTGCTGGGTGGCCGAGCGGGCGATAATGTCGGTGACCTCGGCGATGCGCTTCGACACCTCTTCAATCTCACGCAGGGCGACGCCCGCGTCCTCGGCCAGCTTGGCGCCGGCCACCACCTCCGCGGTGGTGGTCTCCATGGAGCTCACCGCCTCGTTGGTGTCCGCCTGAATGGTCTTCACCAGGGCGTCGATCTGTTTGGTGGCGTTGGAGGAGCGCTCCGCCAGACGCTGCACCTCGTCCGCCACCACCGCGAAGCCGCGGCCCGCGTCGCCGGCCATGGCCGCCTGCATGGCGGCGTTCAAGGCGAGGATGTTGGTCTGGTCGGCGATGTCGTCGATGATCTCCACGATGTCGCCGATCTCCTGGGAGGATTCGCCCAGTCGCTTGATACGCTTGGAGGTCTCCTGGATCTGCTGGCGGATGGTGTCCATGCCGCCGATGGTGCGGCGCACCGCTTCGGCGCCCTTGCCGGCGATCTCCAGCGAGCGGCGGGCCACGTCCGCGGACTGCTGGGCGTCTTCTGCCATCTTGTCCATCGCGCGGGCCATCTTCTTGATCGCCTCGGTGGCGAGGGTAATCTGCTCCGCCTGATGCTCCGACGCCTCGGCGAGGTGCGTGAAGATGCCCTCGACGCGCAGAGCACCTGACCGTTCGGCCTCGACGGCGCGCCCGTCGTCGCGGGGGTAGAGCAGCCGCACGTCGGCTTCGCAGACCGGCTCGGGCGGCACGTCGGCGACAACGTACTTGTTCCACCACTCGGTCGCCCGCGCGATGATTTCGGCCTCGAGCTCGGCGTCGCGCCGCAGATGGTAGACGCGAAGCTCCTGGTTGCCGATCAGGACCGCAAGGTCCCACCGCTGGCAGCCGGTGAGCGCCATGTAGGTCGCGCACTGCACGAGGTAGGCGGCCGGCACCTGGTCGGTGCCCTCCTCGCCCCAGTCGCCAGAGGTCGAGGCAAAAGCGCTCGCGGTCTTGCACTCAAGGCCGCGGTCCGTGAGGATCGCCCCCTTGTGGCTCGCGACCTTGTAGCCGGGCGGCACGACGAGCCGGTCGATGTGCCCGAGAACAGGCGCGCTCAGGTGCCGCAGCATCGCGTTGTACCGCTGCACGGCCTGCCCGGTCTTGGCCGAGTACTCGCGCGCGACGAAGTCCTCGGCGCTTCCGGCGCGATGGGGCTCGGGCGCCGGCCAGTCGCGCAGCGCGCGGCCGAGGTACTGGCGAAAGCCGCGTTCGGTCTGCGCGTGGACCTTGGTGATCACGCTGATCAGGTCGCGCGTCTTCGGGTCGAGGTGCTTGCCGCAGTTCTTCAGGAACGCGAAGTAATGCGCCATCGCGTCGGGGCGCGCCTTGACCAGGTAGCTGAGTGCGTCGCTCATGGAGGGTTCCTGGGGATGAAGACCAGCACCGGGCC
>OGCL01002455.1_pt1 | contig 12877 bp, 12 predicted proteins | sample 1570041 | NCBI WGS metagenome assembly OGCL01 (sample SAMN06266162, study PRJEB24511) | hot springs metagenome | isolation source: Hot spring water | place: South Africa: Limpopo | collected 2015-06-22 | reverse complement strand
GTCACGGATGACCTTGCCCCAGTGGCTGGAGCAGCGACCCACCAGACCGTCGTTGGCTTCGTCACCGAAGTACTTGGCGGTGCCGGCCAGGATCAGGTCGGAGATGTCCCAGCCGTTGGTCTTCACGGCGGTGCCCGAGAACGAGTACCAGCGCATGGCGTTGCCACGGATGCTGGCTTGCTCGGGGCCCTGGCCGCAGGGGGTGGTGGGCGCGGCCGTGGGGAACTTGGCATTGAACTCCGCAGAGCCTTCGGTGCTCAGGGCCTTCAGCGCCGTCAGCAGGTCGGTGTCCGAGGTGGTCTTGTTGCCGGTGAGCCATGAGATCAGCTTCAGGCCGAAGGTGGCGGCCTGGTCGAAGCCACCGCCCGGGGTGGTGTTGGCGCCGATCTCGTCAGCGACCTTGCTGCCGAAGTGGGTGCCTGCCATGGTGCTGACGCTGGCAACCATGTGCGGCACGGTGCCGGCAGCGTAACGCACGGTCGGGCCGCCATGGCTGTGACCGAACAGGTTGAACTTGGTGACGCCGTCCGCGGCGGCCCACTGCTTCATTTGCTGGATCAGCTCTTCACCGCGGAACTCGGTGGTCTGCGAAGGGTTCACCGACGCGATGTACACGGTGGCGCCTTGCCTGCGCAGGTTGCCAGGGATGTCGTAGAAGTAATTGACAGCGCCCAGGATGTTGTCAAAGCCGATGAAGCCATGCACCAGCACGATGGGGTGCTTGGTCTTGGCCGGCTTGGTGAACAGGTTGAGCAACTGGGCTTGGGCTGGCACGGCGCAGGCCAGGGTGGCTGCGGCTGCCAGAGCGGAACACAAGGTACGGGTCTTCATGGTCTCTCTCCTCGATCAGTGAAGCGGGGTGTGCGGTGTGCACTGGCTCATTTATATGTGTCGCGTTAAATGCACAACTTAGCGTTCACCCTGATTTCCCGGGTCTGTCCCGCCCTGTGTTCAAGCGTCCCCAAACGGGTTAACCCACCTCTCCGGGCTAGCCCATACCGGCGGCGTGGCCCCAATGAAAAAGCGGTCTGCGCATGACACAGACCGCCTTTCCCGGGTAGGCAGCAGCCCACCCTCAGTGCATCACAGGCCAGCCCACTTCAGGCGGTTGGCATGCTGCACGTAGAACGCAACCGGATCCGGCGCATCCTTGCCGATGGCGCCGAGCACCTGGTTGATTTCGTCCAGGTGGTTCCAAGGGTAGTTGTCGCGGATGACCTTGCCCCAGCGGCTGGAACAGCGGCCGACCAGACCGTCGTTGGCCTCATCACCGAAGTAGGTGGCGGTGCCGGCGAGGATGGGATCCGACACGTCCCAGCCATTGGTCTTCACGGCAGTGCCCGAGAACGAGTACCAACGAATGGCATTGCCGCGGATGCTGGCCTGCTCGGGGCCCTGACCACAGGGGGTGGTCGGTGCGGCAGTCGGGAACTTCGCGTTGAAGGCGGCCGAGCCTTCGCTGCTCAGGGCCTTCAGCGCGGTCAGCAGGTCGGTGTCGGAAGTGGTCTTGTTGCCGGTCAGCCAGGAGATCAGCTTCAGGCCCGCCGTGGCGGTCTGGTCAAAGCCGCCGCCGGGGGTGGTGCCCGCCAGCACGACATCAGCGACCTTGCTGCCGAAATGGGTGCCGGCCATGGTGCTGACGCTGGCGACCATCTGCGGGACGGTGCCCGCGGCGTAGCGTACGGTCGGGCCACCGTGGCTGTGTCCGATCAGGTTGAACTTGGTGACGCCGTCGGCGGCGGCCCACTGCTTCATCTGCTGGATCAGCTCTTCGCCACGGAACTCCGTGGTCTGCGACGGGTTCACCGACGCGATGTAGACGGTCGCGCCTTCCTTGCGCAGGTTGCCCGGGATGTCATAGAAGTAATTGACGACGCCGGCGATGTTGTCAAAGCCAATGAAGCCGTGGACCAGCACGATCGGGTGCTTCGTCTTGGCGGGCTTGGTGAACAGGTTGAGCAGCTGCGCCTGGGCGGGGGCCGCGCACACGAGCGCGGCCGTGGCGGCCAAGGCCGAGCACGCCAGGCGTGCGGAACGGAAGGTCATGGGTCTCTCTCCTCAGAACGAAGGCAACATTCATCACGTGAAAATCACGTGATGACGTTATACGTACTTCGTTAATGCGATGAGCCCGTGTCAACCCTGGTTTTGGCGGACACTCGCCCCGCCTGCCAGCCACCTGTCGTCAAAGGGCGCGCCGCGTCGCGCGGGCGTCACGCTCCGGCGTCACGTGCCTGTTGCGCCAGCTCGTACAGCTGCTTGCGGGGCAGGCCGGTGAGATCGGCCATCAAACCCGCCGCCTGCTTGACGGGCAGGTGCGCAGCCAGCGCCTGCAGCACAGCCGCCTGGGCGGGGCTCAGCGTCGGTGCGTCAACCACGGCGGGCGCAAGGCGCGCGTGCGCCACGATCACGTACTCGCCCCGCTCGCGATGCGGGTCGGCCTGCAGCCATGCCGGCCAGTCCGCCGCCGTGAGCGTGACCACTTCCTCGAACTGTTTGGTGAGTTCGCGCGCCAGCGTCACCCGGCTGTCGGGCGCACGCCGGGCCCAGGCCTGCGCGAGTGCAGCGATGCGGTGCGGCGCCTCGAACAGCACGATGCTGTCGCCGCCGCGCGCCCCCGCCCCGACGGCGATGTCGAGCGCCGCATCACGGGCGCCCCCCTTGGCGGGCAGGAAACCGAGGAACCGGAAGCCCTGCGCCGTAACGTCGCCCGCCGCCGACAAGGCCGTGGTCACACTGGAGGGCCCGGGCAACGGTACGACGCGATACCCAGATTCGCGCACAGTCGCGACCAAGCGTGCGCCGGGATCGGACACCGCCGGGGTGCCCGCATCGCTGACATAGGCCACCCGGTGACCATCGGCGAGCGCCGCCACCACGCCAGCGGCAGCTTCGGCTTCGTTGTGCTCATGCAAGGCCATCAGGCGCTTGTCGAGCCCCAGCAGGCGCAGCAAGCCGCCGGTGACGCGGGTGTCCTCGCACGCCACCACGTCGGCCAGCGCCAGCACCTGCACGGCACGCAGGCTGACATCGGCCAGGTTGCCGATGGGCGTGGGCACGAGGTAAAGCGCACCTTTGGGATACTGTTGACCCCCGGCCACCTGTTGGGCCGCCTGGAGCAGCATCTTGGCATCAAAGGTCACGACGACATCCCTGGGAGAAAGAGGTGAGTCGCGGGCGCTGGCGTACCTGCAGTCCCGCGGCTGGACATTGCTGGCCCGCAATTATCGGGTGGCCCGCGGCCCGTCCAGACGCGGCGCAGAAATCGATCTCATCATGCAGGAACCCGACGGCACCGTGGTGTTCGTCGAGGTGCGGCAGCGGCATGGCCGCGCGCACGGGGGTGCCGCGGCATCGGTTTCGTACAGCAAGCAGCGCGCTTGCATCCTGGGCGCGCAGCATTACCTGCAGCGCTGGCCCACGGCGTGGCCGCCCTGTCGCTTCGATGTCGTGGCCATCGACGGCGACCACTTGCAGTGGATTCCGGCCGCCTTCGACGCCTCGGCGGCGGGCTGACTTATCATGCCGCCCATGTCGGAATCCCCGTTTCAACAGGCCTTCGTGCAGCAGCCCATGCTGGAAGCGGCGGACTGGCTGTATCAGTCCTCCGAGCGGCTGGCGCTGCAACTGAACTACGCGGCGCAGGCCATCATCCACTCCGTGACGGCCGGCGGCCGGGTGCTGTGCGCAGGCGAGGCCGAAGCGCAATGGCTGGCCAGCCAGGCGGCCCAGGGCCTGATGCGCGGTGTAGGCCGTGAACGCCCACCGCTGGCCGCCATGCACCTGCAGGCGCCGGCCCACCCGGATGCCCCCTCCCTGGATCAGCAAGTCCGGGCCTGGGGCCACCCGGGTGACATCTGGCTGGCGTTCTCATTGGAGCGCGACGAAGCCGACCTGCGCGCCGCCACCGCGTCGGCCAGGGAACTCGACATGACGCTGGTGGTCTTCACCGGAGAGTCGGCTCAGACGCTAGGCCCCCTGCTGCGCGACACCGACGTGTGGGTGCCACTGCCCTGCGCACACGCAGGCACCCTGTTTGCCGTGGCATGGCTGGCCCTCGATGGCCTGTGCCATGCCGTGGACACCTGTTTATTAGGAGATGCTGCCGGATGACCCGTTTGACGCCCCCTTGCCCCACCCGCCGCACGCTGACCGCCGGCATCACGCCACGCCTGGCCACCCGAGTGGCCATGGGCCTGACGGCCGCGACGCTGGCCGTCGCCAGCCTGACGGCCTGCGCACCGCTGGTGCTGGGCACCGCCGTGGGCGGCGCAATGATGGCCACCGACCGTCGGACGTCGGGCGCGCTGGTCGAGGACAAGGCCATCCAGCTCAAGGCCAGCAACCGCATCCGTGAAGTGCTCAGCGACCGCGGCCGCGTGAGCGTCAACGCCTACAACCGCCGCGTGCTGATCACCGGAGAGGTGCCCACCGAAGCCGATCGGGCCGCCGTGGCTTCGGCCGTGGCGGCCGTGGAAAACGTCAACGGCGTGGTCAACGAACTGGTGGTCGGGCCGGCGGCCACGCTCTCCACCCGCTCGTCGGACGCCGTGCTGGCGACCAAGGTGCGCGCCACCCTGGTCGATGCGCGTGACCTGATGTCCAACGCTTTCGATGTGGTGGTGGCCCGCGGCGAGGTCTACCTGATGGGCATCGTGACCGAACGCGAGGCACGCAGCGCCTCTGAACTGGTGTCGACCATCTCGGGCGTGCGCCGCGTGGTGAAGGTGTTCGAGTACATCAGCGAGGACGAATTGGCCGGACGTCTGCCACGCCCGGCGCCGGGCAGCTCGCTGCCGGCGCCTTCGGGTTCATCGGCGCCCTGACGGAAGGCCCGGACGGGCTCAGCGCAGACGCTTGATCAGGCTGGAGGTGTCCAGCCGGCCCGCCCCCTGGGCCTGCAGATCGCCATAAAACTGGTCGACCAGGGCCGTGACCGGCAGGCGCGCTCCCTGGCGGCGTGCTTCATCGAGCACCAGCCCGAGGTCCTTGCGCATCCAGTCGACGGCAAAGCCGAAATCGAACCGGTCCTCGAGCATCGTGGGACCGCGGTTGAGCATCTGCCAGCTGCTGGCCGCGCCCTGGCCGATGACGTGCAACACGGCAGCCATGTCCAGGCCGGCTCGTTCGCCAAAGGCCAAGCCCTCGGCCAGGCCTTGCAGCAAGCCGGCCACGCAAATCTGATTGACCATCTTGGCCAGTTGGCCCGCGCCCGCGCCGCCCAGCAGTGTGACGGCACGCGCGTACGCGCCCACGATGGGCTCGATTCGGGCAAAGGCATCGGCCTGACCGCCGCACATCACCGTCAGTGTGCCCTGCTCGGCGCCGACATTGCCGCCTGAGACGGGCGCATCGACCCAATGCACGCCACGCTCGTCGCACGCTGCATGCATTTGCCGCGCCAGGTTGGCCGACGTGGTGGTGTGGTCAACCACGATGGCGCCGGGCGCCAGGGTCGCCAGCGCGCCATCGGCCGGGCCACCCGGCAGCCCCTCACCGAGCAGCACCTGCCGAACGTCGTCGTCACGGCCCACGCACAGCAGCACGATCTGCGCGCCACAGGCGGCATCCGCCGGGCTCAGCGCCGCCCGCCCGCCATGCGCCTGATGCCAGGCCTCCGCCTTGGCCGCCGTGCGGTTGAACACGGCCATGGTGTGGCCGGCTCGCGCGAGATGGGCAGCCATCGCCGCCCCCATCGTGCCCAGACCGATGAAGGCCAGAGGCTGCGGCGCGACCGCCGCGTAGGGCTTGTCGGCAATCCGCATCGCGCTCACATCACCTTGAGATGCTCGGTGCCTTCGGACAGGTCACGGTTGCGCGCGCGCTCGCTTTGCAGCTTGATCTGCAAACGCAGGTCATTGACGGAGTCGGCGTTGCGCAGTGCGTCTTCGTAGGTCACGTCGTTGCCCTCGTACAAGTCGAACAGCGCCTGGTCGAAGGTCTGCATGCCCAACTCGCGCGACTTCTTCATGATCTCCTTGATCTCGCCGACTTGCCCCTGGAAAATCATGTCCGAGATCAGGGGCGAGTTCAGCATGATCTCGACAGCAGCCACCCGACCCTTGCCCTCCTGGCGAGGCAACAGGCGCTGCGACACCATGGACTTGAGGTTGAGCGACAGGTCCATCAGCAGCTGGGTACGGCGCTCTTCGGGGAAGAAGTTGATGATGCGGTCCAGCGCCTGGTTGGCGCTGTTGGCGTGCAGCGTGGCCATGCACAGGTGGCCGGTCTCGGCGAAGGCCACGGCGTGCTCCATGGTCTCGCGGTCACGGATCTCACCCATCAGAATGACGTCGGGCGCCTGACGCAGCGTGTTCTTGAGCGCCATCTCCCACCCGTCGGTGTCGATGCCGATCTCGCGCTGGGTGACGATGCTGTTCTTGTGAGGGTGCACGAACTCGACCGGGTCTTCCAGCGTGATGATGTGGCCGTAGGAGTTCTCGTTGCGGTAGTCGACCATGGCCGCCAGCGTGGTCGACTTGCCCGAGCCGGTGGCGCCGACCATGATGACCAGTCCGCGCTTGGTCATGGCGACTTCCTTCAGGATCTGCGGCAAACCCAGACCGTCAATGGTGGGCAGTTGTTGCGGGATCACCCGAAGCACCAGCCCGACGTGGCCCTGCTGGATGAACGCATTGACCCGGAAACGGCCAATCCCGGACGGGCTGATGGCAAAGTTGCACTCCTTGGTGCGCTCAAATTCAGCGGCCTGCTTGTCGTTCATGATGACGCGGGCCAGCGCCATCGTGTGCTGCGAGCTCAGGGGCTGGGGCGAGACCTTGGTGACCTTGCCGTCAACCTTGATGGCCGGTGGAAAGTCGGCCGTGAGGAACAGGTCGGAGCCGCCGCGCGCCACCATCAGGCGCAGGAGGTCGTTGATGAACTTGGATGCCTGATCGCGTTCCATGGTGGTGATGCCCTGAAGTCAGAAAACGACGCCCGCTGCGTCAGCCCGGGAAGTTCTCGGGGATCTTGGCGCGCGAGCGGGCCTCGGACGCCGAAATGATGTTGCGGCGGACGAGGTCGGCCAGGTTCTGGTCGAGCGTCTGCATGCCCACGCTGTTGCCGGTCTGGATGGCCGAGTACATCTGCGCCACCTTGTTCTCGCGGATCAGGTTGCGGATCGCGGGCGTGCCGATCATGATCTCGTGCGCCGCGACGCGCCCGTTGCCATCCTTGGTCTTGCACAGCGTTTGCGAGATCACGGCCACCAGTGACTCGGACAGCATGGCACGCACCATGTCTTTCTCGGCCGCGGGGAAGACGTCCACGATCCGGTCAATGGTCTTGGCTGCACTGGAGGTGTGCAAAGTCCCGAAGACCAGGTGGCCGGTCTCGGCCGCCGTCAGCGCCAGGCGGATGGTCTCCAGGTCACGCATTTCGCCCACGAGGATGGCGTCCGGGTCTTCGCGCAGCGCCGAGCGCAGCGCGTTGGAGAAGCTCAGCGTGTGCGGGCCGACCTCGCGCTGGTTGATCAAGCACTTCTTGGATTCGTGCACGAACTCGATCGGGTCTTCGACGGTCAGGATGTGGCCATACTCGTGCTCGTTGAGGTGGTTGACCATGGCCGCCAGCGTGGTCGACTTGCCCGAACCGGTGGGCCCGGTCACCAGCACCAACCCGCGGGGCTTGAGCGCGAGATCCTGGAAGACCTTGGGCGCGTTGAGCTGCTCCAGCGTGAGGATCTTGGACGGAATGGTGCGGAACACCGCGCCCGATCCCCGGCTCTGGTTGAAGGCATTGACCCGAAAGCGCGCCAGCCCCTGGATCTCGAACGAGAAGTCGCATTCGAGCGTTTCTTCGTAGTGCTTGCGCTGCGAGTCGTTCATGATGTCGTACACCATGTCGTGGACCTGCTTGTGGTCCAGCGGGTCGACGTTGATGCGCCGCACGTCGCCATGCACCCGGATCATCGGGGGCAAGCCCGCGGACAGATGGAGGTCGGACGCCTTGTTCTTGACCGCAAAGGCCAGCAGCTGGGTGATATCCATGGATGATGTGAGGGTGTACGACAGAGCGACCCCATTATGGCGACGATCCCTGACCGTCTACAACGAGTGAGAGACAGGATAAGCCAGGCTTGTTCACGATTTGGGCGAGCAGACGACAGCGTGACCCTCCTGGCGGTGAGCAAGACGTTTCCAGGCGTAACCGTGCGGGAAGCGTTTGCCGCTGGCCAGCGCCGTTTTGGCGAGAACTACGTGCAGGAAGGCGTGACCAAGATCGCCGAGCTGGCCGACCTGCGGGCCGACATCGAGTGGCACATGATCGGCCCGGTGCAGAGCAACAAGACCCGGGTGGTGGCAGAGCAGTTCGATTGGGTCCACACCATCGACCGGCTCAAGGTGGCCGAGCGCCTCAGCGCCCAGCGCCCGGCCGGCCTGCCGCCGCTGCAGGTGTGTGTGCAGGTCAACACCAGCGGGGAGGCCAGCAAGAGCGGCGTGGCGCCGGCCGAGGCCCTCGCACTGGCCCGCGCCGTGGCAGCGCTGCCCGGGCTGCAGTTGCGTGGCGTCATGGCTCTGCCTGCGCCCAGCGCCGACCCGGTCGTGCAACGGGCCGAACTGGCTGCCGTGCGCGCCGTGTTTGATGAGCTACGGGCCGCGGGCCTGCCCCTGGACACGCTGTCCATGGGCATGAGCCAGGATCTGGAAACGGCCATTGAATTGGGGTCTACCCTGGTCAGGGTGGGTACAGCCCTATTTGGACAGCGCTGAGGAGGCACTACCATCTCGGTCGAAAGAGACATGGTATGGAAGTCACCCGAGCGCCCCACTATCTGCTGGTCGATGACCACAGCCTGATCCGGGAGGGCATGATGCAGGCCATCCGCAGCCTGGATCCCCACGCCCGTTTTTCGCAGGCCAACAGCCTGCAGTCGGCGCTCGCGCTGCTGGAAACCCCGTCGGACGACCCCATCGACGTGGTACTGCTGGACCTGGGCCTGCCCGACAGCCGCGGCATTGCCACGCTGCAGGCCGTCCGCCAGGCTGCGCCCATGCAGCGCATCGGCATCATCACCGGCCACAGCGACGTGCAGATCGCGCTGGAGTGCATCCACCACGGCGCGTCGTGTTTCATTCCCAAGCTCGCCGAGATCGACGGGTTCATGAACGCGCTGAAGGCACTGGTTGAAGGCCGGCTGCATTTCCCTTCCGAACTGCTGTCGACCAGCGAGGTCAACTGGCCAACGCCGGAAGAAGAGTCGCAGCCGCGCGTCATCCGCCTGACGCCGCGGCAGAAGGATGTGTTGCAGTGGATCCTCAAGGGCTGCACCAACCAGGCGATCGCTTCGGCCCTGGGCATCAGCGCCGAGACGGTCAAGCTGCATGTCAGCGCCATCTTCCGAGCCTATGGCGTGCACAGCCGCACGCAACTGGTGCTGCTGTGCTCGCACAGCCCGGGTGTGCTGGCCCGCACCGAGGGCGACGGCAGCAGCCAGCCCATGCCCCTCGATGGCCCGGATGACCCGCTGAGAGAAAGCGTGGCGTGAGCCTGCTGCGCCGGTCGCTTCGCGGGATGTCCCCGCTTGAAGCCCGGATCGACCTCCAGATGCTGCAAGACAGCTGGCGCACCTCGCCCAGCTCGCTGGTCGGCCAGGCGGTGGCGCTTGTGGCCCTGTTGTGGATCGTGCGCAGCTGGCCGCTGGCGACCTGGACGTGGCTGCTGCCCGGTCTGGGCCTGATGCTGCTCTGGACGGGCGTGGCGCTCGCCTCCAGGCACTTCCGCCGCTTCGGCATCGCCCGCTCGGGCTATGGCCGCTGGCGCATGGGGCTGTTGGGCTGGCATGCGCTGCAAAGCCTGCTGTGGGGCATGCTCGCCGTGGGGCTGCTGGGCGTGGCTGGCCTGGAGTGGCGCCTGACCCTGGTGGCCGGCGTGATCGTCTACGGCTACACGTTGATGCTGGTGACCGTGCACGACTGGGGCGCGGCCTTCACCGGCAGCGCCCCCCTGATGGTGCTGACCACCGCCAAGCTGCTGGCCATGCGCAGCTCCAGCGCGACCTACCTCGCGCTCGTGCTCGTGGTCTCACTGGTGACCTGTCTGGCCGTGTCGCTCGGCATCAGTCGCCGGCTGCGCGAAGGCATGCTGCTGCGCCACGAGAACGCCGATCTGGTGCTGCAGTTGCGCGATGAGATCAACAAGGTCACCCAGGCCAAGGCGCGCGCCGAACAGGCCGACCAGCAAAAGAGCGAGTTTTTCGCCTCGGCCAGCCATGATCTGCGCCAGCCACTGCATGTGCTGGCCTTGCTGACCAACGCGCTGCGCGGCTGGGTGGAGCCCGAGCACGGGCGCCCACTGCTGGACAAGATGCAGACGGCGCTGGCCTCGATCAGTGGCATGTTCGAGCGCATGTTCGACCTGGCGCGTCTGGATGCACAGCGCATCGATTACCAGACCGAGGCACGGCCGCTTGCGGAGCTGTGGCACAAGCTCGACCCCGAGTTCTCGGTGCTGTGTCAGCACAAGGGCCTGACCTGGCAACTCGAACCAACAAGTGAGTGGGTACTCACAGACCCGCACGTGCTGGAGCGCATCTTGCGCAACCTGTTGAACAACGCGGTGCGCTACACCACGGAGGGCACCGTCCGGCTGCGCGCTCGGGCCCGCGGGCCCTGGGTGATCTGCCAAGTGTGGGACACCGGCATTGGCATCGACCGCCAGCACCGCCACCGCATCTTCGAGGATTACTTCCAGGCCAGCAACGCGGGACGCCTGAGCAGCGAGGGCCTGGGCCTGGGGTTGGCCGTGGTGCGGCGACTGAGCCTGCTGGGCCCCACCCCCGTGCGCGTGCTGTCGCGCAAGGGGCGCGGCTCGGTGTTCTCGGTGCGGCTGCCAAGGCTGGTACCGGTGGCCCCGGAGGCCACCCGTGCGCTGGCCGAAGTCGAGGCCGGCCACACATCCGCATCCGCGCCGTCACGCACCCCGACGCCGCCCCCGCGATCCGGCCCCGGCGTCGTCGTGCTGATCGACGACGATCCTGCCGTACGCGAAGGCACGGCGCTCGTGCTGGCGCAGGCTGGCTGGCTGACTGCCGCAGCAGGCACCCCGGACGGGGCTGTCGAAGCCGTCGCCAGCCTGCAAGCTCGTGGCGAGATGCCAGAAGGCGACATGCCGGTCGCGCTGATCAGCGACCACCGACTGGGCTTGCCGATCGACGGGCTGGACGTGCTGCGCAGCCTGCGCTACGAGTTTGGCGACGACTTGCCTGCCTTTCTGATCACCGGCGACACGTCCGTCGCGCTGGCCGAGCGCGCGCGCACCGCCCGTGTGACCGTGCTGCCCAAACCCGTTCAGGTCACGCAACTGACCGAGGCACTGGCCCACATCAGGCATGATGACGGGCATGAGCAACGCGACCTCTCTCCCGACCTCTCACCCCAGCGCACCGGCCATTGAGATGGCCTTCATCGGTGGCGGCAACATGGCCACCGCCATCATCGGCGGCCTGCTGCGCCAGGGCCGCGCCGCCGCCAGCATCCTGGTGGTCGACCCCTCGCCTGAACAGCGTGCCCGCCTGGCAGCCGACCTGGGCGTGGTCTGCGCCGACGCGCCCGACGCCCGCCTGGGCCAGGCCCGCACGGTGGTGTGGGCCGTCAAGCCGCAACAGTTCAAGGCCGCGGCGCAGGCCTGCGCCACGCTCACCGGCCAGGCGCTGCACTACAGCGTGATGGCCGGGCTGCGCACCGACGACATGGCGCGCCTGCTGGGCAGCGCGCGCATCGTTCGTGCCATGCCCAACACCCCGGCCCTCGTGGGCCAAGGGATGACCGGCCTGTATGCCCGGCCGGAGGTCAGCGACGCCGAGCGCGCCAACATCGAGGCCATGGTGCAGCCCACGGGCCAGGCCATGTGGGTGGCCCAAGAGGCCGACCTCGACGCCGTGACGGCCGTGTCCGGATCGGGCCCGGCTTATGTGTTTTTCTTCATCGAAGCCATGATGCAGGCCGCGCAGGACATGGGGCTGAGCGCCGAGCAGGGCCGCCAGCTGGCACTGGCCACCTTTGCTGGCGCCACGGCGCTGGCGGCGCAGTCCGCCGAACCCCCTGCCGTGCTGCGTGAGCGCGTCACCTCGAAGGGCGGCACCACCTACGCCGCCATCAGCCACCTGCAGCAGGCCAATGTGCAGGCCAGTTTTGTGGCCGCCATGCGCGCGGCCCAGCGGCGCGCCGCCGAACTGGGCGACGAGTTCGGCCGCTGAGCGACGGCCCCTCGGGGCTCGACTCGGCGTAACGCCGCTCAGTTGAGCCAGGCGGGCAAGGTGGCTTCGGCCGCCACGCCCAGCCACACCGTCATGCCCAGCCAGTGGTTGAGCCGGAAGGCCTGAAAGCAGGCCTCGCGCGCGCGGCCACGGATCAACCAGCCGTGGTACAGCGCCTGTGCGCCTGCGGCGGCGAGCCCCAGGGCGTACCAGCCGCCATTCAGCCCCATCTGAATGCCGGCAATCGCCCAGCAGCCGATGCACAGCGCATAAAAGGCCATGACACCGGCGACATCGAAGCGGCCCAGCGTGATCGCCGACGTGCGGATGCCAATCTTGAGGTCGTCGTTGCGGTCGACCATCGCGTACTCGGTGTCGTAGGCCAGCACCCAGGCCAGGTTACCCAGCAGCAACCAGCCCACCACGGCCGGCACCTCGCCTTGCACTGCCGTGAACGCCATTGGGATGCCGAAGCTGAACGCCACGCCCAGCACCGCCTGCGGCATTGCGAAGAAGCGCTTGGTGAAGGGGTAGAAAACCGTCACGGCCAACGCGCCGCATGACCACAGAATGGTGGGTACATTGGTGGTGAGCACCAGCGCAAAGGCCACGAGCGACAGCGCCGCGCCCACGGCCAGCGCCTCTTTCACCGACAACCGACCGCTGGTGATGGGCCGC
>OGCL01002454.1_pt1 | contig 12880 bp, 9 predicted proteins | sample 1570041 | NCBI WGS metagenome assembly OGCL01 (sample SAMN06266162, study PRJEB24511) | hot springs metagenome | isolation source: Hot spring water | place: South Africa: Limpopo | collected 2015-06-22 | reverse complement strand
GTATAAATCAAAATTATAAATAAAATTTGTCGATTATAAAAATCCTGAAACAGCCCTTCCTATCGCTATTTTAAGGACCTCATTATTACTTGGTGTTTTTGTTGTATATGTCTTTGATGGTCCAAGGTCTGCAAGAATAGCTATATCTACTGTTGCTGGGGTATCTGCCTTAGTTCCATTGATAGCACTTATTGTTAATTTGCAGATGAGGATGACAAACTTTGAGCATATTGTATTTGTGCCTATGCCAAGTTTTAGGATTAATATGGCATCGCTGTTTGCCACCATATCAGATATGTTTTTTTTAGCTATTGCTTGGGAACTTCTTGGAAAATCTGTTCTTATAAAGCAACTTTGTATTCGCTCTTTTTTAACCCTGCTTTGTGTTATGTGGCTTGATGTATTACTATTTACAACAGGTGCCTTTTGGGGAGAAGAATCTTATTTTCAAATTATGAAGGGGACTCTCATGAGCAGACTTATCATATCTATCTTTTCTGCACCAATCCTATATTTTTATCTTAAATGGCAAAGCAGTTTAAGGGGTATTCCCATAGAGAACAGACCTATCTTAGCAATTATAAAGGAATTTTCCGAAATAAAGGCAGAGTTATCTCTCGCACAGCAAGAGATTGAGAAGAGAAAACAGGCAGAGATAAAAAACCAAGAACTAATCAATAAACTCAAACAGGCATTATCTGATATAAAAATCCTTCAGGGGTTCTTGCCTATTTGTGCTAATTGTAAAAAAATAAGAGATGATAAAGGATATTGGCAACAGATTGAAAAGTATATACAAGCCCACTCAGATGCAAAATTTACCCATGCAATATGCCCCGAATGTATAAAGGAACTTTACCCTGATTTAGATCTAAAACAAGAAAAATGATAAATTGACTTTAGCTATAAAAAGGGGAAAAGCATTAAAGTCATTGAAAATTCTACTTCAAAAGATTATCAATGTTACTATAGGTAATTCTTGATTACAATAAGTTACTTTTTTATAGCCCTCATCATAAAATAATTATATTAACAACAGCTTATCTTTTTTTAGCATTGGCATTTTAATTGCTCATTAATTTTCATTTTAAGACTATCGCAATATAGTATTGTCAATTATAGTGCGATGGTTTATCATAGTATAAATAATAAAAATCACCGTTTCCGTCAATATCCTAATGGAGGGGAGAAAGGATGATTACAGAAGATGTAGTAAAGTTTTTAAAAACAGTGATTCCTTTCCAGTTTCTTAAGGAAGATGAGCTAATTGCTATTTCAGAAAAAACCCTCCTTGAGTTTTATCCACAAAATACCATTCTATTAAAACAAGAAGGGCCTCCAAGCGATAATCTAAAAATTATTAAGAAGGGGAGTGTTAAGATTTATGCCGTATCAAACACAGGCGAAGAGATAATAACAGATTATAGAGGAGAAGGAGAGTTAATTGGTTATCTGAGTCTATTTTCAGATAATAAGTCAAGAGTTAGTGTAATGACTCTTGAAGACACGCTTTGTTATATAATTAGCAAAACAGAGATGAGGGCTATCATAGACAGACATCCTAATATTAAGGATTTCTTTCATCAGTCTTTTTTAAAAAAGTATTTAGACAAAACATTAGAAGAGATGCACTCCAAGACACTTAATAAGGTATCAGGAGATATGCTGCTTTTTACCACGCCTGTGGGTATGCTTGCTACTAAAGGTGTAATATCGGTCTTCCAAGATACATCAATTAAAGAGGCTGCTGAAATAATGACAAGACATGAAATAAGTTCTGTTGTTATTATTGATTCCAATGCTGTTCCTGTAGGTATCGTTACAGACAGAGATTTAAGAAAAAAAGTGATTGCTAAAGGACTTGATACCAGAAATAGCATATGCTCCATCATGAGTGTTTCACTTATTAAATCAGATTCTAAAGAATATTGTTTTGAGGCACTCTTAAAGATGATTCGTTATAACATTCATCATCTATTAATTGTAGAAGATGGCAAAATCAAAGGTATTATTACAAACCATGATTTGATGATGCTTCAAGGATCTTCTCCTGTTACAGTAGCGAAGGATATAGAAATTCAGCAGACTGTAGATGGTGTAGCCCAAATATCAAACAAACTAAATAGCATAATGGACATACTCATAAAAGAAGGGGCAAAGGCGAGTAACATTACAAAGATAATGTCTGAGATTAATGACAGAATCTTGAAAAAAATACTTACCTTGGCAGAAAAAAAATTTGGTCCCCCACCAACTTCATATTGCTGGATTGTTTTTGGTAGTGAAGGCAGAAAAGAACAGACATTTAAAACTGATCAAGACAATGCAATTATATGTGCAGACCCTGAGACATTGTCAGAAGATGAGGAAACTAAAAGATACTTCTCTGTTTTTACAAAATATGTAAGAGATTCTCTTGTTATGTGTGGGTTCCCTGTTTGTCCAGGCAACTATATGGCAAGTAATCCAAAGTGGAGACAACCGATAAGTGTATGGAAGAGTTATTTCAGTAGTTGGATAAATGTCCCCAAAACAGAAGCAATACTTGCCTCTGTAATACTTTTTGATTTTAGGGCTATTCATGGTGATTTTACCCTTGCTGAGGAACTTAAAAGACATCTATTAACCTCTTTAAAAGGCAAAGATATGTTTTTACTACTTATGGCAAAGATGACAGTGAATGTGAAACCACCATTGAGTTTTTTTAAGACCTTTGTCGTTGAAAAAGATGGTATGCACAAGAATAAATTTAATATTAAATTCAAATTTCTTTCTCCATTAATTAATGTCGTTAGGCTCTTTGCCCTTGAAAAAAGGATTGAGGAAACCTCTACATTAGAGAGGATTGAGCGACTAATGGAAAGTCATGATACTATTAGGCAAATGGGTGATGAGTTAAAACATGCCTTTGAGTTTATAATGATGATGAAGATAGTTCATCAATTTAACCAGTTAACCAAAGGCTTACAACCAGATAATTATATTGACCCTAATGACCTTACCAATTTAGAAAAAAAGACACTTAAGGAATCTTGTCAAGTGATTTCAAGGGTTCAGGAGTCTATTGAAAACAGATATTTATTGGGTAGGTTGTCTGGATAATGTCATTTTTATTTACAAAATATAAAAACAAGATTTTACAAGGGTTATACAAGAACAAGGATATTAAGCCTGCTGTTTATAAAAATCTCAAGATACTTGAAGAGATAAACTTTAATTGTTCTATATATGATGCCTCATATGTTGTGATCGATACAGAACTCACAGGACTTGATTCAAAAGGTGATTGTATCTTATCAATCGGTGCAGTTCGTATGAAAGGCGGAAGTATTTATATGGGAGATTACTTTTACAGGATTGTTGCCCCTTCTGTTTGTCTAAGACCAGCTTCTATAATCATCCATGGTATTACTCCTAAAGAGGCATCTGAATGCCCATCGATAGATTTAATCATGCCTGAGTTCATAGATTTTTGTAAGGGCAAGATTATTGTTGGCTATTGTATTGCCATAGATATAGAGTTTATCAACAAAGAAATGAAAAGACTTTATGGGTTTAATATTCAAAATCCTGTGATTGATTTGCTTAAGATGTATTTAATTATAAAAAAGAAAAAAGTAGGTTGCGATGCCTTTGTAGATGATAATTTAGCTATGCCAACAGCTAATTTATTTGAAATAGCAAGGGAGTTTGATGTGCCTGTTCAAGAAGGACATAACGCCTTGAGCGATGCCTTCATTACAGCCCAGATATTTCAGAGATGTCTCCCTGCCCTATCAAAAAGGGGTATAAATACCATAAAGGATTTAATAATGGTCAGCAAGCCTTAAAATTACATATAAGGAGGTGATTGGACAAAAAGCAGATTAGTCTTTGATTGCAGTTAGCAAAATATAACAAAAAAGGAGGGTTTTTAATGGCTGAACATTCAAAAGAAAATCTTAAGGCTTATTGGAGAGAAAATTTAACTTATATTGTCATTTTATTGTCTGTGTGGTTTATTGTTTCGTATTTATTTGGTATATTGCTTGCTGACCAGCTTGATGCAATCAAGTTTTTTGGATTTCCACTTGGTTTTTGGTTTGCCCAACAGGGTTCAGAGGTTATCTTTGTGATACTTATCGCTATCTATGTAAAGCTCATGAACAATCTTGATATGAAATACAATGTTGATGAGAAATAAAATCTAATCAAAAAGGAGAATACAAATATGGATATAATGACTTGGACTTGGATTATTGTAGGACTCTCCTTTGCTCTATATATAGGTATAGCGATTTGGTCAAAGGCAAAGAGTACAGGTGAGTTTTATGTGGCTGCAAAACAGGTGCATCCTGTATTAAACGGTATGGCAACAGGTGCTGACTGGATGTCTGCAGCATCTTTTATATCAATGGCAGGAATGATTTCCTTTATGGGTAGAGATGGTGCTATGTATTTAATGGGTTGGACAGGTGGTTATGTCCTTCTTGCTATGTTACTTGCACCTTATTTAAGGAAATATGGTAAATACACCGTCCCAATGTTTGTTGGGGAAAGATACTATTCTCAAACAGCAAGGATAGTAGCAGTTGTCTGTGCTATCTTTATCTCTTTTGTTTATGTAGCAGGGCAAATGAGAGGCGTAGGGGTTGTCTTCTCAAGGTTCCTTGAAGTAGATATAAACATTGGTGTTTTAATTGGCATGTGTATAGTTTTTTTCTATGCAGTATTAGGTGGTATGAAAGGTATTACATACACACAAGTTGCCCAGTATTGTGTGCTTATTTTTGCTTATTTAATCCCTGCCATATTTATATCTATAATGCTTACCAACATACCCTTTCCACAAATAGGTTTTGGGGCATCTCTATCAGAGGCAGGGGCAAGGTTATTAAATACTGAATCGGGTTATCTACTGGAAAAACTTGACCAGGTTCATCGAGACTTGGGTTTCCCCGCTTATACAGGGCGTGGTGCAAAGAGCGTAATTGATGTCTTTGCAATCACACTTGTTCTTATGGTTGGGACTGCAGGATTGCCTCACATAATAATCAGATTTTTCACGACACCTACCATAAGAGGTGCAAGGGCTTCGGCAGGTTGGGCTCTTCTTTTTATAGCCCTCTTATACACAACTGCCCCTGCAGTTGCCTCTTTTGCAAGGTTTAATATGATACAAACTTTGAACAATACTGCCTATGTAGATGCACCTTCATGGTTTAAAAACTGGGAAAAGACAGGTCTTGTTGCATGGAAGGATAAAAATGGTGATGGTAAAATTCAATATGCAAAAGGTGATGCCTTTAAGGGTAAGTTAGAATTTGCAAAAGATAGTGATGGCAAACCATCAAAAGGTCAGTATGGTGAAAGGGTTGTAAAGACTCCTATTAATGACAAAAGCAAAAATGAGCTTTATATTGACAACGACATCATTGTCCTTGCTAATCCTGAAATTGCAAAATTACCTGCATGGGTGATTGCACTTGTTGCAGCAGGCGGATTGGCAGCAGCCCTCTCAACTGCTGCTGGATTACTACTCGTGATTTCATCAGCACTCTCCCATGACCTTCTAAAGAATGTGATATTTCCCAATTTGTCAGAGAAAAAGGAATTAATTTGGGCAAGGATTGCAGCTGGATTTGCAGTTATCTGTGCTGGTTATTTGGGTATAAACCCACCTGGTTTTGTGGCACAGGTAGTTGCCTTTGCATTTGGTCTTGCTGCATCGTCTTTCTTCCCAGTAATAATAATGGGTATATTCTGGAAGAAGGCTACAAAAGAAGGCGCCATTGTTGGGATGTTAACAGGTATTATCTTTACAGCTGCTTACATAATATACTTTAAATTCATCAATCCTTCTGCAAATGTAGCAGCTAACTGGTGGTTTGGTATATCACCAGAAGGTATCGGTATGATAGGTATGATAATTAACATTTTTATCACATATATTGTGTCAAAGATGACCAAAGAGCCACCAGCAGAAGTTCAGAGGATGGTTGAAAATCTCCGATACCCAAGAGAGACTAATTAGCTACAAAAATTAATTTAAAACAAAAGGGGATAACAAATTATTTGTTATCCCCTTTTTATTTTTGCTATTTTAAAAACTAAAAGACCACATCAAAGGTTATATATAAATCATGCGCCTTTTTAACAGGTGCAAACATCTGAACAGTAGCAGGATCATTAAGATTTAGATCAGAAATCTTCTGCGGTTCTCCGAGCCAAAAACCGCTGTTAGTGTATTTGAAGTCATAATATTGATAACCAAGTCTTACAAAGGCATCTCCTCTCTTAGCAATTGGTTTTTTATTCAGCTGTTGAATGAGATAAACCTCAAAGACATTACCTCTTGTGGCAAGTTTACTTGTCCACAAATCATCACCTGCAGGTGTAAAGCCGATCCAGTATTTTGAACCATAGTTGTATTCAAGCCCAATCTTCGTTCCCGTAGAAAGAATATCGTATCTTGCCCCTGTATAAAAGGCCGTCCCGGTTCTGCTCTTTTTCTCTCCACCAAAGGCAGGATCGTTATATAAAAGTCCATATCTCCCTGCGTATATGGTTTCAATGCTACCGTTGGCTTTCACTCCATATATAAATGGTGCATTATAAGTGTTGTCATTAGGATGGGTCACACTGAGTGCACCTGTAAAGAATAGATTTAGATTTCCTGGACCAAGTTTCGGAATTGTGCCCGAAATTACAGTCCCCCACCAGTCAATATGTCCAATATTTTTGTTTTTATTTTCAAGCCCAAAGGGATCACCATAACCTGGGAATGCAAAAATGTCAAAACCTCTCTGGTATTGAAGTTCTAATCTTAAATTATCAGTTTCATATGGAACAAGGTTTAAGCCAACAAAATTAACATCTTTCATGGTGTTTCCATCGGTCCTATAACCACTGTCAAAACCCTTTCCATAGCAGAATTTTGCATATGCACCTGGAAGACTTGAAATATCTGGGGCATATCCAATGGTAAGACCATCAAAAGCATAATCAACTAGCAGCCCTGGGACACCTGCAGTTCCTGTCTTTTCTTTGTTTTGTCTGATATTTGTAGGGATACCTCCTGTGGATGGTCTTCTACCAACTGAAAACCATGCAGGTGCACCTAAGATGTTGCTCCATGTTGCATAAGCGGTATCTACCCTTAATCTTGCACCATCAGGGATATGTCCTAAATTACCATCCATAGTAACAAACCTATCAGCAAAATAGGCATTTCCGAAAGGCCCACCTACAGGGGCAACATCGTCATGTCCCCAAACCTTATACATAAGAAGTCTTGCCTTGACCTGAACATCCTCAGTAGCCTTTGCCTTAAGATTTAGTCTAAATCTGTTAAGCATTATGGACTCATTTTTTGGGCTCTGAGCGGTTGTTACTGGTGTTATGTAAGCACCAAAACCACCAGGATATTGAGGCATTAAAGGCATCAACATCTGCATTAAGTTAGGATATTTCATGCCTAACTGTTGAAGCTGTTGCATTGAGAAGGTTGTTGCACCACCATAGCCAAGCCAATTGGCAGGGATATCACCCTTTAGATAATCAAATCTAAACCTGTAATCACCGCCAATCTCAAGCCATGAGCTAATATTATCTGCCCCTGCAGATTCAGCCTTCTTCTCAACCAAATTGATCCTTTGCTCTTTTGCTTCATCTTTTCTTTGCATGTCAAGCATTTGCATCTTTAGTTTTTCAAGTTCTTTTGAGAGTGTCTCAATCTTCTTTAGCAGCTCCGCTTGATCAGATGCAATTACAGACACAGGCATAAGCAAGGTGAAAGCAATTAGCAGTACTAAAAACTTTACCATGGCTCCTCCTCCTCCTTTCAATAAAAAATTTTTTAGGCTAATAATATAAACAATCTTATTAACATTTTGTCAACAAGATTATTCATAACCCAAAGTCAGCTATAGAATTGAGAACTTAACAAAATCAAGTATGAAGGGTTGGTGAAAAATTTTATACGACGCCTTATAAAAGAAGTTTTGAGAAACTTTAGCAAAAGACAATGCATTATAAACCTTAAAATAACGCTTAGGAAAAGCTGTCTCAGGATTTTTATAATCGACAAATTTTATTTATAATTTTGATTTATACATTTAAAACAATGCCTTATGACAAAGCCTTACAAACTTTTTTTTATAAGGTGTCGTATAAAAATCCTTCACCAGCCCTGCCTATCTTACCTGCTACTTTTTAGTTTTATCGTCGATTTTGGGAATAAAGAATAAAAAATGAAATCGTTGATTTTAAAAATTTTGAAACAGCCCTTTCTACCGCTATTTTTGGGTTCATAAAAATAATCGTTTTTTCATTTTAAAAAATTATGGAGTTGTTCTGTTAATCAGCTGTTCTATGTTAAAATTTGCTTATTCGCATATAACTTGAGGTGAAAAAATGATAAAGGCATTAGTTATTGACGATGAATCAAATATAAGAAAGGTCTTAAAGATAATTTTAAAAGAGTTAAATTTTAATATCAAAGATGCCTCTACTATTGAAGAGGGAGAAGAATTGATAAGTAATGAGAACTTTGATATTGCCCTTGTTGACTTAAGGTTACCTGATGGCTCTGGTATTGAAATTCTTAAAAAAATTAAAACTATCAATCATGATACAGTAGTTATTCTTATTACTGCCTTTGCCTCTGCTGAAAATGCTGTCCAAGCAATGAAGGCAGGGGCTTATGATTATCTCATTAAGCCCTTTAATCTTGATGAGATAAGGATAAAGCTAAAAAACATAGCAGAGACCATAATTCTTAAAAAGAAGGTTAAGGAAATTGGTTTTATTGATAATTCTTTTGAAGGAATAATTGGAAATTCAAAGGTCATGAAAGAAGTATTCAATATGATTGAAAAAATTGCACCTTACGAGACAAGTATTTTAATAACAGGTGAAAGTGGGACAGGTAAAGAACTTGTAGCAAAGGCAATTCATAAGAGAAGTCAAAGAAGTGGCAAACCTTTTATCACTATTAACTGTGCAAGCCTACCTTCAGAACTTCTTGAGAGCGAGCTCTTTGGCTATACTAAAGGCTCTTTTACAGGTGCAACTACCTCTAAGGAAGGACTCATTATTACAGCTAATGGTGGTTCCCTTTTTCTTGATGAGATTGGTGAGATGCCTCATGCACTTCAGGCAAAACTCTTGAGATTTCTTGAAGACAAAAAAATAAGGCCAATTGGCGGGGCAACGGAGATTGATGTGGATGTGAGAATAATAGCTGCATCGAACAAAGACCTAACAAACGAAGCCATTTTTAGAAAGGATCTTTTTTTTAGGATAGCCACATTTGAGATAAAACTACCCCCACTTAGAGAGAGGAAAGAAGATATACCTATCTTAGTAGATTATTTTGTAAAAACAATGTCTATGAAGTTTGGCAAAAATATTCACACTATTGATAAGGCATTTCTTGAAAGTCTTTTGAATTATGAATACAAAGGCAATTTGAGGGAATTAAAAAATATTATAGAAAGAGCGGTGATTATGACTGATGATGAAATCCTAAAAAAAATAACTTTAGAGGAAGAACATATAGCTGTAAAATCTTTTTCTTTAGGTAATGGCTTTGACTTAAATTCTTTTTTATCATCTATTGAAACAGAGCTTTTATTAAAAGCTCTTAAAGAGGCAAATTATGTCAAAACAAAGGCAGCAGAACTTCTCGGCATATCATTTAGGGAATTTAGATATAGATTGTCAAAGATAGACAAAGGTAAAGTTGATAAACCATATCTTCCCGATGAAAATTAATAACCTTATAAAACAAAAAGACATTATTTATTCATCATATCAAGAAACTCTTTGTTGTTTTTCGAACCCTTTAATTTGCTTAAAAGAAATTCCATGCTCTCAACTGTGCTTAATGGGTTAAGGACTTTCCTTAAGATCCACATCTTATTCAATACATCTGCTGGGACTAAGAGTTCCTCTTTCCTTGTACCTGATGCATTTATGTCAATAGTTGGGAATATTCTCTTATCAACAAGTTTCCTATCAAGGTGAAGTTCCATATTTCCTGTGCCTTTAAATTCCTCAAAGATGACATCGTCCATTCTACTGCCTGTGTCAACAAGAGCAGTTGCAATAATTGTCAAGCTACCACCTTCTTCAATATTTCTTGCAGTGCCAAAAAATCTCTTTGGTTTTTGCAGAGCATTTGCCTCAAGTCCACCTGAGAGCACCTTTCCACTTGTAGGAGATATAGCGTTATAAGCCCTTGCAAGCCTTGTAATACTATCAAGCAATATTACTGTATCTCTACCTGTCTCAACAAGTCTTTTTGCCCTCTCAATTACCATCTCTGATACTTGGCAATGCCTTTGTGGGGGTTCATCAAAGGTAGAGCTTATAATCTCTGCAGTGCTGACTTGTCTTTTCCAGTCAGTAACCTCTTCGGGTCTTTCATCAATAAGGAGAATTATAAGATCTATCTCTCTATGGTTCGTCTTGATTGCTTTTGCAATGGATTGTAACAACATAGTTTTACCAGTACGCGGAGCAGCAACTATTAATCCCCTTTGTCCTCTACCTATTGGTGCTATTAAATCCATTACCCTCATTGAATAATCTGAATTATATTCAAGGGCAATCTTGCTTGTAGGATAATAGGGAGTTAAATTATCAAAAAGTGATCTATTGATATTTGAATCAGGGGGATTATTATTGATGCTTTCAACTTTAAGCAAGGCAAAATATCTTTCATTTTCTTTTGGTGGTCTTATTTGTCCAGCAACAAAATCACCTGTTCTTAGTGAAAATCTTCTTATCTGTGATGGTGAAATATAAATATCATCAGGTGACGGAAGATAGCTATAATCAAGAGACCTTAAAAAACCAAAACCATCAGGTAAAATCTCAAGTACACCCGAACCATAGACATTACCAATCTTTTCAGTCTGTGCTTGAAGGATACTGAATATTAAATCTTGTTTTCTAAGACTTGCAGCACCATCAATATTCAATTCCTTTGCAATATTGATGAGTGCATCAATTGACATTGATTTAAGCTCTGATATTGAAATGTAGCTTTCCATTTTTTAGTTACCCTCTTTCATTGAAATTAAAAAAGCTATATTATTGTGAAAGTTTTTAGTGTTAATGATAATTCATAAAACATTTTTTGGTATATTTTTGGATTGATTTTTATCTTTTCTAAACCCCTTTGACCCTTTGAAGGTATTGGAGGGAACAATTAGAAGCTATCAGATAAGATACAAAATGTATCTATCTTTGTCAATAGTTAGTTTTAAACTTTTAAAATAGCGCTTAGGAAGGGCTGTTTCAGGATTTTTATAATCGACAAATTTTATTTAATTTTGTTTTATTCATTATAATGCAATACCTTATGACAAAGCCCAAGGAATTTTTTTTATAAGGTGTCGTATAAAAATTCCACACCAGCCCTTCTTATCGCTATTTTAAGGGCCTATCTATATATTGACAAATTAGGTCTTGTTGTGATACGATTTTAAAAATCCACAGATTAAGCCTGCTTATGGAGGGGATGCATGGTAGCCGTAGAAAAGATAGACAGAAATATCCTTGACAAGATTTTCTTCATCACAGAGAAAGTCTTGGTGTTTGACGGACTGAATGATGTGTTTGAGCATATCGTAAAGAGCGCTATGATGCTTACAAAGGCCGATGCGGCTACTATCAGGGCATTCGACATTGAGTCGGGTGATCTGATGATTGTCGAGGGAGTAGGCCTTTCTAACGGCTTCCTCTCGCAGCCTCCAATTAAGATAGGCGAGGGCATCACAGGCAGGGTAGTCCTTTATTCCAAACCTTTTTCTACCGCAGATGTAACCGAAGTAGAACATTGCGTCTACAAAGAGCTTGCGCAGGTCGAAGGCATAAAGGCGGTGATGAGCGTTCCTATGAAGACGAGCGAAGGGGCTATTGGATGCCTCACCGTTTATAGGAAAAAAGCAGAAGCCTTTACAGATCAGGACCTGCTTTTGCTGAGCATATTCGCAGGACAGACAACGGAAGTCATAAAAAAAGCGCGCGTACTAGAAGAGCTCAAGAAACAGGCGAAATTTGACTCATTGACGAAAGTTTTCAATAAAGATACTCTTTTAACAGAGCTCGATTTAAAAGTAAGTCTGGCCGGCAGACACAGCTACGATTTAAGCGTTATTTTTATAGATATAGACGATTTTAAGAAATTTAACGATACGCATGGGCATCTTCTCGGGGATAAACTGCTTGCCGATTTTGCAAAACTTTTAAGGCAATTTTGCAGGAAAACGGATATTGTGGGAAGATTCGGCGGAGAAGAGTTTATAATTATTGCGCCGCATACCGATAAAGACAGCGCCCTAATACTTACAAATAAGTTAATTAATATTGTGAGGGAGCATAACTTTTTGGGCAGCGATGGAGATATTCGTATCACTTTCAGCGCAGGCATAGCGTCATTTCCAAAGGATGCGCAGGAACCCTTAGGATTGTTGAATAAGGCCGACAATGCCATGTATAGAAGTAAAAAGGCGGGTAAAAATTGCGCGACAGCATGGACAGAGGAAAAGACAATGTAAGGTTTTAAGCTTTAACCGTTCTTTAGAGCTCCGAAAGCAATATTCCCTATCAAAGTCCTGCATTATTGCAGGGCTTTTATTTGTAACATTATAGTGGAGGCCGAAACAGCGAGAAAAGAAAAATTCTATGTGTTTTTGATGATCTTTAAAGATATGGAATCTATCGTGCTCGTGTTTTCAAAGGGGGTTTATTAGGGACAGCGCCCTTTTTCTGATTCTGGCCTCAATTTTAAATGGTCGCTGTCCCTATTTATCTGGAGGCAATAGCAGCCTTGCCTTGTTAACAACCATTCTTTTAATCGGGTTTTAAAATGCCTCAAATGGCCTCAACG
>OGCL01002453.1_pt1 | contig 12891 bp, 13 predicted proteins | sample 1570041 | NCBI WGS metagenome assembly OGCL01 (sample SAMN06266162, study PRJEB24511) | hot springs metagenome | isolation source: Hot spring water | place: South Africa: Limpopo | collected 2015-06-22 | reverse complement strand
TAAACAGTTGCAAGCTTAAAAAAGTGCATTTTGATGCTCCAAAGGGGGGTATCCCAATTTCTATCGCTATTTTTGGGCCTTAAAGACTCTTTAGAATTTTTGATTTGGCTATTTTATCATTTTCGGGTCTGTTGTGGGAATGTTATGTTATGTAAATATTCTCAGGAATTAGGATTGAAGGAGTTAAGGTTAATATGACTCTATTTTGGACCTAAAATCATCGTAATAAAAATTTGATTTGCTTAAAAAAAGAAAATCAAATAATCTTATAATCTTAAAGGAGATATTCAACATGCCTGTTGTTAGACTTAGAGGGAGGGGACAATTAATTATCTCAGAATTGTCATTAGGTAAAGAATTCTAATGGCCGCCATTAGAACTTATTGCATATAAGTCATTGAAAAGTATAAAGTAAAAGTGCTAATGCATAGCGCAAATTTGAACTAAACAACAGCAAGGAAAACATACATAATTAAAGAGCTTCCTGATATGCCATTAAAACTCTAATGACAATTCTGGGTTTATATAAAACTATGGAGGTTAACATGAAGTTAAATCAAACCTCAGAGGGGATAGAAAGAAGAGGCTTTTTAAAACTCATAGCAGGACCGCCTGCTTTGTTTTATATACCTCCTTCGAGAAGCAGCCAAAGCATACTTATCCTTGAGACAGTGCTGGCAGGGTTTGTATATTATGATGCAGAGGTCATTTGGCACAATCTTAAGGTGGGCGGCAGCTTCGGACTTAAGAGAGAACCACACAATCATTATGAACAAAAGGCAATAGATGTCTTTTGGAAAGACAATAAGTTAGGATATGCCCCAAAAGTTGATGATGACCGATGGGAGAGAATTGGAATGAATATAGAGTTGGTGTTGTCATGAGATTAAAGATTGATTTTTTCACCGACAAATTACCTGTTATTTATCGCCATAGATTTATGGCACTTATTAAAGAGGCTCTTAATGAATCAGATAGCTCATACAGAGAAAGACTTTATCCTGACAAAAACTCTGAACATTCAAAAGTTGCAAAGCCGTTCTGTTTTAATGTTTCAATGCCTTCGGGCAGGACAGCCAAAAAAGAAAAAATCATTATTGACGAAGGCGTGGAGATTGAAGACACTGTTTTTTATTTCCCGCAAAACAGCAGTCTTTCTTTTTATGTAAGCTCATCAGAATATCAATTCATGGTATGCCTATACAACGGCCTGCTTGATATGAAATCTTTCCAGTTCGGAAATAACATATACCTCAAGCTTGAGAGAGTATTCATGCTCAATGAGAAAAAGATAAACGCTGATGAGGTAATGTTCAGGACCAATGCGCCCGTTCTGATAGAGAACAAAGAAGGCAACCCCATTCTTTCTATAGCCTCTGACCTATCGCCTATAGCCTCTTTCAATGACCATTTTAACGCCATACATGACAGGATTTTGAAAGACATAAGGGGTGAGGGACTTCATAGAGAGATGGAATTTATTCCTGTGAAAATGAAAAAGCAGGTTGTCAAACATACATTGAAAGGCTTTCGCGAAAAGACCGGCAAGCCGTTTATGACCCTTACTTGTTTTGAGGGCTGCTTCAAACTCAAAGGCGACCCGCGAGATTTGCAGAGACTCTACCAGATAGGCATTGGATTGAGAACAGGACAGGGCTTCGGGATGGTGGATATTGTTTGAACGGTTTAAGCAGTTTGAACAGTTTGAGCCGTTTAAACCGTTTGAACAGTTTGAACCGTTTGAGCCGTTTGAACAGTTAATTGAATGGAGGAAAATTGAGCGTTAAATATTTTGAAGATTTATCAATATGGAAGCTATCACGAGAATTGACTAACAGAATTTATGCAATCACAGGTTCAGGCGAATTCTCAAAAGATTATGGACTTCGCGACCAGATAAGAAGGGCATCTGTATCTATAATGTCCAATATTGCAGAAGGATTCGAGAGAGGCGGCAATCAGGAGTTTGGTCAATTTTTATCAATCGCAAAAGGCTCAAGCGGAGAAGTTCGCTCTCAATTGTATGTTGCAGTGGATCAGGGTTATATCAACACAAAAGAAGGCAATCAATTGATGGATGATTTCAAAAAACTTTCTATAATGATTAACAATTTCATGGAATACTTAAAAGGAAGCAATTACAAAGGGACAAAATACAAAAAACCGCCGGTAAAAAGTATGAGGGAAGAAGTTGAAGGGCTTCTAAAGGACTATAAAAAAGGAACCGTTTGAACTGCTTGAACAGTTTGAGCCGTTTAAACCGTTTGAACCGCTTGAACCGTTTTTTTATGAGAGAGAGGGAGTAGAGGAAAGATGGAAAGTAGAATGAATTGGTGGTTAGATTTGGGATTGGCGCATTGTCACGAATTAACAGGCGGGTATAATCTATCAAACTCTAAATTGTCTGAAGCTTTGACTGCAAGGGCCGCAACTATAGGGGACAGAAAGAACCCATATTTCTCAATACTTAATAAAACACTTTTGAATAATGACATTATCAATCAAAAGACAAAGGTACAGAGTGAAGAAAAAATAAATAATCTTTTTAGCGATCAGACGGAAACAGAAGCAGTGCCTTGCAGTTTTTGTAATCAGATGACGACAGGCGGCAAAGAAAGTATTGCCGCTCGCAAATGGATTGTCTCAGGCGGATGGGAGGAATCACCTCTTTACGCTGGTGGAGGTTATATCCCGCCGAGAATATGCCTGAATTGTAGGAGGTTATCCATTCTGGCTTCCTTTAAGGCATACGAACTTTTTGTAGAAAACAGACTGCCATTTATTATTTACAATCCTGATTTAAGCTTGTATAAGAAGCTATTGGATAATCTGCTCCTCAGAAAAGATTTGAATTTGAATTTTGAAAAGTCATCGGCTGTTTTCCTTTCGTTAGGAAGTGTACTTGTTTATCCGGAATTTGACAATCAAGGCAATATTTCAAGTTTTGATTTGCGCCCGCTTTTGCCGAAGGCATCTCTGATGTTAATGAACCTGTCCGGTTTATTAAGAACAAAGGGTAAAGAGCAGTATATTTTAGGAATTGTTGAGAAGCATAGGGATAAATCAGGAGCTAAGTTGATATCCGATTTTCTTAAAAGGCAGTCTAAATTATCTTTGGGTGATGTCATTACAGCATTTTATGCTTTTGTTAAAGCTTATAAAGGAGGTATCGGTATGACAAAGAGTTTTTTTGAACTCGGCAATGCGCTCGGAAAAAATCTTGAGGATAAGGCGTATTCTGTAGCCCTAAAGCTATACAAGTCTCTCAGAGATTCTACACAACTTCAAAAACAATTAATCGGAACATATATTTATCTAAAGGAACCAATGCCAACTGAACTGACAAAGATAACTGAAAGCGATGAAAACGCCTTGGCATTTATTATGGGCATAATGAATACGATTAAGAAATAAGGAGGTATGAACATGAGAGGATTAACTTTGACAATGGTCGTTAAGTTTACAGGGACGCCTTCTATGGGAGAGGGACTTGGCGGGAATATCAATCCCATGAAGGTCTTGCAGACAGATATGGGAGACTTTGCCTATCTCTCCCCAAGTGCAATTCTGAAGCAGCCTTTGATGGAGTATTTTGTGAAAGAAAAAGAGTGGAAGTTTGAAGATGGTAAAAATATAAAGATTCCAAAGAAGGGAACTAAAGACCCCATTCAGATAACTGGTCATGCTGATGCAGATCCCTATGCAGATATATTCGGTTATTTATTTACCGATGAGGCACGAAAAAGGAAGTCACCTTTAGGCGTCTCTTATGCTATCGGCTTGATGGGTTTCAAAAACTGTCTTGACTACAGAAGCAATCTCGGCTTGGTTGATTTATCCGGCTCCAAAGGCGAAGGTCAGATGATATTTCAAAGGGAAATAGACATGAACTATTTTGTTTATACTCTCAATCTTGATTTACAGCGGATTGGCAGAGAGGATAACAAAGATAACGATAATGAGGCAGGGGTTGAGGAAAAGCTGAAAAGAATAACAGCTATTCTTGAAGCAATACCATATATTTCTATCCACAGAAACAGTGCCTTAGTGGGCACTTTAAGACCTCACCTTGTTGTCGGCGGAGTCTTTGAGAAGAAGTTTCCATATTTCATTGACTCAATTGTTTGGGATAAAAACAAGAATACCGTCAGATCGAAGGCTATCAACGACATTATTGATGAATATGGACTCAAATCCGATGATAACAACTTGCTAGTTTTTGGCATTCATGAAGGCTTTCCGCTGGATGGAAAGGTCAATATTAACGCCATGTTGCCCAAGAAGGCGATTGACAGTGTTTCAGACTTTATATGTGTCAACAGGGATAAAATATGGAAGACACCAGAAAAGTCATTAGAATAGATATCTGTGGGCAGACTGCTCATTTCAGGATATACGGCAATCAGAACTTTTGTGATTCCTATCCTCTGCCACCGCCCTCAACTGTGCTTGGGATATTGCGGGAACTACTCGGTGAGCGACCACCTGAGCCGCTGGAGCTTGCGATCAAAGGAAGGTTTAAAGGACTTTTCTTTGACTACCAGACATTTCTGCATGGCGCAATTGAGTTGAACAGCAAAAAAGGATGGTGGGTGAGCAGAAAGGTTAATCGTTATACTGATGCGAAAAAAGGCGCCGATGTTCAGCTAAACCCTCTGTATGTGAAGATTTTATCTAAGCCCAGATATACTATATACCTTTACACTCCTGAGCATCACAATTATTATTTCTCAAAGCTAAATAATCCTGAAGGCTTTGTTTCTCTCGGCAGAGGCGAGGATTTGGCAATGCTGAAAGCTATATCTGTAAGAGCAATAAGAAAAGAGGCAAAAAAGAGGGATAAGATAAAAATTGAAAATACCTATCTGTCAAAAGAGCTATACGGTTCAGCTCCTTTGTTCCTGCCCGTTTCTCATCTGAGAAATAGAAACATGAAGATGGAGAAGATTTATTATATACAAGAGTCTGTATCGTATTATGAAGGTGAGTACTGGGAAACGGTTGATGAGAATCATGATCGTTTCCTATGGCTGTTGGAGTACAAAGACACTGAAAACGGCAATTTGCCAAGCTTGCTGGGGTGATGGAATGGAAAGAGTTTTAGCTAAGAGTAATCCTGAAAAAGAATTGCATGAGCATACGATTGAAGTAATTGAGCGCGCGGAGAAAGAGATTGACTATTTGCGGTCTCTTGGGCTGGATATTAGCATTGATATGGAAAAAGCTATTAAATTGAGTTGTTTTGCTCATGATTTAGGGAAGGTTTCAAAAACCTTTCAGGATTCATTGTCGGGAAGCAGAAAATACATCCCTCACAATCTCTTATCGTTAGCCTTTCTTAAGAGCATCTCTAATACAATAAATGTTCCATCTGACTTAAAAAATAAGGTCATCTATGCTGTAGGCTTTCATCACAAGAATTTTTTGGATCTCAGTGATTTCATCAATGGAGCAAAAAGAACCGGTAACGATGGACTTGAGGATGAATTTATTGATATGGAAGTAAATAGATTGCCTCTGCTTGAGCCTATGCAGAAATTGTTCGAAGACTATTTCAAAGCCGATATTCAGTTTCAGATAGATTACAGCATTATTGACGAGCTAAAAAAGATAATCCTTGATTTAGACCCCTTTGATGAGAAAGTTATATGCCTTAAAGGAATTTTACATAGGGCAGACCATATAGCCTCTGCTGGAATAAACGAAGACTCAAAGGTATATCTAAACTCCGAGGCATATGAGACACTTGAAAAACAAATTACTCCAAAAATATTTCAGAAAAATATTAAGAACAAAGATTCGCTTCTTCTTATCGCGCCTACCGGAAGCGGAAAGACTGAGGCCGCTTTATGCTGGGCAGGAACCAGAAAAGGAAAGATTATTTTTACACTGCCTACCAGAGCGTCTGTTAATGCTGCATTTAAGAAGCTGCAAAAATATTATGGCGATGATGTGGGCATACTGCATGGAGAGGCTGGCAGATTTATTTATTCAACTCTGAGGAAAGAGCATGAAGAGACAGAAGCAATAGAGGAAAGTATTCATGAGATAAATCTCAGTAAGAACCTGCTGAAGCCGATTATTGTAACAACAATTGACCAGATTTTTTCTTTCGCTCTTAGAGTACATCAATATGAAAAAGTCCTTATGGGACTTTACGGCGCAAATATTGTTTTAGATGAAATAGACTCTTATTCACCATATACTATTGAGATTTTAAAACAGAGCCTCAAAATAGCAAGGCAATTTGGCATGATTCCTTTAATTATGTCTGCAACAATTCCAGATATGCTGAAAGAAGAGCTTATTACCGAGGGAGTCGTAACGGAACAATATACCCCATTATGGGATGAGCTTGAGATTAAGAACGATGCCCAGCACGAAATACAAATAATTAATAAGGATATTACTGATTGTAAAAAGATCATAGATAAACTATCTGTAAATGAACAAAACAGTGTCCTCATTGTCTGTAATACCATAAAAAAGGCTGTTTCCGTCTATGAGGAATTAAAAGACCTCTCCCCAAAGCTTTATCATTCATTATTTACTTTCGATGACAGAGAAGCTAAAGAAATTGAAATAGGCAAAACTGATCATGACGGCAGAAATACAGGCATATGGATTACAACGCAAGTAGTAGAAGTTTCACTAGATCTGGATTTTGATGTTTTAATCACCGAAGCTGCACCTGTAAATGTCTTAATTCAAAGAATGGGCAGATGCTATCGCAGGCGTAAAGGCGCGGGTAAGGTTTTTATCTATTCAAAACTTCAAAATGATAACAGCAAGGCTGGGTTTCATCCATACAGCGAACTTGCAATCAAAGAAAGTTTAAAGGCATTTAAAGGCAACAATGGTGTCATAGGCGCACAAGCTAAGATGAATATATTGAATAATTATTTTAAGAATTATTGGTCAGATAAAAAAGTCATTGACGAAAAAACGAGAGCCAAAAATATTATCGGCGCTTTTCTAAGTTCTGACCTTACAATGCTTGAAACAATAAGGAATAATGAAGTGAGTAGATTTTTGAGAGATTCTGGAGTTTCCTTGAGCGTAATTCCTATCTCAGAACTTACAGACATTGATATTGAAAAACTTAAAGCTAGTTATAAATGGAAAGATAAAAATGAAAAGCTGTCTTTTTTATATCAAATGCACGGCAAAACCCTCTCTGTTCCGTTGTATAGCTTTTTAAAATTCAGGTCATTTTTTGAGGAAGCAAGATATGGAGTCTTCCTTAGCCGCTTGGAATATAGCAGCGATACAGGGCTTAATCTCAAAAAATTGCCATCAAATTTTGGATAGCGAGGTAACCATATTCCAAAAACTCAAATCCTTACAAAGCGTCAAAAAGAACTCCTCAATCAGCTTCTCGATCTTGCGGAAGATAAAGATGAGGCGCTTACTCTTACGGAACTTGAGGGTTTTCTCTTCGGTGCGTATTGAAACCTGAATTTATGACAACTTCAGTTGACAACAAATTTAAAAATATGTAAATTTAAGTTTACAAAATAAGAAAAGAAGCTAAGAATGGATACGAGTAAGCTGAAAGAAAGCCTTCATTTTTATAACCCATGGTGGGAGATTGAAAGGGTTTCGCCTGATTTGTTGGCAGAATATCAAAGACCTGTCGTCAAAGACCTTATATCTTATTTAACGCTGGATAGAATTATTGTCCTGAAGGGACCGCGCAGAACAGGAAAAACCACTATCTTCTATCAGATGGTTGATAGGCTTATCAGGAACGGGGTTCCGTGTAAAGACATCCTTTTTCTTTCTTTTGATGATATCAGGATTAGGGTTGAACTGGACGATATTCTTAAAGCCTATCAGCAGATGAATAAGCGGCTGATTAAAGAGGGACGCCCTATTTATATTTTTATGGACGAAGCTCATTTTTTGCAGAACTGGCAGTTCTCTGTTAAGAAGTATTTCGACAGGAAATATCCGCTCAAGTTTCTGGTGTCTGGTTCGGCAGCGAGCCTTATAAAAAAAGGGACGGAGTCTCTCGCAGGAAGGACGATAGAAGAGACAATTTATCCTTTCAGCTTTTATGAGTTTTTAAGTCTTCATCTGAAAAAACAGAAGCTTATAGATAAGGTCGAACGCCTTAGGGATGTGTTCAGAGGCTTTAATTTTGTAGATGTCACAGAGTTGATACCGTATGACAGCGAGATTAAAATCCTCTTTGAAGAATATCTGCAGAAGGGAGGGTTCCCTAATTTATTCGGCATTAATGAGACATTGCTCTGGAAAAGACTTGTGAGAGAGGATATTGTGGAAAAGGTGATTTATAGAGATATGGTTGAGCTTTATGATATTAAAAAACCCGAAGCTCTCGAAAAATTGTTTATGTATCTCGTGGATATATCTTCTCAAATTTTAAGCGTTGCAAACATCGCAAATTCGCTCGGATTGAGCCGCGAGTATACGGAGAAATATCTGTTTTATCTTGAACAGTCATTTCTTATTAAACGGTTGAAGAAATATGCAAAGTCGGTCGAAAAGAGCATCAGAAGCGCTGAGAAGCTGCATATTTTGGATGCAGGCTTGATGAATGCCTTTTCAAAGATAGAAGCCGGCCATATTATGGAGAGTGTAGCTGCCGGTCATTTGCTGAGACTTAAAGATGCAAGGGTTTATTATTTCCGTGAAAGATATGAAGTTGACCTTGTGGTGGAAATGGATAAGAGCCTTTTCCCTGTAGAGGTCAAATATAAAGGACATATCTCAAAACAGGATATAAGGAGTGTCAAAGCTTTTTCCGGAAAATTCAAAACAGAGAAGGCTATAGTTATAACCCGCGACATGCTTGAAGAAGAAAAAGTCAACGGACAGACCCTAATGTTCATGCCTGCATGGGTATTTATGTTGTTAGCGGTATAAAAAACTATGACCACCCTTTTCATCCTCGAATCCGTCAATAAGGAGTTATTGGAAGAAGGTATGACTGATACGATTGATTTCCAATCTCTCAAAACCAACGGCATAAAGTTAAACTATCTTTATGTCTGTGAGCGAAAGTTTTGGCTTTTTGACAGGGGCATTCAGATGAAGGCGAGGTCGGACAAGGTTTTAATGGGCAAGCTACTCGGTATCATCTAAACAATAACCGCTCCTCATGTGATTTAAGTTAATTGTTGCATATTCCTATAATATATGGTAGTATAATGCTAAAATATAATGGAGTATAAATGCTATATCCGCGTTTAACAGCTTCAAAATTATCTGAAGCATTGAGACATTTTCCAGTAGTGCTTCTTACAGGCTCAAGGCAGGTAGGTAAGTCCACACTTGCCTTAACGGTAATGGATAATTATATAACCCTTGATGATATTGTGGCGTATTCGTCTGCAAAGGCAGATCCCGGATTATTTATACAGAGCCTTAAAAAGCCAGTTGTCATAGATGAAATCCAGAAAGCGCCAGAATTTTTGAATGCGATAAAGATGGATGTGGACAGAAAAAGAGTAAATGGAAGTTATCTTTTGACAGGTTCGACAAATATATTGGCATATAAAAATATAGCGGATACCCTTGCGGGCAGGATGGCTATTCTTGAGCTTTTCCCCTTAAGCTGCAAGGAAATTGCCGCAAAATCCGAAAATGTTATAGATATTCTTTTCAGTGGCAGTCTGGAAGATATTTCTTTCTCCATGTTAGATAGCGAAAGGATAATTAATCAGATTATAAAAGGCGGTTATCCTGAAGTGCAAAGAATAGATACATCAATGGTAAGATACCTCTGGTTCAGCTCTTACATTCGTACATACATTGAGAGGGATGTGAGAGATATCGGAGAGTTGAGAAATATTGATAAGTTTATAAAGATGTACAATATGCTGGCGGCACGGTCTGGGAATATGTTGAACAAATCTGATATTGCAAGAGATGTTGGTATAGATATAAAAACATTGGACAATTATCTGGAGCTCTTAGAGCTTGTATATCAGGTCTATAGGCTGATGCCTTACAGTAGAAACATAAGCAAAAGATTTATCAAAACAGCAAAACTATTTTTTACTGACAGCGGTATACTGTCTCATCTGCTCGGTGTATCCACAAATGAAGATTTTATGATATCACCATACAAAGGCAGCATTTTTGAAACATTCATCTTTTCAGAAATTCTAAAGGCTGTCAGATATTCGGAGAAACCTTCTAATATTTTCTTTTACAGGACTTTTGACAGGAAAGAGATAGATTTTATTGTTGAGCGAGGTAAAAATATTATTGCCATCGAGGTTAAATTTTCTAAAACAGTGACGAAAGAAGATTTCAAATACATTGCCGATTTAAAAAGCAGAGTTAACCTCATGGCAGGATATGTTTTATATATGGGGGAACGGTTATTGCCTTTCGGAGACAGTCTCTTTGCAATGCCGGTCAGTGTATTATTTTAATTATGGATGTGAATATAAACATAGATTTTAATAATCTTAAGACCAATGGCATTAAGATTAATTACCTTTATGTTTGCGAGCGAAAGCTTTGGCTTTTTGACAGGGGCATTCAGATGGAGTCGAGCTCTGATAAGGTTTTGTTGGGCAAACTGCTTTGCGAGCATTCTTATCCGAGGGAGGATAAAAAAGAGATTCTCATCGATAACCTTATCAATATAGACATTGTAGGCGATGATGAAATAAGGGAAGTGAAATACTCAAACAGGCTCGCCCATGCCGATAGGATACAACTGCTTTATTACCTTTATTATCTGAAACAGCTTGGCATTGAAAAGCGCGGCGTTATCAACTATCCTAAAATTAGAAAGAGGGAAGATATTGTTCTCAATAATGAGGCGTCAAGGGAAGTGGAGGCTGCCTTAATCAGGCTTCATGAGATTTTAGGCATGGGAAAACCTCCCCAATTGAAAAAACTGCCCTACTGCACAAAATGCGCTTATTATGAATTTTGCTGGGGATAAGATATGAGCAGGCCATATTATATATTCTCAAACGGCAGGATTAAGCGAAAGGAAAACACCGTCTATATCGAAAACGAAAACGGTGATAAGAAGGCTATTCCTGTTGAAGACATAGACACCATCCATCTGTTCGGCGAGGTAGATCTCAATACTAAACTTCTGAATTTCCTCTCGCAGCAGAACAAAACAATCCATGTTTACAATTACTATGGCTTTTATGCAGGCAGTTTTATGCCGAGGGACAGAAATGTATCGGGCGAACTGACCGTCAGGCAGGTTGAGCATTATCTTGACCATGAGAATCGCTTCTTCATTGCTTTCTCATTCGTTGAGGGCGCACTTTTTCACATGCTAAGAAACCTGCGGGAACACAAAGATACTGCGGATTTTCAAGAAAAGATAAAAATGGAGATTGCAAACGCATCGGAGGCAAAGAGCATCAACCAATTAATGGGCTGTGAGGGAAGGGCAAAAGATGCTTATTATCAATCATTTAATGTAATTCTCCGCAACGGTTTTAGTATTGAAAAACGGGAGAAACGTCCTCCGGATAATCCGGTGAACGCCCTTATTTCTTTCGCCAACTCTATGATTTATTCAACCGTCCTTACAGAAATTTATCATACGCAGCTTAATCCCACCATAAGCTATCTGCACGAGCCGAGGGAAAGGCGCTATTCCCTGAGCCTTGACATTGCGGAGATATTCAAGCCGCTGATTGCCGACCCTGTTATTTTCAAGCTTGTGAATAATAATATGATAAGCCTTGAGGATTTTGAAGAGGATGTGAATTACTGTTATATGAATAATGCGGGCAGAAAGAAGTTCCTTAAAGAATTTGACCAGAAACTTACCACTACTATAAAACACCGCAAGCTGAAGCGTAATGTCTCTTACAGGACTCTTGTCAGGCTTGAGTGTTATAAACTAATCAAACATCTAATAGGAGATGAGCTTTATGTCCCGTTCAAGGCATGGTGGTAAAAATATGCGGAAGACTGAAGGCGATAGGCTGAAGAATTTATTTCTTATCCCTTCAACCATCAGCCTATCTTCAGCCTTAAGCTTAAAGACGGAGGAGTAATGGCCTATTTAATAGTGACATATGATATTGGAGAAGACAGGGTAAATAAAGTCAGGAAGATTTTGAAAAAGTATTTTATGTGGGTGCAGAACTCGGTATTTGAAGGAGATATTACTATCGGAAAGTTTGAAAAATGTAGAAGTGAACTTCGCAAGATAATAAAGGAAGATGAAGACTCGATTTATTTTTATAGCCTTGAAAACCGCCTTAATTATCGAAAGACGGTAATGGGTATAGAGAAGGAATTGACAGGGAATATATTGTAGGAAATAGGCGATGAGCAATAGGAAAGGAATTCTTAAATTGCATCGAACCTATTTTTTAGCTAAAAAGACCAAAAGGTTTATCTGATATGGGATTGGAGGCAATTTTTCAAGTAAGCAAAAAACACGATTAAAAGGTCAATGCAAAAAACTTCATCCCATGACTGTTCCTATTTGATTTGAAAACTGCTAAAATAGCTGCTAATAAAGGCTTTATAGATTGTTCTAAAGGCTCTTTGACAAGTGGCTTTCATCTGAACCATGTGGGATATAAAGTTGTGCAGGTCAACCTTCAGCCTCTTTCGCTATCGGGCTTTCATCTGAACCATGTGGGATATAAAGGGATATCAGTTGATATCTGTTCAATCGATTGCTAAACTTTCATCTGAACCATGTGGGATATAAAGGACGTAGGATCTTCTGAAGCTATTAAAGAAATAGCAGCTTTCATCTGAACCATGTGGGATATAAAGACTGCTATATTAAGCAAAGTTGCGGCACCCATACCAACTTTCATCTGAACCATGTGGGATATAAAGAAATCATGAGCGATTAAGATAGCAGTAACGAAAGGCGATCTTTCATCTGAACCATGTGGGATATAAAGTTAAGGT
>OGCL01002450.1_pt1 | contig 12904 bp, 10 predicted proteins | sample 1570041 | NCBI WGS metagenome assembly OGCL01 (sample SAMN06266162, study PRJEB24511) | hot springs metagenome | isolation source: Hot spring water | place: South Africa: Limpopo | collected 2015-06-22 | reverse complement strand
CGCCATCCGCGAGCAGATGATTCACTACCACACCATCGCCGGCTAACTTATCCACAGCACTCCGGTACCGGTCTGACCTCTGACCGGTACCGGAGTGCTGTGGATAAGTTAGTAGCCTAAACCGGCATGATGTTGACGTAGAAAGTGTTCAAACTCAGAGTGTGGTAGAGGCCGGGCGAAATAGTATCCCTGATAATGGTAACATCCTAATTGCAATAGTGATTTTAACTGAGCCTCCGTTTCAACACCTTCAGCTAATACTTCCAGACCAAGCGTTTGTCCCAGCATGATAATAGTACGTACTATCGCTTGCTGATTATCGTCCTGCACCAATTCATCGACAAAACCGCGATCAATTTTAAGCTGGTACAGCGGTAAACGTTTCAGATAAACCAGAGACGAATAGCCAGTGCCAAAATCGTCTAACGCGAAACGAATACCCAAAGCACGTAATTGCTGCATTTTGGCCACGACCTGCTCAAAATTATCTACCAACATACTTTCGGTAAGCTCTAGTTTAAGACTCGTCGCATCAACACCGCTGTGCTGCAAGATTTCAATAACCAGAGCCGTAAAATCAGGTTGCTGAAACTGCCGGGCACTAATATTAACTGACAGCTCGAGCCGGCTGGTTCCAGCCTGACGCTGCCAAAGCGCCAACTGCTGGCAAGCCTTGCGCAATACCAGCTCCCCTATTGGCAGAATGAGGCCACTTTCCTCAGCGAAATCAATAAATTCATAGGGTCCCAATATGCCACGTGTTGGATGTCGCCAGCGTAACAACGCTTCAGCACCGGTTACCACACCCGGATGCACCAGTTGTGGCTGAAAGTACAACTCAAACTGATCATTGACGATAGCCTCACGCAGCTCATGCGCCAATAACAAACGGCGGCTGGCTTGTAACTGCATCTCTGCGTCAAAAAACGCCAAACCGTTTCCCACAGCTTTAACCTGATGCATTGCCATATCCGCCTGGGTGATCAAGACATCAGTATCCAGCTGATCACCTAAAAACAAGGTCGCGCCTATACTAAGGGTATTCTTCGGTCGTAACTGAGTTAGTGCCACATTCTGCGCCACAGCAGCTTGCAGCGCGGCAGCCAAATCTGTCACCTCCTGCACTGCCGCCGCCCGCTGGGTTGAGAGCATTTCGGTCAGGATCAGAAACTCGTCAGCGTTTAAACGACCCACGGTATCACCGGACGGCAGCACCGCCTGCAGCGACTGCCCGACCAATTTCAGAACCCGATCACCGGTGTTGTATCCCAAACTGTCGTTTAGGGTTTTAAAATCATCGATATCAATAAAGAGTAAAGCCGCGTAATGTTGGCTGCGGCTACTTTGCAGCTGCGCCTGTAGGATCCTGTCCAGCATCAGTTGCCGGTTTGCCAACCCGGTTACCGGATCATAAAAAGCCAGGCTCTCGGCTTGATGTTCAATTTGTTGCCGGATCAAGGCACTACAGATATTACCCGCAATAAGCTGCAGCCCAGCAATTTGTTCAGCAGACCATTGTTGTGAACCACGCACTATATCAAGACCAAACATCCCAAGCAGACGGTCCCGGCTTTTTAGCGGCAACATCAGTAAAGATTGGATCCCTTGCGGAGCTAATAACTGATACTCTGCGGAATCATGCGGTAAACTATTGATATCACAAAGAATCGATGGAAAACCTGCTGTCCATTGCCGATACCAGTCACCAAAAGCGGCAGAAGGCAACTGCTGCAACTGTTCCAGCTGCGGGCTCACGCCTGGCGCACACCATTCATGACTATTACTGGCGGTTGTTAAATCAGCGGAAAACTTAAATAAGTAGCAGCGATCTGCCTGATAGAAACGGCCAATGGCCGCTAGCGCAGAGTTAATCACTTCGTCCACGTCAGCCGCCGTCGCCTGGACAAAAGCGCCCGAAATGGTGGCGACCATATTAAAAAAGCTATCTGCGGGGGGATGCGGCTCAGTCAAGCGTACCTCGGCTTGCAAAACCAGTTAACTTCAGTGTATCTGCAAAACTGCAAACACGCAAAACCATATCACACAACACTTATCCACAGCACTCCGGTACCGGTCTGACCTCTGACCGGTACCGGAGTGCTGTGGATAAGTTAGCGTTCGTGCCAGAAGATTTGGCGTGGGTTGCCGCGGTAGCGGCCGAAGATCACTTCATTTTGCGGATGCTGGTTAAAACTACCGCTTTGTGCCCAATCGTAAGTTAGCCAGGGTGGTGCCTGATAACGATAACGGGCACTGCCCGACTGACCGGGCGCAGCCAATAGTAATGCCAGCGGTGAACTGATGCCATTTTGTAATACGCTTTGGTAACCATTGACCTGACTTTGCGTAGCACCACTGACATGCTGCAACAAAGCAGGATCGATTGCCGAACACTGATCGAGGGAGTTGAAGCTAAAGCGTTGACCATCCCAGTACTCTGCGCGCAATGACAATGGCAAGCTCTCGAGTTCTGAACCAAAAGCATTATCCAGTACTAACCGACCATATCTAATATCTAAAGTTGCACCAAGAACCTTAGCAGGACAGTTACTCGTGCAAGGTCCGGTTACAGAAGGGTTAAAATCCGCGAGCAATATCGGTCTGTTATCAGTTTCGAGTAACGGCTGTATTCCTAACTGCAATTGTCTGAAGGGGCCATCGGGCTGCTGGTTGCCTACACGATTGAAACTAACGTCAGACTGCAGCACCTGATAGCGACCATCAACCCAGCTAGAAGGCGTGATTTGCAGCCGCCCCCCCAGCCCGGGTGTCTCTCCAGCAAAAAGATCTTTAGCCACTACCGCCAACTGGGCGACACCCTGATAACGGGAACTATCATAGTTCTGCAGTACGCGACCTTCATCCCCCACTGCTTCAAGTTCATAACTTAGTTGAATCCCAGGCTGTTGCATATAACTGAAAGCACCACAGCTATTACTTACCTGGGAACTCGCCAGCCTGAATCCCACCGGGTAGAATCGGCCGATTGCCGGGCTTACTCCCGTAGCCAAAACATCACCCGCGTTCAGATAATTATTATCTGCCAGCCTCGCCCTCACTCGAATAGTACCAACTTCGCGCCACCTTGCAGTTAAGCTACGCTGGCGACCCGGTTCGCCGGTAACAGGCTCGAACAGCCCAGATTCAAACAATCCGGCACCGCCGATACCTGCAACCGGATACAGCCGCTCGACAAAATCAAGCGTAATACGCTGTATCGGCTGCTCTCGGCCAAAATTCGGCGTACGTGCGCCCTGAGCATTGCGCGACTCAGCAAGAACCTGAAACGGTCGCTCTGCCGGCCAGAAGCCCACCCCCGAAGCCATACTACCGGGATTGGAGCCAGCAATATAAGGATTTGCAGAGGCCTCCAAAAACTGAATAGTGTGGGGTTTGATCACAAAACTATTGCTGCTAGTTTGCAATGTCAAAGCCGGACCACTGATATCCTCCGGTAATACTAAGCGAACATGGAAACGTATGCGGCCAACATCACTGTACCGGTAACTGAAATCCGCGGCCCCCTGATTGTTAAAGTTCAGATTAACCGGTGTTCGATTTAAAGTGGCCCCGGCATTATTGAGCGCCACAGCCGTGTTATTGACCACAAATTGCTGGCCACTGACGCAGCTCTGCGGATTATTGCACTCCACGGCAAAATCAACATTCTGAGCCCCCGTCAAGCGGGTCTCGCAAGCCCCCGTTGTGGTATTGGTTCTCACCACGCGCAGTCGCCCCTGATAAGTATTACCGGCATGACCATCAGGAAATACAGTAGTACCGCTTTGTAACTCGTTTAGCAGTACCCCCACATCAGTAAACTGCATCACGCAATTTGCTGTTGAGCCGATAAAGCATCGGGTTGCGTTTACAGTACTCAGGCTGGTCGTCGCACCCAAGGTAACGTTACCCGCTTGCGTTCGGTTAAAGCTGTAATTACCCTGCCCTGCAGTGAGTAAGGTGGTACCGTAAAAACCGCCACTCAACTGAAAATCAACCGGTACATAACCAGGGAAAAGGTTAGAGCAAGTGTCATTTAAGCAGGCTTTAATCACTACGGTTTCGGCATCACAAGTCAGCCCCTGGCCATCGTGTTCAATGCGCAGGTGATCAATACTGATACAAGGGTGGCTGGCGTCGCGGTCGGCTATCACATCGCTACTACTGATTTCGTAGTTGTAAACCTTAATCTCATCCAGCAAACCATCGGCAGAATTCACGGTACTGGCATTCGATTGTGAGATGTTGTTAGGATTATCGCCAAAAAACAGCGTCCCCAAACTGGCAGGTAACTGGCCATTTGTTGTACCTTGCTGACTCTGCACCAGAACACCATCTAAATAAATACGTAAAATTGTCTGATTTGTGCCCGCAGCAACGCGCCAGGATACGGCAATATGCTTCCAAACACCGGCGGCAAAGCTGTAGTTACCGGTTTCAGCGGCTATGATATTACCCTGCGTATCGGCTACCCGGAATAGTAGCCGGCCATTGCTGCGCTTGGTCAAATGGAACCAGGCGTTACTCGCTGATGTCGCATCAAATAACTGATTATCTCTGGTGTTCCAGCTAGTGTTACCCCGGTACCAAAAGCTGATACTGCCACTGTTACCAATAGCCGAGTCCACATCAATATTAGTATTAATACCCGCAACGGTTTGATTAGTATTCAATGGAATACTGGCAGCCCGGCAAACCCGGCCATCTACCACCGATTGCACTGCGCCAAGAGTATTGCCGGCATAACCGTTACCGGTCCAGTCTACGACCTCATTCGGACGACCACTCCAGTTCTGTTCTTCAAACCAGTACTCGGCCAAGCGGGTCGGCGCGCCACTTGGCTTAAACCAACGAATGGCAGTGCCGGCATAACTAAAATTACTGTTAAACGAATATAGCGTAAAATCGCTATTGTCTATCTCAACACCGATAGTCGCGCTAACGCCACTGGCGTTACCGGTTCCATATTGATAAACAAATTCACCGTTCTCAAACAGGATTATCTGAAAGCTATACTGACCACCAAAGTTGAAATGCGGCACGTTCTCCCAAGACACCACAAAGCGCCGGTTTGGTCCTGTGCCCTTTGTTTGATAACGCACTGTCCCCCCCAGTGCCGGGTTAATATCATCCCAGTAAACTAACAATAAGCGATCAGGTTGAGTACCAGGAGTACAGTTCGAACAATTGGGGCTTGGAGGCGGCGTAGTCACCGGCAGGTTAGTATTTTCGTAGTGGCGGTGAAACTGCGTATCGGCACCGAATTGCAGCACGCCATTAGCATGGATCCGTACCTGAGTATAATTTACGCCGCCAAAGTTAAAGGTAAACCCCAGATTCACAACCTGTTTATCATCGTCGTTTGGATACCCGGTTTGCGTCCTATCCCACACCACATTGGTATTGGCACTCTCCCAAGCATAGGTTGTTGAGCGAAAGGCATAGGTTGCGGCTGTTGCGTCAAAGCACCATAGCGCCCCGAGAAACATGATAATCAGCCATTTCATTGCCTGACCTCCAACACCAGCTCGCGGCTGGTGATAAAGTTATCTGCCTGGCAGATGCCGGTGCTGCTCAGCTGATATAACACCGTTGCCACATTCCCAGCGGGTAAACTCAGTGCCTGGCAACTTACCTCAGCGCGACAACCGCGCAGGCCATCATCGCTAAAATTTAAACTCAGCGCACTGCAACTGGCGGCACCTGTGAGCGGAAACACCCGGGTTAGCGCCAGCTCAAGCCCACTTTGTGCGGCAAAAAATGCCCGGCTGCCCTGCACTTCATATACCAGCGACTCAGATGAGCTTAACAATAACCGCGATAAACTGAGGATCACCGCCAGCATCACCACAATAATAAAAACGGCAATCACCAGGGCACTGCCGCGCTGCTTAGACGCCGTGGCAGGGTAATAAGTTGGCTGGCGCGATTCAGGGTATGATTTAGGGTACATTGTAAAGATGCACCTCATAGTTAAAAAACAAATCATCACCGCTTTCAGATGCAAAACGCAGTAGTAAATTGACCACATTATTGCGCGTCAGTGATACCGCTTGCTGGCTAAAACGCACCTCGGCCAGCTGTTTTGCCATCAGCACACCGCCACCCGCGGGAGGTAAGGGCTGCGCCGCATTAAAGGCATAGCCACTAAAACGTCTAAGCTCCCGGCTGATTGCGTTATAACAAAAGCTTACCGGGCTGTCAGCGAGAATAAAAAAGCGTTGCTCCGGCGAGCCAGCCGGAAAGCTGTGACTGTTACTGAGGTTAAATTGATGGGTGCCCGGGTTAGCATCGCTATCCGGCGCCAGCGTGCCGCTAAGTAAAATCGTCGCGCCACCCTGCTGATATATATCTGCCGGTTGTCTTGGATAAATACTAAACGGCAAACCGACAAAATTGGCTTGCCAGTTGGCGTGCAGCAAAAGCAACTGACTGCCACTGTCCGGCGCTATCGGTGCCTGTTGATACAGGCCGCTACTGAGTAGTGGCGTAAACTCCAGGCAATGCCAGGGCGCAGCAGTAGCAATCCGTACACTATTGGGTGCGGCCTGGCGTAGCTCGCGCACCAGCCGCTCGGCAGCAAAACGCCCGGCACTTAAAATTTGCTCGCGCTCGGCGGCATCGCTAAACATGCGGGCACCGGTGCCCAGATAGCGACTGGTACCAAGCGCTAACAACGCCAGCAATACCATTACCACCACCAGCTCAATCAGCGTAAAACCGCGCGCCATTACCAATTCCCCCGATAGGCACTAAACTGCAAGGTGCTACCTGTGGGCGTGGTCACTGCCACTGTGATGCGCTTGGCACTAAAGGCCGGTAAACTGATACCGCCAACCTGCTCCGGCGCCGGATAACTCACGGTCACCATTACCTGATAGTTCAGATAGACGCTGGCCAGCTCCTCACCCAATAACGAGCTTAATTCACTGGCATTACCGACAAAGCCATGAAAATCGTCCACATCGTTATAGCTAAGCCGGGTTTCGCTGCCATCCGGACCAAACTGGCCCACAGGGGTGCAGGCAGGCGCGCCGGCCTCAGCACAGCGCAGCAAGCCGCCGCTGCGGTTACTGTTTTCATCAAAACTTAACGCCAGAATTTCATTAAGCAGGCTTTGCCCAAGCTCTGCCGCCCGCACCTGATGCCAGGGATCGGTACTACGTACAAATAACGGGCTGAGTATCGAGGTGATCAGGGTAAGCGCTATCGCCAGCACCGTAATGCCCACCACTAACTCAACCAGCGTTACCCCCTGCTGTTTACGCCGGGCCTGGGTTGTCGCTGTTAAAGATGGGGTACGGGCTAACATAGGTGGATAAAGCCTTCACTTTCCAGACACAGACTCAGTGTCGTCTGGCCCTGCAACCGAATTTGACAGCCGGCAGCCTGACATTGCGCCGGCCGGCCCCAGCTATCAAAGTTCAGCTCGGTTAAATTTGCAGGCTGGCTACTGAGTTGCACACTGCCATCGGTGATACACAGATGACTGGCATCATTTAAACACGCTGCGCTAGTACCCAGGCGATCTGCGGCCAGTCGGATGCTCACCGGCGGGCAAATTGCCGGGTTAGTCGCAGTGCACTGCATCGCCTGTTGCTGTGCACGCCGCAGCAGCGCGACCGCCTGCTCACGCAGCAAATATTCACTGCTACCCGCCGCCGAAAAAAAACGGGGTACCAGGCTTATCGCCAGTACCCCGATAATAATAATAACCACGATAAGCTCGACTAGTGTAAAGCCATGCGATCTAGAGTTCATCGGAAGCTTTTATCAACAACCATTAGTAAAGACATTGATTTGAGGTTTATTACTTGACGTGGCTGCTTTATAAACAACATGACACGCCGTACCCGCAATAGTACCGAAATTGTTGGTAATATCATCTCCAGAACGAATATAACTTGCCGCACGAATAACAATATCACCACTTGCTGCGCCATGCGGAGTGCCAGTATCTGTTGCAGCAACAACCGTCCAATCACTATTTAATTCCGCGATTGCGGTTATAGCAGCTTCTGTTGCGGCAGGATAACCATAAACTACCGCAATTCCATCTACAGTCTCAGAAGCTAAAGCCTGCTTACCTGCAATGACAGCTTTCCCGTAAACTAGTGTTGAAGCTGATTCAAGAGCTCCTTTTAGTCCATTTAGCGTCGAAGCGCGGGCATCTGAGCCAAAATTAAAAAACCTCGGTGCCGCTGTAATCGCCAGGATCCCCAGAATCACAATCACAATAATTAATTCAATTAACGTAAAGCCGCTTTGTTGCCGTTTCATGCTGATACCTCAGTTCTTATTAATAAAAGTACTTACCCGACCGGTGGCCGGGACATAAACAAAACCATTCAGATTAATTTGATTAGTTGGTGCCGCTACCAACCCCGCCGTTTGATAGTAAGTGCAGGCATGATCCGGGGCAAATAGCTGGGTGTCGACCCGCACAAACAGCCGGGCACGACGGATATCCTCGATATTGCTCGAGGTGGTAGCGCGTGGCGGGCTTTGCATTATGCTGTCCAGCACCAATAAACACTGCTGGGCGCTCATCGCTTGCGGTAAGCCCCCTCCGGTAGGATAACCATTGCTGCCTACCGCTATTGGCGTGCCCTCCAACAGTACCTGCCCAACAGGGCGTCCTGCCAACTCCCACTGGCTGCGGGTTAAACTTACCGCCGAGGCAAAGGCGCTGGCCACAGCTTCAATAGACACCTCTTCCGCATCCTTGGTGGCGCTGATAAAACGCGGTAAGGCTACGGCGGCCAATAAACCAAGAATAATGATCACTATCACTATTTCAATCAGGGTAAAACCGTTACGCTTTAACATCTTAGTGTATCCACTGCCCTTTTAGTTGATTATGCGCGATAACCTTGGTGCGCGCCAGTACAGTTTTAACCCAGCCGGGGTCTTTGGCGGACTATGCTAACGCCCTTTATAGGCATCCAGCATATCCCACATTGGGGTAAAGATACCCAGTGCCAGAATCAGGACCATCGCTGCCACTATCGCAATTAAAATCGGTTCGATTTTGCTGGTCAGGCTTTTTAAATCAAAGGCGACTTCCCGCTCATAAAAGCCGGCCACTTCCGTCAGCATTTCATCCATCTGACCGGTTTCCTCGCCTACCGATAACATCTGTAGCACCAGCGGCGTAAAGATTCCACTTTGCTGCGCCACCCGGTACAGGCTCTCGCCGCGTTCAATATTGCGCCGCATTTCGCGAATTAGCTCGCCCAGATGGTCGTTGTCCACCGCCTCTGCCACCAGATTTAACGCAGTAGTGATAGGTACCCCGGCCTTTAACATCATGCCAAAACTGCGGGCAAAGCGCCCCAGCGTGGCACGGTTAATAATATCGCCAACCAGTGGCAAGCGCAGTTTTATCCGCCCCCACCAGAGCTTGCCCGCGGCCGTTTGCAGATACTGCCGCCACCAGAAAACCAGTACCACGCTGCTAAATAACAAATAGGGCCAGTAAGCGGTAAAAAAGCCTGAGCTGGCCAGCAGAACCTTGGTAGACCAGGGTAGTTCCGCATTAAAGCGGCTGAACATGGCAGCAAATTGCGGGATCACGAACAGGTTCATAATCACGACCGCCACCAACAAGGCAATCAGCACCATGGTCGGATAACGGCTGGCTTGTTTGATCTGTTTACGGGTTTCCTGCTCCTGCTCAAAATAAAAACTGAGCTGCATAAAGGCTTCATCCAGCCGGCCGGTATTCTCGCCAACGTGCACCATACTGATAATCAGGCGGTTAAATACCTGCGGATGTGCCGCCATTGCTGTGGATAAATTACGGCCATTTTGCAATTGCTCCAGCACGTCTGTCAGCACCCGCTGCATCGCCACCGAACGGGCGCTTTCCAGTAAGCTGCTAATGGCGCGGATAATCGGGATCCCCGCTTTGTTTAGCGAGTACATTTGCCGGGAAAAGATAATCAGTTCATCCAGCCCAACTTTAGCCTGCCAACTAAACCAGGTTGCGCCCTTGCTCTCTGCCAGCGGGTTAATCGCAACAGGGATCAGGCCGCGCTCACGCAGCGTATTAGCCGCAGCGGCCAGATCAGCAGCTTCTAACTGCCCCGCTACCGGCTGCCCTTTTAAATCACGGGCGCTATACTGAAAACCGGGCATCGGCTTAACTCTCTGCTAACAGCGCACTAAAGGCGCTTTGCGGGTCTGACTCCAGATATTCCGACACCTTCATCACCTCTTCCAGGCTGGTCACGCCTTTACGGGCGTAGTCCAGCGCCATCAGTCCCAGGCTAACAAAACCCTCGCTGTGGTACGCCAGGCTGGTAAAGGCCTCAGCATCGTTTCGTCTCAGTGCATCAGCCAACGGCTTAGTCAATACCAGCAGCTCAAACACCCCGAGCCGCCCCTTGTAACCGGTATTATTGCAGGACTGACAACCGGGGCCATGCCAGAAAGACGTGCCTTCCGGAATTTTATGATGGCGCAGCCAGTTTTGCTCCAGCTCATCTGGCTGGTATGGGGTTTTACAATATTCACACAGCCGGCGTACCAGACGCTGCGCAATAATAGCGCGTAGTGCACTGGCTACCAGATAAGGCGCGGCCCCCATATCAATTAAGCGTAGGGTACTGGTTACCGCATCATTGGTATGCAGGGTCGACAGCACCAGGTGACCGGTTAAGGCGCCACGCAGGCCCATTTCTGCCGTTTCCTGATCGCGCATCTCCCCCACCATAATAATGTCCGGGTCTTGCCGCAGCGTGGTCCTGAGTACCTTGCTAAAACTTAAATCAATTTTCGGGTTTACCTGCACCTGATTAATCCGCGGCAGGCGGTATTCCACCGGATCTTCCACCGTAATAATCTTACTGCCCGGCTGATTCAGTTCACTTAACATGCCATACAAAGTAGTGGTTTTACCGGAGCCGGTTGGCCCGGTTACCAGCAACATGCCATGCGGGCTTTGCATAATGCGTCTGAGCCGGCGCAGCATCTGCTCCGGCATACCGGTATCTTCCAGCGTCAGTACCCCGGCCGATTGATCCAGTAAGCGCATCACCACCGACTCGCCATATTGCACCGGCATGGTCGACATCCGCACATCAATCTTATGTTGCTTTACCGTGATCTGAAAGCGGCCGTCCTGCGGCAAGCGTTTTTCCGAAATATCGAGACTGGCCATCAGCTTTAAGCGCAGTACCAGTGCCGACGCGATACTGACCTCATTCAGAATATTTTCCTGCAGTACGCCATCAATCCGCTGGCGAATGCGCAGCACTTTTTCATCCGGTTCAATATGAATATCCGAAGCGCGGACCTGCACTGCGTCTTCAAAAATCGACTGCAGTAACCGCGAGATGGTGTTGTCGGCTTCCGACTGCTCGGCCAGTGCAAACTCCTGCTCAGGCGCAGCACCGTATTCCTGCTTGAGCTGGGTGGCAAAACTTTCAATATCTTTGGTGCGCCGGTACAGGGTGTCAAACGCTTGCATCAGCTGGCTTTCCCGCACTACCGCCAGTCGGATCTCCCGCGGCGCCAGAAACTGCGATAGCTGATCCAGCGCTGTCAGATCCGCCGGATCGCTCATTCCCAGTAATACAGATTGCTCATTGGCCTCCAGCACCAGCGCCCGAAAGCGGCGCGCCTGGACTTCGGATAATAGCTGGGCATCCTTAGCTTCAATCCGCCGCTGTGCAATATCCAAAAAAGGCAGCTGCAGCTGCTGCGCCAAAAATTGTAATAGCTGCTGCTCCGACAGGAAATTCAGCTCAATCAGCGTCGCCCCTAACTTGCGACCGCTTTCCTGCTGCCGCTTTAAGGCTTCCAGCAGTTGCTGTTCACTGATAATTTTTTCGTGAACCAGCAGATCGCCCAGCCGCATTTTAAGTTTTGGTTTTTGCATGGTGTTAGTTCATCTGATTCAGTTGTTGTTGTAAAAATTGCTGGCTGGCCGGTGCCAAACGCTGCTGTTGTTGCCAGGCTTGCTGATAATACTGCCTGGCCAATGCCTGTTGCCCCTGCTGCGCTGCCGCTATTCCGGCCGCCAGGTTCCAGCCCGGATGCGCCGGCTCAACCGTTAATAGCTGCTGATATAGCGAGAGTGCAGCCGGCCAGTCCTGCTGTTGCTGCAGGATCGCAGCCCTAAGCGCCAGATATTCCGGAAACTCGCTGGCCGAAACAGGCGAATTAAGCTCAAGCAAAGCCTGCTGTAACTGCCCGGCTGCCACTAAAGCCGCGGCCTGCGACATCTGTTGTTCTAAATAGGATGGCCGGCTTTGCTCAATCGCCAGCTGACCGCTACCGGCTTGAGTTGAAGTTGGTGCTTGTTGTCCGGCACCACGGTTTGCTGCCAGCTGCAGATTGGCGGCTGCCTGCGGCTGCCTTGTTGCAACAGCAACAGGCGTTGTTGGCTCAGATCCCAAGGCTGCATCGTCTTCTTGTACTGTTTGCCGCTTAGCTGGGTTCTCTGTTACCGGGTTCTCTATTACAGATAGCTCTGCTAATGGCTGCGCCGACGCAATCAGCACAACCGCATTTTGGCTGCTAATGGCCGCCGTGTTCTGCGCTGGAGCCGGAATCACAGCAGCGACAGGGGTGCCACCAGCGGCTGCTTCGGTTAGTGTAACTGGCAAAGCTGCCGCTGGCTCAGGCGCGACAGTTTCAGTAACAGATAATGCCGGTGAGGCCACGCTGATCTGGGATTGCGGCTGGGATTGGAACTGCGGCAAAGCCAGAGACTTATCAGTATCAAACCAAAAGTACTTCACCAACTGATAGCTTAAAAAGCCCAGCACAAATAGCAGCAGATTACGTCGCCAATGACTTTGCGAAGGCTTATCGCCGCGGACGTCGGTACTTAACGCAGCAGAATGGCCAATCGCATTAGCGCTGGCCTGGCGCTTTTCCAAATCCTGCAGCATTT
>OGCL01002449.1_pt1 | contig 12910 bp, 12 predicted proteins | sample 1570041 | NCBI WGS metagenome assembly OGCL01 (sample SAMN06266162, study PRJEB24511) | hot springs metagenome | isolation source: Hot spring water | place: South Africa: Limpopo | collected 2015-06-22 | reverse complement strand
CCATCTCTGCCCTATACCCATCTTTAGGGAGCTTCCAATTCTTCCGGACGTTTTGGGGACAACCAGGCCTCTGAGGGTAGATCGGGGGGTGTTACTCCTGAAAGGGGGCGATAGGTATAGGTAGGACGAGGAGCTTTTTGAATATCCTCCCGGATACTATCGAGATCAATGTAGCGATCCGAAACATTAATCAAGCTATCACTGGTCATGGAGCGCAGGCTGACCACTTCAATGCGCACCCCGCGGTAGCTGGCGGCATCTACAGCATAAGCCAGATCGCCATCGCCACTGACCAAAACTGCAGTATCATAGGAGCCTGCCAGTGCCATCATGTCCACGGCAATTTCCACATCGAGGTTGGCTTTTTTGGAGCCATCGGGCAGTTGCACTAGTTCTTTTGAGATCACGCGATAGCCGTTGCGCCGCATCCACAGCAAAAAGCCCTGTTGCTTTTCATTGGTGCGATCTACGCCAGTATAGAAAAAGGCACGCAGGAGGCGGGAATTGCCCGTCAGGCGCAGAAGCAGTTTAGTGTAATCGATCTCAATACCTAACTGTAATGCGGCATAGAATAGGTTTGACCCATCTATGAAAATGGCGATTCTTCCCCGGCTTCCCACGCCATACTCAGCAGTTGTGGTTGAATCACTATCTAGGTGTAACATTGTTTTTCCTATAATGCTTTGGGCTTGAGCAGTTATTTTTATGGCTCAGAGTATATGACGCTGGGAGAAAAATACGGGAATTCGTAACCTTACCTTAGCACATCAAGCCAATTGAGTACATATACTCAGCTTAAAACAAGGGCTTAGTTAATAATTCTTAATATTAAGGGAGACGGCTTTGCCGAGAAACTTAGACAAATAGTGATCGCCATTGTTGGGCATTTTCTAGGTAATTTTGCACTGCATCCCAGTTTTCCTGATTGATCATCTGCGCGAGGAGACTGATCTCTGCTTGGTATTGAGACAGGGCGATCTGCAAAGCTTCACAGTTAAACTCTGCCATTAGCCTGCCCAGTTCGGGGTTGCCGCCACCCACCCGGGTTGTATCGCGAAAGCCAGAACTTGCTAGCTTTTGAGCAAAGTACTGCACCTTAGCATCTCTCTGTTGATGACAAGCGTGAATCAGAGATGCGCCTAACATCACTGGCAGATGGGAAATCCAAGCTACAGCCTGATCGTGGGTGTGTGGATCGCAATCGTAAACCTTCATGCCGAGACTATTCCAGAGCGATCGCACTATGTCCACTGCATCAATATCATCAGCAGGACAAACCACACAGGGGCGATCTACAAATAAATCTCTCTGTGCTCCTTTGATCCCCTGTACTTCTGTGCCCGCCATCGGATGTGAACCAATAAATCGCGGATAAATCCCCTGGGCAGACTGCACAATTGCCCCCTTAACAGAGGCGACATCAGTAATTACGGTGTGTGCCCCCACATACTTGGCTAAAAGTTGGACAGTAGGTATTACTTGAGCGATCGGCGTGCAGACAAAGATCACCTGAGTTTGCTCTAATTGTGGAACATCCAGCAGTTCGGTAACCGCAATATCTACCGCCCCCATATTTACAGCCAACTCACAAGTAGCTCTACTGCGGCTCAGACCCCAAACCAATCTGCCCTGCGCCTTCAGGTCCAGCCCCAAAGAGCCGCCAATCAAACCCAGACCAACAATTCCCACCTGCATTATTTTCAGGATAGCAAGATTGATAAGCAAAACATCCAAAAAATAGGCTGATAACTAAGGAGCTACCAGCCTATTGAGAAGTGAATACAGGTATATTGGTCAGCCTACTTAAGCACCAACTTCACATTGGCGTTGCTCAAGTTCTGGCGCTTTACTTCTGCCAAGGTCTTGTTGACGGCATACTTTTGATTGATGGAGTTGATCAACTCGGTTTGGTTGTGCTTTTTGGCAACACCCCAGAGATCGGCGATCAGGTCAAAAGAGCCATCGCTGTTGCGAGACCAGCCCAAATCGTAGTCGCCCTCCAGCACCGCCACAATGTCAGCACGCTGGCGTTGACCATTGTAGCCGCGCACTTCAGCGTTGTGCTTCACAGTGAAGCCCAAATCAGCCAAAGAGGAGGTGAGGATTTCCGCACTAGTGATCTTGGTGCGTAAGGTACTAAAGTGAGACATAGGGTTAAACTCCTGTTACAATAAACAATGGTTAGTTGGAAACAAAGCTACACAAAATTAGTGCCACCTAATTTATGTAGCCTTCCCCAGTTCTAGGTACTAGAAGCTGGGAAAGCTTTTTAGAACTCCATACGCTGATACTCAGCGACGGTAGTTGCGGCGGGTCTAGCCCGCACCCTTGCCCAGTCCCGCAGTGCACGCACCTGCTCTTCCATGGTGCGGGAGAGGGGAGTAGTGGACTTCACACTGGAGATAATGTCCAACTGGGTAAACTCGCGGTCTTGAGCAAATGCCTCGTACATGGCGGCAATCACTGCCTGCTCAATTTCAGCCCCTGAAAAGCCATCGGTTACCTTGGCAAGCTGACCTAGGTCGAAGCGGCTGATGTCGCTACGCCGCTTGCTGAGGTGAATCTGGAAAATATCTATGCGCTCTTCATAGGTAGGCAAGTCCACAAAAAATAATTCGTCAAATCTGCCTTTGCGCAGAAATTCACTGGGTAAGCGATCCACGCGGTTGGCTGTCGCCATTACGAATACAGGGGACTTTTTCTCTTGCATCCATGTCAAGAAAGTGCCAAAGATGCGGGAGGAGGTGCCGCCGTCTGAATCGGCTGAACCCGCACTGCCAGCAAAGGCTTTGTCTATCTCGTCAATGAATAGAATCATCGGCGAAATAGATTCGGCTACCTTGAGGGCATTGCGCAGGTTGGCTTCGGATCGCCCCACGGTGGAACCATCGTAAACTCTGCCGATGTCAAGGCGGACAAGGGGCAGTGACCAAAGTTTTGCCGTGGTTTTGGCGATTAGGGATTTGCCACATCCCGGTACTCCCAAAATCAACATACCCTTGGGCTGGGGCAGTCCGTATTCCCTCGCCCTTTGGCTAAAGGCATTGGAGCGTTGCTTGAGCCAGCGCTTGAGTTCTTCTAAACCGCCGACAGTAGCAATGCTCTCGTCTTCTTCGAGGTATTCCAGAATGCCATTGCGCTTGATCAATTGCTTTTTCTCGGAGAGGACAATCTCTACTTCTTCTTCGGTCAGCCTACCAGTGGTTACTTGGGCTTTACGATAAACTTTCTCGGCTTCATCTTTGGTGAGTCCCAATGCGGCACGCACTAGCTTCTCTTTGGCATCTGAGGGAATTTTGCGAGAGCGGGACTGCCCAAGTTGCTGTTGTAGAACTTCTTCAATTTCTTTGAGGCTGGGTAGGTCAAAGTCAACGACTACAATCTCTTTTTCTAGCTCTACGGGCACTACCTGCACGGGGGAAAGAATGATGATGGTCTTTTGCGTATTCTTAAAGACGGCGATCGCATCCCTTAGGCATCTGACGGTAACATCATGGGTTAGGAAAGGATGCAAGTCCTTGAAGATATAGATGGCTGGCTCTTTGGGATCGGAGCGCATGATTTCCTTGAGGGCGGCTTCAGCGGCGATCGTACCTTGTTGGTAGGTGCTTTGACCGTACTCGGCAATGCCTCGAGTTACCGTCCAAGTAAACACTCGCTTGACTGGTTTGACCTGCGCCAGTTCGGCGATTACTCGCTCGGCTCGCTCTTCCTCATGGGTGATTAGGTAGATCAGGGGGTACTGTGCCTGAATGAGGATATTTAGTTCTTCTTGCATGTATCCTCCTAGGGACCCGAACGAAAGAGAGTTAATTAGCTGAACCAGTTAGGATCAAATCCCTTGCTGATTCTCTGGTGGATTCGCCATCATGGGATGACACGACCGAGACTAAGGTGCCATTGTGGAACACTAGCTTTTCCGCACACTGTGGGCAAGTGTGTAGCCGATGGGTGTGACCATAGCCCTGATGCTCAACTATGTCAGGGTGTGCCAGATAGAAGGAGATGGCTTTTTCCGCTAAAGCATACATGGTGGTAGCTTCGATGGCGGAGAGAACTTTGAGCTGACGGTGCGTATCTGGGGATAGATACAGGGTCACCTTAGTTTTTTCATTAGTTTTTTCAGCAGTTCTGTCAGTACTATCTTGGCTTTTCTCTGGACTTTTGTCTGGATGTGATTGATGGTCTAACATATGGAAACTGTTTACCCGCGAGTGAATACTAGGTTAAAGAATGTCAGCGGGGTTGTCAAGCTGTCTTGCTGGTATGACGGCAAATTCGTTACATAAGTTCACATACACATATAGTGTGAGGATTTAGGTGATGCGCCACACTTGAATTAGCTTGTCTTCTCCGCCTGTAACCAAAATTTGGTTGTCAGCGCTGAGGGCGATCGCATTGATGAGGTCTTTGTGTCCGCTAAGGGTGGTGATTTCGGTGTAGGTGGTCATATCCCAGCATTTGATGGTTTTGTAGCTGGCGCTGATCAGCACCTTGCCATCATGGCTAAAGGCGAGGGCTTTGACCCAGCCCCAGTGTCCTTCGAGGGTGATTACTTCCTGTCCTGTGTGCAGATCCCAGATCATGATGCGGGTATCGAGGCTACCACTGGCGAGAATTTTGCCGTCAGGGCTGATGGCGAAGGCGAGGACACGGGCGGAATGACCGATAAATTCCCAAATGGGCGTGCCAGAGGTTATGTCCCAAGTGCGGATGGTGGTGTCGTAGCTACAACTGGCGATCATTTGCCCATCAGGGCTGAGGGCGATCCCTGCTACTAGGTTGGTGTGCCCCCGCAGTGTGCGTATGGCTTGTCCAGTGCTGACATCCCATATTTTGATGGTGGTGTCTTGGCTACCGCTCACCAACTGCCTGCCATCGGGGGTAACTGCCACGGAGTTGACATACCCCACATGTCCTGTCAGCCTCTGGCGTAGGGTGTAGCTTGCTAAGTCCCACACCAAGATGGAGCGATCGCGGCTACTGCTGTAAAGAGTGCCAGTGTGGGAGCAGAGGGCGAGGGCGGTTACCATCTGGCTATGCCCAGTTAGGGTGGCGAGGGCTTCACCTGTGGCGATCTGCCATGCATAAATTTTGCCATCCACTCCAGTGCTGAGCAAGGTACTGCCATCGGGGGTGAGCAGTAGGGCGGTGATCGGATCAGTGTGCTGAGCGAGGGTTTGCTGGCAGTCCCACAACTGATAGTGCCAAAAGCCCGCTATCGCCTGCCTGACCTCAGGTTCGGGTCTGTGCCACAGCAGGCGCAGGGCGTGCAACTGTACCTTGGGGTGGGGATCCCGCAGGGCGGAGATCAGTAATTCTAAGCCCGCATAGCCGTACAGGGGCATTTGGGTCAAAGCCTGCAATCTCTGTTCGGGGATCGCATTCTGCCAGCGTTGTTTGATCCCCGCCAAACCACCCAGAACTACTGCCCCGTGGGGCGGTGGTTGCTTACCTCCTAAAACGGCATCATGGGGTTGGGGCTTCAAGGTCGGTGATGGTGAAGTTGCCGTAGTGTTTGAGTATTTTGCACAATAATTCTGGATCGGTGGGTGTCTGCCAGTGCAATTCCAAGTAGGCAATGGGGCTGGCGAGATAGTCAAACTCTCCCTGACAGCGATAGCTGGTTACTGCTAAGTCTGGGAGTTGTTGTAGATGGGCGATCGCCTCTTGGTAAGTGGCAAAGGGCAGTTGCTCCTGAAAACTGATCCGCTGTCGCATTGGTTTAGGCACAAAGCTCTGTATCCAAGGGGTTGGCAATCAGGTTCTCAGTCTTGAGGTTTTGCTTCGGCTCTGGTTTCAACTGAGCAGGGGGAAGTTGGCACTTGTGGAGCGTACAACAGTTGACTTCGTCGATGCACACCTTGCCCCACTGCAGTGCCCACAGCACCAGAGCCACACGATTGTCGGTGCGGGTTTTTTTAAGGATGTTACTTACATGATTGTCAACGGTGCGTTTGCTGATGGCTAGTTCTGTGGCTATGTCTTGATTGGTCAGTCCCGCCGCTACTAACTCGATTACTTGCAGTTCACGGTCGGAGAGGTTGAATGAGTTGTCAAACAAGGGATTGGAATCTACGGAGCTAGTCATGATATGGCATCTAACCTAAGGGAGAAATTGCGGGGATCAAGGGCTTTAATAAGCAAATCTAGCCGAAGTTTAAGTGGGGCATCACTAAACTTAATTTAAGTATAAGTTCTTATTGCGGACTCTGTCAAACATTAAGATTTTGAGACTCAAATCTCTGCAAGCCTACTGTAGTAATGTTTCTAGCCACTGTGGCGGGGCGGGGATCGCCATTTGCAGACGATCAAATAATAGCCATGCCCCAATATGCACCAACAGCAAGTAGAGAAAGTTACTGCCGATAATCCCAGCGATCGCTAGGGCTTGAATAGCCATCAAATCTGGCTGGTCAAGGATACCCAACTGGGGGAGCAACCAATTTAAGAAACCGCTGGCTTGAATGATGGAATACAGCCAGACATTTTCTGCCAATAACACTGAGATTAGCACCAACTGAAAAGCTGTACCTAGTGCTCCCAACATGGTGCAGATCGGTACAGACAGAAACCACGACACTCCTCTGCGCCACAGATACCCCAACAGGATGCCCTGCAAGCCGTGGGGAACTAGGTATTGTAAGCTACGGGTAGGTCCCATCAAGATGGTGAGCAAAAGGGAGGTAACTATCACCGCCACCCATGCTGAGCGCGCTCCCCAGCGCAAATAGACGATCACCGTGGGCAGAGGATAGAGCAGGCGCACAAAGGGCAGGGGAAAGTAGAAGTTGATCAGGAAAATGATGGCAGTGGCGCTTGCCAAAAAGGCAGTTTCGACAATGACCAGTGCAGGCTTAGGCGGCATGGCGGCGATAGAAAGGGCGGGGTACAACACGGGCGGGCTGGGGCTGATCCCGTACCACTATTGTTAGTTCTTGCCCCAAGTGCGCCCATGCAGGAGGTACATAACCGAGGGCAATTCCCCGATTTAGGCTGGGGGACATAGTGCCGCTGGTAACTGCGCCAATGGTTTCCCCCCCAACTTGAATGTCATAACCATGCCGCGCGATCGCTCGCCCCTGCATCTCGATCGCTACCAGTTGGCGTTTGCTCCCCTGTGCTTTTTGGCTGAGTAAGGGCGATCGCCCCACAAAGTCCGCCACTTCAGACCAATGTACCACCCAGCCTAACCCAGCCTCCAGCGGAGTTGTGCTTTCGTCTATGTCTTGACCATAGAGGTGTAAGCCTGCCTCCAAACGCAGGGTATCCCGACAACCCAAACCGCAGGGCGCTACCCCCAATCTGAGCAATTCCTGCCAGAGCTGGCGCCCTATCTCTATATCTAACATGATCTCAAAACCGTCCTCGCCTGTGTAGCCAGTGCGGGCAAGCCAGCAATCTCCGCCCCACAGGGGAAAGATGCTGTGTGCGAAACGGCGCAAACCGTTCAAACTGAGGTTGAGCAAACCACTCAAGACGGCTGAGGCTGTTTGCCCTTGAACTGCCAACAGGATTTTGCTGGCGGACAAATCCACCAAGCAATCACCTAAATGTTGCCCCAACCAATTTTTCACCTTAGCGTAAGTGGCACAGTTACTGATCAGCCAGCAGGCATCATCGCCCAAATAGATGATCACATCATCGATGATGCCCCCCTCTGGGTTGAGCAGTAGGGTGTACATCGCCTGAGCGGGCTTTAACCGAGCGAGATTGGAGGGGACTAAATGCTGGAGTCGAGCGATCGCCTCTCTGCCAAGAATCTGCCACTTTGCCATGTGGGATACATCAAATACCCCCACCTGCGATCGCACCGCCTGATGTTCCGCCACAATACCCGTGTACTGCAGAGGCATTGACCACCCCGCAAAATCAATGATCCGCGCCCCAGCCTGCTGATGTAGGTCAAATAAAGGAGTAGGTTGCATGCGCTAAACCAGCCACCAATGCGAAGGCAGGAACCACCGCCACCAAGCTACAAGCGTATCTGCCCCCCTGCAAACTAGGCGAACCAACCAATTCAAAGCTACTGAAGGTTTGCAGAGGGAGAACGAGGGTTTGTATTTCTACTCACCAAAACTTCCACTGCTTTGGCAAATTGGGGATCAGCCATAGTGCCAATTAACTCCCGATTTTTGTTGAGCTTCTCTTGATCGGCTTTGCTCAGCTCTACCACAATATCAGGCTTGATCCCCGACTTGTTAATATCAGTGCCATTGGGGGTGTAGTATTTGGCAATGGTAACCGCCAAACCAGAGCCATCGCTGAGGGATTGCACCGATTGCACCAAACCTTTGCCAAAGGTGGGAGTACCGACAACTACGGCGCGCTTGTTGTCCTGCAATGCCCCAGAGAGAATTTCGCTGGCACTGGCAGAACTGCCATCGACTAGCACTACTAGAGGCTTATCGGTCAATGACTGGCGATTGGCAATCAACCGCTCGCTTTCCCCTTTGCGATCAATGGTGGAGACAATAGTTACATTGTCCATGAACATACGGGCAATTTCAGCGCTGGAGTAGAGCAGACCGCCAGGGTTGGAGCGCAGATCCAGCACAAAGGAATTAACCTTCCCATTCAGAGCTTCTATGGTTTTGCGCATATCCTGAGCGGCATTGGCGTTAAATTGACGCAGGCTGATGTAACCTACCTTACCTGCGGGGGTGTCCCGCACTTCGGACTTGACGGCGTGCAATTCAATGCGGGCGCGCTTCAGTTCCACCTCAAATTCTTGCGTTCCCCGCCTGATTCCTAACCTCACGGTAGTATTTACAGGACCGCGAATTAGACTCACTGCTTGGTTTAAGTCCATGTCTTTGGTGCTTTTGCCGCCAATTGAAGTGAGTACATCACGCGCACGCAAACCCGCTCGCATGGCAGGAGAATCTTCGATGGGAGAGATGATTACTAGTTCCTTAGTGGTGTCATCCATACCTAGTTGGATGCCCACCCCCGTCAATTCCCCAGAGGTTTCAATCTGCATACTGCGAAACTGCTCGGGATCGAGGAAGCGGGTGTAGGGATCGTCCAGCAATTTCAGCATTTCGCGCACGGCGCGGTAAGCTTCAGCTTTGGAAGCGTAGTCCCGATTTTCCAGGAAGTTGCGCCGTACCTGCCGCCAGTCATTGCGGTTGAATGTACCATCCACATAATCACGGTAAATTATTTGCCAAACTTCATCGACAATTTCTTTGGGGTTATCACGGAAGGCAGCAACGCTGGGGTTAGCCAACTGAAAACCAGTGATCGCTACTGCAGTTACCAGTGCTGCGGTGGAACCAAGCACAAGTCCATCTTTTGCCATGTGCATACTAGGGATAGGGTGTGAGTTATCTAGTTAATGTAGCACAGGTATTGGAAAACGGGGGCAATTCTACCTCAGTCAAAGAAATCCACAGACTTCTCAGCAAAAGCTGATTTGGATAACTATACCACACTAATAGAGATTAGGCTAAACTCATTAGATACAAAAATCTTTACAAAGCCTGTCTATGTCCGATTGCTCCCCTATCTACATTCGTGGTGCTAGACAGCATAATTTGAAGAACATTGACCTGACATTGCCGCGCAATCAACTAATTGTATTTACGGGGGTATCGGGTTCAGGTAAGTCTTCCCTCGCCTTTGACACCATTTTTGCCGAGGGGCAACGCAGGTATGTGGAGTCTTTGAGTGCTTACGCACGGCAATTTCTGGGGCAGTTGGATAAGCCTGATGTGGACTACATCGAGGGTTTGAGTCCTGCCATTGCCATCGACCAAAAGTCCACTTCCCACAACCCCCGCTCCACGGTAGGTACGGTTACGGAAATTTATGACTACTTCCGTCTGCTGTTTGGCAGGGCGGGTGATCCCCACTGCCCCATCTGCGATCGCAACATTGCACCGCAGAGCATTGATCAGATGGTGGATAAAATTATGGAGCTGAGCGATCGCACCAAGTTTCAACTTCTGGCTCCAGTGGTCAGGGGCAAAAAAGGAACTCACAAAAAGCTGTTGGACAGTCTGTCGGCGGAGGGCTTTGCGCGGGTGCGCATTGATGGCGTTATCAGAGCACTCAGCGACAACATTGAGTTAGACAAAAATAAACTGCATGACATCGAGATCGTGGTGGATCGGCTGATCAAAAAAGCGGGCATTCAAGAGCGACTCACCGATTCCTTGTCTACAGCCCTGAAGCGGGCAGAGGGGATTGCCATGATCCACATTCTACCCGAGGGCAACCCCACCCCCGACCAGCAATTAGGTAAAGAGGAAATTATCACTTTCTCGGAAAACTTTGCCTGCACCGAACATGGGGCGGTGATGGAAGAGCTATCCCCGCGCCTGTTTTCCTTCAATTCTCCCTATGGTGCTTGCCCCGCCTGCCATGGGTTGGGGTTCCGCCGCGTATTTGCTCCCGAGCTGATCATTCCCGATCCCGATCTGCCAGTCTATGCGGCGATCGCTCCTCTAGGAGAACGGGGGCAAAATTACTACCTCAGTATTCTCTCTGCTGTAGGTGAATACGCTGGCTTCGATCTGCAAACCCCGTGGCGCAAGCTCTCTGACTACCAAAGGGATATAGTCCTCTACGGCACTACCGAAAAAATCTATGTGAAACCAGAATCGCGGATGCGATCACAGGGTTTCTACAAGAACTTCGCTGGCGTGATCGCCATGCTAGAAGAAATCTATGCCCAGGCAGGGGAAATGCAACGCCAGAAATTGGAGCAGTACCTCACCGCCGAGACCTGTCAAGTATGTCATGGTTCCCGCCTCCGTCCCGAAGCCCTAGCGGTCAGGATTGGCGGCTACTGCATCACTGATTTTACAGAAGTGCCTATCAGAGTGTGCCTAGAGCGCATCACCCACCTACAACTCACCCCCCGTCAAGCCCAGATCGCCGAACAGGTGATCAAAGAGATCAAGTCGCGACTGCAATTTTTGCTGGATGTGGGCTTGGACTACCTTACCCTATCTCGCCCTACCATGACCCTTTCAGGTGGAGAAGCACAGCGCATCAGGCTGGCAACCCAGATCGGTTCGGGTTTGACAGGGGTGCTGTATGTCCTCGATGAACCCAGCATTGGACTGCACCAGCGCGACAATTCCCGCCTGCTGGCGACCCTCCGCAAATTGCGGGATTTGGGCAATACCTTGATCGTAGTGGAACACGACGAGGAAACCATCAGAGCCGCTGATCATTTGGTTGATATTGGCATTGGCGCAGGGGTGCATGGTGGTTCCATTGTGGCACAGGGCAAAGTAGAAGATATCGAAAACCACCCTGAATCTTTGACTGGTGCCTATCTTTCGGGGCGGCGCAAGATTGAAACTCCCAGCCAGCGACGGGAAGGCAATGGCAGATATTTAGAAGTGATTGATGCCCACAAAAATAATCTCAAGCACATCAATGTCAAATTCCCCTTGGGTAAGCTCGTCTGCGTTACGGGCGTATCGGGTTCGGGCAAATCTACCCTAGTCAATGAGATTTTGAGAGCGCATCTGGAACACCACTTTAGCCGCAGTGTCCCTGCTCCCAAAGGGGTTGGCGCCATTAAGGGATTGTCTGCATTGGATAAATTCATCATCATCGATCAGTCCCCCATCGGCAGAACCCCCCGCTCCAATCCTGCAACCTACACAGGTGTATTTGATGTGATCCGTGAAACCTTTGCCCTGACCACTGCCGCCAAAGCTAGGGGTTACAAAGCGGGGCAGTTTTCTTTTAATGTCAAGGGGGGGCGCTGTGAAGCCTGTGGCGGTCAAGGAGTGAATGTGATCTCCATGAACTTTTTGCCCGATGTCTATGTGAAGTGTGATGTTTGCAAGGGGGCTAGGTACAACCGAGAAACGCTCCAAGTGAAATACAAAGACAAAAACATTGCTGAAGTGCTGGATATGACCATAGAAGAAGCCATGCACTTCTTTGAGAACATTCCCCAAGCCCATGCCCGCCTGCAAATGCTAGTGGATGTGGGTCTGGGCTATATCCGCCTCGGTCAGCCTGCGCCTACGCTGTCGGGCGGTGAAGCGCAGCGGGTAAAGCTGGCGGCGGAACTGGCACGCCGCGCCACTGGCAAAACCCTTTACCTAATTGATGAGCCGACTACGGGGTTGAGCTTTTATGATGTGCACAAACTGCTGGATGTGATGCAAAGGCTGGTGGATAAAGGGAATAGCATCATCACCATTGAGCACAACTTGGATGTGATTCGCTGTGCCGATTGGATCATCGATTTGGGACCAGAGGGGGGACACCAAGGGGGTGAGGTGATTGCGGAGGGGACGCCAGAGGAGGTAGCCCGCAATCCTATCTCCCATACAGGCAGGTACTTGCGCCAGATTTTGCTACAGCAGGCGCAGTAGCCTTAGTGCTATCATTGCTCCGTTTGCGTAAGTTCAAGGGGCATTCACTGTATGGATTCATGGCAGGCAGGTATGGCGATCGCCATTTTTGCGACAGCAATTCTGATGCTGGTTACCGAAGTGGTGCATATCACCCTCGCCGCCCTATTGGGAGCCATGACCCTGATCGTGCTGAACATCATGACCTTAACTGAAGCGGTGGGTTATATTGGCTCCAGCTATGCCACTCTGGCGTTGTTTTTCGGTGCAATGGTGATGGTGCGGGCATTCGAGCCAACTAAGGTTTTTGATTATCTGGCTACCAAGATGGTGATTTGGGCAGGGGGCAGGGGCGATCGCCTGCTGTTGGGTATTGTTGCCATCACTACTCCCATTTGTGCTGTGTTACCCAATGCCACCACTGTAATTCTCTTAGCACCGCTTCTGCCACCCATGGCAATGGAAATCGGCGTGGATTTTATTCCTCTGCTACTGCTGATTGTGTTTGTTGCCAACAGCGCTGGTCTGCTGACTTTGGTGGGGGATCCCGCCACTTTTATTGTCGGTGATGCCATCAATAT
>OGCL01002448.1_pt1 | contig 12916 bp, 9 predicted proteins | sample 1570041 | NCBI WGS metagenome assembly OGCL01 (sample SAMN06266162, study PRJEB24511) | hot springs metagenome | isolation source: Hot spring water | place: South Africa: Limpopo | collected 2015-06-22 | reverse complement strand
ATGGCTGAATTCTGTGCCCCTTATGTTCAGGATGGTCAACTCATTATTCTGATGCCTGGATCAGGTGGAAGCCTCGAATTTGTCAAAATCTTTAAAGAGAAGAAGGTGAAAAAGGAAGTTACTTTTGCCGAAAGTTGCACCCTTCCCTACGGCACACGACTAAAAAGTTCAGGTCATATATCTGTCTTTATTCATGCGGTGGTTCTTCCCACTGGCGTCTTTCCAGCGAAAAGGACAGATGAGGTAATCTCCAGGCTGAAGCAGTTCTACCCTACGATCATCCCGACCAAAGATGTTCTTGAAGCAGCCATTAACAATCCCAATCCGATTGTTCATCCTGTAGCAACATTGTTGAGTGCCACACGGATTGAACATTCAAAAGGTGAATTCTATCTCTATGCAGAAGGCATGACCCCTTCTGTTGCCAGGGCATATGAATCCCTCAACGAGGAGAGGTTGTCAATCTGTAAAGCCATGGGATATAAACTCTACCATTGGGACAATCTCGATTTTAAGAATTATAACCTTGGCGAAACTGAAGAAGAGTGCCGCTATCGAATCCTTAATACCAGCATGGATGCTGCCTTTGGTAAGGATGGGATTTATGCAGGAATTAAGATGAAGGGACCAGAACATCTGAAAGATCGCTATATTACTGAGGATGTTCCATACGGCATGGTGCTTATTTCCACCTTAGGTAATCTCCTTGGCATCCCTACCCCTACCCATGACGCCGTTATACAGCTTTGCTCTATTATCAACCGGACAAATTATTGGAAAACAGGAAGAGGAGTTAAAGAATTGTCTATTTCAAAGATGGATAAAAAATCGCTGAAAACATTTCTTATTCACGGGAATTAAAAAAACTGTAATAGTTTCAAAGCTTTAATTTGATAATAATTTCAATGTTAACGTGAATAAAAATGGCTTCTTTTTAAGGCCTCTACTTATCACCCTCCATAAAAAAGAAAATAATCATTTTATTTATAATATCATATACTTAAAAATAAATCTCTTACCCTCTTTTTTATATAAAAATTTCCCTTGACAAAAAAAACCTATTATTTTAGTATCGCAAAGAACATTGTGACTGTTATCACAATTTAAAATCAAAAAATTAAAAAAGGAAGGGGGGATTTCAAAGTTCAAAGTTTAAGGATCGAAGTGCGATGTTCAAAGTTCAAAAATAAAAAATAAGAAGAAAGGGGGCGTGTGAAAGATGGGATTTAAAATTTCTCAAAAATATATTGATGCAGACCCAAGAAAGCTGGCGGATTGGCAGATAGCAGAAATTGCCGAAGAGAATATGCCTACTGTAGAGGAATGGCAGGAGAAACTTGGGCTCAAAAAAGAAGAGGTCATCCCTATGGGGAAGTTATGCAAGCTCGATTTCATGAAAATTATTGACCGGTTAAAAAACAAACCCGATGGGAAATACATTGAGGTGACCGCCATTACTCCGACCCCTCTCGGTGAAGGGAAATCGACAACCAGCTTGGGTCTGATTGAAGGGCTTGGTAAAAGGGGAAAGAATGTCGGCGCTGTCCTCCGTCAGCCTTCTGGCGGGCCTACGATGAATGTTAAGGGGACGGCCGCAGGAGGTGGCAAAGCCCTTCTGATTCCGATGACCGAATTCTCCCTTGGCTTAACCGGCGACATCAATGACATTATGAATGCCCACAACCTTGCTATGGTCGCCCTCACGTCAAGGATGCAGCATGAAAGAAATTATGACGACGCAGAGCTTGCCAAGCGTGGCCTCAAACGACTCGATGTGGATCCCACCAATATTGAGATGGGCTGGATCATGGATTTCTGCGCCCAGTCATTGAGAAATATCATCATTGGCATTGGCGGAAAACAGGACGGTTTCTTAATGCAGTCCAAGTTCGGTATCGCAGTTAGCTCAGAGCTAATGGCCATCCTTTCCATCGTGAGAGATCTCAAAGACCTCCGGGAAAGGCTCGGGAACATTACCGTTGCTTATGATAAGAAAGGAAATCCAGTCACCACTTCAGACCTTGAAGTGGCAGGAGCCATGTGCGCCTGGATGCGAAATACAATTAATCCAACCCTGATGACTTCGGTAGAATTTCAGCCGATTCTGGTTCACGCAGGGCCCTTTGCCAACATCGCTGTGGGACAGTCTTCGATTATTGGCGACCGCATTGCCTTAAAGATGTTTGATTACAATGTTACGGAAAGCGGTTTTGCGGCTGATATCGGTTTTGAAAAGTTTTGGAACGTGAAATGTCGTTTAAGCGGTTTAACGCCTCATGTGTCGGTCCTTGTGGCAACGATCCGAGCCTTGAAGATGCATGGAGGCGGCCCCACCGTTGTTCCAGGCAGACCTCTTCCAGATGAATATACCAAAGAGAATCTCAGCCTCGTGGAAAAAGGATGCGCCAATATGATTCACCTGATCGGTGTGATTAAGAAGGCAGGCATTAACCCCGTGGTCTGCGTCAATGCCTTCCACACCGATACCAAAGACGAAATCGCCATTGTCCGGAAAGCGGCCGAACAGGCAGGAGCGCGCGTTGCAACCTCCGAACACTGGCTCAAGGGTGGAGACGGAGCTCTGGAATTAGCCGATGTCGTGCTCGAAGCCTGTAACGAGAAGAATGACTTTAAGTTCCTCTACCCTCTGGAAACACCTCTGCGTAAGAGGGTGGAAATTGTGGCAAAAGAGGTTTATGGAGCGGATGGAGTCTCCTGGGCTCCAGAAGCGGAAGCCAAAGCAAAACGTTTCGAAGCCGATCCGAAATTTAATGAATACATGACGATGATGGTGAAAAGCCACCTGAGCCTCTCCCACGATCCCACTAAAAAAGGAGTGCCAAAAGGGTGGACCCTTCCGATCCGGGACATCCTGGTCTTCTCCGGGGCGAAGTTCCTCTGCCCGATGGCCGGCACGATCAGCCTGATGCCTGGAACCGCCTCTGACCCAGCTTACCGAAGGGTCGATGTGGATGTCGAAACAGGGAAGGTCAAAGGTTTATTCTAAGTCAAAAGAGGCACGGCAATGCCGTGCCTCTTTTTGTGTGATTCGGTCCAGATCCTGTTCTGTGTCAACTGGGAAGAGAGTTTATATCGAACACCAATGCCGAAGCATTTGATTCCTCTCGCCCGGCAAAAGAAAGATTTTTACGAGGGGGGAGAACCTCCCTTTAGACCGCTATGAAAGCAGGAATCCACATTCACACCTCCGATGTTAAAACAACTTTCCAGAAGTTAGAGGCCAACCTTTTGAAAAATGGCGTTGACACTTCAGCCAACTTCAAGATCACTATAAAAAGTGGGGAGAGAGGACTCCCAATGCGCTCCTTCTCAACCTTGAGGTCATGAAATCGAGCATCCTGAACGAACGGAAGGTTAAGATCGGATTGCAAAAAAAACGATTTGAATAACTAAATCAAGACACATTCTCTATTCAATATTTTAAAGGGGGGTAAAAAGATGACGGCGAAACTGATCAATGGAAATGAGGTGGCTCAGCAGATTCGAGAAGAGTTGAAACAAGAGGTCGCCCAGATCAAAGAGAAATATAATGTCACGCCGGGCCTGGTAACGATTCTGATCGGAGAAAACCCAGCCTCAGTGAGTTATGTTACTGCAAAACAAAAGACCTCCAAGGAATTGGGATTTTATTCGATCCAGGACAACCAGCCTGAATCCATCACGGAAGAACAGTTGCTGATGCTGATTGACAAATATAATAAGGACCCAAAGATTCACGGCATTTTAGTGCAGCTACCCCTTCCCAAGCACATCAATGAGACCAAAGTCCTTTATGCCATTGACCCGAAGAAGGATGTGGATGGTTTCCATCCGGTCAATGTCGGAAAACTGATGATTGGGGAGGCCGACTTTCTCCCCTGCACCCCAGCTGGCATTCAGCAACTGTTAATCCGTAGCGGCACAAAGATTGATGGCGCAGAGGTCGTGGTCGTAGGCCGGTCCAACATCGTTGGAAAGCCCATTGCCAATATTCTGCTCCAGAAACAGAAAGGGGCCAATGCAACGGTCACGATCTGTCACACCGGTTCAAGGGACATCGCCTTCCATACCAAGAGGGCGGATATTCTTATCGTTGCTGCCGGAAAACCAAAAGCGGTCACCGCCGATATGGTCAAGGAAGGCGTCGTGGTCATTGACGTGGGGGTGAACCGGATCGGGATGACCCCTGAAGGCAAGGCAAAACTGTGTGGCGATGTTGATTTTGATGGTGTTAAAGAGAAAGCCAGTGCCATCACGCCTGTCCCTGGCGGAGTTGGCCCAATGACCATCACCATGTTGATGATGAATACGGTCAAAGCAGCAAAAATCGCCGCAGGAATTAAGTAGTCGGATAGTCTAATGGTCCAATAGTCATTTAGTCAGTAAAAGACGATGTGCCAACGAGACGATTCGACGATACGACAATAGGACAAATTATGAAAATTGCGGTCTCTGGAAAAGGAGGAACCGGAAAAACGACCATTGCGGCATTGATCGTTCGCTACCTCCTTCAAAAAAACTATAAACCCATTCTCGCCGTTGATGCCGATCCGAACTCCAACTTCGGGGATGCCCTTGGGGTAAAGGTGGAAAACACGGTTGGAAAGATCCTCGACAGTTTCCTCAAGGCAAAAGAGAATCTGCCAACCGGTGTGGTCAAGGAATCGTTAATTGATTCCAGGCTTGCGGAGATCCTGGTTGAAGAAAAAGGATTCGATCTCCTGAGCATGGGCCAGGGAGAGGGACCAGGCTGCTATTGTTATCCAAACACCGTGATCCGCAATTACATTGAAAAACTCGTCTCTAACTACAAGCATGTGGTCATTGATAATGAAGCAGGAATGGAGCACATCTCAAGAAGAACAAATGGAAGCCTCGATGTCCTTCTTCTGGTTTCCGATCCCTCGATGAAGGGAATCAGGACGTGCAAGAAACTCGAAAATCTGGTCAGCGAATTGGGTTTAAATATTAAAAAGACCTATCTCATTCTCAACCGGGTCCAACATGAAACTCCATCTCAAATCGAAGAGGAGATCAAGACGTTAAACCTCAACCTTCTGCAAATCATCCCCGAGGATGATCACATTAATGACCATGAGCTGAGGGGAATTCCCATGCTCAATCTGGAGGAATCAAGCCCCTCCGTCATAAAAATTAAGGAAGCTCTCGAAAAGATTTTGCCATAAGAAAATAGGTTGAATTTCGTTGGCAACATGGTTTAAAAGGTTTTACAATTAATTGTGAAATATTTCGTAAAAGGAGGGGGATCATGATACTGATTGGGGAAAACATTCAAATTCTGTCTAAAGTCGTTTCGGCTGCCCTGAAAGAAAGAAATGAAAAACCATTACAGGAGCTTGCTATCAGACAGGTCCAAGCCGGAGCAGATTACATTGATCTTAATATCGGACCAGCGAGAAAAGACCCAGATGTGATGAAGTGGCTCGTAGAGGTCGTTCAGGAGGCCGTCAACAAACCCCTCTCTCTGGATACAACCAATCCAGTGGCCATGGAAGCCGGCCTTTCTGTATGTAAAATCCCCCCATTGATCAATTCTGCTTCTGGCAAGCAGGAGAGTAAAGAGAAGATGCTTCCTCTTGCGTCCAAGTACAATTGTGATGTGGTCGTCTCTGTTCTCGTGGATGCAGGAATTCCTTCAGACTCCTCTTCGAGAGCAGAAGCCATCATGGAGACCGTCGCCTATGCCAATGAGATCGGGATCCCCAATGAAAGAATCTGGGTTGACCCCATTATGATGCCCATCTCCGTGGATCAGCCTCAAGTCACGGAGCTCTTTGAGTTTATGAAGATCCTCCAAGATATATGCCCGGAGGCCAAGTCCACGCTGGGACTTTCCAATCTTTCCAATGGGGCCCCAGAACATTTAAGGGGATTGCTGAACCGCACCTGCCTGGTGATGCTTGAAAGATATAATTGCTTTTCCGCGATCGTCGATAGCTTTGATGCGGAGTTGGTCTCCTTGATGAGAGGAGGATTACAGGACGTCAAGGATTTAATTTATAAGGCGATGGACGAAGAAATGGACATCTCCAACCTTCCCAAAAAGGAGGCCGATATCGTGAAGACGGTCAACGTCCTTATGGGAAGGACGCTTTACTCCCATTCATGGCTCGAAACCTGATGATACGAATCTCACGAATGAAAACGAACCACATGAGTATTCGAATCATTCGTTTTCATTCATGCCATTTGAAGTGAAAAGGAGGTTTTTATGCAATCGAGTGACTTTTTTGAACTCTACAAAGGCGATGTCAAAGAGTTGGCGATTGGCCCGGAAGGAAAGGCGATCAAAATCGGAGGAGAAAAGACCCTTCCCTTCCATGCCTTTGAAGGACATGTTGGAGCGCCTGTGAGGTTTGCTCTTGAGGTTTTCGACGCCCCCCCAGAAGGCTGGCCAGAACACCTCCGTTCTTATTATGCGGATGTTCTCGCCAATCCGGTTGCCTGGGCGGACAAATGTGTCAAGCAGTTTGGGGCAGACCTCATCTGTCTTAATCTGTCAAGTCTTGACAGCGATAATTTTGATGTGGCCAAAATTGCTGAAAATGTAAAGAAGATTGCCGACCAGATCGCTGTTCCTCTTGTGGTGATGGGAATCGGAGATAAGGACAAGGATACCAAAGCGCTGGTGGAGATTGCAAAAGTTTGCAAGGGGGAGAATTTCCTCCTTGGCCCTCTCGTGAAAGAGAACTACGAGGAGATCGCCAAAGCCGCCCTGGAAGGAGGACATGGCATCATCCCCCAGAGCCCCCTCGACATCAATCTCTGCAAGGAACTGAATGTGAAACTGACGAAGTTCTTCCCCAAGGAGAAGATGGCCATTGACCCTCTTTCAGCAGCCATTGGTTATGGCATTGATTACTCCTTTTCGATCATGGAGCGAGTCAAACAGGTAGCGGTTATGCATAATGACGAGATGATGAAGATGCCCATGGTCGCCAACATCGGAAAGGATTGCTGGAAAACAAAGGAGGCTAAAGAGGATAAAACCCAGGGCATCCTATGGGAAGCCATCACAGCATTTACACTGATCCTTGCAGGCGCAAATCTGGTGATCATGCGCCATCCTGAGAGTTTGAAGCTGGTTAAGAAATTAATTTCATGAAAGGAGTCTCCCATGAGCAAAGGAAAGGTAAAGAATGAAGAAATTAATAAGACAATTCGGGCAGAAGATAACTGGGAGCCTATTGGTCCCACTCCTATGCCTGAAATGTCCGATTTACGGCGTTGGGACATGAGATTGCTCAAGACCTATAAACCCTTTTATGCCCCTTTTTGTGACCTCTGTTGTTTCTGTACCTATGGCAAATGCGACCTCACAGGGGAGAAAAAAGGAGCCTGCGGCATCAACATCTCCGGCCAGCAGGGGAGATGGGCATTGATGTTCTCTCTCATGGGTTGTTCAGCCCACGGAGCCCATGCACGCCATCTGGTGGATTATCTCATTGATAAGTACGGTGAAGATTATAAGATTGACCTGGGCGGTCAGGTAGCCGTGGAAGCCCCCCACATGAGAACGGTCATGGGCTTAAAACCCGAGACCCTCGGAGACCTGAGAAAGGGAATTGAATTTGTGGAAAGGGGAATCATTCATGGCGTCTCCTCTACCCATATGGGACAGGAAGGAAGTAATCTCGATTTCGAGTCGAAATCGCTTCATATTGGGATGCTCGACCACATGGTCATGGAAGTGGCTGACATCGCCCAGACCATCGGGTTTAAATTTCCAACCTCCGTTGCCGAAACACCCCTTGCAGGCCTTGGCTGGGGCGCTGTTGACAAATCAAAACCAGTCGTCACCTGTGTGGGCCATAATGCGGCTGTTGCCACGGTGATGATTGACCAGTTAATGAAGATGGGGATTTACGACCAGGTGGAAGTCACGGGCATCTGCTGCACGGCCCATGACAACATCCGGTATTCTGATAAAGCAAAAATCATTGGGCCTCTTTCAAAGCAGCTATTCTTTCTCCGAACCGGCATCGCGGACCTGGTTTTAACTGATGAACAATGCGTCCGGTGCGATATCCCCGAACTGGCCAAAGCAACAGGGAGCGCTCTGATCGCTACCTCGGATAAGATCAGTTACGGTCTCGATGATGTCACTCATAAAGAGATCGATGAGATTGTCCGACTGATCACCGAGGAAAAAAAGCAGGTGCTCATCCGCGATGTGGATAAGGCTGGGCAGGTCGCTGCCAAGGTTCTACCGATCGTAGCCAAAGACAGAAAGAAAGAGATCGCCACCAAAGAAAAAGCAACGGAACTGGCCAAGGAATGCAAGCAATGCGGACTCTGTGATCGGGTCTGTCCCAACCTTCTCAACATCTCCGATTCCACGGCAGATGTCAGAGATGGCAAATTCGAAAAGATGGCCGATCTCTTTGCCAAATGCGTCGGCTGTGGTAAATGCGAGCAGGAGTGTCCCAAAAGCATTCCCATCATCACAATCATGCAGGCGGCTACAGCCTGGGACACCTTCAATATCCGCGTGGGAAGAGGCCCCATCCAGGACGTGGAAATCCGAAAGGTGGGAGCTCCCATCGTTCTGGGAACCATCCCAGGAATTATCGCCATTGTCGGGTGTTCCAATTACCCTGAGGAGATCGAAGAAATCGTTGACATTGCCGAAGAGTTTGCCAAACGGAAATATATCGTCGTCCTCTCCGGCTGTGCGGCAATGGCCGCTGGTTACAGGAAGGATGCGGAGGGCAAAACGATCTACGAAAGATTTAAACCCGATTTCGATGCGGGCGGCGTCCTGAATGTGGGAAGCTGTGTGGCCAACTCCCATATCACCGGCGCGGCCATGAAGGTCGCCAACATCTTCGCAAAGCTTCCTCTGCGCGCAAACTATGAGGTCATTGCCGACTATATTCTCAACCGTGTCGGAGCCGTTGGTTTGGCCTGGGGAGCCTATTCACAGAAGGCCTTCTGCATCGGAACAGGATGCAATCGAATGGGAATCCCTGTGGTCCTTGGACCCCATGCCGCAAAATACAGAAGACTTTACCTATCCAGAAAGGAAGAAGACGACTGGACGGTGATGGATGGAAGAAAGAAGGAACTGATCAATACAGAGGAACCTTCTCCTGAACATCTCTCCTTGGTTGTGGAAAGCAAAGAGAGGGCCATCATCACCATGGCCAAACTCTGTATCCGTAAGAACGATACCGCACAGGGAAGGCAGCTCAAATTGAACCATTATATTTCCCTTTACAAGCAGTATATGGGAACTCTTCCAGATGATCTTCAGAATTTTGTCAGAAACGATAAGGACATCCCGATTGTCTATAAGAAGGAAGTGACTGAATATCTGAAGAATGTTGGGTGGAAGCCGAAACCTCTATTGACCCTGCCCACTCTGATCGGGACTTATGAAAGCAATATCCCGATTGATGCGGTGGTTAAATGAAATTACTCATCCTTTACCAAGGGGATTACGGGAAACGATTCTGGGATAATATCGGAGGATACGCTCCAGCCGGATGGCAGGTCTCTGGGTATCATTTTGTCAAGAGGCTTCCCACCTTTGTGGATGAATTGTCCGACTATCTTCCCAAAGACCTTCCCTCCTGCGACCTGTTGATCTCGGTTCAGGAGCATCCGGCCGTGGCGGAGATGATCCCCCTGTTCATCAAGGAGATTGGAGCCCGCGCAGTGATTACTCCGATTGATAGCAAGTCCTTTCTCACCACTGGGCTTGCACGGCAGATCAAGAAAAAACTGGAAAAAGATGGAGTGGAACTGGTTCATCCGATGACCTTCTGCACCCTGACCGAAAAGATGACGAAGAATGAATTGATCCTCGAATTCGTCAAATATTTCGGCAGACCGGAAGTGGACATCGTACTTGAAAACGAGAAGGTAAAAGAGGTCAGGGTCATCAGGGATGCCCCCTGTGGAAACACGCGGTATGTGGCCAAGCATCTTATTGGAACGCACATGAAAGATGCGGTCGAAAGTTCAGGCATCCTCCATCACAACCATCCCTGTATGGCCACTATGGTCATGGATGCGGAGCTGGGGGATACCCTGATGCACCACGCGGGCTTGCAGATTAAGCTGGCCGTGGATGAAGCGATTAAAAAAACCGTGATTCGTGATTCGTGACTCGTGACTCGTCATAGGTTCCACGATTCACCTTTCACCCCTCACGACTCACAATAAAGAATGGAGGAAATAACATGAGCATGCCATTACATTATGTCAACGTCTTAACGGGATTGAAAGGATGCCGGGTCATCGAAGATCCAGCGGCTCTGGGAAAGATCATCAAGAAAGCAGAGAGACCTCTGCTCGTCTTTGGCCCGAGATGCATCGATATTGATCTGGACGGGAAAAAGGCGATCGAATATGGAATTGAGTTAGCCAAAGCGCTTGGGGCTGCAACCTGCGCCACGGCCCACACCAAGAAAAAATTGCTTGAATGCGGTGTGACTCCGGATTCGACTTACGATGCTGTCGAGATCATCAATCATTTAAAAGACCCAAATTGGAAAGGGGTCAAGAAACAGGGAAACCATGATATCGTCATGTTTCTTGGGATGAGGACGGACTTTGGAAATCAGGGACTCTCCACATTGAAGCATTATGCCCCCCATTTAAGAACGATCACCCTCTGCCCCTTTGTCTATCCCCATGCCAGTTTCTCTCTTGCTAATATGAAAGCAAATAAATGGAAGGAATATTTAGAAAACCTAATCAATAGTTTGAAATAAGAAAGGAGGAAGAACATGTTTTCAGTTGACGTAGGACCCCAGTATGAGGGAGAAACGGTACGGAAGGAAGATTTTCACATCGAGTTTGGAGGCCCAAAGCATAAGTTCAAAGCAGAGCTGGTGACGGTCAGGCCGGCTGCTGAGGTGGAAGACGAGAAGGTTGAGATTATCGGCAAGGATATCAAGGAGTTTGAAGAGGGAGCTTCTATACCCATCTTCATCAAGATCCTGGTGGCCGGCGAACAGCTGGAGAAAGACATGGAGCCTGTCTTTGAGCGACGGGTTCATATGTACATCAATTACATTGAAGGATTCTGGCACATGGCCCAGAGGGACGAGATCTGGATGAGAATCCACAAAGACAGTTTTAAAAAGGGCCTCAACTCCCTCGACGAGGTCGGAAGAATTCTCGTCATGCTCTACAAAAATGAGCTCCCTATCATTGAAAAGATCCAGATCACCTTTATCACCGATCCTGCTCTGGTGGAAAAAGAGGTGCTCGAAGCTCGAAAGATTTATAAGGAAAGGGATGATCGGCTTAAAGGGATCACGGAGGAGGAAGTGGACGAATTCTATGGATGCTCGCTCTGCCAGTCCTTTGCACCCACCCATGTCTGCGTCATTACTCCTGAAAGGGTCTCCCTCTGTGGAGCGATCAACTGGTTCGATGGAAGGGCCGCCTATAAAATAGATCCAGAGGGACCACAGTTTGCCGTGAAAAAAGGCGATCTTATCGACCCAGATAAATTCATCTATTCAGGCGTGAATGAGATCGTTGCAGAAAAATCGCTTGGCTCAAACAGCGTCTTCTGTCTACATAGCGCACTGGAAAATCCCCATACCTCCTGCGGATGTTTTCAGGCCATCTGCTTCTATATTCCCGAGGTGGATGCCTTCGGCATCGTCCATAGGGATTTCCTTGGTGAAACTGTCAACGGCCAGAAGTTTTCAGGTATTGCCGGAGAAGCTTCGGGTGGCAGGCAGAACGAGGGAATGCTGGGCATGGCCATCTCCTATATGAAGTCGAAGAAATTCCTCAAGACTGATGGAGGGTTAAAAAGGATTGTTTGGTTGCCAAAATCGGTCAAGGAACAGGTGAAAGATGTGCTCGAAGAGGCTGGCTTATATGACAAGATCGCCACGGAAGAGGATGTCAAAAATGTGGATGAACTGACCGAATATCTCAATCGGGTAGGACACCCATGGGTAACAGGTTAATCATAAAAGGAGGTTCTCATGGCACTTAAGGCTTCGGATATACAGAAAAAATTACCAGATGGTGGCAAAAAGAATTGTAAAGAGTGCGGTTTTCCGACCTGTTTCGCCTTTGCCATGAAACTGGCATCGGGTGCTGTATCCGTTCAGAAATGCCCATATCTCCCCCCTGAAATAAAGACAGAGCTTGAAGAGGGATTGGCCCCTCCGATCCGATTGGTGACCATCGGAACAGGGGAGAATGCTTTCAGTATAGGCGAGGAAGAGGTCATCTACCGTCACGAGAAGACCTTTTACAGGCCTTCGGGGATTGCCCTCTTTATCAGTGACAATGAGGATGAAGGAACCATATCCGCAAAGATTGAAAAACTTAAAAAATTCCAGTTTGACCGGGTTGGCCAGAAATTACGGGCCAACCTCTTTGCCCTCCAGTATGGGGGAAACGCAGAAAAGTATCTCAACCTCGTAAAGCGTGTTGCCGCTGAAGGATACCCTATTCTCTTAATCTGCGAAGACATTGATCTCCTATTTAAGGCGAGGGACCTGATAGCGGACAAAAACCCCCTTCTCTATCCGATCACCAAGGATAATCTCGAAGCCGCTCTTCCAAAGTTGAAGGCAAAACCCGCTCCCATCGGAGTGAAAACCAGCAGCATTGAGGAGATCATCCCCATCACCCAGCGGCTTAAAGAAGAAGGACTCCAAGACATTGCGATTGATCCTTCCCCAAAGACCTTGAAGGATATGATCAGGGATTATACCCTAATCCGACGAGCAGCCTTGAAGAAAACCTTCCGTCCTTTGGGTTATCCCATCCTGTCGTTCCCCTGTGGGATTGCAGAAAATAAGATGGAAGAAGCCATGCTGGCATCAGCCGGCGTCATCAAATATGCTGGGATCATCGTGCTGTCCGACTTCGAAAAAGAGATACTCTATCCACTCCTCGTTCTGAGGCAGAA
>OGCL01002445.1_pt1 | contig 12930 bp, 12 predicted proteins | sample 1570041 | NCBI WGS metagenome assembly OGCL01 (sample SAMN06266162, study PRJEB24511) | hot springs metagenome | isolation source: Hot spring water | place: South Africa: Limpopo | collected 2015-06-22 | reverse complement strand
GTGGTCAAACCCACGTGTTGCAGAGACTCGCGTAGCGGTTTACCGTTGATCGATAACCTGCCCGGATCGGGCGCTTCTTCCATCACGACTTCATCAAATAGCGAAGTTTGCCGGCTGCTGCACCATGTTTTGACGGGTCTACGAATCAATGGCTGTCACGAGTTAGTTCCTGCTGCGGTTTTGGCGTACCGGTATTTTACCGCATCTGGCGTATGATGGCTTTTACGACGGCCTCTTAAGGATGGTACCGCAGTAAATTCAAGGGCCGAATTAGGCGCAAAAACTGGCCCAAAATTCATTGACGCCGCAATGGTTTCGGGACTCGATTGCAAAATGGTGGCGCTGAACCAGCCTCATTACCGCTTTGCATCCTGGGCGGCCAATTTTTGCCGCCTGTAGGCAGTCTGCCGCCGTTTGTATGACCGATGTCGGAAGAATCCTCGTCTTGGCTTTGTCTCAATTGCAAAAAATCTCTTTGGCATGTTGCGTGCTTGTTTGCAATGCAAAACCGTTTTGAATCGATCGGAGGGATATGCCATGAGCATCAGTTTCGAAAAAGCGATGGGAATACACACCCAGGCTTTGAGTTTGCGCGAGAAGCGCGGCGAGATTTTGGCGTCGAATTTGGCCAATGCCGACACACCCAATTACAAAGCCCGCGACTTGGAATTCAGCTCGGTGCTGAAGCAAGCGCTGCCATCGCATTTACCGCTGGAACGCACGCACGCGCTGCATTTGGACGCACGCGGTCTTTTGCTCGGCGGCGAGGTGTTGTATCGCCAGCCCTATCAAGCTTCGTTGGATGGCAATACCGTTGAGGCGCACGTCGAACAAGCCAAATACGCAGAAAATGCCGTGCAATATCAAGCGAGTTTGCGTTTCGTCAATGGTAAGCTCAGCGGCTTGATGTCGGCGATCAAAGGAGAATGAACATGAGCGCTTTCAAGATTTTCGATATCGCCGGTAGCGGCATGAATGCCCAAAACCTCCGGCTCAACTTGGTTGCGAGCAACCTTGCCAATGCCAATAGCGTGAGCAGCAGTTTGGATACCACGTACAAATCGCGCCAACCAGTGTTCGCCGCGCAGTTTCAAAACTTGTTGAAAGCGGAGCACGCGGCCACCGGTGTTACGGTGCGCGGCGTAATCGAAAGCGAAGCGCCACCCGTCATGGAGTATGCCCCTAATCATCCGATGGCCGACGCGCAAGGTTATATCTACAAACCGAATGTCAATTCGGTCGAGGAAATGGCGAACATGCTGTCCGCGTCGCGTTCGTATCAAAACAACGTCGATGTATTGAATACCTCGAAAGAATTGATGTTGCAAACCTTACGCATGGGGCAAGGTTAGGAGTGATTTCCAATGAGCGTCAATAATATCGATACCTTCAAATCGCTGGGTTTGTCCACGGTCGAGCCTCCAAAGCAAAAAAAACAAGAATTGGGTCAAGCCGAGTTCTTGAAATTGATGACCACGCAGCTCAAGCATCAAAATCCATTGCAACCGATGGAAAACGGCGAATTTTTGGCGCAGATGGCGCAATTCGGCACCGTCTCCGGCATCCAGCAACTGCAAAAATCCTTCGGCGAATTCGTTAATGCCGTCAGTTCGGAACAAGCGCTGCAAGCCGCCAGTTTGGTAGGGCGCGAGGTGTTGGTACCCGGCGATCGAGGGATGTTGGAGGCGGGCGGCGAGCTGCAAGGCGTCATCGATTTGCCCGGCAGTACGCCGAGCTTGACGCTAAAAATCACCCATCCTTATACCGGCAACGTGATACGGACGATCGATTTGGGTGGCCATGCCCCAGGGGATGTGCGTTTTGCGTGGGATGGCCTGGACGAATCCGGTAAGCCGACCCATCCCGGCGTGTATCGATTACAAGCCGAAGCGCGCATCAATGGCGCCAATACTATGCTGGAAACCCAGGTGCAATCGCGCGTCGATAGCGTGACGATGGCGCAGGGACGGCGCGGCTTGCAAGTCAATCTCGCCGGATTGGGCGCTGTGGATTTCAACAAAATCAAGGCGATTCATTGAATCATCCCTTTCATGCGAATTATTTCGCAGCGACGGTAGATTCGAATCGATACGGCCATCACATTAGGGTTAAGAGAGATGTGATGTGTAAACCATCAACCAATCTGCTTTAGGAGCGTGTCATGGGCTTTTCAACCGCACTGAGCGGCCTTAACGCCGCCGCCAATAATTTGTCGGTCACCGGCAACAATATCGCCAATGCCAATACCACGGGCTTCAAGAAGTCACGGTCGGAATTCGCCGATGTCTATGCCAGCAGTTTCGGCGGTGTCAGTAAAACCCAACCGGGTTCTGGTGTGCGAGTCACCGAAGTCGCACAGCAGTTCAGTCAAGGCAATATCGAATACACCGAAAACACCTTGGATTTGGCGATCAGCGGCAATGGTTTTTTTTCCTTGTTGACGGAAAACCGCGAAGGTTTGGAGCCGACGATCTTCACGCGCTCCGGCGCATTTCAAGTCGATAGCCAAGGTTATGTCGTGACCGACCAAGGCTATTATTTGGCCGCGATCAATAGCAAAGGCGCCATCGGCGCGGTGCAGATTCCGACCAAACCAGGCCGCCCCAAAGCGACGGAAGACATCGAACTACAAATCAATCTCGACGCTGCGGCAAAACAGCCGGGAAGCTTCAACAACGACGGAGATTTCGAACCTTTGGCATTTGATCCAACGAATCCAAAAACCTATAACAGCACCACAACCGTCACGGTTTACGATTCCAAAGGTGATCCGCGCGTCCTGACTTACTATTTCGTTGGTCCCGCGCCGAATGCTGCCCCAGAAAACGCCAATACTTGGAATGCTTTCGTGTATTTCAATGGCATTGGTATTTCACGTGATGATGGCACCGGGGAAGTCACGCCAGTCGCTGAAGGCGAAGTCCCAACCCCTTTGACGTTTCAATTTAATTCCTCGGGTAATTTGATCGATATCTCGGGCAACAATCAAAAACTCAATTTTGTATTTCCCGAAGCCGTGTTGATCAATAATCCCTTTCAACTGGCGATCGATCCTTTGGAATTCAACGTCGATTTCACCGGCTCGACGCAATACAGTACCAAGTTCAGCGTCAATAAAATGAACCAAGATGGTTATCCGCCAGGAATTTTGACCGGTTTAGAAGTCAACAAGGAAGGCATTATCTACGCACGCTACAGCAACGGAAGTGCCGAAGAATTGGGGCAGTTGCGTTTGGCGCGTTTTGTTAACCCACAAGGCTTAAATAAGCTCGGAGATACCTTATGGTCAGAGAGCGCCGATTCCGGTCGTCCGATTCCTGGCCGTGCGACGGATAATGGTTTTGGTTTCATCCAATCCGCCGCGTTGGAACAGTCAAACGTCGATTTGGCGGCGCAATTGGTCAATTTGATCATCGCTCAGCAAACTTACCAAGCCAATGCCAAGACTATTTCCACCGAGGATCAGATCGTTCAATCCATCCTGAATATCCGCTAAAGGAACAGGAAGGGCCGAATGAATTCGGCCCTACGGTGAAGTTAAATTTCATGGGCGCGGATTCATTCGCAGAGTAAGACGGAGCATCATCATGGATCGTAGTCTCTATATCGGTATGAGCGGGGCTAAACAAACCCTGCTTGCGCAAACCGCCAATTCCAACAATTTATCAAACTCGCAAACCACCGGCTTCAAATCCGATTTCGAACAATTCCGCGCCATGCCTGTATTCGGCCCAGGTTTTCCGACCCGTGCTTATGCGATGACCGAGCGCCCCGGCACCGATTTGCGGCAAGGCCCATTGCAAACGACCGGGCGTGAATTCGACATCGCGATCAAGGGGCCAGGCTGGATTGCCGTACAAGGACAAAATGGCCGCGAAGCCTATACCCGCGCAGGGGATTTACAAGTCACGCCGCAAGGTTTGCTGCAAACCGGTGCCGGTTTGCAGCTCGTCAATCAAGCCGGCAACCCGATTACGATACCGCCCTATCAAAAAGTCGAAATCGGGCGTGACGGCACGATTAGCATCATTCCACGCGGTGCCAATGCCGCGACACTGGCCGTCGTCGATCAAATCAAACTTGTCAATCCGCCGTTGGACAATCTGGAAAAACTCACCGACGGTTTGATGTACACCAAGGATCAAGCCGCGGTTTTGCCGGATGCCAATGTCACGCTGGCGCAAGGCGTCCTCGAAGGCAGCAATGTCAATCCCGTCGATGCCTTGGTCGAGATGATCGAGCTGGCGCGCCATTACGAATTGCAAGTCAAAGTCATGAAGACGGCCGACGAAAACAGCGCCGCCGCCAGCAAATTGGTTAATATGGCATAAATCCTGCTTTATCCTGGTCGAGACTATTTTTTGTCACTGACCAGGAGAAGCATCATGACCGAACGCGCTTTATGGGTCGCCAAAACTGGCTTGGACGCCCAACAGACCCGCATGTCCGTGATCGCCAATAATTTGGCGAACGTCAACACCACCGGCTTCAAAAAAGTCCGGCCCATCTTCGAAGATCTGCTGTATCAAAACGTCCGACAGGTTGGCGCGCAATCGACGCAAAACACCGAATTGCCTTCGGGCTTGCAATTGGGTACCGGTGTGCGCACCGTCGCCACGGAGAAAATCCACACTCAGGGCAACATCATCCAGACCGAGAATGCCTTGGATGTCGCGATCAATGGTCGCGGCTTTTTCCAAATCCTAATGCCGAACGGCGATATCCACTACACTCGCAACGGCTCGTTCAAACTCAATTCGACCGGACAAATCGTCACCGCAGGGGGGTTGGAATTGGAGCCCGGCATCACTGTCCCCCCCGACGCATTGAGCATCACCATCGGCCGCGACGGCACGGTGTCGGTCCTGCAACCCGGCAATGCCGCGCCAACCCAGCTTGGCCAGTTGCAAATCGCCGATTTCGTCAATCCGGCCGGGCTAGAACCGATCGGCGAAAATTTGTTCCGCGAATCGGTCGCAAGCGGCGCGCCAGTGGTCGGCACGCCCGGCGAAGAGGAATTCGGCGTTTTGATCCAAGGCTCATTGGAAACATCCAACGTCAACGTCGTCGAGGAGCTGGTCAATATGATCGAAACCCAGCGCGCTTATGAAATGAATTCCAAAGCGATCTCGACGACCGACCAAATGTTGCAATTCGTCACCAACCAGTTGTAAGGAGTGCGCCATGAGTGTTTTTTTCCGCTATGTGTTGTTGGCAGCAGGGTTTGTGGTAGCCGGCTGTCAAACGCCGCCGGTACGCGATCCCGAGTTCGCGCCAGTACAACCAGCGAATTTGATGCCGCCGCCACAAAACAACGGCGCGATTTATCAAGCCAATTACGATATGCGCCTATTCGAAGACCACACGGCACGGCGCGTCGGCGATATTTTGACGATCCGTCTCGTTGAGCGCACGCAAGCACGTAAACAAAGCGATACCAGTTTGCAAAAGAATACCGAAATGTCAGCCACCGCGCCGTCGATTTGGGGCATGGCTGCTGCGTCGGTATTCGGTCACAACCCACAAATGACGTTGCAAGCGGAACGGGATTTCCAAGGCGAAGGCGAATCCAATCAAAGCAATAGTTTGATAGGTGATATCACGGTGACCGTTACTGAAGTATTACCGAATGGCAATTTGCGCGTGCGCGGCGAAAAGCGTGTGACGTTGAATCAAGGCGATGAATTCGTGCGTATTTCCGGTTTGGTGCGTCCGGTCGATATCGATGCGGCGAATACCGTGCTTTCAACCCGCGTTGCCGATGCCACGATTATGTACACCGGCGAAGGCGCGTTGGCCGATGCCAACCGTGTCGGCTGGTTGGGGCGCGTGTTGATGAGTCCTTGGTTTCCGTTTTAGGAGGATCGACCAATGTTGGCATTTCGCAAGACCTCGCTACTGTTTTTTACGCACTGCGTCTTATTGGGCATCGCCTTGTTACCGTCCCCGCTACACGCCGAGCGCGTCAAAGATTTGGCGAGTATCGGGGGGGTACGCAGCAACCAATTGGTTGGCTATGGCTTGGTTGTCGGTTTGGATAAGAGTGGCGACAAAACGCGCTTTACCGGTCAAAGCTTACGTAGCTTGTTGGCGCGCCTCGGCGTGACGTTGCCGCCGGGGATCGATCCCAAATCGAAAAATATCGCTGCGGTGTCGGTGCACGCCGAGCTGCCGGCTTTTGCCAAACCCGGTCAAACCATTGACGTCACCGTTTCATCGATCGGCGATGCCAAAAGCTTGCGCGGCGGTTCGTTGTTGATGACGCCGTTGAAAGGCGCCGATGGCCAAGTGTATGCGATCGCGCAAGGTAATCTCGTCGTCGGTGGCTTGAGTGCTTCAGGGCAGGATGGATCGAAGATCACCGTCAATAATCCGGCCGTCGGGCGTATTCCGAATGGCGCGACCGTCGAGCGTACCGTGCCGACGCCATTCGCCGACGAACCGGCGCTGGTGTTCAATCTGCATCATGCCGATTTCACGACGGCGAACCGCCTCGCCGAAGCGGTGAACCGCTTACTCGGCGCCGACACCGCGCAAGCACTCGATGCGACCTCGGTGCGCGTCAGCGCGCCGCTCGACGCGGCGCAAAAAGTTGCGTTCGCGTCGATGCTGGAAAACATCGAAGTGCTGCCCGACGATGCACCGGCGCGCATCATCGTCAATTCCCGTACCGGTACCGTCGTCATCAACAACAAAGTTCGCGTGCAACCGGCGGCGGTGTCACACGGCAATTTGACGGTGACCATCACCGAATCGCCACAGGTTAGTCAGCCCAATCCCTTGTCCGGCGGTCAAACGGTCGTCACGCCACAAAGTGATATCAAAGTCGAAGAAGAAAACAGACGCATGTTCGTGTTCAACCCGGGCGTGTCGTTGGATGAAATCGTCCGCGCGGTTAACAACGTCGGCGCCGCGCCGAGTGATTTGGTGGCGATTCTCGAAGCATTGAAATCGGCCGGCGCATTGCGCGCGGAACTCATCGTGATTTGATCATCCATTTGATTAGGGAGACGCCGTCATGGTCACGCCGCAATCCGCCGCCGTCTACGTCGATTTCAACGGCCTCGCCGCGCTGAAACAGCAAGCGCGCCAGGAGTCGCCGGAAGCGCTCAAAGAAGCGGCCAAGCAGTTTGAATCGTTGTTTCTCGGCATGATTCTGAAAAACGCACGGCAAGCCAAACTGGCCGACGATCCGTTGGACAGTCAACAAGCGCGTTTTTACCGCGAGATGTACGATCAGCAATTGGCCTTGCATTTGGCTGGCGAATCCCGGTTGGGATTGGCCGATTTGATTGTCAAACAGCTCGGTGGCAAGGATGTGGCGGACTCGCGTGAGCCGATGGATTTGCCGCGCTATCGCGAAAATCCGGCGATCCAATTGGCGTCTTATCGCTCACGCATCAAGGATGAAAGCAATGTTGACGACGCGACGTCCGTGTCGCCCGCCGACATGACTGATTTGATGGATTTTGTAAATTTGACCCCGCCCCCATCACCCGCGCCCACCGGTATTCCTATTGCGGAAACGCATGTGCCGGATTTGCCGCCGGTCATGCCGGGGGGGGATGGTTTTCTCATCGAAGCCTTGCCACTTGCCGCGACCGCGCATTCCGAGCGCGCCACGCCGCCTACTCCAACGGTTTCGGCGCCGCTGTCGTCGCCAGCGCTCGAGGATACGGAGCGCTTCATCGAAGTATTGCGCCCGCACGCGGAAAAAGCGGCGCGGGAACTCGGCGTCGATGCCAATTTGCTGCTCGCGCAGGCGGCGTTGGAAACCGGCTGGGGACGCGCCGTCATCAAACATGCCAATGGCGCGAATAGCCATAATCTTTTCAACATCAAAGCCGATCAACGCTGGCAAGGTCCACAAGCAGTCGTCAATACCTTGGAATACGAAAACGGCGTAGCGCAGCGCAAAAAAGCGGCGTTCCGCAGTTATGCGTCGTATGAAGAAAGCTTTCGCGATTATGTCGCTTTCCTGAAAGAGAATCCGCGTTACAATGAGGCGTTGCGGCAAACTGAGCAACCTGCGCGTTACATCCGCGCGCTGCAACGCGCAGGTTACGCAACCGATCCGCGCTATGCTGACAAAGTAATGAAAATCTACCAGCGCACCGCGTGGGCTGGTACGGCTAATACCGCCGCAGCGACATAACAAAAAGGCAAAAATTTTTTCGTGAGAGTATTGGTGCCTTGAAAAACCGTCGCGAGTCTACGATGGGCGGTTTGTGGGAGCGATCCTTAAGAATCGCGATATTCGGCGGGTTCACAGGGAGATGACAATAGGTTTTTTTGAGGTGCTTAATCTAAGACCGTATTCATTCGGTCATTTATTTTCAATTGAGGTGCAATCATGTCGAGTGGCATTTTAGGCACGGCGGTTTCCGGCTTGATGGCATTTCAGCGTTCGCTGAGTACCACCAGCCACAACATCGCCAACGTCAATACCGAAGGTTATAGCCGTCAGCGCGTCGAACTCGCGACGCGCCCCGCGCAATTCACTGGCGCCGGTTACATCGGCCAAGGCGTCAAAGTCAACGACATTCGGCGTATTTACGATAATTTCATCAACGCGCAATTGCGCGCCAGTACCTCTGCGTTCGGCGACGTCAGCCGTTATCATGAGCTCGGTAAACAAATCGACAATATCCTCGCGGATCCCGATACCGGCATGGCGCCAGCGATCAAAACCTTTTTCAATGCCGTCAACGAACTCGCCAACGATCCGTCGTCGATTCCGGCGCGCCAAGTGATGCTATCGGAAGCGGAAATTTTAACGAATCGCTTCAATACCATGAACCAGCGCTTCGAGGATTTGCGCAGTCAGGTCAACAAGGATTTGAGCGTCATGATCAATGACCTCAACGCCTTGGCGACATCGATTGCCGATCTCAACGATCGCATCGTTACCGATTTCGCGCGCGCGGGTAGCCGCCACCAATCCAATGATTTGATCGACCAGCGCGATCTGATGCTGAGTAAACTCGCGGAATTGGTCGACATTTCCGTGCTGGCGCAAGAAAACGGCTCGGTCAGCGTGTTCATCGGCCAAGGGCAGTCGCTGGTGCAGGGCAGTCGGGCGAGTCCATTGAGTCTGACCCGTTCCGATTTCGACCCGATGCAACTGGGCGTGGCGATCAACGGTAATCAAGAAATCGGCCATATCCTGAGCGGCGGCAAACTTAGCGGCACGCTGCGTTTCCGCAACGAAATCCTCGATCCCGCGCAAGCCAAACTTGGTCAGGTCGCGGCGAGTTTGGCGCTAGAGTTCAATGCCTTGCACGAAAAAGGTTACGACCTGGATGGCCGTCCTGGTAAGGCATTGTTTTCCGGCGTTGAACAAGTCTTCGTACGCCCACACGTCGCCAACACCACCAGCGCGATCACCGTTACTTACGATCCAAAAAACATCAGCCGTTTGGACTACAGCGATTACCGGTTGGATTACGATGGCACGGATTACTTCTTGACGCGCATGACTGATCAAAGCCGCGTGGTTTTGACCGAATTCGTCGATCCTGACGATGGCTTGACTTATTTGGTACCTGCCGATCCTACCCAGCAATTACCCGGCATCCGTATCGCGCTTGATACGATGGATGCCGGCGAATCATTTCTATTGCGCCCCGCGTTCCCGGCAGCAGGACTGATTGGTGTCAACATCCGCGATACGCGCAAACTCGCCGCTGCGACCAATATCCAAGTCGATCCGCGCACTGGGCGTACGCTGTATCGCATCGATCCCACCGCTAATCCCACCGACGAGCCGTATGCCTCCAATCCGAATTTACTCGACCCGGTCACTGGCCAGCCTTATTTGCTCGATGCCGACGGCCAACCGCTGCCGGCGATCCACAATGGCCCGATGCCCGGCGACAACCGTAACGCTTTGGCGATGGCGGCGTTGGAACACAAACTCGGCATGCTGGGCGGTAATGCCTCGTTCAAGGATGCCTATGGCCAATTGGTTGCGCAAGTAGGTACCTTGACGCACGCTGCGGATATGAGCCGTTCCGCACAGGAAGTATTGCTGAATCAGGCGCGTGCCAGTCGCGAAAATTTGTCCGGCGTCAATTTGGACGAAGAAGCCGCCAACCTGATCAAATTCCAGCAAGCCTATCAAGCGGCGGCGCAACTCATCGCGGCGACCAATACCTTATTCGATACGCTGATCGGCGCGGTGCGGTGAAGTTGAAGGATTGGTTTTGTGAAATTCGCTCTCCGTACGACTGCATGAGCAGAAAATCCGTGTCCACAATCAATATACTTTAGCTAGTGAGAATTATGGGTTTGCTCTGGTCGTTTTTTATAAATGAGGCAACATGTGTTAAAAAAATGGTGGAAAGTTCAACAAAAAACAGGCACACTATCCGCAAACTGGTCGTTTAGGGTAGATGGTGTATAGAAGTCGTCTCGGCACGATCAGACTTTTTAGCCGTAAAACCAGTGGTGAACGGCGGCTTAAGCGGGTAAGTCCATCGAAAATGTCGCGCGATGAATCAAGTTGACATGGTGAAATTTGGTGGATGGGTTATAATTCACTTGTTTTTTCTCTTCTCATTTTTTAAGGATCGATATCATGAAAAAATTTGCTAAAGCTTCTGCTCTGGTTCTTTTCGCGGGTTTGGCGGCGGGTTGCGCCACGACCTCTGACATCGAAAATTTGCAATCGCAAATTGATGACCTGAAATCACAAGTCTCTAAAGCATCACGCGATGCGTCTGATGCGCTGAGCGCAGCCAATGCGGCCAACAGCGCGGCAAGTGAAGCTGCGGCAGCAGCCAATCGTGCAGCGCAATACGCCCAAGACACCAACGCTAAATTGGACAATATGTTCAAAAAAGCAATGATGAAGTAAGCAATCTTACTTTTCTGTTAGTCATTCATAAAGCCCGGCGGGTGTTCCCCCGGGCTTTTTTATTTGTGCTCAGCATAACCACGCTACTTCAAGTATCATGGTGAACAGAGTGAAACGAAACCGGTATGAGGGTGTGTAAATGTCGCCAAACAGTACCAAAAATTGAGTGTGATTTAAGCTTGAGATCCCGCCTCAAACTGCCTGAGTTCCGATTAGTTTGGTTGAGGAGCTAGGTTTTGCGCCCTGAATACCAGGCAACAGAGTTTCCGAAAGCTTTGACTAATGTTTGTTAAACTGAATTCTCTCTGTACGTTTGAAACAAGTTTTTGCTGACCCGAGCCTCCACGGTGTGATCGACCAGTGGCCTGGGATAAGTGGGGCCGCGGTCAGCGTTAGATTCGTATAGCGCACGGGCGGGTACATCGCGTAATTCCGGTAGCCATTGTTTGACGTACACACCGTCTGGATCGAATTTCTTTTGCTGTAGCCAGGGATTGAAAATACGAAAATACGGTTGGGCGTCGCAACCGGTGGACGCAGCCCATTGCCAATTACCATTATTGACGGCGGGGTCGTAATCGACCAAATGTTGCGCAAAATAACGCTCGCCGTCGCGCCAATCGAGATGCAAATCTTTGACGAGAAACGACGCCGTAATCATGCGCGCGCGATTGTGCATGAAACCGGTCGCGTTCAATTGCCGCATGCCCGCATCGACGATTGGAAATCCGGTCAAGCCCTGGCACCATGCAGTGAAATGCATCGGTTTGTCCGTCCACGGGAGGGCATCGTATTGCCTGTGAAAGGCATGACCGAAGACGTGGGGAAAATGCCAGGCAATGTGCGTAAAAAAATCGCGCCAGTAAAGCGCGCGTAATAAGCCGTGTGTGGCGCCGAATGTTGTTTTGATCGTGTGGTAGGCTTCGCGGATCGAACACGTCCCGAATTTCAGGTGCGCCGACAAACTGCTACTGCCGTCGGGCAATGCCAGTCGATCGCGCGTTGCATCATAGTTGGCGAGGCGGGCGAGATTCGCGAGCGCGCGGCTGGCCATCCGTCTTCCTCCGCGCACTCTGGCCTCGCAGTCCCTCCAAGCGCTGTGACAATGTTGCTGCAACGCGCCAAGCGTCAAATCCCCGTCGATAGACAGCAAACATCCTGGAGCGAGCGGATCGGGGCGCGGTACCGGGTACTGCGCCGCATTGCGGAAAAACGGCGTGAAAATGGTATAAGGCGCACCATCGGCTTTCAACGCGTGTTCCGGCGCGACCAGCAAGGCATCGTCGCACTGATAAAATGCCACGCCACGACGCACGCACAACTCGGCAATCGCGGTATCGCGTGCTCGACTGAACGGTGTGTAATCGCGATTGATCCACACAGCATCAATCGCATGTCGTTCGATCAAGCGAGCGATGGCGGCTTCGGCGCTGCCTTGCCAGATCGTCAGCGCGCCGCCGTGCGCGCGCAATGCGGCGTCAAGCTCGGTCAACGATTCGAGCATGAAGGCTAATCCTGGCAGACTGCGGTAAGGGTGCGCAGCGAGTTGTCGCTCATCGGCGATGAACGCGGTGATTACCGCGTCGGCACGGCGTAGCGCTTGATTGAGCGCCGTATGATCGTCCAGCCGCAGATCGCGGCGGAAAATCATCAAGGCTTTACGATGATCACGCATTTGTTTAGCCTAAATCTTTAACATCCAAGTTTAAAAACGCTTTATAATCAGCTTTTTACTGATTTAAAACCTGGCGTAAGGCACTACAAGCGCGTTATCGGCCTGTTTTTTGTCATCGGTTTCCGGCCGAGTGGCTTTGCGCCCATGCAGGCTGCGGCCCTCGGCGCGCCGGCAGACCATCGGCCACAATGAAGCATCGACCGCAAAATGGCGACCCCCGTTAAGCAGGGACCTGTTTGACTTTGCCATCGATGCGCTCGCTACTCACCCATCGATAGGTGAAATAGTGTTCGCTGATGGCATTGCTACGGGTAGAGGTGCATCGAATATCCATGCCGCCAACGTACCGCAACGTCAGTCAAGGCGCAATACCCCGCAGCTAATAAGAGGGCACTAC
>OGCL01002443.1_pt1 | contig 12937 bp, 11 predicted proteins | sample 1570041 | NCBI WGS metagenome assembly OGCL01 (sample SAMN06266162, study PRJEB24511) | hot springs metagenome | isolation source: Hot spring water | place: South Africa: Limpopo | collected 2015-06-22 | reverse complement strand
CTGGGCACCGCCGGTGGCGGGTTTGAAGGTGACGTTGATGCGTTCCTTGGGGGCTACCGAGCCTTCTTTGGCCATGGTTGTTCTCCTTTGCGTTGATGGCCCGGGGGCCTTGGGGCGTGTTCAGGGCAGGCGACGAGGCGTCATCTGGCCTGAGCGCGCCTAGTCCAGCACCACCTCAAGATCGAGGTGGCACAACCTGCGGTAGATCTCATCCTTGTGTTCACGCACCGCATGGTTTTGCGGCAGCAGTTCGCAGCAGCTGTGCAGCATGCGCAGCACGTCGAGGGCGAGATCGGGTTCCCAGTCGCTTAGGCCGGTGGCCTGCAGCGTCTGGTCCAGCGATTCCAGTTGGGTCTTGGCCAGTTCGTATTTCTTCGCGCTGTAGCACAGGCGCGCCAGGGTCAGTTGCCAGAAGAAGCGTTCGCGGCCGCCGCGCGCCTTGGCCAGGCCGAGCTTGAGTTGCTGCACGGCGGATTTCAGACCGTCCTTGCGCAGTTTCGGCAGTACCTGCTGCAGCGCCTCTTCCCAGGGCGGAGTGGCGCCCTGCTCGCTGGCGGCGGGCTTCTTCTCGGTTTCCGGGGCCTGCAGATGGGGCAGCACATGGGAGCTGAGCCAGGCGCGGGTCTGGGCATCGGCGAAGGGGCTGCCGTCGTGGAAGCGCAGCTCTTCCAGGCCGCTCATGCGCTGCATAAACAGCGCCAGCTGGATTTCCACTTCGCGCATGGCCTGCTCGGCGTCCAGCTCCTGCAGGCATTGCCAGACCAGATGCTGGCCGTCGAGCCAGAAGGGTGCGCGGGCGATGCTGGCTTCCAGGTCCACCAGCAGGTCGGCGTACTGGCCGTTCAGGTAGCGCTCCTGGTAGCTGGCCAGCTTGTCCGCCGGCAGCCCGCGCAGGGCGGTGATCTGTTCGGCATTGCGCTCCGGCAGGCTGTCGATGGGCAGCCACAGCAGGGTGCGGGCCAGGCGCAGGGCGCGCAGGTCGCTGGCCTTCTGCTTGAGCCAGTAGGCGCACAGCGGTCGGGACTGATCCTGCAGGCTGCGCAGGCTCTTGTGCGCGTCCTTCTCGTTGTCGATGGGCGCGCCGGGGGTCAGGATCTGGCTGGCGGCCTGCTTGACCTGGGCAATGGCCGCACTGACGGAGCCGGGTTCCGGCTGACCCTGGCTGGCGCGCTTGACCAGTTCATCCAGGCGCCGGCACAGCGGCAGCAGCAGCGGTGCGTCTTCCCCCAGGTGCTCGGCCAGGCAGCCCTCCAGGGCGCGCAATTGCTCGGCCAGGCTGCGGAACAGGGCCAGTTGCTCGCCAATCGGCACATGCTCGGCCAGGGCCTGCTCCAGGCGCGGGATCAGCCAGCTGATGGCGGCGGCGCGGGTACGGGGTTTGCGGGGGTGCAGCTCGGCCCAGTGATTCAGGCACAGGTAGTGCAGCAGGCTGAAACCGGCCTGCAGACCGGGGAAGGATTCGCGCTGGTACAGGCCCCAGATCAGCCAGGCGGCGACGCGCAGATCCTTGGAATGGGCGCTGAGCAGGGTCTCGCTGTGTTCGCGAACCTTCTGCCAGTCGATACCGCCGGTTTCGTGCAGGGCAGTGGCTTTGCTCAGCTCGTTTTCCAGCACTTCATATTCGCTGGAATAACGCACATCACTGCCGGCAAAGTTCCCTTCATTAATAGGAAGTTTGGCCAGCTGCAAATAATGGGCAGTGAGTTTGCTTGAATAGGTCATTCCATGACTCTGATTATTGGCGCAAATAAATTGGCGAGCTTGGGGCCGCTTATTTATCCGTGACGCCTGTCCTGTAACACTCGAAGTGCGCAACTTTTTGCGCACTTGAATGTGCAACAAATTGCGCATATCCCTTGTGAGGTGGGCATCCTAGCGGCATGAGGAAGGGTGGGCAACCGCTGAAAGTGTGAAATATGTATCAGCAATACATATTTATCTGATTGTTACTGGGACGTTTGTGCCGACTAATTTTGGTGGGCGGATAAATAAGTAACTCAGTGTGTGGATATGTAAGTGATGCAATTTGCTATGTGTAGGAAATAACTTACTGGCAAATTGATAGCGCGTCACATTAAGTGCCCGGTGATAGCACTTTAATGTGACGCGGTTCTATGTTGGCTGGCCTGATATATGCCAGGGCCTGGCGATAAGTCCGCTGGTCGCTCAGGCCTTGAGCGTCTCGCTGCTCAGGCTTAGCTCAAGGCGATGCTGCTCGCCCGGCGCCAGCAGCCGCACATCCGCCAGCACGTTGGCGTGCTCGATACAGAGCATGCCTTGCCAGGCGTCGCTGGCGAATTGTGATAGGCGCTGGCTCTTGTCGATCCAGGGGTTCCACAGCACTGCCGAGCGCGTGCCGCTGCTGTGCAGGCGGATGCGTCGCTGCCAGGCCGGGTCGAGGATGTCGAGCCGGGCCGGGGTCTCCAGGTAGATGCGGTCGGTTTCGCCGGCAAAGGTCAGTTCGCCCTGCTGCTGCAGGCGTTGCCAGTCCTGCAGGGTGTCGACATAGGGGCAGCCGTCCAGGCCCGCGACCCGGACCTGGCGGATATCGCTGACGGCGAAGTAGCTGTGCAGTGCCTGGCTGATGGCCAGGGGCTCGCTGCCCAGGTTGTGGCTGTCGAGCGCCAGGTGCAGCTGTTGATCCAGGCGGATGTTCAGGCGCAATTCTGCGGCGTGGGGCCAGCCGGGTAGCGGCTGGGTCCGCGTATCGAAGGTGAACTCCAGGCTGACCGCGCCATCCTGGCTGTCGATGCCCAGCAACTGCCAGTCCAGATCCCGCACCAGGCCATGGAAGGGCACCAGCGTGCCGCCGCTGTACTGCTGCTGCACCGCAGGCGGGTTGCGCCGCAGGTCGCCGAACCAGGGCCAGCAGATCGGCACCCCGCCACGCACACCCTGGCCGTGCCGGTAGGCGGCCTGGGGACTGAGCCAGATCAGTGGGTGCTCGCCGTCGCGCTGGTAGCTGAGAATCTGCGCACCCTGCTGGGCCACCAGCAGCTCGGCCTCGGCCGTGCGCACCCGCCAGCAGGTCAGTTGATCGAGTTCCAGCCGCTCTACCTGGGGCTGTTGCATGGCTGCGTTCCTTATCCAGTCGTCTCAGCAAAGTGTGAACCGCCATTCCGGCAAAGGCCAGGTGTAATGATCTGGCGCATTGTTGCTCGGGGCCTGCTGACCTAGGCTGAACAGCGAGTCGAGGAGGGCGGGATGAACAAAGGCTGGATCGCACTACCCCTGTTGCTGGCCCTGGGCGCCGCCTTCTGGTGGTGGAATCGGCCGCAGCCGCTCGATGTGGCTCTGCTCGGCGTAGAGCGTGGGCCGGTGGAGCGCCTGGTGGCCAATACCCGCGCCGGCACCCTCAAGGCCTGCCGCCGCAGCCATCTGTCGTTCAATCAGGGCGGGCGGGTGGAGCAGCGCCTGGTGGCCGAGGGGCAGCGGGTGGCGGCCGGCGAGGTGCTGATGCGCCTGCGTCAGGATGAACTGCAGGCCCGGGTCGAGGAGGTGCAGGCGCGCCTCCAGGGCCTGAGCAACCAGCGCGAGCAGCGCTGCCTGCAGGCCGAGCTGGAGCAGCGTGATCACCGACGCCTGGCCAGCCTGCAGGAACGCCAGCTGGTGGCCGAGGATCGGGTCGACCAGAGCGCCACCCGCGCGCGCCTGGCGGCCCTGGCCTGCACGGCGGCGGCCACGGCGCTGCAGGAGGCCGAGGCCAACCTGGCCCTGCAGCGCGCCCTGCTGGATCAGGCCACCCTGCGCGCACCCTTCGCCGGCATCGTCGCCGAGATCAACGGCGAGGTCGGCGAGTTCGTCACCCCCTCGCCGCCGGGCATTCCGACCCCGCCGGCGGTGGACCTGATCGACGACAGCTGCCTGTATGTCGAGGCACCCATCGACGAGGTGGACGCCGCCCGGGTGCGCCCCGGCATGCCGGTGCGCATCAGTCTGGATGCCTTTCGCGGCGAGCACTTCAGCGGCCAGGTGCGGCGCATCGCACCCTTTGTCCGCGATCTGGAGCGCCAGGCGCGCACCGCCGATGTGGAGGTGCGCTTCGAGCCGGTGCCCCATGGCGTGGCCCTGCTGACCGGTTACAGCGCCGATGTGGAGATCCTCCTGGAGCAGCGCGCCGATGCCCTGCGCATCCCCACCGAGAGCCTGCTGGAAGGCGGCCGGGTGCTGCGCTATGACCCGGCCGCCGGGGTGCTGCGCGAGGTCGGCCTGACCCTTGGCCTGGCCAACTGGCGCTGGACCGAGGTGCTGGAAGGCCTCAGCGAAGGCGACCTGATTCTTGCCAGCCTGGAGCAGGACGGCCTGGGCGACGGCGTGGCGGTGCGCCCTGCGCAGGCGTCCGCACCATGATCCGCCTGAGGGGCGTGAGCCGCTGCTTTGTCCTCGGCGATCAGCAGGTCAAGGGCCTGGACGGGGTGGACCTTGAGGTGGCCAGGGGCGAATACCTGGCGGTGATGGGCCCGTCCGGCTCCGGCAAGTCGACCCTGCTGAATATCCTCGGCCTGCTCGACGCGCCGGATGCCGGCGAGTACTGGCTAGATGGCGAGGCCACGGCCAGCCTGGACGAGAACCGCCGGGCGGCGCTGCGCAGCCGGCAGATCGGCTTCGTGTTCCAGTCCTACCACCTGATTCCGCGCCTGACCGCCCTGGAGAATATCGAGTTGCCGATGCTGCTGGCCGGCATCGAGCCGGCTGAACGCCAGCGTCGCAGTGCGCGCCTGGTGGAGCGGTTGAATCTGGGGGACAGGATCAAACATCGCCCGGCCGAGCTGTCCGGTGGCCAGCGTCAGCGGGTGGCCATTGCCCGCGCCATGGTTATGCAGCCGGCGTTGCTGCTGGCCGACGAGCCCACCGGTAACCTCGACAGCCACTCCGGTGCCGAGGTCATCGGCCTGCTCGAAGAGCTCAACGGCGAAGGCCTGACCCTGCTGGTGGTGACCCATGATGCCGCCCTTGGCGCCCGCGCCCGGCGCTGCCTGCGCATGTGCGACGGGCGCATCGTCGAGGATGTGCAACAGGACCCTGGCCATGCGCGGCGCTGACGGCATTGGCCTGATGTTCGGCGCGCTGGCCGGGCATCGCTCGCGCAGCCTGATGTTGCTGCTGGCCATGGCCATCGGCGTGGTCGCGGTCAACCTGCTTACCGGTCTGGCCGAGGGGGCGCGGCAGTTCGTGATTGGCGAGTTCGCCATGCTCGGACGCAACACCCTGATCGTACTGCCCGGGCGCAAGGAAACCACCGGCGGCATGCCGCCGATCACCGGCCTGGCCACCCGCGACCTGACCCTGGGCGATGCCGAGGCCATCGGCCGCCTGCCCGCCGTGCGGCGCATGGCGCCGCTGCAGGCCGGGCAGCTGGAGGTGAATGTCGGCAACCGGGTGCGCGAGGCCCTGACCCTGGGCACCAGCCACGAGTTCTTCGCCATCCGCCAGCTGCGGATCGGCCAGGGTCAGGCGCTGCCGCCGCTGCCCCTGGATCAGGCCGAGGCGGTCTGCGTGATCGGCGCCAAGCTCAGGCGTGAGCTGTTCGGCAACGGCCCGGTGCTGGGCCAGTGGCTGCGCGCCGGCGACCGACGCTTCCGGGTGGTGGGGGTGCTGGCCGAGCGCGGCGAGTCCTTGGGCATGGATTTTGGCGAGATGCTGATCATCCCGGTGGCCAGTGCCCAGGCGCTGTTCAATCGCGAGGGGCTGTTCCGGGTGTTCGCCGAGGTGCGCGGGCCGCAACTGCTGGACAGTGGCAAGCGGCAGATTCTCGCCACCATCGCGGCCCGTCACGAGGGCAAGGAGGACGTCACCCTGATCAGCCAGGACAGCATGCTGACCGCCTTCGACGGCATCCTCCAGGCCCTGGCGCTGGCCCTGGCCGGCATCGCGGCGATCAGCCTGCTGGTGGCCGGCATCCTGATCATGAACGTGACCTGGATTGCGGTGAACCAGCGCACCGCCGAGATCGGTCTGCTCAAGGCCCTGGGCGCGCGGCCGGCGCAGGTGCGCCTGCTGTTCGTCGGTGAGGCTGTGCTGCTGGCCCTGGTCGGCGGTTTGATCGGCCTGGGCCTGAGTGAGGCACTACTGTGGCTAGGGCGCCAGCTGTGGGACATTCCGTTGCAGACACCGCTGTGGGCCCGGCTCGGCTCGCTGCTGCTGGCCATCGGCGCGGCCCTGCTGTTCGCCTGGCTGCCGGCCAGCCAGGCGGCGCGCATGGAGCCCCTGGCAGCCCTGCGCCCACCGGGAGCACGGGCGTGAAGCGTTATGGTGCGCACGGCGCACCCTACAGGTGGCGCGTAGGCGTAGGCTGCGCCGTGCGCACCGATGGGGCTCGTGCTGCCCCGGATTGCGCTGGCGCTTATCCGGGCTGGGTAAGAGCGTTCTTCGTAGGCGCGGGTCCTGCCCGCGAGTCGCAAGCAACACCCCGATATTGCGCATGCACAGGCGTAGGGTGCGCCGTGCGCACCGAACAGGTGGTGCGGCCATGATGCGCTGGCAGGATGGTCTGCGCCTGAGCCTGGGTACCCTGACCAGCCGGCCGCTGCGCAGCCTGCTGACCCTGCTCGGGGTGGCCATCGGCATCGCTGCGGTGGCGCTGCTCACCGCCATGGGCGAGGGCCTGCGCCTGTATGTGCTGGACAATTTTTCTCAGTTCGGCACCCGCATCATTGCCATCCACCCGGGCAAGACCCAGACCGGCGGCCTGGGCGGCATCCTCAGCAGCGTGCGGCCGCTGACGGTAAGCGATGCCGAGAGCCTGCGCCGCCTGCCCCATGTGCAGGCCGTGGTACCGATCATCCAGGGCAGCGGTGATATCCAGTACGGCGTGCGCAGCCGGCGTACCGAGGTGATCGGCGGTGGCCACCAGCTGGCCGAGGCCTGGGGTTTTCGCCTGGCGTTGGGGCAGTTTCTGCCGGCGGCCCGCGATGGCCGCTCGCCGCCCCAGGTGGTGCTTGGGCACAAGTTGCGCCGCGAGCTGTTCGGCAGCGCCAACCCCCTGGGTGAGCTGGTGCGGGTCGGCGGCATGCGCTTTCGGGTGATCGGGGTGATCGAGGAAAAGGGCCAGCTGCTTGGCTTCGACCTGGACGATATCGCCTATATCCCGGTGGACTGGGCGCAGAGCCTGTTCAACCGCGAGGGGCTGATGGAGATCAACCTAACATTCAGCGCCGGCACCAGTTCCCAGGCCCTGAGCGCACGCATTCGCCAGAGCCTGATCGAGCGCCATGGTCGCGAGGATTTCAGCCTGACCACCCAGGATGACATGCTCGCCAGCCTGGATCGCATCCTCGGCACCCTGACCATCGCCATCGCCGCCCTGGGTGGCATCAGCCTGCTGGTGGGGGCGGTGGGCATCCTCACCATCATGACCACCACCGTCAGCGAGCGCACCGCGGAGATCGGCCTGCTGCGTGCCATCGGCGCCACGCCGCGGCAGGTACTGGGCCTGTTTCTGAGCGAGGCGGCCATGCTGTCCCTGGCCGGCGGGCTGTTCGGCCTGCTGCTGATGGGCGTGTTGCTGGGGGCCTTGCTGCTGGCCCTGCCCGGGCTGCCGCTGAGCCTGGCGCCGGGCTTTCTGCTGCTGGCGCTGCTGCTCTCGGCCGTGATCGGCCTGCTCGCCGGCATCGCCCCGGCCCGTCGCGCCGCGCAGCTGCACCCGGTGGATGCGCTGCGCAGCGAGTAGGGTCACTGCGCACCCTACTTGCTGTAGACCTGCTCCGGCAGCCAGGTAATCAGCCCGGGGAACTGGTAGGCGATCACCAGCAGGGCAATCTGGATCAGGATAAAGGGCAGCACCCCCTTGTAGATGGTGCTGGTGGCCACGCTGGGCGGAGTGACCCCGCGCAGGTAGAACAGGGCGAAGCCGAACGGCGGGGTGAGGAAGGAGGTCTGCAGGTTGAGGGCGATCATCACCCCCAGCCAGATAGGGTCCAGGCCCATGGCCAGCAGCACCGGGCCGACAATCGGCACCACGACGAAGGTGATCTCGATAAAGTCGAGGATAAAACCCAGCAGGAAGATCACCAGCATCACCAGGAAGAAGGCGCCAAGCACGCCACCGGGCAGCTGGGCGAACACCTCCTCGATCATGTGTTCGCCGCCGAAGCCGCGGAATACCAGGGAGAACAGCGAGGCGCCGATCAGGATCATAAAGACCATGGCGCTGATGCTGGTGGTGCCATAGGCCACGTCGCGCAGCTGGCCGAAGTTCAGCTTGCCCTTGTAGGCGGCCAGCAGCATGGCGCCGAGGGCGCCGAGGGCCGCGGCCTCGGTGGGGGTGGCGTAGCCGGCCAGGATCGAGCCCAGTACCGCGCCGATCAGCAGCAGCGGCGGCACCAGGGCGTTGATCAGCTTGCCCCACTCGATCGGCCCCAGCTCGCTCTGCGGCAGGGCCGGCAGCTTCTTCGGCTGGAAGATCGCTACGGCGATGATATAGGCGATATACAGGCCCACCAGCAGCAGGCCGGGGAGCAGGGCGCCAACGAACAGGTCGCCCACCGACACGGTCTTGGGCGAGAAGATGCCCATCTTCAGCTGCGCCTGCTGGTAGGCGCTGGACATCACGTCGCCCAGCAGCACCAGCACGATGGACGGCGGAATGATCTGCCCCAGGGTGCCGGTGGCGGCCAGGGTGCCGGTGGAGATGGCCGGATCATAGCCGCGCCGCAGCATGGTTGGCAGCGCCAGCAGGCCCATGGTCACCACGGTGGCGCCGACGATGCCGGTCGACGCCGCCAACAGGGCGCCCACCACGCACACCGAGATGGCCAGGCCGCCGCGCAGGGTGCCGAACAGCCGTGACATGGACTCCAGCAGGTCCTCGGCGACCCGGGATTTCTCCAGCATCACCCCCATAAACACGAACAGCGGCACTGCCAGCATGGTCTGGTTGTTCATGATGCCGAACAGGCGGTTGGGCAGGGCATTGAGGTAGCCGCCGTCGAATGTGCCGGTGAGCACGCCGATCCCGGCGAACAGCAGGGATACGCCGCCCAGGGTAAAGGCCACCGGGTAGCCGGCCATCAGCGCGGCACAGATGCTGACAAACAGCAGAATCGCCATCAACTCAGCCATGCTTCACCTCCGGCGCGGGCAGACGGCCGGCGATCACATAGAGCGCCTTGATCAGGTTGGCCAGGCCCTGCAGCGCCAGGCTGGCCACCAGCAGCAGGATGATGCTTTTCTGCAGATAGACGAACTTCAGCCCCCCCGATTCGCTGGATCTCTCCAGGGTTGACCAGGCATTGCTCACGTAGTCCCAACTGGCCCAGCCGAGAAACAGGCACATGGGCAGCAGGAACAGCAGGTTGCCGAGAATCTCCACCAGGGCCTGACGGCGGCCGCTGAACTTCTGGAAGAAGATATCCACGCGCACATGGCCGTTGCTCTGCAGCACCCAGGCGGCTGCGCCCATAAACACTAGGGCGTGGGCATAGAGCACGGCTTCCTGCAGGGCGGTGGCGCCGATGCCGAAGCCGTAGCGCAGCACCACCACCACCGAGGTGCCGAGTACCAGAAACAGGGTCAGCCAGGCACAGCCCTTGCCCAACAGGGCATTGAGGCGGTCGATCAGCTGGGCGAGCGCAAGGGGGGGAGGCGTTTTTGCGGACATCTGCGGTCCTTATGATTATCGGTGATAAAAGCAGGCGGGCCGGCGATTCTAGGCAGGCCCGGGTTTATCCGGCAATGCAGCTACAACTTTAGTCGCATGAACTAGGCTTGAGGGTCACTTCACCCCTATGTTAGACAACCAGGCTCGGACCGCAGCGATCCTCTGGTCTGACCATTACAACAACAAGGAGCCTCACATGAAGCGTCGTCAAATTCTCGCAGCGGCCGGCGTCGGCCTGGCCGCCAGCGCCCTGGCCGCCTGCAAGCAGGAAACCGATAGCAGCGGCAAGCCGCAGGAGGCCGCCCCCGCGCAGACCTTCAACTGGAAAATGGTCACCTCCTGGCCGAAGAACTTCCCCGGTGTGGGAGTGAGTGCCGAGCGTTTTGCCAAGCTGGTCGACGAGATGAGCAACGGCCGCCTGAAGATCAAGGTGTATGCCGCCGGTGAGCTGGTGCCAGCCCTGGAAGTGTTCGATGCGGTCTCGCGCGGCACCGCCGAGATGGGCCACAGCGCCCCCTATTACTGGCGTGGCAAGGTGCCGGCCGCGCAGTTCTTCTGCGCCGTGCCCTTCGGCCCCAATGCCCAGGAAATGAATGCCTGGCTGCATCGCGGCGGCGGCATCGAGCTGTGGGAAGAGGTGTACAAGCCCTTCGGCGTACTGCCCATGGCCTGCGGCAACACCGGCGTGCAGACTGCCGGCTGGTTCAACAAGGAAATCAACAGCGTCGATGATTTCCGCGGCCTGAAGATGCGCACCCCGGGCCTGGGCGGCGAAGTGCTGACCAAGATGGGCGGCACCGTGGTCAACCTGCCGGCCGGCGAGATCTTCACCGCCATGCAGACCGGCGCCATCGACGCCACCGAGTGGATCGGCCCTTACAACGACCTGGCCCTGGGCCTGCACAAGGCGGCCAAGTACTACTACACCCCGGGCTGGCAGGAGCCCAGCGTACTGTTCGAGCTGGATATCAATATCAAGGCCTGGGAAACCCTGCCGGCCGATCTGCAGGCCATCGTCCGCGCCGCCGCCCGGGATGTGAACGGCGACATGCTGGATGACTACAACGCCAAGAACATGGAAGCCATGGAGCAGTTCAAGGCTGAAGATGTGGACGTGCGTCGCCTGCCCGATGAGGTACTGGCCAAGCTCAAGGAAGTGGCCGCCGAAGTGGTGGACGCCAGCGCCGCCGCCGACCCGGTATCGAGCAAGGTGTGGGCCCAGCAGAAGGCCTATCTGCAGCGCCTGTATGACTATGCCGAGATGAATGAGAAGGATATTTACAATATCCGCGGCTGACGTCTCGGGGCTGCAAGGAATGCCGGCTATTGCCGGCATTCTGCGTTTCGGGGGACAGGGAAAAAGCGCAATCCGGGTTAACCGGGGCCGCTTAAGGTCGTCCTGCGCCCTGGCAATCGCCGCGGTGCGAACAGGGAGTCATGTATGAAAGCCGTCACTCGCCAACGCTACGCCGCCGCCTTGCAGCAGGTCCTCGACTGGCTGCTGGCGCATCTCGACGAGCCGGTGGATTTCTATCGCCTGGCCGATGAGGCCTGTCTTTCGCCGTTCCACTTCCACCGCGTATACCGCGGCCTGACCGGCGAAACCCCGCAGGATACCCAGCGGCGCATGCGTCTGCACCGGGCCGCGGTGGCCTTGTGTGGAACCTCGCAGGGCGTGGCCCGGTTGGCCCGTGCGGCCGGCTATGGCAGCGTGCAGGCCTTCAGTCGGGCGTTCCGCGAGGCCTATGGCGAGGCGCCCACGGCGTACCGGGCACGCACCCAGGCGGTGGCTCCCCTGACCTTCTCACCCATTCAGGAGTACACAGCCATGTATCAGGTGCATATCCGTACCCTCGATCCGCAATCCGTCGCCGCCCTGGCCCATCGCGGTCATTATCAGGACATCGGCGCAACCTTCGAACGCCTCAATGCCTGGGCCGCTGGCCAGGGGCTGGCGGTCGCCCAGAGCCGTTCATTCGGTATCTACTACGACGATCCGCAGTCGCAGCCACTGGCGGCATTGCGCGCCGACGCCTGTATCGAGGTGCCCGCGGACCTGGCGCTGGAGGCGCCGCTGCGGCGTCTGCAGACCCCGGGCGGGCGTTGCGCGGTGCTGGAGTTCGTCGGGCCCTATGCCGAGCTGGATCAGGCCTACCAGTGGCTGTTCAGCCAGTGGTTGCCGCATTCCGGCGAACAGCCCGGGGATGCGCCCTGCTTCGAGGAGTATCTGAATGATCCGCGCAGCGTGCCGCCAGCCCAGTTGCGCACGGCGATCTGCATTCCGCTGGCGGGGTAGTACGCTTCAGGTGCGGTCGGCGCGGGCCAGGCCCGCCCCGATCGCGCATCCATGGCGGGGCTCAGCTGCGCTTGGGCACCGGGCGGGTACGGCCGCTGCCGTCGATGGCGACGAAGACGAATACCGCCTCGGTCACCTTGCGCCATTCGCTGGACAGCGGGTCGTCGCTCCACACTTCCACCAGCATCTGGATCGAGCTGCGCCCCACTTCCACCGTCTGGGTGTAGAAGGACAGCTGCGCGCCCACCGCCACCGGCACCAGGAAGGCCATGCGGTCGATGGCTACTGTGGCCACCCGGCCGCCAGCGACCTTGCTGGCCATGGCGGTGCCGGCCAGGTCCATCTGCGACACCAGCCAGCCGCCATAGATATCGCCGAAACCATTGGTCTCGCGGGGCAGAGCGGTGATCTGCAGGGCCAGATCGCCTTGCGGAATGGGGTCTTCCTGTTCGAAATCGTGCATCGGATAGGCTCGCGGTGCGGTTGTTGTTATTGGCGCTCGCGGCAGGCCCAGAGGCCCGGCAAGCCCGCAGAGGTGCGGGGTTTGCGAGTATAGCGACTGAACGGTCGCAGGGCGACCATGGCAATGGACTGGTAGAAACGGGCAAAGGTTCGCGCATTCATCTAACTGTCATATTGATTGCATAGAGTCGTCATACGGCCTGCAGATACTTGGCCCCGTTCAAACCAACCCTAGTTTTTCAGGAGTAAGGCATGAAACTTAAGCGTTTGATGGCGGCCATGACTTTTGTCGCCGCTGGCGTCACCACTGCCACTGCGGTTGCTGCTGTCGACCCGGCTCTGCCGAGCTACACCAAGACCTCCGGCGTATCGGGCAACCTGTCCAGCGTCGGTTCCGACTCCCTGGCCAACCTGATGACTCTGTGGGCCGAAGAGTTCAAGAAGGAATACCCGAACGTCAACATCCAGATCCAGGCTGCCGGTTCCTCCACCGCGCCGCCCGCGATGACCGAAGGCACCGCCAACATGGGCCCGATGAGCCGTCCGATGAAGGACAGCGAAATCCAGGCCTTCGAAGAGAA
>OGCL01002442.1_pt1 | contig 12946 bp, 11 predicted proteins | sample 1570041 | NCBI WGS metagenome assembly OGCL01 (sample SAMN06266162, study PRJEB24511) | hot springs metagenome | isolation source: Hot spring water | place: South Africa: Limpopo | collected 2015-06-22 | reverse complement strand
CGCCCCCATGGGCAGGGGGATGGGGAAACCCGGTTTCCCCATATGTTCACCTCAGCCGTCCATGCGGCTGCGCTGCACAACGACAAGATGAACAATGGATTTTTCTTGGGAGGGCTACGCCCTCCCAAACCCTCCCGGTGGGGAGGGCTTGCCACCTGCACCGCCAACCCGTTCACCAAATGAAACAGGGAGTTAGCCCTCCCAAACCCTCCCGGTTGGGAGGGCTTGACGCCCCCATGGGCAGGGGGATGGGGAAACCCGGTTTCCCCATATGTTCACCTCAGCCGTCCATGCGGCTGCGCTGCATAACGACACGACGAACGGAGGGCAACCCGGTTATACCAATTACCGTTGATGATGCCGCATTGCTTGAATTTTAGGTGTTGTGCTGCCCAGCGTGGCAATCCACAATCCAAAATGGTATTATCCCTGTGTTCGGGTCAGCGCCAGCGGCGCGCGGGTGGGGGATCGGGGGCTTCGTACTCGGCGGGCCGTTGCGGCGCCTGTTCACCGGGCGCGGAGACGGGGTTGGTGCGGCGGCGCTCCAGGGCTTCGGCGTAGATGGCTTCCAGGGCGCGCGCGGAACGATCCCAGGAGAGTTCGGCCACAGCGCGGGCGCGGGCGGCAGCCCCGAGCCGGGCGGCCAGTTCGCGGTCATCGAGGGCCAGTTCCAGCCTGGCCGCCAGGTCGTCGGCGTCGCCGCGGCGGGCGTAGAGGCCCGCGTCGCCCAGGATCTCGCGGGCCACCGGGGTGTCGAAGGCCACGGTGGGCAGCCCCATGGCCATGTAGTTGGCAATCTTGCCGTTCCCCTCGGTCAGGCTCATCTTGGGCGCCACGGCCACCTCGCCGAGGGCCAGGTAGCTGTGCAGGTCACGGTAGATGATCCGCCCGGGCAGGGTAACATGGCTGGCAACCCCCAGACTCTCGGCGTACCGGCGGTAGCTGTGGGGGTCGGGATGGCCCATGATTAGAAAGTGGACCTCGGGGCGGCGGGCGGTGAGGATGCGCGCGGTGTCAATCAGCAGGTTGGTGCCCTGGTAGGGGGCCAGCAGCCCGATGTAGACGATGATCCGGCGCCCTTCGGGGATGCCGAGCTGGGCGCGCAACTCGGCCCGCTGCGCGGCCCAGGCCGGCGAGCCGTCGTAGGGGCGGAAGCGGTCGGTGTCTACCCCGTCGGGAATCACGTGCAGCCGTTCGGGCGCCACCGCCCCGTCGCGGCGCAGCAACGCAGCCGCATTGCGGGTCGAGGTCGCGACCGCGTCGGCGCGGCGGTTGAGAGTTCGTTCCAGGCGGGTCAGCGGCAGAAAGAGCGGATTGCGCGCTGAGATGAAGCCGTGATCGAGCATCTCGCTGGTCATGCTCCCCTGGTAGTCGAGGATGAGCGGCCGGTTGAGTATGCGCTGCAAGGGCAGGGCGATTGCCGCGGCTTCGTGGGTGTGGGCGTGCAGAATGTCCGGTCGCACCTCCAGGGCTACCCGTAGCGCGCGCCAGGCCAGTCCTACGTCCAGGTAGAGTTTGTGGCGCGACGAGCCGACCACGGCCCGCTTGATCCAGGGCACGTCCCACGACCGGCGGATGTCGAGGCCGGGCATGTCGTCGCCGTTGTGGTAGGTTGCCAGGACCAGGCGGTGGCCGCGCCGTTGCAGCGTTCGGGCCTCCTCCCAGATCCGCACGTGGTTGCCGTAATCCGAGAAGAAGCTGGTGGAGGCGATCATCAGGATAGTGTAGGGCATGGTGCGCGAGAACCTCGGCATACAAGTTCATCTGCGGGCGCGCTTGCGCCGGTTCCCGGTCGTGAAACCGCGCTATTGTAGCACGAGGCCGGACATTGCGCGACGGGCGCCAGGCTGTGGCACAATATAAAACGGGAGCCGGTGTTCCAAACCGCGGAGGGTTAGCGATGAGTTTCCAGGAACTGCGGAAAGAGTACCAGTTGCGCGGCCTTGATGAGCGCGAGGTGCGCGCCGATCCGATAGCCCAGTTTCAGCTCTGGTTCGACGAGGCAGTGGGGGCCGGGCTGGTGGAGCCGAACGCGATGACCCTTGCCACCGTGAGCCGTGATGGTCGGCCCTCGGCGCGGGTAGTGCTGCTCAAGAGCTTCGACGCCGAGGGGTTCGTCTTCTATACAAACTACGACAGTCCGAAGGGCCTGGACCTCGATGCAACGGGCCTGGCGGCGCTGGTCTTTTACTGGCCGGAGCTGGAGCGTCAGGTGCGTATCGAGGGGGTGGCCACGCGGGTGGCGGAGAGCGAGTCGGACGCATACTTCGCCAGCCGACCCCTGGGGGCGCGGCTGGGGGCCTGGGTCTCGCCGCAGAGCCGGGTGATCGGCGGGCGCGCGGAGCTGGAGGCCCGACTGGCAGAGGTGACCGAACGTTTCGGCGAGGGGCCGGTGCCGCGTCCAGCCTGGTGGGGTGGCTACCGCGTCACTCCGGAGTGGCTGGAGTTCTGGCAGGGTCGCCCGAACCGCCTGCACGACCGCCTTCGCTACCGGCGCGCGCCCGAAGGCGCCTGGCAGATCGAGCGCCTGGCGCCCTGAGCGTTTGCCACTGGCCCCATGGTGGTTTATAATCACTCAAACGCTGACCGCGAGGGCCTGCACCCATCCGCCGGTCACGTACCTGGGGCAAACTGAGGAGGACGCGCAAGCATGTTCGGTAGCAACAAGAGATCCCAGCCTGCTCCCGCAACAATGAATGGCAAACCTGAGACGATTATCGGCGCCAATACCCGTTTTCAGGGCACCCTGACGTCCGACGGAAATATCCGTATCGATGGGTCGGTTGAGGGTGATATCGAGGTGCTGGGCAATTTGATCATCGGCGAGACCGGACGGGTGATCGCGACGATCAAGGCCCAGAATGTTCACGTCTCTGGCGCGGTGAAGGGTGAGATTACCGCCGTGGAGCAACTGGAGATCTCGCCGACCGGGAAGGTCTGGGGCGACATCACCACCGCAGCGCTGCATATCGAGCCAGGCGGTCTCTTCCGCGGCCAGAGCGCGATGACGACCAACATTGACGAGCCGCTCTTGCTCGAAGCGCCACGCTCCAGCGAAAGCTGAGCATCCACCCGCACCGGTTTGCCGTGGCTGTGCTCGACTTGTTCGAAGCGCCACGCTCCAGCGAAAGCTGAACCGGGCATATTAGCCTTCGCAAGGCGCGGGGCTAGAGGTTCGATCGCGTGGGGTAGACGGGAACAGTTGACACCCACGCTGCTGCCAGGCATACCTGATGAAGCGACGCATGCAGCACGCCACCCGGCGCATCTTCGGTCTTCCGCCGCGGCGTCGCCCGGTTGCCCGGAGCAGGCCGCATCCACTCGATGACCTCCGGCGCAGACTCCAGGGGGTCTCGGTTCTCTCCCTGGCTCTCGGCGGGATCATGCTCGTTCTGATTGCGCTGCTGGCCGTCAATTTTGTTGGCCAGGTGGTGCAGGCTGCCCGCCTGGAGAGCCGCCGCGCCGAGCTGGAGGCGGAGGTCGCGCGCATTAAAGCTGAGAATGCCGTGCTCGAAGGCGCCGTGGCCTTCACCGAGTCCGACGTGTACGCCGAGCGGATCGCCCGTGAACAGCTCGGCTACGCTCGCGAGGGCGATATTGTGATCTTTCCCCGTGAGGCGCCCCTACCGCCCCAGCCTCCGCCTGGCGCTGATGTTACCCCATCTGCTCCCACGCCGGCCCGCGTCGAGAACTGGCGGCTCTGGTGGCTGGCCCTCGTTCCGCCGACCAGTCTGGATTGATGTGTCTGCTGCGCCCGGCGGCCCCGGCGCGCCGGTGATCCGCCCCGCGGTGGTCCCGGCGTCCCCGGGCCGGGCCGCGGTGGTCCCGGCGTCCCCGGCGGGGGTCAGGCCGAAGCATTCGCCGCGGTGGGGCGCGCGTTTCCGTTGCGCGCGGGTGGCGAATGCTTCGGCCCTACGGGCCGGGCCGGTGATCCGCCCCGCGGTGGTCCCGGCGGCCCCGGGCCGGGCCGCGGTGGTCCCGGCGTCCCCGGCGTCCCCGGGCCGGGCCGGGGCACCGCCCCATCCCACGTTTAAGGGCGGACAGAACGTATGGGCGCTGGGAGACCAGCGCCGCGCGCGGGGGCGTTCCAATTTTGTGTTATCTCGACCTGGCGTGCATCCGTTGCTGCACAGCCACGGCGCGACGCTGGTGGAGTTCGTCCAGCAGCCGCACCGCGGTAGCCTCCAGCTCGGCGGGCGGTTCTGCCGGCGGGCACCCGAACCGGGGATCCAGTTCCAGCACCACATCGCCGAACCGGATCCCGAAGGGCACCAGGTGGCCGCCTGGCAGTTCTTCGTGGAGCAGCCGTCCCTCGGGGCGCGCGCCGAGGGTGTCGAGGAACCAGGCCACATCGCTCACCTCAGGCGGCTCGGAGGCATTGCCGGCCACGCGGTCACGCTCGAAGGAGATCAGCGCCGTCAGGTTGAACAGGTTGCTTTCGACGACCAGGCGCTGCATCTCGGCGCGGGTGGGGCGCACGCCCAGGCCCAGGGCGTCGAGGATGCCCGGCAAAATGGGAACCGGCAGCGCCGAGTCAGTGTCGCCGATATCGGGGGCCATCAGCAGCGAAGGTTCGTCGAGAATGCCGCGCCGAACGCCGGCGGTGGCCAGGCCGGGCGGCGCGAACATGCCGCTGATCGGGTCGGTGCTGGCTTCGAGCAGGGCAATGAACTTGCAGCCCAGGCTGTGACCGACCCAGAAATGGGGCACACTGGCCAGTTCGGGCAGCTCGGCGCGCACCAGGTCGCGTTCGATGAGCAGGATTTCGGCAATCTCGGTGTGGTTGAAGCCGAGGGTAAAAGGCACGGCGATGATCGTGTACCCCGCGCGGAAGAGCATGCCCAGGAAGTAGTCGTAGCTCGTCGCCGGAAGCTGGCCCAGGAACTGGCCGCCGTAAAACTCAACGACCCCGATCGGGTTCGGGTGGCGCGCTACCAGGCTCCGCGAGATCCGTTCGTAGCGTGGCTCCATAGGGTTCCTCCTGCGTGTCATCAGTCGTGGGGACATCGGGCTGCCCCGCCTGCGGTGGGTTTCCCTTCGTTTCACTTCAGCCGTCCATGCGGCTGCGCCGCACAACGCCAGAATGAAAATATTTGTTCTTGGGAGGGCGAAGCCCTCCCAAACCCTCCCCGCGGGCGGGTTGTTTCCTGGGAGGGCTGCGCCCTCCCAAACCCTCCCGCGCGCGGGTTGTTTCCTGGGAGGGCTGCGCCCTCCCAAACCCTCCCGCGCGCGGGCTATTTTCACCTCAGACGGCTCAAGCCGGCCCACAAACGGTCAGGCTGGAATGGCTTGAAGCATACCTTACGGCTCCAGCACCCCTTCGGTTTGACCTTCGATGGCGATGCGTACCTCGCGCACGGTGGGGAACTGGCGTAGCGTGCGCTCGATCTGCTGGCGAATGGCCCCGACGCGCGCCGCGCCGCCGCCGTAGGCCCGCAACTCTGCCGAGAAGTCGGCGGTTGCCACGCCGTCGCGGATCACCAGGCTGCGCAGGCGCACCCGCGCGCCCCAACCCGGCTGACGACCGGGATAGCTCAGTACCTCGGCCGGGGTGGGGATGGCCGTGCTCAACCCCAGGCCCGGCGGCGGTCCCCAGAGTAGCTGTTCCAGCGCGGCGGCGCCGATCTGGAGTGTTCGGGGAACGCGCCGCTGCTCGACGCGAAGCTGCTCGCCTGCCAGCCAGTAGAGATCCACCGGGCGCGTCAGCGGGTCGTCCGGGCCGAGGATCGTTACCAGGCGGCCGGCCAGGAGCCGCTCCCGGCGGTCGCGGATCTGCACAATCGCCCGCTGCGTGTTGATGCGCCCGGCCTCGGGCGGCGGCCAGAGACTGCTGAGAAGCAGGCCCGCGCCGTCGGGCCCTGTCAGGGGCGTGACGGTCACGCTCAGCGTCTGGCCGTTTTCGAGCGCCAACCGCAGAGTAACCGGCTCGCCTCTCTGCTCCAGGCGCGCTTCGACATGGAGCGGCAGGGTGGTACTCACCGCGCCGCGCGCCGGCAGGCTCAACGGCGCGCCGATGGGCGCCAGGGGGCGCCGGTCCTGGCAGAGGAGCAGCGCGCCGCGCCGGTCGGCCCGGTAGTCGTAGGGCTGCCCGGCTGCCTCGAGGACGATCTGGAAGCCGGGGGTAAGCACCTGGATGTAGCCCTGGCCTGGCGCCGGGCACCCCAGTGACCCATCGGGCCACACGACGTCTTCGGTGGAACGGATGCCGATGCGCTCGGGCCAGATCCCCGTCCGCGCGGCTAGATCCTCGCGGGCCAGAGCGACGACGCGGGCCAGGTCGTTGTCCACTCCTCCGATGCGCACCGGCTGACTGGCGATGATCTGCTCGGCGCCGTCGGCAGGCGATTCAACGACGATCTCCACCGTGCCGGGGGTGGTTGTGTCGGGTTCACTGAAGACCAGCGTGGTAGAGAACGGCCCGGGTATGCCGATGTCTGGCTGCCACACCATCGTGTAGGTGCTCGCCAGCACCTGGCCGGCGGCGGTGCGCAGGCGCACGCCGATCGCTGCCTCGAAGGCGATCCCGCGCTCGAACCCCTGTACCACCAGGGGGCTGCCGACCACGCTGTTGGGGGCGGGCGCGGTGATCAGCGCCTGCTGCCCACCGGCAAAGGGCAACTCGTAGACCCAGCGGTGGTAGTGCCGGCCCACATTGCCCATCTCCACCTGGAAGCGCGACGGATTGGCGGGGTTGTAGGTCAGCACCCGGCGCTCGAAGGGCTGCACCATCACATCTCGCGGCACGCCGGCGACCGGAACGCGCACCCAGAACGCATCGGCGATGGGGTAGCCCGCAATGTAGAGCCAGTCGAAGAGCGGTGTGGCCTGCACGAAGCGCCCGTCACGGTAGGCCGTTCCGCTCCCGGTCAGGAACTCCCAGAAGGCGCGCGGCACCCCGTAGCCGTTGACCACCTGCACGATGCGGGTGGCGGCAAGATTGGCAAACTCCGGGGCCGGAACCCGGCCCTGCGGGGTGAGCCGCTCGGCCACGGCGTCACCGGGGCCATAGCGGGGTTGAGCACGGACGTAAGGACCCAGGTCGGCGTAGGTGGGAAAGCCACCGCCGGGGTCACCGGCCACGGGGATGGTGGCCGGGGGCAGGGCCACAAAGTCGTTGTTGCCGATCTGCACCCGCCCATCGATCATATCGCGGGTCAGCAGACCGCTGGTGACGAACCAGGGGTTGCGCGGGTCGCCGGAGGGATCGTTGATCTCCATGCGCCCTTTGTCGAAGTACTGCACCAGCCGCGACGTTTGCGCGTCGCGCAGGAAGCCCTCCTGGATCCCTGCGGTGAACGGTCCCGGCCCCCAGATCCAAGCGTGGGCGCCCCGGCCCTGCTGGACCGGGTAGTCGGTGCGTTCCCACACCCGGCGAAAGGCTGGAGAGGCGAATGCCGGGTTCGGGGTGGCAAGGGGCAGCAGGAGCGCCAGCAAGAGCATTGAACGGACGATCATCGTTGACCTCCCGACAGACTGGGCGCCCGGGCAAAGTGAGCAACAGCCACTCTATTGTACCCGCCGCGGTTCCACTATGGGCAGCCGGGGCCGGCAACCCGGGGCCGATGCAACTCCCCGCTGGCGGGTTGTTTCCTGGGAGGGCGAAGCCCTCCCAAACCCTCCCACCAGGGAGGGGTGTGGTTCGGCAAGCTCACCACAGGTGGGGAAACCCGGTTTCCCCATCCCCCCCGACCGGCGGACCCTGCAACCGCCCTGCCTTGCAGGCACTATCAGGCTTGCGATCTACCCAGATTGTGGTACACTGATGCAGTAAGCCAACATCATCTGCTGTGAGACCCCCTTCTCCTCCGCTCTTCTGGTCCCACGGTCACACTTCGTCGCTCGAAGCATGTTGTTGTTGTGGTCGCCGGAGCGAGCGCGCCAGGCACAGGTCTGGCCACCGGCCGTTCGAGTTGTCGATGTGTTGATTGCGGGGACCGCTGCGCTGGTCTTCGCCGGTGCTGCGCGCGAGCGCAGAGGAGAACATTCATGTACGTCAAGCTATTTGTCGGAAATCTACCCTGGAGCGTGGGCGATGCCGAACTGGGCGCGATCTTCGCCAGCCACGGCGAGGTGCAGAGCGCGCGCGTGATCAGCGACCGGGACACCGGTCGGTCGCGCGGCTTTGGCTTTGTCGAGATGGAAACGAACGATATCGGGGCGCTCATTCGCGCAACCGACGGCCAGGAGATCGCGGGTCGCAACCTGCGGGTCAATCAGGCCGAGGACAAGCCCTCGAGCGGGCGGAGCGGAGGCCGGGGCGGGTTCGGCGGTCGGCGCGAGCGCTATTGACCGGTGGTGATGATCCCCGGGAGATACGTTTGCTGCAGGCCCTCCCAAACCCTCCCGCCAGGGAGGGGTGTGGTTCGGCAAGCTCACCACAGGTGGGGAAACCCGGTTTCCCCACACCCCAACCCTCGAGGGCGTAGCCCTCCCAAACCCTCCCACCAGGGAGGGGGGTGAGGGTTCGTCCCTCGCCTTTGCGCCGTTGCTTTGCCACCCGGGACAATTCCCCCATTCCGTAAGGAGATCCCCCGTGGTCCGACCTCCCGCTGCCAGCGGCGTCACGCCCTGGACGAGCTGGGCCCAGAGTATCGTCAACGGCGCCGTCGGCGATTACCTGCATGCCCGGCAAAACGGCCTTGGCATCACCATGGCCCTCTACCACCACGATCGTCCGTTACCGCTGCACCCTCAGGCGATCCTCGAAGCCTACCCCCACCCCACCACCAGACTCTGCGTCCTGGTCCACGGTCTTGGCTGCAACGAAGGCATCTGGACCTACCGGGACCCGGCCCGGCCCACGGAGGCGACCAGCTACGGCGCGGCACTCCAGGCCGATCCTGGCTACACGCCGTTGTTCGTGCGCTACAACAGCGGGCTGGCGATTGCCGAGAATGGGCGACAGTTGGCCGCGTTGCTGGCCGCTCTGGTGGAAGCCTACCCGTTGCCGGTCACCGAGATCATCCTGATCGGCCACAGCATGGGCGGGCTGGTGATCAGGTGCGCCTGCCACTACGCCGCGCAACACCAGGCCCCATGGGTGGGGCAGGTTCGCCGGGTGTTCTACCTGGGGAGTCCCCACGACGGCGCGCCCCTGGCGTTGCTCAGTCACATCGCCGCCGAGGTGCTCGTGGCCGTGCCCAACCCGATTACGAAGCTCATCGGCGATATTTTCAACCTGCGTAGCCAGGGTATCAAGGATCTGCGCGGCGCCCCGCTGGTGGACGCGCACGGCCACCCCGACGCCGAGGCGCCCGCGCCGCAGCAGGTGGCGCCCTGGCTGATGACCGCCCGGCACTACCTGATCGTCGGCGCGCTGGGCGACGACCCGCAGCACCTCGCAACGATCCTGCTTGGCGACGGGCTGGTGCTGGTGCCGCGTATGCCGACAACACCCCCTGATGGCGTCGGCCCCGATCCCATCGTGCGCGAACGGATCGCCTGTTTTCCACGGACCGACCACCTGCGGCTGGCCCGCGACCCGGCGGTGTGCCAGCAGATCCGCCGGTGGTGCGCCGACGAGGAAGGAGTGCCCGATGGAGGCTGAGACGCTGCGGCAGCTACGCGGCGCGGCCGAGCTTGCCACCGACGCGGTTGGCGCCGCCGTCGGCGCAATCGCCGAGGCGCACCTGGCCATCGTGGGCCAGGTCTACGCGCCCTTCGGGCTGCTCGGCCCCCTGGCGGCGCCCGTCCGGGGGATCGAGCATATCCAGACGGCAATCACCAGAGGGGTCTACCAGAGCATCCTGGGCGTCAACGCACTGGTCGCGTCTGCTGTGGCGGCGCTGCTCGAGGGGGGAAGCGAGATGCTCTGACCGAGGGGGGTGGTGGCGCTCGTGGCGTTCTCCGCCGACCTCACCGGGCGCGCCGTCTCAGCACGGCGCCGCGCCGCATGCGGCGCAAGGATCTCCTCGTGCGGCAGGTTGTGCTCGCGGAGGGGCGCAGACCCTCCGCGAGCCTTGTGCCAGGAGCCAACCGGCAAGGTAGAGCTGTACATCGGGGCTGCTACGGCTTCTGGAGCCATCCCGGCCAATCGCAGCGCGACAGCGTTCGCAATCAGCATCGTTCAGTGCTGATCTTGCTGGCATAGCAGGCAGCACCGCAGGTGCGGTCCACCCATACTGTTGACGTCGAGCAGGCACGTAGCGGTAGCGCGGAACGAAGACATGAGCTATTGTGCGCGCCGATAAAGGATCTCTCTGCCGTTTTCGTCGCGCAGCGTGAGCACATCTCCTGAGATAGAAAATTCATACACCGATAGACCAATATAAGTCTTCAACCGCAGACGCTTGCCCTCACGGATCTGGTATTCGCCACCACTTAACATACCGCTGGGACTTGCTGCATAGGTGCCATCTCTAAAGAACTCGATCTTCTGGGGATACATCGCATCGGCAAACACCTCAGCAAGAGCGCCAATGGTCGATTCGCTTGTCGGCTGCGGGGACGGCACTTTCTCCCAACGCCCGACGATGCTGGTGTTCCCACAGCCAGCCAGAAGCAGCGTGAGAGCGTGTCCAATATTCCAAGTATCACGGGTAAGCCATTCGCAAGAAGCGCCATTTAGCCCGTTGTGATGCGACAAAAAGCTCCTTCTTAGGTATACTGGCGGTCTCTCACGCCTTAGCCCGTTGTGATGCGACAAAAAGCCCCTTCTTAGGTATACTGGCGGTCTCTCACGCCAACCAGGAACCCAGGAAGGGGGAGTTCAATGGCAGCACCGGTCGGACGCCTGTCCAGACGACCACGACCATCTATGAGACGGATGTACCTGATGCCGAGCGGGCGCTGGTGCGCCCGCATGGGGAGGTTCCGGCGAAGACCGGGCCGAAACGGACGGTCGATCTGCGGGCCGTGTGGAATGCCCTGGCCTATAAGCTGCGGACGGGGCGCCAATGGCGGCTCTTGCCCACAGGCTTTCCGCCACGAAGTACGGTGCATTATTACTTCCAACAATGGCGAAAAAAGGGTATCTGGACGCAGCTGAATGACCTGTTGCGTCGGCGGGTGCGCACGGAGGTCGAGGGGCGCGAGCACACGGAGGCGACGGCGGGCGTGATGGATACCCAGAGCGTGAACAGCACCGAAGTGGGTGGTCCGGAGCGTGGTGTCGATGGCGGCAAAAAGGTCAAAGGACGGAAGCGGCATCGGTTGGTCGATACCTGTGGCTTGTTGATCACGGCGGTGGTGCATGCCGCCAATACGTATGATGGGGCCGGCGCCGAACGGGTGCTGGAGGCGACGCGCCAACGCGGCATTCGGCTGCGGAAAATCTGGGTTGACCAGACCTATCGCGGCGCCCTGCGCCAGTGGATGGCCGACCGCGATCTGGGCGATCTGGAGGTCGTCGAGCGCTTGCCCGGCCAGCGGGGATTCGAAGTCCAACCGCATCGCTGGGTGGTCGAGCGGAGCCACGCCTGGTTTGGACGGAACCGTCAGTTGAGCACGGAGGATGACCACAACCCACGCTCCTCCGAAAGCTGGATCTACCTCGCCTCGATCCGACGGTTGCTTCGTCGGCTCACCAAAGCTGCATCAACCCATGAGGCATGAGGATTGGAATATTGGACACGCTCTGAAGGTCATACGACTGACTTCAGGAGTTGCCGGGTATCCATTCAACCATTACGGGCTCAAAACCTACGGTGATGTATGCCATACCAGCGACCATGTGCGGCGATACGAGTGTCCCGTCATACCGGTTTACGGCGCTAAGCTTTTCAGCGGGCACGTGGACCACGCGTGTAAGTCCTCCTTGCCGCGTCCAGAGGATATCAACCACCGTTGTTTCCTTCACAAAGCGGTATCCTTCAAGATCATCGTCGTTATATATCTGATACACGCGCTGAAAGGGCTGCGTGACGCGTGCCATATGTTGAAGCGCGCGGTACGCTGGTCGAGGGGTAAGGGCGGCGCTGAGCAAGCCGGTCTGTTCCCAGCCCGCTCCATCCAGCGAGTACCAGGCGATCTTATCGATATCAAAGGCTATAGCGCGAGTGTAAATCCGGGTGAGGTGCTGGGCCTGGGCCTCAAGGAACGCTGCAGGCGGCTCATGACATCCCGGGAAGCGGCGATCGCAGGTCATTGAAGTCTCATTCAGCCAGAGCGGTTTGTCTACCTCGTAGCGCGCCATTACCTCACGCAGAAATCTCGCTTTACCTACAGTCCAGCCACCCAGATCGCTCCACCAGGAAAATACCGATGTATCATGGTCGTCATCTGGCCGCTGGAAGTAGGGCACGTGAGAGTGGTAAGCCAGGATATCAAAATACGGGGCTGCGCCAGCGCGCAGGGCGCCTTCCAGGAAGCGCTCAGGTCTCCCTCTAGAGGGATCGGTTGTATGATCGGTTGCCAGCAGTAGTCCGCCGAAGACGACCCTGGCCTCGGGGTTTCCACGGCGCAACGCGGGAGCGGCTGCCTGCAACATACGCCCGTAGCGCTCGCCACCGTAGTAGGGGTCGTCAATATCACCCATGCATCCGAAAGGCGAGTCGGCGGCAACCAGACGGGGATCAACATCTGGTTCGTTTCCCAGTTCCCAATAGTTGACCTTGCCGCGGTACCGTTGCGCTACTGCTTCAAGAAACGTTGCAAATTCATCAAGCCGCTCGTCGCGAACCGCAGCGCAAAATGCTGGCGCAACGGCAGCCCACAGCGGAGCGCCGCGGATGATTACCGCTGGAGTCAGTCCTAATTCAAGAGCGGCGTCAATATCCTGCTCCAGCCTGGCAAGTGCTGACCAGCGGTAAGGCGAATCTGGCTCAGGCTGTATCTCGTGCCAGAGGATGCCGTCTAACCGTATCCAGTTCACTCCTAACTCGGCGGCGCGAGTGCGGAGCGGTTCACTGACCAGGTAGCCCGGATGGATCTGAACAGCGAAAGGCGAAGGACGGAGTACAGGACGCTCTCCGGGAGCTGGCGATTGCTCTGGAGGGATGGCATAGGC
>OGCL01002441.1_pt1 | contig 12948 bp, 13 predicted proteins | sample 1570041 | NCBI WGS metagenome assembly OGCL01 (sample SAMN06266162, study PRJEB24511) | hot springs metagenome | isolation source: Hot spring water | place: South Africa: Limpopo | collected 2015-06-22 | reverse complement strand
CCGGATTGATGAGCTGGTGGTATTCCACGCGCTGGGTGAAGCGCAGATTCGCGGCATTGCCGATATTCAATTGGATCGGCTACGCAGCCGCTTAAAAGAACGTGAGATTGGCTTGGTGCTGGATGATCGTGCCTTTGAGCAGTTGGTGGCCGTCGGTTATGATCCGGTATTCGGCGCGCGTCCATTAAAACGTGCGATTCAGACTGAAATCGAAAATCCACTGGCGCAGCGGTTGCTCGCGGGTGAGTTTGCGGCAGGTGATATGATTTCGGTGCGCGGCTCAGAGCAAGGCTTATTATTTGAGCATGCAGTCTTACATTGATTGTGCAATTTCAGCTAAGTTTGGTTTTTTCAACCTTAGTCTGATCAAAATAGTAGCTTTGGCGATGAATGGTGATTGCCAGTTCGGTGCACATTTGTTAACTTTAATCGCACAAGCCGATCGTGCTTGTGCGTTTGCGGTTTTTGTGTCGTTTAAAACGACATTCTGATGAGAATCAGCAAAACCGATACAAACAATAGACTGGCTAAGGACTGCCAAATCGCCGCTCAACAGCATAAAAATTGAGCAAGGTGGTTGCTGATGGATCAGGTGATCGCAACAAACTGTAATAACTCGGCACGGGAGTGTAGTTGTTACGGTTAAAATAATCACAGGATTGTGTCATGGCACTCTTTAAGCGTAGCAGTTCCGAACCGATTGGCAAATTCCAGCCGCTGCACAAATTCACCGAACGAGACTTCGAGCAGATGTATAGCATCTACCAGAAGTATTACGAAAACACCCGTTACGATATTTTTGTACGGGATTTTCTAAAAAAGACCGGTGCGTTTTTAATCCTTCATCCTAAAACCAAGCATATCGTTGGTTTTTCCACCGTGATGAATTGTGACATCAAAGTCGGTAATAAAGTGCATCATGCATTCTTTAGCGGTGATACTGTCATCGAAAAAGAGTTCTGGGGTTCACGCGCGCTTCAGCGCAGCATGTATCGTTACTTATTGACCATGAAGGCCAAACACCCGTTTGATCCTGTCTATTGGATGCTGATTTCCAAGGGATTTAAGACTTATTTATTGCTTGCCAACAATTATTATAGCTACTGGCCACATCCAGATGGCGAAAGTCAGCACTTAAAGCCATTGGTTGAAGCATACTGCCAGCAGTATTTTGGCGAGTACTACGATCAAGCGACTGGCGTGCTGGATTTTGGTGACGACTATCAGCCGCTTAAGGGTGACGTTGCGCCGATCACCGATGACATGTTGAATCGTAATGCAAAAATCCGGTTTTTCCAACAGTCCAATCCTGACTGGGCAAAAGGCACCGAGTTGCCCTGTATTGGTGAAATCGTCTGGACAGACATCTTTAAATACGTGCAAAAATTTGCCACCAAGACCATCAGTCAAGGCCGTTTGGATGCACTGGTACATGCTCAAACCTCACAGCATGCGAAGAACGCCTAAATGCCGCGTTTGTTCAGTGTGTTGAGTCATCAAGCGTTGCAGTTGGCATGTGGTCGCGCGGATCGTCGCTTTCGACGTGAGCGTGACCAGCTTGAGCAAGTGCAGCGTAGTCGTTTAGATCAAGTGCTATCACAAGCATGTCTGCCCGAGGGCTGGGCGTGTCCAAGCAGTTATGAGCAGTTTGCGCAGCAAGTGCCACTTACGCGCTACAGTGACTGGCGTACAGCGATTGAGTCAATGCGTGCCGGTCAAACGCCATTGACGCGTAGCCCAATTGTGCGCTATCAGCCGACCAGTGGTTCGAGTGAACGGATTAAGTTTATTCCATACACCAAGGCGTTTTTGGGCGAGCTAGATGCTGCGATTGGTCCTTGGCTGTCGAGCATGTATCGGCTGTATCCAAAACTCAAATCCGGCCAGCATTATTGGTCGGTATCGTGGTTGCCAGAGAGCCAGCGTGAACTGCTTAAAGATGAAAATCTAAACGACGACAGTGCGCTACTCAGCGTCAGTAAAAAAATCCTCTCTGCCTATACGCAAGCGGTTCCGGCTGACATTGCGTTTGCTGCTGGTGCAGATGATGCACTGTTTGCCACGCTTTGCTTTATGTTGGCGCAACGTGACTTGAGCATGATTTCGGTGTGGAGTCCGACCTTTGCGTTGCAGTTGCTCAATCATCTGGCAGATTGGCTTGATGAGGCATGTCACGTGTTGGCGACGGGTCAGTGGCAACAGCGGGAATCCGCGTTAGGCATGATTAAGCCGCCTTATGCACCGCGTCGGGCTGCACAGTTACAAGCGATTGTTGCCGAATCCAAGTCACAAAACAGCTCACTTGATTTGCTTCAAGTATGGCCAAATCTAGCCTTGGTATCGGCATGGGATACTGCCGGTGCGGCGGCATGGGCGAAACAACTGCAAGCCCGTTTGCCACACGCGGCCTTTGAAGGTAAGGGCTTGTGGGCGACCGAAGGTGTAGTGACGTTTCCGTATGACGGACAGTACCCACTAGCCTACCAAAGTCATTTTTATGAGTTTGAAGACCTGCAAGACGGCACGATCAAGCCATCTTGGGCACTCAAGCAAGGTGATCTGGTCAGTCCAATTATCAGTGGCGGCAATGGCCTATTACGATATTGCTTAGATGATTGTTTGCTGGTCAAAGATTTTTTTGGTCAAGTGCCATGCTTTGAGTTTCAAGGTCGGCGTTTTGGGGTGGATTTGGTCGGCGAAAAGCTCGATCCAAGTCTGGCGACCCAAGCCTTGCAAGCGGTTGCGCAGATTGCACCCTTGCGCCCTGTCAGCTTATTGGCGATCAATACCATCCAGAGCAGCACGGATAGCAACAGTCAAATGACACCGTATTACTTGGGTTTGTTTGAGGGAGATGTCCCAAGTACGCCTGCACAACAGGCCGTCTGGGCAGACCAGCTTGATCAAGCCTTGCGGCAGAGTTTTCACTACGAGCTAGCGCGTGATTTAGGACAACTGGCGATGCCGCGTATCTGCATCGTGTCAGATGGCTGGGCCAGTTATAAGTCGCTGGCGATGCGTGCAGGGATGATTGAAGGCAATATCAAGCCAGAGCCACTCAAGCAAATCGACCATGCCGTATTGGCGTCACTCAAGGACATGACACATGAGTGTGTTTGAGCCGATTGAGCAGGCGTTGTTTTGCTTGCCAGACTTTCCGGATTGGGTGATGCGGGCTGCCAATCCAGCCGATAACCAGCAGCTACTCGCCCTAGTCGCCTCGGCGATGCCGTCGAGTGGCTTGATGCTGAGTCTATCGCGTCAGCCGGATTATACGGTGGCGTGTCAAGCGGCATTTACCCAGTCTGAAACATGGGTCATCGCAGCGGCGGATCAACCGGAGCGGTTGGTGGGCATGTACACCTTGAGTGCGCGTCCGTGTTACGTCGATGGTCAGGTTGAGATGCTGCGCTATTTGGGCGACTTTCGGATTGATCCAGCGGTACGTGGTCAAAAATTAACCCGCTTGGTCATGCGACATTTGCGCACGCGGCTACCTGAGCAATATTATGCGCAAGCGGTGGTGTTGGCAGACAATAAGGTGGCAAAGCAGACGCTGCATCGTCCACACAAAGACTTTGTGACCCACTATACCGATCAGACCTTGTATACGATGACCATGACGGGTTGTCGCCGTGCTGGTCGTGCTGATGCTCAGTCTGAATTGACACATCGTGTGGCTGTAGCAGGCGATGCTCCACAGATGAACGCTTTTATGCAGTCGATGGCACAGCATTTTAATTTTTTGCCACGCTATGATTTTGCCGATGTGTTGTCGCAACAGCCATACTGGCAAGGCTTACACATCAGTGATTTCAGCTTGGTGTTTCGGGGTCGGGAGTTGGTGGGGCTATACGGGTTATGGGATCAAAAATCGTTTAAGCAGACGCGAGTGATCAGCTACCATCCGCTGATTGCGTTGATTCGACCGTTATATAACATTTGGGCGCGACATAACCAACGACTGTTGTTACCGCCAAAAGGTGAGTTACTAGAGTATTTAATGCTGCATTCACCACTGTGTCAGCCGGAGGATATCGACGCGTTTGACTACATGGTGCAGAGCGCATTTGCTCAGACCTTACAGCGTGGCGTGGCTGCACTGTGCTACAGTCTGACCGAACAAGACCCCCGTCGGGTGGTGCAAAGTCGGCATTATGGTAACGTGATTCGCGGTTTGCATGGCTTTTACAGTTTTGGTGAAAACCCTGCACCACGGTTTGACACACAGCGGTTAACTTATCTCGAATGTGGCCGGATTTAACGCCGACCACATGGTTTGATCTTGCTTTAAGCAGTGTAGGCTGTCTTAACCTGCTCGCAGCATGCCATGCGCGCGCCGCCATTGCAGCACTGAGGTGCGCACGGATTCGAGTGAGCTAATCACTTGTACGTCTTCGATCTCACGCCGTGAGCTACGCAGTCCACCACCACCCGTCCAAATTGATACTGATAACGGCAAGCGGAAACGCAATTCTTCTAAAAACTCAATCGCCCGATTTGATGGGTAGGATGCGCTAAATGACAGCAGCACCACATCGACTTGATGACGGTTGACCGCGTTATGAATGTCTCGAATAGGCATTTGCGCACCAAACGAAATCGCATCTACTTCGTCCAAGCGCAGTAAAGCTTCGACCATCATAATGCCCAGCGTATGCACTTCCTCTGGCGCAGTGGTCAGCATGATGCGTGGTTTTTGCGTACTTGGTCGCAAGTTTGACATCGCATTACGCACGATATTTTGCACTTGTTCGGTATACAGATGTTCTTCGTAAATCTCGATGAGGCCGCGCATCCACGCATCACCAACAAACGAATTGGCATGCTGCATCAGGTCGAGGACGAAGGCCTCCAGACCCATCCGAATCAGTTGATGATTGAGATACTGACTGACTGCATACGGGTCACGGCTTTTCAGTACAGCCAGTAGTTCTTGCTCCAAGTGTGGTGGTGATTTGGTCACCACTTGCAGATTGGCGGGTTGATGACTGTTGACCAGTTGCTCAAGCTCGGCCAGATTTAGATTAACGATTTTACCAGGCCGAAATCCTGCGTCGATCAAGCGACGAATCACCCGCAGTTTATTGACCTGATCGGGTGGATAAATCCGGTCGCCTTGGGCATCGCGCTCAGGGTAAGGGAAGCCATAACGACGTTCCCACATGCGGAGGAGTTCTTTGGAGATTCCCGTTTCACGCTCAACCGCGTTGATTGGCAGTAGCACTTTGGGTAAGTCATTTGCCAGTGATAAAGCAGCATCATCTTTCATTGCATACTCTCCTGAGTAACGCTCATGACGCAGACTCGATTTTGCCGAGTAAGCGCAGTTTTAAGCCATAAGGTAAGCGTTTGATCAGTTTTAGGCTGCTGGTAAAACGCTTAGGGAAGCTGATTTCAAACTTGCTGGCTTCCAGACCACTGACCAGTGCGGCAGCAGCTTGTTCGGCAGTCATCAGGTCAGGCATCTCAAAATCATTGTTGGCGGTCAGTGGGGTGGCCACAAAGCCAGGGTTGACCACTTGTACATCAACACCACGCGGCTTTAGGTCGAGGTATAGGCTTTCGCACAAGTTGATCAGGGCGGCTTTGGTCGGGCCATACGCCAAGGCTTTAGGCAATCCCATATAACCTGCCACGCTCGCAATGATGACGATACGGCCTTGTTTGCGTGCTAAAAAATCTGGCAACACCACATCTAGTGTGTGTAGTACACCGCCATAATTAATGGCCATACTGCGCTGCATGCGTTGTACATCCATTTCCCATGCGCGCATCGGTTGGTAATCTGCGGCGCAGTGCAGGTATAGATCAAGCGGTTGATCTGCACAAAACTGCTGATAGGCAGCCTGCAAGCTGTCTGGCTGCATCACATCAACGGCCAGTGCCACGGCGTTCGGATAAGTGGCAGCAATCTCATCAAGTGCCGCTTGGTTGCGGGCGCTGACTGCGACGGTTGCGCCTTTTTGTAGGAGCAGTTCGGCTGTCGCGCGGCCAATGCCACTGCTGGCACCGATGACCCAAACCCGCTTGCCTTGCCAGTCTTTAATCGGGTGATTCATGGATGGCTCACTCCTCGTAGCACCGTATTAGGTGCTTGGTACCTTTTGGAAAAACAACGTGACTTCACCGACTCGAAAGCCAAATTTTTTGACGGTGGCACGGTTCATCATGTGCCGATCGTCGTAACGGAACATGCGGTCATCAAACTGTACGTCGTAGGTCGTATCACCGACTGGCAGACGCAACGTATATTGCCAACGGAGCACTGAACCGTTGCTGATGCCGTTTGCTATCCCAATCACATCATCGGCACGACCCTCAAAACGGCCGTTGCCCAGATCGGTCAGCGTCCAGATGCGCTGTTCGGTACTGCCGTCATCATAGACAAACCGTTCATCCAGCGTACCGACATTGCCTTGCCACGTTGCTTCAATATCGACCTCAAAGCGACGTGCAATCGTGCCATCACGCTTTTCGAACTGTCCCCATGCCTTGATCTGCCCATCAAAATACTCACGCAGATCAAACGCAGGTTGGCTGGCGGCCAATGGCATCTTGGCGGGTTGAGTTGAACATCCACCCAACAAAAGACTACTGGACAGCAGACTGATACTGAACATTGTGGCCAAAATTGCACGTTGCATCATCTATCACCTCTAGTCAGATCATAGCACTTTGTCCTATACAAAATACTAATTTTTTCGGCTGAATCAGTTTTGTATAAGACGATTTCGCGGACACCATACGACGTATCGCTTGCTTAAGCCGGCTTGTGTAGATGCAGTTGATAGACCGATGTGCGATCACTTAAAAAGCCAGCCTCGCAATACACATAATAAAAACGCCAGATTCGGATAAATGCCTCATCAAAGCCCTGCGCCCGAATCTGTTCAAGCCGTTGCTCAAATACTTGTCGCCAGCGTAGTAACGTTTCGGCATAGTCGCGGCCAAATGCCAGTGCATCACACCACTGCAAACCGACCTGTTCAACTTCTTGGCGTAAGCGGGTCGGAGAGGCCAGCATGCCACCAGGAAAAATGTATTGTTGAATAAAATCCGTGCTGCTACGGTAGCTGTCGAAGCGTGATTCGTCGATGGTAATCGCCTGTAACGCAATCTGACCATTTGGTTTGACCAAATCGTGTAGTTGCTGAAAATACGACGGCCAGTAAGACTCACCGACTGCCTCAATCATTTCAATCGACACAATTGCATCAAACGCATGGCCGTGTTCGATCCGAATATCACGGTAATCCTGATAGCGCAGATCGACCAGATGACTTAAGCCGAGTTTGTCTAGGCGTTGATTGGCGTAGGTCAGTTGCTCTTTGGACAACGACACGCCCGTTACCCGCACCCCGCGCAGTGCTGCGTACTCGGCAAAGCCACCCCAACCACAGCCAATCTCCAACACATGGTCACCTGCCTTGACCGCGAGCTTGTCAAATAATCTGGCGTATTTAGCGATTTGTGCCGATTCAAGTGATTGATTTTTTTCACTGAATAGTGCGGATGAGTAGGTCATGCTTGGGTCAAGCCAAAGCCGATAAAAGTCGTTGCCCAAATCATAATGCGCATGAATGTTCTTTTTGCTGTTGGTTTTGGTGTTGCGGTTTTTCCAGTGCTTAAATAGGTAAAACAGCTTGCCGTACCACTTGCCCGCAAATGCGGCGGATAGTGCCGCCTCGTTCGCCAAAGCCAGTTGTAGTAGCGCAAGCAGGTCAGTGGAGTCGAGCCAGCCGTCTCGATAGCTTTCGGCAAAACCAATATCGGCACTTTTGATGATCGCATCACAGGCGCGCCAGTCGTGCAAAATCAGGTCAGCACAAATTCCAGCTTGTTTGCCAACATAATGCTGCTGCTGTCCATTCGGCAGCGTCAAGCGCAATTCGCCAACCGCTAGGCCAGACAGTAGTTTGAGCAGTAGCGGTGTTTTTTTTAAACCAAAACCCCCATGTGCAGGTGGGTTCACTGGTTCAGAGCGATTAAAGTCAACAGACTGATTCATAGTGCATTTCCTGACGGGGTGCTGGGGGTGAGCGGTGAAAAACCGCGCCTTTTTTCCAAAGTTTGATGGCTTGCCAATGAATCCTGAGCACCACCAAAGCGGTGCTCCAGCCATATTGCGCCAGACTCGCTACGATCTGCTGTTGGCTGACCGCTTGTGCCTGTAGGCTCAAGGTGGTGGCAAGATCAGGCTGGGTCTGTGTTGCGGAAGACTGATTAAAATGGTCAATCCGTAGCCACTGCCGTTGTTCAGTCAAATCGAACTGAAACTGATAATCACCGGATACTGCAAAAAAAGGCGATACATGCAGTTGTTTATACGCATATAGAACGGTTTTGGATTCAATCGGTTGCAGATTTTTTGCGGTGAGTAAGTAACTGAGTCTCACGCCAAAGGTGTTATTGACCTCGCATAAAATCACCCGAAGTTGATTATGCTGATCATATGCTGCCCAGAAACTAACCGGATTAAACACATAGCCCAGTACACGTGGCTGGCTGGTCAGCTCTAATCGTGTCAGTTTAAATTGATCGGCCAGTCCAGCCTGTTGCAGTTGCTGTTTAAACCAACTGAGCAAGTCAGTTTTGCCATCACCATGATCTTTTTCTAAAAAAGCCAGTGGGCGTAGTCGGTTATAACCAAACAAGCCGTTGCTTTTCGGCGGGTTTAACAAATCGAGTCGCAGATATAGCACGGGATAAATAAAGCGATTCTCGACTGCACCTCGCCGATAGTGCATGGTTTTACCGTGCATCAGATGTAGGCGTTCTGCAAACACCTGTTGCCATGCTTGCCTTAGGGATTGGACGGGCTGCTTGAGCTGGGCTAGGAGAGATCGGCTGGCCATGGCGTTGCCACTCCAAGCTGTTGTACCACGCGAATGGCAGATTTTAGGCCGTCTTCATGAAAGCCATAACTGCCCCAAGCCCCAGCAAAATAGCAACCGTGTGTGCCTTGAATCTGATGCAACTGCTGCTGTGCTTGGATCGCAGCAGCATCCATCTGGGGATGTGCGTAATCGAATTGACGGATGATTTTACTTGGATCAATCGGCGTGACGGGGTTGAGCGTCACCATCAGTGGGGTACGAAACGGCAGCGGCTGTAAACGGTTGAGCCAATAGGTGACTGCAACAGGTTTGGTTAAATCTTGCTGGGGATCAGACAAGTAGTTCCATGATGCCCAAATGGCGCGGTTTTGCGGCAGTTGGCTGGTGTCAGTGTGCAGGTAGGCTTGGTTTGGTGCATAGCGGATTGCACCAAGAATACTTCGCTCTAAATCAGTGGCTTGGTCGCCAAGGATCGCCAACGTCTGGTCGGTATGACAGGCAAACACCACCTGATCGGTGACGTGTTCGATGCTGCCATCTGGCGTATCAACCTGCAGGGTGATTTGGCTGCTATTGCGCTGAATGCTGTGTACACGATGTTGCAGGCGACAGTCCGGCAGGTCTTGCAAAATGCGCTGTACATACTGGCGTGAGGAGCCGCCAACAGTTTTCCATTGTGGGCGGCCTTTGACGCTGAGCAATACATGGTTTAAGCAAAAATGCAAAAAACTCGCCGCTGGAAACTCACGAATGTCAGCGACTGCGGTTGACCAAATCGCCGCACCCATTGGCAACAGATAGTAGGTCTGAAATGCTTGGCTATAGTGATGCCGATCCAGCAATTGGCCGAGCGACAGTTGCTCAAGCTTGGCCTCGATCAGATAGTCTTCTGCGTAGTGGCCAAACCGAATGATATCGGCCAGCATTTGCCAAAACTTCGGTTTAAACAGGTTGCGGCGTTGGGCAAATACCGTGTTTAGGTTGTCGCCCGCCCACTCCAAACGGCTTTGACCAGTAGCCAGTGACACAGCAAAACTCATATCACTGTCGGGGGTGACCACGCCGAGATACTGGAAAAACTGGGTCAGGTTGGGGTAGGTCTTGTGGTTAAACACCAAAAACCCCGTATCAACCGGATAGCTTGCACCATCAAGCTGTACATCGACAGCGTTGGAGTGACCACCGAAATATGTACCGGCTTCAAGTAATGTAACCTGATATTGACCGGAGCGTTGTAGTAGCCATGCGGTGGCCAGTCCGCTGATGCCGGAACCGACCACACACAAACGTGGTGGTTGAGGCGATTGGGGCGCAGGGTGTTCAGGGGTGCTGTTCATCATTTTGTACAGTACAAAAAGTGGATTCAAGTTCAGTGTGTCTGAGAGATGCTCGAATTACAATGCTATTTTTTGTATCAACAGCGTATCGCGCAGCAGAAGTACCGAGATAGAACAAGTATTTTCTTGTCCTAATCTGTAACGGACGCCACAATACTGCCTTCCGTAGTAGGATGGTGGCGGGAACTTGTTGAGTCCAGCTGTTTGCAAATTGCTGGCCTGCATTGTTTGATATTCTATTGCTGTGAGGACCTAGCATGTCTGAGTCGTTATTAATCGGATTGCCGTCCAGCATGTCGGCGAGCCTTGAGCAAGTCGCCGAGGTACAGCAACCTTTGATTTTGCTGACCCGTCACTCGATTCGAGAGGAAGTGGCGGGTAACGGCTTTGCCAGTTATGCACTGCCGCTCACTGCACAGGGGCGAGTGCTTGCGCAGGCGTGGGGGCGGCACTTATTGCTGAGTACTGGTCGTCAGGTCAGCACTTGCGTGAGTAGTCCGATTCAGCGTTGTGTGGATACGGCCAGTCTGATGTTGGCGGGACAGGCGGAGGTGCTGGGATGCGCGTCGCAGCCGCTGCCTGTGGTTGAGCAGCATATGGTCTTGGTCGAGCCCGGTGGCTTTGTGCATGATGTGCAGCAAGCGGGGCCATTGTTTCGTCAGTATGGTTCGCTGGGCTTTATTAATGCGTTTTTGCGTGAAGAAATGCCAGGGATGAAGCGGCCACAGCATGGCGTGCGTGACATTTTGCAATTGTTGCATGGTCAATCGTATGCGGTGTCATCTAATACGCCGACCCTGCATCTGGCTGTCAGTCATGACACAATCTTAGCAGCCTTGCTGGCCGTGATGGCACGACAGCGGGCGATCACGTGGGCGGATTGGCCTGCGATGATGGAGGGGGTGTGGCTGTGGTTTGAGGGTGGTGAATTTATAGAAGCGACGTTATATTGGTTGTGGCGCGGTGTGCGCTACCAACAGTCGGTGAAGGACTTGATTGCCGAACAAGCCTAGCAAGTTGTGCGCTCGACCAAAATCTGTACGCATCGGCTCTTGTACCGCTGGTAAAATTCACGCAGCATCAGCCTATCTAAACGAGATGAGCACGAGTCGATGTCTGTAAGCAGTATGTTTGGGCAAAATTTACGTTTACCGGTGATTGCCGCACCGATGTTTTTGGTGTCGGGTCTTGATTTGGTACAGGCCTGTTGTCAGGCCGGAATCGTGGGATCGTTTCCAGCAGCCAATGCTCGCACACTTGAGGATTTGCGCGATTGGCTGAGCCAAATGCAAGCATTCCAGCAATCACATCCTAATGCCGCACCGTATGCGATGAACGTGATTTTGCTGGACAAGATGAACGACCGCAAGGCTGAAGAGTTGGCGCTGGCGGAGGAGTTTCAAGTGCCGGTGCTGATCACGTCGGTCGGTGATCCGACCGAGGCGGTACAGCGGGCGCATGCGTGGGGCGGTAAAGTCATCCATGATGTGGTGTCGATTCGGCATGCGGTGAAGGCGGCACAAGCCAAAGTTGATGGCTTGATTCTGGTCTGTGGCGGCGCAGGTGGACATACCGGACAGCTCAATCCATTTGCCTTTGTGCCACAGATTCGTGAGTTTTGGGATGGCCTGCTGATCGTCGGTGGCTCGGTGACGCATGGTCAGACCGTGCGCGCGCTAGAAGTGCTTGGTGCAGATATGGCGTATATTGGCTCGCGCTTTATCGCCACCAACGAGTCGATGGCATCGCCAGAATACAAACAAATCTTACTCGACAGCCAAGCCAGTGACGTGGTGCTGAGTCCGGTATTTTCGGGTGTGCCAGCGCACTACTTAAAGCCGTCGATTGCGCGGGCGGGACTTGATCCTGAGCATTACAGTGCAGAAGAAGTCAAAATCAAAAACATCAAAGCTTGGCGCGATGTCTGGAGCGCAGGGCATGGCGTTGGCTCAATCCAAGACGTGATTCCAGCCGCTGATCTGGTTGAACGCTTGGCGCAAGAGTATCAGTCTGCGGTGCGGCAGCCAGTCTTTGGTGCCTAGTCGCTGATGCTGAGTGAGTTCCTTGTATAGCCCAGTCTAATCATCTAGTGGATACAGTAGCTTAAGCTGCTGTTCTACCGCAAACATCCAGCCCGTCCACGTTGCGTCGGGCTGCCAGACCTGCTCCAGTAACTCGTGCGCCGTCGGCAAGTCCATCCGCATGTAATAACGCCGATACAGATAGATCAGACATGACACCCGCTTGTTTAGGGCGCAGTGCAGCCACGTTGGTTGCTCGCGCAGGTGATGAACCAATTCCAAAATCAGCAAGCCCTGACTGACACTTGGCTGATCCCACAGCAGTGGCAACTGGTAATAATCCATGCCTTGTTCGAGCACCAGACGGTCTTCATTCGGCAATGTATTGCTGGCATCTTGCAAGGCGAGATTGATCACGTTTTGAAAACCGGCCTCGCGAATCTGAACCAGTGCGGTATGACTGGGCTGCCCCGAGGTGATCAAGCAGCCGTGCACAGGTTGTAGGTGGATAATCGGAACGGTGATCAGATCAAGCATGTGCGCAGCAGCCGATATAAAACCAGATTATGGCTTATTTTCAAGGCTGGTTTGCCGAAAATAACGGTTGGCACGTTCAATAAAAATCGGTGCTGCGCCAATACTCGGTAGCATGTCTGCATAGGGCAGTGATTTGCCGATACTGAGCAGCTTTGGTGCGTCATCACCGAGCTTGCCGCCTGAGGTCATACTGACCAAGCTTGAACGCTGATC
>OGCL01002440.1_pt1 | contig 12948 bp, 8 predicted proteins | sample 1570041 | NCBI WGS metagenome assembly OGCL01 (sample SAMN06266162, study PRJEB24511) | hot springs metagenome | isolation source: Hot spring water | place: South Africa: Limpopo | collected 2015-06-22 | reverse complement strand
GGCAGGCTAACCTTGGCTCCGCCAAGGTTAGCCTACGCCGCAACTGCGTTGTCGCTCCCTCGCCTATCTGCTTGATATGTCTCGGTCGCCGCGCTCCGTGCGCCTTGCATCTGGCCATCCTCGCTACGCTTTCCAGCAGCCTGCCAGATGCCGTTTGCCACCGTCCTGCATCGCCTGGCATCTCTGGGCGTGGGTCGCGGCGCTGATCGATCCGCTGCTGCGGCGCAGCATGCCGGCGCGAATTCCTCCTACAATCGCGCATACTCCTCAGGTCCGATCGCATCGGGGGCTTCGTGAACAAGGTTTATCCATCCGCCCAGGCGGCCCTGGGCGACATCATCAGGGATGGTCAATTGCTTGCTGTCGGTGGCTTCGGCCTCTGCGGCATTCCCGAGGCCCTGATCGACGCGCTGGTAGAGACGGGGGCCCGCAACCTGACGGTCATCTCGAACAACGCAGGGGTGGACGGCTTCGGGCTCGGCAAATTGCTCGCCACCCGACAGATCCGCAAGATGATCTCCTCCTACGTGGGCGAGAACAAGGAATTCGAGCGTCAGTACCTGGCGGGCGAACTCGAACTCGAGTTCACACCGCAAGGCACCCTCGCCGAGAAGTTGCGAGCCGGCGGCGCCGGCATTCCCGCGTTTTTCACCAGAACCGGCGTCGGCACAGTGGTCGCCGAGGGCAAGGAGACGCGCGATTTCGACGGTGAAACCTATGTTCTGGAGCGTGCGTTGGTGCCTGACGTCTCCCTGGCGAAAGCCTATGTTGCAGATCGGGCAGGCAATCTGATCTTTCGCCGTACCGCGCGCAACTTCAACCCCAATGTCGCGCAGGCGGGGCGCATCACCGTCGTCGAAGTCGAAAAGATCGTCGAGGTCGGCGAACTCGACCCGGACGCAATCCACCTGCCCGGCATCTTCGTGCACCGCATCGTGCTGAACGCGAACCCGATGAAGCGTATCGAGCAGCGCACCATTCGCAGCAAGGAAGGAACCTGACCATGCCGTGGAGCCGCGATGAGATGGCCGCCCGTGCAGCCAAGGAACTGCGCGACGGTTACTACGTGAACCTGGGGATCGGCCTGCCGACGCTGGTAGCCAACCATGTACCCGCCGGCATGGAGGTCTGGCTGCAGAGCGAGAACGGCTTGCTCGGGATTGGACCTTTCCCAACCGAAGACGAAGTCGACCCCGATCTGATCAACGCCGGCAAGCAGACGGTGACGACGCTGCCGGGTTCGTCGATTTTTTCTTCGGCTGACAGCTTCGGCATGATTCGCGGCGGCAAGATCAACCTTGCGATCCTCGGCGCCATGCAGGTCAGCGAACGAGGCGACCTGGCCAACTGGATGATTCCAGGCAAGATGGTCAAGGGCATGGGCGGGGCGATGGACCTCGTCGCAGGCGTCGGGCGCGTCGTGGTGTTGATGGAGCACGTGGCCAAGAAGAAGGATGGCAGCATCGACCTGAAGATCCTGCCCGAGTGCACACTTCCGCTGACCGGGGTCGGTGTCGTCGACCTGATCATCACCGACCTCGGTGTCATCGCGGTCACCGAGGCCGGCTTGGTCGTTCGAGAGCTTGCGCCGGACGTCTCGCGAGAACAGATCCAGTCGGCCACCGGCTGTCAGCTTCGCTGGGACTGACGCGGGCAGCCTGCGCGGTCGACCCGACCCAACTTCGTCGCTCGCCTTTGCCGTCCTCCCGTTCCGGGATATCTTTGCGGCTCATCGCCATACAAGATTTTTCGGAAGGAGGATTCGATGGTGCGAGCGTGGTCATGGCGACGGGGTGTCGTCCCGTTTGGATTCGGTGCGCTTGTATTCGTTGTTGGCGTAACGGCGAAGGCTCAGCAGCTCACACTGCTGGTGAGCGAGGGCACGTCCGGCGGCCTGGATGCTGCGCTGGTTCAGGGTAAGTACCAGCCGTTGGCCGAGCTCCTCGAAAAGGCGGTCGGCAAACCGGTGCAGGTCCTCGTCGCGCGGGATTTCGAACGTCTCGCGCAGGCGATGTCCGAGCGGCGGGCGGATTTCGTCATTGCCCGACCGAGCGACTATCCGGCACGCGCGATGCGGGATCATGGTTACCGCCTGGTTGCGACGGCCAAACCGGATGGGCAGTGCATCTTCATCGGGCCGAAAGGCGCGCAACCCTTCAAGTCGATTGCAGAACTCGCCGGCAAGCCGATCGCGTTGCCCGAAGAAGTCTCCTACATGGCGCGTTTCTGCCAAGCCGAGATGCGACGCGAAGGCGTGCGCCCCGGCAACATCAAGTTCCATCGCGAGCAGGGAGCGGTCGGCTTCGCCGTCGAGAACGGGTTTTTCCAGGTGGGCGGCGTGGCGTCCTACTCAGGCGTTGCGCGCGATTGGGAGAAGAAGGGCGGCGTTATCCTCTGGCGCAGCAAGCCACAGCCCTATATGCCCCTCATTGCCAAGCCAACGATTGGCGAGGCCGGAATTTCCCGTATCCGGCAGGCCTTGCAGACGCTGCCGGCAGACGCGCCACCTCTGAAATCCCTTGGTATCACCAAGTTCGATACGACCGAAGACGATCGATTGATGCGACTTCTGAGTTTCATCGAGTCCAAGTAACGTTCGCGCGTGGGTTGCGCCAAGGGTTGACCTACCACGCATCTGTTGGGGAGAGTTGAAGTTGCCGAGCAATCGACCGGGCGTTTCAGCGCCTCTACCCGTCACTGCCCGCGAGGTGTGGGCATGGTCGATGTATGACTTTGCCAATTCCGGCTACACCACGGTCATCATCACAGCGATCTTCAACGCCTACTTTGTGGGGGTGATCGCGGCAGGGGCCAGTTGGGGCACCCTGTTATGGACAACCTGCATCGCGGTGTCGTACGCCATCGTGATGGCCGTCGGGCCGGTCTTGGGCGCCTGGGCAGATCAACATGCGGCCAAAAAGAAGTTGCTCTTGATCTCGACCGTCGGTTGCGTCGCTACGACGCTGTTACTGGCCCCGATCGCGGGTCAGGGTTCTTCGTTGATCTGGCTCGCCTGCCTGGTGTTCATTGCGAGCAACGTCTTCTACGCCCTGGGGGAAAACTTCACTGGTGCGTTCTTGCCCGAACTTGCCCGCAGCAATCACATCGCCAGGGTGTCCGCTTACGGTTGGAGCCTTGGCTATGTTGGCGGGCTCGTGTGTCTCGGAGCATGCCTGTTCGTTGTAAGCAGCCAACAGGCGAAGGGGGCGCCGGCGACGGTGTTCGTCCCGCTGACGCTCATCGTGACGGCGCTGATTTACGCGCTCGCAAGCATCCCGACGTTCGTTTTCCTGCGCGAGCGTGCCGAGCCCCGACCGGAAGCCGATCCGCGTTCAGTCTGGTCCAAGCTCCTGGCATCGGTCGCACAACTGCGATCGTTCCCGGATCTGCGACGCTTCTTCATCGCCGCAGTGGCGTATCAGGCCGGTCTCGCGGTCGTGATCTCGCTCGCGTCGGTCTACGCCGAGCAAGCGCTCGGCTTCAAGATGGCCGATACGATCAAGCTGTTGCTGGTAGTCAACGTGTCGGCGGCGGTCGGCGCGTTCGCCTTCGGCTTCATCCAGGACAGGATTGGGCACAAGCCGACGTTGATGATTACGTTGGCGATGTGGATTGCCACCGTCGTGATTGCCTACGTGTGGCACACACAGGCCGGGTTCTGGGTGGCTGCCAACCTTGCAGGGCTATGCCTCGGTGCCTCACAATCCGGAGGCCGGGCACTGGTGGGCGTCATGAGTCCGCGGTCGCATCTGGCTGAGTTCTACGGGCTGTGGGGCTTGGTCGTGCGGCTGGCTGGCATCATCGGACCGATGCTCTACGGGCTGGTGACTTTCGCGACGGCCGGGAACCATCGGCTGGCTCTGCTTGTCACCGGCAGCATGTTCGTGGTCGGTCTGATCGTTTTGCGCCGTGTCGATGTCGCCGCGGGCGAGGCGCGTGCGTCGCAAGTGGATTGATCGTCTTGACGCGCAAGGAGGGCTTCTGTCATGCCGACCGCATTGCTTGGGAAACGCTGAGTAAATTGCTGCGCGGGCGAATTGCTGCGTTGCGCGGTGCTCGCTCCCTCGCCTATCTATTTGATATGTATCGGTCGCTGCGCTCCGCGCGCCTTGCGCTTCATCCCGCTCACCGCTTGTTTCGCCTTTTCCATGCTGGTTGGCAAGCGCAGTCACCGCGGAGGGCCGCCTACCTGCTTGCCTTCATCGTTCACACGACAGCATCAGCGCCCATTTCGGCTGAGACGATCTTTCCGCCGCGGTCGAAGACACTGCTCTCCACCGCACCCGCGGAATGCCGGGAATGGACGCCGCCACTTCCACTCGTGCGGCATGCGATCGAGTTGAACCGGGGCGACGGGGCCGTCGAGGGCAGCGCCAGACTGACGATTCGCATTTCCGCGGACGGCCGCTTCGCAGCGATCGAGTCTGCCGTGACCAACGATGCGCGATTCGTGACCGCCGCCGTGGACTCGCTCGAGCGGTGGACGTTTCAGCCGGCTCGCTGCAATGGCGATGCCGTTGGTGCCACGGCCACGGTGTGGCTCGAGTTTCGCCGTGGTCCGGCCGTCACGGTGGTTCGCTGAGGGTAACGCTGAAGCAAGCAGCGAGCCGGATGCAGTGCAAGCCGGATGGCACGCAGCGACCGGAGAACCATCAATTCGATGGGCGAGGGAGCGACAACGTAGTTGCGGCGTAGGCTAACCTATGCGCAGCCAAAGCGGAGCCTGCCGAAAGGCAGGCGTGCCTGAGCCAACGCCGCACAACGCAGCGATTCGCCCGCGCAGCGATTGGCTCAGCGTTTCCTGCGCACGATGCTGAGACTATAATCATCGGTTCGGGGCGTAGCGCAGCCCGGTAGCGCGCTTGCTTTGGGAGCAAGATGTCGAAGGTTCGAATCCTTTCGCCCCGACCAAAGCAGCGCTTAGTCCTGACGTTTCGGGGCCGGCTGTCACGATCGCCCGGTGTGAAAGTGACGAAATCGCGGCGCCCGTAGCTCATCTGGATAGAGCACCGGCCTTCTAAGCCGGGGGTAACAGGTTCGAGTCCTGTCGGGCGCGCCAATTTGATTGAGCGGGCGCAGTATGCCCAAGGTTTCAGTGGCGGTCGTAGCTCAGCGGTAGAGTCCCGGATTGTGATTCCGGTTGTCGTGGGTTCGAATCCCATCGACCGCCCCAGTTTCGACGCCCGCGACTGCGGGCGTCGCCGTTTCGATGGGATTCGAACCCACGTTGTGTATTCTGGTTCGACCAGCGAGCCGCGTGGCGGCGAGCGCAGGTCGCCGTGAGCGGCGACAACCCCATCGACCACCCCAGTTTCGACGCCCGCGACTGCGGGCGTTGGCGTTTTTATCTGCGTGGATCCGGCATCCACCGACGACGGTCGCAAAAAATGGGGCGCGTCCACGTGAACGCGCCCCGGTGGGACATTGGTCGGCGTAGCGGGATTCGAACTCGCGACCCCTTGCACCCCATGCAAGTGCGCTACCAGGCTGCGCTATACGCCGAGACCCCCGATTCTACCAATCGAAAAAAATGGCCCGCCAAAGCGGGCCTGAAGCGTTGCGTGGCATCTTGCCGTGGAGGGGCAGCAAGACGCCTGGACGCGGCTGCGCCGCGTTTGGCAACCCCGGGGCAGGGCTGCCATGCGGAGTTCGGGACGGAACGACCCGGTAACACCCGCAGACATTCCTCGCCAGTCATTGCGACGGTGTGAAGGATGTCCAACCGATAAGACGGAGTTGCGCGTCGGTTCGCGACATCGCGGCGCTGCGCCGACTCCGGCCGAGAGCGTCGGTCGCCAAGCGCGGGCGTTGATTCGGGGCCGAACCTCGCCAAGACTGGGGCTGGATCAGGCTTCAGAGGCTCTTGCCGCCACCCCTGCACGCCGCGCGGATCGATCCCCTCGCACTTCTCTGCCGTGTCTTCAGAGCCAAAGCCCGGGGATCGAAGGATGAATGATGTTGGCCTCGGAGACGTCCAGCGTCTCGGCGGCGAGTCGCTTCAGCATGGCGGCGGGGGCCTTTTGTGGGTGTTCTGCGAGCGCTTCGATGTAGCGCGCAATCGCGCGCAGGCGATGGTCTGGGGGAAGGCTGCGCGGAATCAGCGACACGGCCTCACGTCGGTGGACGGCCGCATCCGTGGCGCCGGCCAGCGTGCAGTAGAGGGCCCGGCGCAGGTGCCTGAGAACGGTGTCATACTCTGGGTCGGCCGGTGGCGCGCGCTCCAGCAGCGCTGACATGGCAGCGCAGGCACCGCCTGGATCATCGGCGGCCGCCTTCAACGCCGCCTCGGTGACGACGTGCCTGGCGGCGGTCCGGGGGTCGGCGTAAAGGTCGCCGGTTGCCGGCAGCGAGAGCCAGGTGCCATGTGCCGCCCGAAGATCGCCTGTGGCAAGATACATCGTAACCAGGCGAGCGCTCAGGTTCGCCGCCTGCAAAGGCGGGATCCGCGGTTCATTTGCCAGCTTGCCTTCGACGTCGCGTATCGCGTCGAGAAGGGTAAGCGGCGGAACCTTGCCCCGCTTGATGCGTACCTCGAGGTCGTCGAACAACGAGACCAGGGCCGTCGCCGTGTCCGGTGGGGTCATCGAGAGAGCTCGCGCTCGACGCTCGGCGTACACGGCGAGCGCCGCTTCGGCTTCGCCGAAGCGCAGGTAATAGAGTCCGAGCTCGTCGAGCGCTTCGAGGCTGTGCCGGTTGGTTCGCCCGGCGAGTTTGTCCCACGCGCCGATTACGCCTTGCAAGGTACTCTCGACTCCTTCGGTCTGTGCCAGCCGAATCTGGAAGTGAGCGAGGTTCATCAAGGCATTCAGCGCTACCCGCCGCGCGCGCTGGGGTGGCTGCTCGAGCAACGGCTTGTATTTGAGATGGAGGTGGTAGGCGTCGCGAAGGCGACCTTCACGCCCATGGATCAGTGCCCGGTCTATTTCGGCTTCGGCCGTCAGCCACGCACGATCGGGAAGCCCCTCGATCAGTTTCATGTAGCGGTCGAACTCGGCATGGCTCTCCGCGAAGCGACGCAGTTCGCCCAGCATGTTTGCACGCAGCAACACCGCCTCACGCCACCATCGTTCGGCTCGGGCTGGTGGCGGGCCAGCCAGCACGCGCTCCAGCATGGGCAACCCCTCGCGGGTCTCGTCGACCCAATAGAGGATGTCTGCGAGGAGGACTTGGCTCTGCCGCGTCAAGTCGGCATCGGCTCCAAGCTCACGTGTGGCCAGCTCGACCGCTCGGCGGGCAAGGGGCAGCGCATCACGGAAGCGGGAGAGACGCCGCAGTGTGGTGGCCAGATGGAAACTGATCTGCAGTTCGACGCCCGGGTCGTCCTTGAACCGGGCCGGGACTTCGCTGCGCGCCTGCTCGATCAGCGTCAGCACGGTGGGCCACTGGCCGCCATGGACGTCCGGATCGGCGCCGTTCAGCATCTCGATCAGAAATGACGCGGCCTTCGATGCACGGTAGGCCTCGGCACGGGCGCGGTCGGCTTGCCAGACGGCGACTCCGAAGCCGATGACGAGCGCGGCGATCAGGGCGCTGCTCAGAGTGGCGGCAAGCCAGTTGCGGCGTAACCACAGCCGGGTGCGGTAACGTCGGTCTTCCTTGCGCGCATTGATCGGCAGGTGCCGAAGCCAGCGGTCGATATCGCCGACCAACTCGGACATCGTAGGGTAACGTGCGGACGGATTGCGCCGCATCCCCTGCGCCAGGATGGCATCGACATCACCGACCAGGGCTTCCGGGTCGACGGGTGGCGGCAACAGGTCGGGGGCCTCGCACGGCGGAGCCAGTCGCGCCGCTAGCGACACCCGCAGTGGGTCGATGTGCAGCACCTCGTGTTCGAGGGCCGCCCGGTTTCCGTGTTCGGCCATGTGCGCGCGGCGGCCTGCGCACAGATGGTAGGCGAGCGCGGCGGTCGAATAGATGTCGCTCGCAACCCCGGTGGCCTTGCCGAGGATCTGTTCCGGCGCGGCATACTCGACCGTAAGACCCCGACCCGCGATGCGGGTGGCCGGAGACTCGGTGATGGAGTAGGGGTTCGCGGCGTCCAGTAAACCTGCCACGCCAAAGTCGAGTAGCTTGACTTGGCCGTTCGCCGTCACAATGATGTTCGACGGCTTGATGTCGCGATGAACGACCAATTTCGAGTGCGCGTGGACCAGCGCCTCGCCCACCTGGCGGATCAGTTCGATGCGTTCCCGCACATGCGGCGCGTGGGCGCGTACGTAGTCGAGCAGTCGCTGCCCGGCCACGTACTCGAGCACCAGATAGGGCGCGCCGTCCTTGAAGCCGGCGTCGAGCATGCGGGCGATCCCCGGGTGGTCAAGACGCGCGAGCAACTCCCGTTCCTGCGCAAAGCGGGTGATGAAGCGCGTGAGATCGCTGTCCGTCTTGAGAAACTTGACCGCCACACGCGCGGTGTAGAGCCCGTCGGCCCGCTCGGCCAGCCAGACCTCGCCCATGCCGCCGCTGCCGATGAGTTCGATCAGTCGCCAAGGACCGCAACGATCGCCGGCTTTGGGTTCCGGCACGCGTGACGTCGGTGCCTCGTCCAGCGCGTCCACCAGCAGGCGGCGAAAGGGTGCCGGGGCGGTCCGGGTCAGGGCGGAGTCGGCCGGGGCAGGGGATCCTTCGACGCGGGCGAGCAGGCGACAGACTGCCCTGTGTACATCCGGCGCGCAGGCAGCGATCTGCGCCAGAAAGCTCACCCGTGCTTCGCCTTCGAGGTCCAGGGCGGCGTCGAACACCTCGTTTGCCTCGCGCCACAGGCGGGGGTCGAAGTCGCCGACGGGTTGCGTCATGTCAGCATGCATCTTGCGCGAACAGACGCATTTGATGCGTGCTCTTGCGCCAGCGAAGAACCGGTGCGCGAGAGGATGTCGCCGCAACCGCGGTCCATCGAGATCGTCTCACAGCAGGAACAGGCCGTTGAGTACGCGCGGCATGTCTTCCACACGCCGTCCATAGCCTTTGGCGAGGGCCGCGCGCGCGGAATGCTCTGCTGGCGCCCCTTCCCCTGCTGTGAAGAGCGCCTCCAGCCAGCGAGACTGCAGGTGGTAGAGGTGATCGGCCGGCAGCCCCTCCGGCAAGGCGGCGCGGGCGGCGCGCAGGGCAGCGGTCAGGCGTTCGGGCGAGCGCTCCCCGGCAAGCCAGAGCTGGTAGGCGTGTCCAAGCGATAGGAGCGCCCGGCGCAGCGAAATACGCTCGCCACGGTGTTCGAAACTTGCCAGACGCGCCTCGAACAGTCGCGCGGCCTCCTCGTGGCGCCCGTACGCCCGGGCGAGCAAGCTCTTGACCTGCAACTCGCGGATTGCGCTCGAAGGCGCCCGATCCTGACCGAGGACGCGGCCGAGTTCCGTCCAGTGCTCGGCGAGATCGGTCCGGCCAAGCGTCAGCGCGACGATGGCCGCCCGAAAGAGCTGCTGCCGGAAGCGCGGCAAGGCGCGATTGCCCTGCACGATCAGCTGGTCCACCAGCGCCGTCAGTTGTGTGAGGACGACGTCGGCCGGTTTCGTGTTGAACAGCGTTTCGGCTTCGATGAGGGCGAGTATCGGAGCCGCGGCCACCGAAAACTCGCTGGGAGGTTTGGTGCGTGCGCGGCTTTCCAGTTCACCGAATGCGGCGAGGGCGGCGTCTGCATTACCCTGCAGCATGTGAAACTGTCCGACGAGTGTCAGAAGCGTATCGATGCGATCGCTGCGCGGCCCTGCGAGCTCCTGCCATTCGTGCATCAGTGCCCGCGCTGAGGCCTCGACCCCTGAAGTGTCTCCGAGAATCGATTGTGCCGACAGCAGATGCTCACGATGGTAGAGGGCGCTCCGGCGCTGATTCGCTGGAGGATCAGCATAGTCGGCCGCATGGCGCTGGAGCAGGGCGAGTGCCTGGGGCCAGGCGCCGCTGCGAGAATGGCAGATGGCCTCACGTCCCGCCAGATCGGCACGAGCCCAGCGCTGGCCTGCCGCATCGAGCTGGGTGATCGCGGCATGTGTTTTGAGCGCCTCGAACTGCGCCAGCGCGGTGTCGAAGGAAAAGTTGGCGCACTCGATTTCGGCGCGCAGGCGGCTCACTTCGAACGATGCGATCAGATTCGAACCAGCCGGCGCAATGGTTGGTTTCGGAATGGCCTGGAATGTGACGCGGGCGCCGGCGAAATCGCCGGACCAGTATTGCACCTCGGCCAGCGTTCGCATCGACTCGCGAGCCTGGGCGGAGCCAACACCGAAGTGGCTGGTCGCGAGTTCGACGGCCCGCTGCGCCATTGGCAACGCATCGGCATCCCGACCGAGTGAGCGATAGGTGGTCGCGAGCAGTTGCGTCAGTTCGTATTCGGTGGCTGGGTCGTCGGCGAATCGTGCCCGAATGTCCCTTGCTGCGCGATCGAGCAAGTCGATGACGTCAGGTGGTGTGCCGCCATTCAGATCCGGGTCTGCACTTTGCAGCAGATCGGCAAGATAGCGTGTGGCTTTGGCTGCACGTCCTGCTTCTGCCGAGGCGATTCGGTATTGCGTCCACGTCGCGCCGAACCCAGCCACGAGCAGCAGTAGCGACAATCCGCCGAGCGAAGCAGACAGCCAGTTGCGCTGGAACCACAGACGCAGGCGATATCGCCGGTCGTGACGTCGGGCCGCGATGGGCCGCCTCTCTCGCCAGCGCCGCAGGTCGGAAAGAAACGCCTCGACACTGCCATAACGCCCGCCCGGATCCTTGCGCAGTGCGGTGGCAAGGATCGCATCCAAGTCACCGCGCAATCGTCGATGGTCGATAGCCGGGGCGAGCGCGTTGATTGCTCCGTCACGCGCAATCTGCCGAGCGGCATCCGACGCGCGCGGCGGCTCCTTGTGCAGGATGGCATGCTCCAGCGCAACGCGGGTGGGCCTGCTGGGCTGATGCGGCTGGCGTCCCGTCAAGACGTGAAAGGTCAGCGCCGCCAGCGAATAAACGTCGACAGAGACTGCCGCCGATTCGCCGGCAATCAGCTCGGGTGCTGCGTACTCGAGCGTCATACCGCGCCCTGCCAGTTGGGTCGCCGACTCGCTCCGGTCGGCACCGGTATCGTCGAGAAGCAGACCGGCCACGCCGAAGTCCAGCAGTTTGATACGACCGTCGGACGTGACGAGGACATTCGATGGTTTGACGTCGCGATGCACGACCAACTGGCGATGCGCATAAGCGAGCGCATCGGCGATCTGCTCGATGAGCCCGAGGCGCGAGTCGATATCGGGGAAGCGTGCAGCCACGGCCTCAAGTAGAGGCATACCGTCGACGAATTCGAGGACGATCCACGGCACGCCGTCGGACTGGCCGGCGTCCAGCAGCCGGGCGATGTTCCGGTGGTCGAGCCGCGCAAGAACGGCCCGTTCCTGACGGAAACGCACAGCGAAACGGCGGTGATCCACACCTTCATGCAGGAACTTGATCGCCACCCGGGCTGCGAACATGCCATCGGCCCGCTCTGCCTCCCAGACTTCGCCCATGCCGCCGCTGCCAATACGACGCCTGAGCCGCCAGGGCCCGCAGCGCTCGCCAGAGTGCCGATCGGATGCTGCGGTCGGGTCCGCCCTTGAACCGAGCGCGTCCCCGAGCAGACGCTCGAAGGCTTCCTGGCGGGACGCACCGAGCACTTCACGCAGCTCCGTTGTCGATCCGCCTTCCGCGCTGCGCCCGTCGGGCGTGTCTGCGGAACCGTCAAGTCGATTCAACAGCCGTCGGACTTCTGCCGCAATGGCTGGCGCCTGCACGTGCAGGCGCTCGAGTAACAGCTCGCGCTCGGCTTCTGCGGCGTCCAATACTTCATCGAGGGCAGCGTTGACGCCTTGCCAGAACACCAGATCTTCCCCATGGACGGCCGGACGCCGCTGGTGGCGGTCTTGCAGGCGTTCCGCGTCGCCACCGGGCTGCGACGCGGCGTGAGCGAACTTCGGGGCAGCAACCTTCATCGACAATCACGCAGCCTGCAGCCGCCTTGGGTCACAGTGTCATCGTCCGGGTTGCACGTCCAGCCATTCCGCGAGTAGTGCCCGCGCCTTCAGAATCTCGCGATTGATCGTGCGAGTCGAGACGCCGCGCTCGGCGGCGGTCTCGTCGATGGTCATGCCGCAGAAGAAGTGCAGCTCGGCCGTCTGGTACATGCCGCGGTCGACCGCTTCGAGGCGCTTCAGCGCGGCATCGAGCGCGATCACGTCCACCGCTGGCAGCAGTGCGTCGGCACTTGCCTCGGCGTGCGAAAGCGTCAGCAGCGTCGCACCGCCACCACGCTTTTCCGCATCGCGCGCGCGGACGAAGTCGATGACGATCGAGCGCAGCACGCGACCGACATAGGCGAAGAACTGAACGCGCGATTCTCCGCGCAGTCCCTCGCGCTCCGCCATGCGCATGAAGCCCTCGTGGACGAGCGCGGTCGCGTTCAGACCCGTGACGCCGCCAGCCTGGGCCAGTCGCGCGCGTGCCACCCGCTTGATTTCGGGGTAGAGATTGGCGAACAACTGTCCCATGGCGTCGGGATCACCGCTCGACGCGCGCTGGATCAATTGCTCGGTCAGGCCGACGGACTGGGACATCGGTAGAGAGGCTCTTCCCGAGAGAAAACAGCGACACTCAGATCGCGATGCAGCATCGGCCCCCAAGCGCGACGTGCGGCGAGGCAAGAGTTTATGCGCTGTCGTGCTCGGATCGCTGTGGCGCGCCGGAAAACCGCATCGATCCGAAGCGATGCACCTGCTTTGTCAGCCGTGATGTCGCGCGTCGCCGGATAGATTGACTCAGGACTGCAGCGTCGTGAACATCCGCCGGCGCGGGAACGTGGCGACCGCCTATGTAGGCGGGATTTGCATTCAACCTAGGGAAACGCTGAAGAAATTGCTGCGCAGGCGAATCGCTTCGTTGCGCGGTGTTGGCTCCGGCCGCTTCGCTTCACATCGGCCTCAACGATGTGAGCCTTCGCCGAAACTTCGTTTT
>OGCL01002437.1_pt1 | contig 12985 bp, 12 predicted proteins | sample 1570041 | NCBI WGS metagenome assembly OGCL01 (sample SAMN06266162, study PRJEB24511) | hot springs metagenome | isolation source: Hot spring water | place: South Africa: Limpopo | collected 2015-06-22 | reverse complement strand
TGGAGCAGGTGGTTCTGCAGAGCCTGGAGCCGGTCAGCGACGAACACTGACCCGCCACCAGGCCAGGTCGATCAGGCGCGGAACACCGACACCTGGCGCTGCAGGCGCACTGACAGCTCGGCCAGCTCCTGACTGGCGATTGAGCTTTGTCGCGCGCCCTCGCCCACTTCACTGATACCGCCCTGAAAGCGCGTGATGTTTTCGTTGATCTCGTTGGCCACCGAGGTCTGCTCTTCGGTGGCAGTGGAAATCTGCGCATTCATGTCGGCAATGGTTTCCACTGCCTGGGTAATGGCCTCCAGGATAGTGCCGGACTCTTCAGCTTGAACTGCACTGTGCTGGGCCTGACCACGGGCTTCTTCCATGGCGTTGACCGCCTGCCGCGCCGAGCCCTGCAACTCGTCGATCATGCCGCGAATCGACTCCGTGGCGCGCTGGGTATTGCCCGCCAGGCTGCGCACCTCATCCGCCACCACGGCAAAACCACGCCCGGCATCGCCCGCCCGCGCCGCCTCGATGGCTGCGTTGAGAGCGAGCAAGTTGGTCTGTTCAGCCACACCGCGAATAGTCGTCAGCACCTGACTGATATTTTCCGATTGGGTGTTCAGCAGTTCGATCACCTGGGTCGCGCTGTTGACCTTGCCGGACAGCGATTGCATGGCCTGTACATTGCTGCGCACCGTGCTGCTGCCGGCGCGCGCCTTGCTGTCGGCCTCATGGGCATGCTGTGCGGCGCTGAGGGCATTGCCGGCCACCTCCTGAATCGCCGCGCTCATCTGGTTGATCGCCGTGGCGACCATGATCACCTGCTCTTCCTGAGCGCTGGCCGAGTGACTGACCTGCTGACTGATGGAACTCATTTCCTCGGAGGACGAAGCCAGTTGCTCCACAGCCCCACCCAGATCAGCCACCAGACGCTGGAAGCGCTCCATCATGCTGTTGAACGCGCGTCCGGTGCTGGCCAGTTCATCATCGCCCTCCACCGTAACGCGCCGGGTCAGGTCGGCCTGCTCGGCGATTTCACTGATCACGCTGTGCATATGACCCAGCGGCCGACTGATCGAGCGGTAGATCGCCAGGGCCAGCAACGCCAGCACAAACACCACCAGTACGCTGCCAATCACATAGAGTTTGACCAGCGCCTGATAGTCGGCCTCGGCCTCCTCGTTGAACGCTTTGGCCACGCTGACCTGGTAATCGAACAAGGCCTCGAAGGCTTCAAGCAGGGGGTCATAGGCGGCGTAGATTTCCCGGTTGAAGCTGGTGCTGTCCTGCGCCTTGAGCACACCATCATCAATCTGCTGCAGGCGTCGATCAATCAACTGCCGCACCGCCGGCTGAGCGCGCTTGGCCACTTCCAGCAGACGCGCCTCTTCACCCTGAATGGAGGTGGCCAGATACTCGGCCCAGGCCGTGTCGGCCCGCTGCAAGGAGTCCTGCACCTCACGGCGGAAGGTTGCGCCATCGATCAGGTCAGCGCGGTACTTATGCGCCAGGTCGATCACCGCATTGGCATAGCCGTTGGTCACGTTGGTCAGCTGGCGCATCGGCGCCACCCGGTCAACGTAGAGGCTGTCGATGCCCTTGTTGAGGCTGCTCATCTGCCCGAGTGACAGCACGGCAAGCACGATCAGCACCAGCAAGGGAGGGAGCGCAAGCAACAGCAGACGAAACTTCACCGTCATATGACTGAACATGGGACGTCCTCACAACAGCAATGGGAGAGGTATTGCACCTGGCTTAATGCCTATCGGCCTATCAGTTATTTCCTGAAGCGTGCAGGGCGACCAAGCCGCGCAAGCGTGCCTCGTTACCACGCCACCAGGCCAGCAGTGCATCCCCCGGCATGGGTTTGGCCACGAAATAGCCCTGCACTTCACCACAGCCCAGGTCGCTGAGCAGCATCCAGTCCTGCTGGGTTTCCACCCCCTCGGCGACCACCCCGAGGCCGAGCTTGCTGGCAATATCCAGGGCGCTTTCCAGCAGGATGCGCAGGTGTTGGCTGTCACTGGCACCATTGACGAAAGCGCGGTCGACTTTCAGCTCGGTGCAGGGCACGCGCGACAACTGCAGCATGCAGGAGAAGCCGGTACCGTAATCGTCCACCGACAGGCCAAAGCCCTTCAGCCGCAGGCGCGCCAGGGTGCCGAGGGTGATGCTGAGGTCAGTCATGATCGCGCTTTCGGTGATTTCCAGGATCACGTATTGCGGCGCGATACCGCTGGCGACCACCCGTGCGATGATCTCGTCGGCCAGTTTGGAGTCCGCCAGTGAACGTGCCGATACGTTGAAGGAAAAGCTCAGTGGCAGGCCGGCGTCATGCCACTGCCGGCAGTACGCCAGGGACATGTCGAGCATCTGCAGGGTCATTTCCGAGATGTAATGGCTGCGCTCGATCATCTCCACGAACAAGCCTGGCGCCAGCAGACCATGCACCGGGTGCTGCCAGCGCACCAGCGCCTCCACCCCTTTCAGGCGGCCAGTGGCCAGAGTGACCTTGGGCTGAAAGTAGGCGACGAATTCATGCTCGCGCAGTGCCCGCTGCACATCGGCCTCGGTCAGCTGCGGCCAGAGCGCGCGCGGCGCGGAAAACTGTTCGGCCTGCACAGACTGCACGGCAAAGCGACTCAGGCTGCCCGCCAGCTGTTCATGACTGATAGGCTTTTGCAGCACACCCAGCAGGTGCAGGCCCAGGCTGCGACCCATGCTTTCCACCACGTTGAGCAGCACGCTTTCCCGCGCACTGGCCACCACCACGGAATGTTTGAGGTCCAGGCGCGCCATCTCGTGCAGCACCTGCACACCATCCATACCGGGCATTTCCAGGTCGAGCACAATGACCTCGATCTGCGGGTTGGTTTTCATCTGGGCGATGGCATCGAAACCATCCACCGCCTGCAAAATATCCTCGACCCCCATCTCACTGCACAGCTCAGCGGTAAACTGGCGTTGCAGCTCGCTGTCATCGATCACCAGTACATGCTGGGGAAATCTGTTGACTGCCTCTTCCACCCGCTACCTCCAGCTCATCAGTACGTTCGGGATGTCATCCAGCGCGATCACCTGATCCACACCACCCAGTTTGATTGCTTCCTTCGGCATGCCGAACACCACACAGCTGGCTTCATCCTGAGCATAGGTGCGGGCGCCCGCCTCGTGCAGTTCCTTGAGGCCACGGGCGCCGTCATCGCCCATGCCGGTCATGATCACGGCCAGCACATTACGTCCAGCCTGCACCGCTGCCGATCGGAACAGCACATCCACCGAAGGCCGATGCCGGCTGACCAGCGGCCCGTCCTTGACCTCGACCAGATACTGCCCACCACTGCGTTTGATCAGCATGTGCTTGCCGCCCGGCGCGATCAACGCCAGGCCGGGGAGCAGGCGATCACCGTGCTGCGCTTCGCGTACTTCAATGGCGCACAGCGAATCCAGGCGCTCGGCAAAACTACGGGTGAATTTCTCCGGCATGTGCTGCACGATGGCAATCGCTGGCGCACTGCGCGGCAATTGGCTCAGCACCTGCTCCAGCGCCTGCGTACCGCCAGTCGAGGTGCCCAGTACCACGATGCGTTCGCTGGTGCGCTGGTTGTGCAGACCACTGCTCGGTGCAGCGCCCCCGGCTGGGCTAAGCAGTGCATCAACCGCCGCCTGCTCCGGCAAAGCATCCCGTGTTGGCACCGGCGCGCCACGCACCCGTGCCTTGGCAGCAGTGCGGATGGCTGCGAGCATTTCCTGGGCACTGTCCTGGAGAAAATCACGCAGGCCCATGGTGGGTTTGGTGATCACCTCGACCGCCCCGGCAGACAGCGCTTGCAAGGTAATCGCAGCGCCCTTCTCGGTCAGGGTCGAGCAGATCACCACCGGCGTCGGACGGGTGGCCATGATCTGGCGTAGAAAGGTGATGCCGTCCATGCGCGGCATTTCCACATCGAGCAGGATCACGTCCGGCCACACAGTCTTCATTTTCTGCAAGGCCAGCAGCGGGTCCATCGCCGCGCCGATCACTTCGATGTCCTTGTGCGGTGCCAGCAACTGCTGCATGACCTCACGCATCACTGCGGAGTCATCGACAATCATCACCTTGATAGCCATTACGGCAATGCCTCAAGCGATTCGATACTCAGCGCCGCACCACGGCGCACCCAGACTTCACCGGTGGCCAGCTCGAAACGCAGAAAGCGGCAGCCCTCACCGCCCAGGTCGCGCCCGGCCACCGGCACGCCCAGTTCATGGATCAGGTTTTCGACAAAGGCGATGTTCTGCGCGCCGATGTCGGTGCGCAGGTGCGAACCCGGTTTGCTCAGGCTTCGCGCACCACCAAAGAGTTTGATCTGGGCCTGCTCCAACCGCAGCGCATGCACGCGCATCTGCTGCTTCAACCAGACCCAGGCATCGACTCCATAACGGCCATCGAGATCCCGCGCGTGCTCGCTGACGCGACGCAGACCGGGTAACTGAAAGTGGCACATGCCGCCCTTGGCTGCTTCGGGAAACCAAAGCACGATGGATATGCAAGGCCCCAGCAGGGTTTCCACACGCACATCACCGCCGCCGAAATACAGCTCACCGGGCTTGAGAAAGCAGCTGCGGCTCATGCTGCCACCTTGCGGTAGATCGACGAGGCCACCAGCTCAATCGGCAGGCCGGTGTCATGCAGCGCTTCGGAGTGGCCGACCATCAGCCAACCGCCCGGTTTGAGGCGTTGCACCACATTGTTCAGCACCCGCTGCTTGGTCTCCTGATCGAAGTAGATCAGCACGTTGCGTAGCAGAATCAGGTCGAACATGCCCAACTCGGGGGCCGCCAGGTTAAGGTTGCCCTGTTGAAACTCGACCCGCTCACGCAGCCCGCGCTCCACCAGAAAGTAGCCCTTGTACTGATCCTTGCCCTTGAGGCAGTAGCGTTTCAGGTAATGCGCGGGGATCTTGCTACCCCGCTCCATCAGGTACAGACCACGTTGCGCACTCTGCAGCACCTGGCGGCTGATGTCGGTGCCGAGCACGCTCCAGCCCAGGTGCGGGCGTGCCTCATGCAGCAGCATGGCCAGGGTGTAGGCCTCCTCACCGGTAGAACTGGCGGCACTCCAGGCACGAAAGTCCGCCTGCCCCGCACAGGCCGGCAGAATCCGCTGCTGGAGAAACTCGAAATGCTTGGGCTCGCGGAAGAAATAGGTTTCGTGGGTGGTGATCAGGTCAATCGCAATTTCCAGCTCGGCTGCTCCCTGCGCCGAAGTCAGGTACTGGTAATAGCGCTGGTAGCTGCTCAGCCCCAACGCGGTCAGGCGCTTGGACAAACGGCCGCAGATCAGCGGCTTTTTCACCGGTGGCAGCTGGATACCCACGCGCTCATAGAACAGCGCCTGCAACTGGCGAAACTCCGGCTCGCTCAGCGCAACCTGCGTACCCAGGCTCATTGCCCCACCGCCATCGGCCATAACGCCTCACGCATCCGTCTGTTCAAGACCACCCACCAGCTCGGCGAGCTCATCGAGTGACAGCACATGGGGGATATCCAGCACCACCACGAACTGCTCGTGGTGCTTGAGGATACCGGCGATAAAGTCGGCGCGAATGCGCGCACCAAAGGCCGGACGGTTTTCCAGCTGATGACCTTCCACGGCTAACACTTCGTTGACCGCGTCGACGATGATGCCGAGCAGTTGCAGGCTGTCATTCTGTTCGACCTCAACGATGACGATGCAGGTGCGCTTGGCGATGGCCGTGCGCTCACGACCGAAACGCACAGCCAGGTCGATTACCGGCACCACCGCGCCACGCAGGTTGATCACCCCGCGCAGGAAGCTCGGCATCAGCGGTATTTCCGTCAGCCCGCCGAATTCGATGATCTCGCGGATGTGCTCAATCGGCAGGGCAAACAGCTCCTGCCCCAGGGTCAGAGTCAGAAATTGCTGGGTCAGCGGTGTTTCCACCAGGGCCGCCGAGCGGCCCTGGAGATGGGCTGGCAAGGTACTCATCAGGCAGCCTCCTAGAAGCGGGTAAAGGCCGACTCGTCGATCTGATCATCCTGCAGATGACGGCGCAGCGGCTGAGTCGGCTTGCTCAACGCCGCCGGGCGGCTGCGTCCGCTCGGGGTGCTGTGCACGTGTCGCGCCGCCGCTTCCGCCAGCTGGAAGAACTGAATCATTTCCTGCAGTTGTACCGCCTGACCGCTCATTTCCTCGGAGGTCGAAGACAACTCTTCGGACGCCGATGCATTGACCTGAGTGATCTGCGCCAACTGCCCGACCGCCAGATTGATCTGTTCCAGGCCAGTGTTCTGCTCACGCGAGGCGGCGGAGATTTCCTGCACCAGGTCGGCCGTCTTGCGAATCGACGGCACCATCTGTTCCAGCAACTGCCCGGCGCGCTCAGCCAGGGTCACGCTGTCGCTGGCCACCGCGCCGATTTCCTGCGCGGCCACCTGACTGCGCTCGGCCAACTTGCGCACTTCCGCTGCGACCACGGCAAAGCCCTTGCCGTGGTCGCCGGCACGCGCGGCTTCAATCGCCGCGTTGAGGGCAAGCAGGTTGGTCTGGTAGGCGATGTCGTCGATGATGCCGATCTTGCCGGCGATCTGGCGCATGGCGTTGACCATCTCGCGCACCGCTGCACCGCCTTCCACGGCGTCCTTGGAGGACTGGCTGGCCATGCCGTCGGTGATCTTGGCGTTCTCGCTGTTCTGCGCCACGGTGGCGGCAATTTCTTCCACCGAGGCACTGGTTTCCTCGACGCTGGCCGCCTGTTCCGAAGCATTCTGGCTCAGCGCCTGGGCCGAGGCGGCGACCTGTTCGGAAGCCGAAGCCAGGGAGTCAGCAGTCATGCGCACATCGCCCATGATCGAGCGCAGCTTGAGTACCATCTGCTGCAGGCTGAACAGCATGCTGCCCTGATCGCCGTCCTTGAGCTGAATTTCCACGGTCAGGTCGCCAGCGGCCACCCGCTGCAGCGAATCCATCGCGGTAAAGGGCTCGCCCCCCAACTGACGGAGCAGACTGCGGGTGATCAACGCACCCAGCACAATCGCCAGCACCAGGCTGAGTACGATGCAGGTCACGGCTGCGGTAAAGATCTGGTCATAGCGATCGTGAGCCAGGTCGTACTCGACCTTGGCGACCTGCAATTGCACGTCGACCAATTTGCCGAAACGGTCGGTAACAGGGTCGATTTTCTGGTACAGCTCGCTGCTGATGAATTGTTCAAGTGCCAGTTGATCACGGCTTTCGAGAATCCGCAGCAGCTGGGCATTGGCTTCGTCGGCAGCCTTGAGCAACGGCTTGAGTTCATCCACCAGTACCTGTTCTTCACCCACCAGCTGGGTCGCCAGGTAGTTGCTGCGGCTTTGCTGAATGGCCTCTTCAGCCTTGTTCACGCTGCGCGTGGCCTCCTGCCAGCTCAGCGCGCCGATGCGCACTTTGTGCGCGATGTCGACAATGTTCACCGCATAGTTATCGGAAATCACTTTCAGATCGCGCAGCGGCACCACCCGGTCGTTGTATACCGTCTCCATGCCAGTATTGGATTCGCGCATGCCGAATATCCCCAGCACGCCGATCAGCAGCAGGAACAGGATAAGCACCCCTGCAAGCAGGAGCAGACGGGTCGCCACCTTCATTTTGTCGAACATTTTCTTCTCCTGATTGTTATAGCGTCCGTACCACGGCGGCAGAGCCGTCTACACGCTGGGGGTTGGTACTGACTGAGTTCTCAGCGGCTGCACTGGCACGCTGAATCAAATGGGCGACATCAAGAATCAGCGCCACACTCCCGTCACCGAGAATGGTGGAGCCACTGAGCACCTTGTTTTGCGCAAAAATCTGTCCCAGGGGTTTGATTACCGCCTGCAGTTCACCGACCAGCTGATCCACCACCACCCCGGCGCGGTTGCTGCCGAACTGCACCACCACCAGGCTCTCGCGCGCACCGACACTCGGCGGCAGGCCGAACAGGCTGCGCAGGCGCACATAAGGCAACGGCTCGCCACGCAGGTTGAGCAGGTCATGCAGGTCGGCCTGCTGGCCCAGGTCAACGCACTCGACCACCTGATCGAGCGGCAAGACGAAGGCTTCATCGGCCACCCGCACCTGAAAGCCGTCGATGATCGCCAGGGTCAGCGGCAGGCGAATACGCACCGTGGTGCCCTGGCCAAACAGGCTGAGCACCTCGACCTCGCCGCGCAGCTTTTCGATATTGCTGCGCACCACATCCATGCCCACGCCACGCCCGGACAGGTTGGTCACGGCCTCGGCGGTGGAGAAACCGGCTTCGAAAATCAGCCGGTAGACTTCGCTGTCCGTCAGCATCTGGTCCGGTTGCACCAGGCCCTTCTCGATGCCCTTGGCGAGAATCCGCTGACGGTCCAGGCCACGGCCGTCGTCGGTAACTTCGATGACGATGCTGCCGGACTCGTGGTAGGCATTCAGGCGCAGCGCGCCACGCTGGGTCTTGCCGGCGGCCAGGCGTTCGGCCGAACGCTCGATGCCATGGTCCATGGCATTGCGCACGATGTGCATCAGCGGGTCGGCGAGCTTTTCCACCATCGACTTGTCCAGCTCGGTGTCCGCGCCGGTGATCAGCAGTTCGATGTCCTTGTCCAGCTCCTTGCTGATATCGCGCACCACTCGCGGGAAGCGCTGGAACACTTCACCGATGGCCACCATGCGCAACGACAGCGAGGCATCACGGATATGCTCAACCAGCGTAGCCACAGCTTCATTGGCTTCGGCCATGGCGGCCGGACTGCCCTGGCGCAGCGACAGGCTGGCGGCGGCACCGGCAATCACCAGCTCGCCGACCAGGTTGATCAGCTCGTCCAGCTTGCCGACCTCCACCTTGATAAACACCTGCTCGTGCACGCGCTTGTCATCGGACTGTTTCTGCTTGCTCAGTGCGGCCGAGACCAGGGGTGGCGCCACCAGCTGTTCTTCCACTAGCAGGGTGCCCAGCGGCGGTGCTGGCTGCGGCGCGGCGGATTGCAAGGCCAGCACCCGCTGCAGTTCATGGGCCGTCAACGCGCCGCTCTTGAGCAGAATTTCGCCGAGCTTGCGCGGCGACTCGGGCAAGCTGACGATCAGGTTGAGGTAGGCTTCGATCTTGCTGTGCGGCGGCAGGATCAGCAGTTGGCTGTCCTCGCGGATAAATTCGAAGGCATCTTCGATGTCCTGCTTGCTGGCCTGTGACTCGAACTCGATCTCGAAGCCCAGGTAGCTGCTTTCGGCATCAAAACTGTCCGCCAGCGGAATGCTGTCCGTCAGGGTGTGCAGGTAGACGATACGCCCCAGCTTGCTCAGGTAGCGCAGGAACGACAGCGGCTCCATACCGTTGCGCAGCACATCGCTGTTGGGCCGCAGGGAGATATGCCAGAGATCGCTGCCCACCTCTTCGCCACTCAACACATCAACCTTGCCGCTCGGTGCAACCCGAGGCAGCTGCGCGGCCTCGCTGCTCGGCGGCGGTTCGGCGGCAGGTGCAGAAACCACTGCCTCTTCAAGGTATTCATTGAGCTGGCTGAGCAGGTGGGCGCGCAGCTCGGGGTTGGGGTCGATGGCCTCGCTGCGGTCTTCCACGGCAGTGATCAGGCTGCCGATATAGTCACCGCAGGTCAGCAGCAGCGAGAGCATGCTGCCGTCCATGCTCTTCTCGCCGTTGCGCACCTGATCGAGCAGGCTTTCCACCACATGGGTGAAGTTGATCAACGACTCCAGGCCGAACAGCCCGGCCGAGCCCTTGATGGTGTGTGCGGCGCGGAAGATGGCATTGACCCGCTCGGCGTTATAGCCGTCGCTTTCGATCTCCAGCAGCGCATCTTCCATGTCCACCAGCAGTTCGCGGGCTTCCTGCACCAGGGCCCCGCGGGCCTGATCAAGGTTCATGGGCGACCTCCGCGAGCATCCAGCGGGATCACCATGGGATCGCCCAGCTCTGCCACCAGATTGAGCAGGTCGAGCACTTCGCGCACTGCGGGCGAGTGCTGGATAAAGGTCAGGCTACGTCCCTGACGCTGCGCTTCGCGCTTGAGCAGCAAAAGAATCTGCACCCCGGTGCTGTCGAAATCCTCTACTGCACCGAGGTCGATTTCCAGGCTGTCGTGGCGGCCCAGCAGACCGAGCAGGTCATCCTTGAGCTGGACGGCGTGGTAGATGTTGAATTCACCTGCAACTTCGAAGATGTACCGTCCAGTTTCTTCCCGACTGTTTATCACGGCCACGGCTGAATCCTCAGGGCAGGATCAGTTTGGAGACGGCATCAAGCAAGACCGGCGGCTGGAACGGCTTGACCACCCAAGCGCGCACACCGGCGGCCTTGCCCTCGGCTTTCTTCGCCTCACCGGCTTCGGTAGTGAGCATGATCACCGGGGTGAACTTGTAGGCGGGCAGCTGCTTGGCCGATTTGACGAAGGTGATGCCATCCATGTTCGGCATGTTCACGTCCGAAACGATCAGGTTGATCTTGCGCCCATCCAGCTTGCTCAGCGCGTCTTTGCCGTCGCAGGCTTCCAGCACGTCGTAGCCGGCCCCTTTGAGGGCAATACCGACGACCTGCCGAAAACTGGTCGAGTCATCCACTACCAAGACCGTTTTTCCCATATCCGTGCGTCCTGTTGTCCTGAGGTTGAATTAGAAGAAGGTGACCGAGGACTGCTCCACGCTGGCCGCGCGCTGACCGCTGTGTACGCGCTGCTGCTCCAGAGTGGTGTAACTCGATTCCAGGCGCCGCAACCAGTCGCGGCTGGCCGGCACCACCGGCTCGCCCAGGCTGTCGCGCAGGCGCTGCATGTCCTCGCTGACATGGGAGATGATCTGGCTGACGCGATCCTGAAACTGCAGGTCGACCAGCACGGCATTGACCGTCTGCTCCACCTCGCGGCTGTTGCCCTGAAGCATCTGCAGGCGCTGCTCCAGCTGCGCCACGCCATCGCCCAGTTCGCTCAGCACCTTGCCGACAATCCTTTCTGCCGCCTCGATACTGTCGCGACTGCTGCTGTCCATCTGCTCAGCACGCGCCACCATGGACTCCATGGAGCGGCCCATGACCTGGACTTTTTCGGTGATCTGGGTACCGGTCTCGCCGGACATCGACGACAGCTTGCGCACCTCATCGGCCACCACCGAAAACCCGCGCCCGGCCTCACCGGCGCGCGCCGCTTCAATGGCCGCATTGAGGGCCAACAGGTTGGTCTGCGAAGCGATCTTGGCCACATCTTCAGCCATGCCGTGCAGCTCGGTGACAAAGCGGCTTAGCTCGCGAATCTCCACCAGAAAGCGCTGCCGCTCGCCCTGGGTGTCATCAAGCGCTTTGACCGCCTGCGGCAGCTCGACCTGAGCACTGCGCAGCACGTCAAACACCCCACCGCCCTCTTCGCTGCTGCCCAGATCCAGGGCCTGGTTGATCTGCTGACTCATGCTGATGAACTTGTCCGTCAGGCCGCCGGCCGCGCTGGAAGTCTGGCCGTTAACCAGGTCGACATGGCGCATCCACAACGGCAGCACAGCATCCAGCAACTCGCGTAAAGCCGTCAGGCTGCCCTGCACCTGGGTCAGCGCCTGCACGGAAACCTGCGGTTCAACCTCTACCTGCGGCAACGCCGGGCTGGCCATCAGCAGCCATAACCACAACAGCAGCACAGCGGCCGCCAGCAAGCCCTGCCACCAGACACCGGCCAGCAACAGGCAAGCGGCGGGCAACAGCAGCGCGCCGGCCACCAGCCAGGGACGCGAAACGTAAGCAAACAGTCGCGGATGCTTGATCATGGGAGTTCTCGGTACTGACGAAGAAAATCACCGCACAAACCGGCACGGTCACGCACAGAAAACCCTGCGCCGAAAAAACTATAGGTCAGGCTTGAGCCATCAGCGAACCACTCACCTGGATAATGGCGAGGCGCCAGCAGATGGCCGACTGCCATCGCTCGCGGTGAGCTTATAAAATTGACGTCAAAAGTCTTATCAGTGATTTACCGGGGCACGCAGGTAAATCTACCGAGGCCAAACACGTCGACTCACTCGTCCAGCTTGATGATGCCGCGGCGCAGGGCGTACATCACCAGACCAGCCAGATCGCGAATGGCCAGGCGCTCCATGATCTGGGCGCGGTGGGTATCAACGGTTTTCACGCTGAGGTTGAGGATAAATGCCACTTCCTTGTTGCTCTTGCCCTTGGCCAGCCAGTACAGCACCTCCTGCTGGCGACTGGTGAGTAACTCCAGCGGGTCTTCGCCGCTACGCCCGGAGGCGGCATCTATTACCTGGCCGGCCACCCGCGGGCTTAAATAGCGATGACCACCGAGTACCGATTGCAGGGCCAGCTGCAATTCGATGACGGCGGCATCCTTGAGCAGGTAACCGCTGGCGCCCATCTGCATGGCCTTGAGCACGTAGTCGCGGGTGTCGTGCATCGACAACAGAATGACCGGCAGCTCAGCCCAGCGCGAGCGCACCATGGTCAGCGCCTCCAGCCCCGAGCAGCGGCGCATGGTCAGGTCCAGCAGCAGAACATCAGGCTGATATTGTTCAACCAGCGCCTCGACCTGGTCACCGTCACTGCCTTCGGCCACCACTTCATAACCGGCCTCGTGCAGCAGCGAGCGGATCCCCGCTCGCACCAGCTCGTGATCATCGACCAATACAACCCGCGCAGACATTTCCAGACTCCTCAAACGGGACTCACCCCGCTACAACTGGCTGAAACCGCTCCCTGGCTTAGCATTGTTATCGTGCAACGCTGTGATCCGACTGACCAGCCCCCAGCGCGCGGCGCATTCTGCGCGAGGGCCAACAGGCGAACAATCAGCCAGTTACTGAGGCGAAATGTAGGGTAGATGTGAACATCGTGCCGGAAAATAGCGCGTTACAGGGTTAATACCATACCCCGCACAACGCCCCAACAACGCAGTGCACGCACCAAGACAAGGCCGAAACTGTCCAGCCGGTCAGTTATCGGTGCACGCCAGGGATTTACATCCTCGCCAAAGCCACTAAAGTGCGCGC